>ERZ889078.464-NODE-464-length-36694-cov-12.024236_pt1 | contig 36694 bp, 45 predicted proteins | sample MGYA00521266_ERZ889078 | MGnify/ENA primary metagenome ERZ889078 (study PRJEB32303, sample SAMEA104408618) | aquatic metagenome | biome: Brackish water; feature: Pelagic; material: water | place: Baltic Sea | collected 2014-06-16T06:34:00 | depth 76,534 m ...
TGACGATTTGGATTTGTGTATTGAATGCGGGGATTCGAATCAGGATGGAGGCATAGATATTCTTGACGTGGTTTATCTGATCAATTTGATTATCAACTGATCAATATTCTCTCGAAAAATCAATCCAAAAGTTTTCCTTTTTTCATGACAGTCAGTAATCTGTCACTTCCGATCCAATATGGTAACTCCGCAATGGAATCCATTTCCCAAAACAACAAATCGGCTTGATATCCAGCCTTAATCTGTCCCACCTTTTTGTGAAGATTTAAGGATTTTGCACCAGTATATGTTGCTGCAGTAAGTGCTTCTTCCACTGTCATATTGCAGTATAAAACTGCGAGTGTAATGATCAACGACATAGACTGGATTGTACAAGAACCAGGATTAAAATCTGTGGCCAAAGCAAGTTCACAGCCATATTTTTTAAACTTTTTGGCATCAACATAATTTTTTTGTTTAAGAAAAAATGTCGTTCCCGGTAAAAGCGTAGCGATCACATTTGATTTCCCCATTGCCTTTAATCCCTTTGGAGATGCTGCCATGAGGTGATCTGCTGAAATTGCACCCATTTCTGCTGCGAGATTTGCCGCACCTGAATCTTCAAATTCGTCTGCATGCAGTCGTGGAATTAATCCATGATCTTTGGCAGTTTGAAGAATTTTTCTGGATTGTTTTACCGTGAAGTACCCCTTTTCACAGAATACATCGCAAAAAACAGCCAAATTCTCCTCTACAACGGCTGGAATCATTTCATTGCAAATGAGATCCACATAACCGTCTTTATCGTTTTTGAATTCCTGAGGAAATGCATGTGCACCTAAAAAAGTCGGGACGATTTCAAGAAGGGATTCTTGTTGTAGACGTCTGATCACACGCAGGGATTTTAATTCACTCTCCACATCCAGTCCATAACCGGATTTTGCTTCAATCGTTGTTGTTCCATGCATCAGAAAAATATCCAGTCTCTCAATACATTCTTCGAAAAGTTCATCCTCCGAGGTATTGCGAATCCCTTGGATAGAAGAGACTATTCCTCCTCCCATCCGCGCAATGGTTGAATAAGATTTCCCTTCTGCACGCATTGAAAACTCTTTTGCACGGTTTCCAAAAAAAATGGGGTGAGTATGGGAATCAACAAATCCAGGTGTTATCAGAGCTCCATCAGCGTTTATTTCTTCATCAGCATCAGATACTTTTTTACCAATTTCAGAAATGATGTCGTCTTCAATAAGAATCTCTACCTGTTCACCATCCCAGAGCGGTTGATTTTCATTGTTCCGGGAGGCAATGGATCCAATATTTGTGATTTTTGTTTTCATTGTAAGTATCGTCGAATTTTATTCTTTATTTAACATGGGAATTTTAAGATTTCTTTCATTGGCTACGGAAATGGCTCTATCGTATCCTGCATCAGCATGCCGTGCTACACCAAGTCCCGGATCGTTTGTCAAAACACGATTGATTCGTTCTCTCATTTCAGGCGTCCCATCTGCCACAATTACGACACCAGCATGAATGGATAAACCCATTCCAACACCTCCACCGTGATGTACGGATGTCCAGCTTGTGCCACCAGCGGTACTCAACAATGCATTCAGGATGGGCCAGTCTGCTACCGCGTCGGAACCATCTTTCATGGCTTCAGTTTCGCGATTGGGTGATGCCACGGATCCGGCATCCAGATGATCTCTGCCGATGACGATAGGTGCTGAAAGTTCACCGGACGCTACCATATCATTAATGGCTTCACCAAAAATATTTCGTTCACGATAACCAAGCCAGCAAATGCGTGAAGGTAATCCCTGAAATTTGACTTTCTTCTGCGCCATTGTAATCCATCGGTGCAGAGCTTCATCTTCGGGGAATAATTCCAAAACTTTCGCATCGGTCTTATAAATGTCTTCAGGATCTCCAGAAAGAGCAACCCATCTGAAAGGTCCTTTCCCTTCACAGAATAATGGACGGATATACGCAGGGACGAATCCTGGGAAATCAAATGCATTTTCAATGCCACCATGATCTTTGGCTTGTCCGCGTAGGTTATTGCCGTAATCGAAGGTGATAGATCCCATTTTCTGCAAATCTAGCATCGCTTGGCAGTGAACACCCATAGAATGGAATGATTTTTTAATATACGCATCAGGATCGATTTTTCTTAAGGTTAATGCGTCAGAAAATGACATCCCATGTGGAACGTACCCATTCAGTTCATCATGGGCAGACGTTTGATCTGTGACCACTTCAGGGACGATCTTTCGCCTGACCAGTTCAGGTAAAACATCCGCTGCATTTCCTAATAATCCAATGGATAACGCTTTACCATTTTCCTTCGCATCTAAAGCCAATTTTAAAGCCTGATCCAGGTCATCTGTTGTCGTATCCAGATACTGTGTATCTAATCTTCGCTTGATCCTGGTGGGATCAACTTCAATGGTGATATTCACACCCTCATTCATCGTGACGGCCAATGGTTGAGCCCCGCCCATCCCACCCAAACCAGCGGTGACGGTAAGCGTCCCTTTTAGAGAGCCCTTAAAATGCCGTCGTGCAAGTTCAGCTAGGGTTTCGTACGTTCCCTGAAGAATCCCCTGGGTGCCGATGTATATCCAACTTCCGGCAGTCATCTGACCATACATCATCAGACCCTTTTTATCCAGTTCTCTGAAATGCTTCCAATTCGCCCAGTTTGGCACAAGCATGGAATTAGAGATGAGTACACGAGGGCTGTATGGGTGTGTTTTGAATACGGCAACCGGTTTCCCGGACTGGACGAGTAAGGTTTCGTCATTTTCTAAATTTTTCAGGGATTCTAAAATGGCATCAAAGCATTCCCAGTTTCGGGCAGCTTTACCCAATCCGCCATAGACGATGAGTTCATCAGGATTTTCCGCCACATCGGGATCAAGATTATGCTGAATCATCCGATAAGCAGCTTCCTGATGCCAGCCTTTACATGTTAACTTGGTTCCCGTGGGTGGGTGAACAACTCTTTTGCCAGTCATATTTCCTCTTGGATTAGATTAAAATATTTGTGAGTAAATTGATTGGTAATTTACAAAATAGAAGCCTATTTATCCTTCGAGTAAGGGAGGTTCGGCCTTTTTATTCTATCCTGCTTTTACGTCATTTTTATTTTATTGAAGTTCCAAGTACCAGTTGGTAAATCTCTTAAATTCCTCGGAGTATACTTGTTTGAAAGTAATGTCATAATTATTGCTTCGTTCAATGAAATAATTTGCTCTAATTGAACAAGTCGAATTTCTCTCACGTAACCTTTTTCATCAATAAAATACGTTATTTCAATATTGGTTTCGAGCCCGCAATATTTTGAAATGACAAAATCCGGATATTCGAATGTAATTTCATCACCGGACATTGTTTTGATTGAATTGTCAGAGTAAGGTATAAATTTTGAATTTATTCCCCATTCTGAATCTTGATTTTCAAATTGAATTATTTCACCAGTTTGATCCCACCAGCCCCAGTAATGTAGTTGCTTACCTGACTTAAATATGTTGTGGCATCTTTTTCTTCCGTTCTCATACCAAATGGTAAATTCACCGTCTAATAGACCATTCTCAAATGAATATTTGCATTTTTCTTCTCCACTGAGATAGTACCACTTCGAATCCCCAGACAACTGTCCGTTTTCCACAGTAAGGAAACTTCGAATTTCCCCTGATGGATAAGTTGTTTGAATGACTCCATTGACAATTTTGGAATTTTCTTTCAGAATAAGTGACCCATCTTTTTGACATACATCTTCAGGAGAAAATACCTGAGCCACTACTATCGTTCCTAAGAACAATAGAACCGAAGTAAAGTTATGTTTGTAATTAGTAGTCATTATAAAAATGTACCTATTTTGGGGCTACAAGTTATGCACATTTGGTGTCCCTAGCGGCGAGGGTTAGGAGGCAAATTATTTTTCATTTTCAGGTAGGACATTAATTGGTTTACCCTTTAGGTAACTCTCGATATATTTAGTAACATTATCATAAGCGCCAAGCAAATCAGAGAATTTAGCTTTAAATGCTTCATATGGATTTTCAAACGTTCCCCTAGTAATGGCCAATTGAAAATCATTTTCAAAATTGTTTAAAATCTGTTCACCCACACTTAAGGTTTCATGAATATAAAAAAGGCAATTTCTTTCATTGTTCGATAAATGTTCATATATATAACTATAAAATTGTTTGTACCCAGTATTTATTGTTCCTACTGAACTTGCCGGAAGCAATTTCTCATTATTTAAAGTAGAAATAACTTTATGTACTATATCGCATTTATCAATTATTTGATTTTTAATACTTATTAGTTCTTTTCTGATTATTCTCTTCATTTTTCTTATACGTAAAATTTTATGAATAATTCTTGTACCTTCAGCAAGTAAATAACCAATTAAGACACCAATAATCGTATATAATCCTGAATCGTTTTGAATATTACACATTTTATTTACCTCCTAACGAGATAGCTCGGCGGCGTGAAAGTTATTTATAAAATCCATTTGTATTAATTTAAACATATTTACCTCTTTTAAGCCTAACGGCTCACCGCTAACTGGCGCGTTCTCCTGAAAACAGATAGAGAATACAAGCGTTTAACCGTCCGGCAAATCAGCAAGTTAAACAGCAAGATTGAAGTATTATTCATTATTGACATCCGCACATCCTGCATCCGGTTGTTGGTTCTATTGCAATGCTGTTGTACGAGCAGTATTCTGGACACGTCTCAATCAGTTCCTGTAAAGTTGGACAATCTGAGTTAATTGGTCGACAACCAACAAAGGGACAGTTTTCACTGAACCCTCTTTCATCAAACGTACACTCAAGTAAGGATTCTCCCCAATATGGAATAGCTTCACACTCCAAGTTATCATAACAATCGGGGGCAGATAAGCCCAGGCACGCGGCTTCGAAAACGGTCTGGATACTAACTATTTCAACGATCTTTCCCCACATATGATATGATACACCGTCCTCGAATCCAACATAGTCGCCCGTGACATGCAATCCATCGATCATGTATTCATCTAAGAGATTTATTGGTTCCAGTTGTTCGCCGCTTGTGGTAATGATCCCAAAGAATCCTCCTTCCAAATCAATAAATAGAATTTCACCAGTAAATGAAATAATATTTTTGTCAGAGTCAAAGCATCCGGTAATAGAGATGAAAAAGAATAATAGGATTACATTTAACATTCTAATTGTGTTCAATTGAAGTATTCTCATTTTGAATCATCCTCACGCTGCATAACAGTGATTATGCTGATCCGTGCAAGATGCAATACTGAATTTTATCGCCGTATAACACGCTCTCGGATTATCTGACAATTTCATACTAATCTTTTTAGAAATAATAGTATGCAACTCTCATTCCTTGTTATTACGGTATGTTATACGGATTGGTATAAAAATCCTAGATGGTATTTCGTAAAAGTATTCGGTAGGTTGTATAGCAATATTCTCTAATTTGCATGCCATGGTATGCAAAAACTACATCGAGAAGAAAAATGTATCCAAGAAAAATAATTTTCCGAAATCGCAGAACTCTGGAAAAGAGGAAAGCACAGGAAACAAATGGCTGTTAACTATTGGATGTTAGCAGGAAAAATAGCGCTCAAGCGGAAGGAATGGGGAACGGTTCGACAAGCCCTTGGTTGGACTCGCCATAGAAGATTACATCAAGGCTAGCCTACAGGTGAAGCTCACCATGACAGGAGAGTGGAAATTATTAATTATTCATTTTTAATTTTTAATTCTTCTGTTTGTCCCATGGCGTCAAATACCGGGATAAACCAATCGAGATTATTTATATGTGAATTATATGAAAAAAGACTGATGGATTGATATCCATTCATTCTTGTGAGCATAACTTTATCAACAACTGATCGTGCATCTTGATTATAAGTTGCAATCCCGATCATAATACTATTCTGCTTTTCTGTGGAAATTGAGGATGTTATTGCGTTGATTTCACGGGTAAAGTCCTGATTCTCTTTGTAGTAATTCATTGGGACTGCAAAGTCAAGAATTCCGTCGGAGATCCAATCTGTCCAATCTTGCGACCACCTTAAGCGGGCAGTTTGAGGATTTGGTTTAACGGCTGCGCTCAATTTTACATTGGGTCTAAAATGATCGATGTCATCCCTGATCCCTTTGACCAATTCTGTAATTTTTTGCTGTTTGAAAGATGCCCACGTATTCTGAATTGAGTCTGCCTCCTCAATACTCCAACCGAAGCGTGGACTGATAATTCCACGGGCAATATCCATGGGATCAATACCATATTGATTGGCATAAATTTGTGCACCCGTCGCATTATATCCGTAAAAGTCATCCTGAAAGCGAACATAATCCAGATGTATCCCGTCGATGTCATAATGGTTAATAATTTCCAACACAACGGAACGTAAATACGGATTCACGTCAGGGTGTGTGGGTGCAAGAAAAACACCTTCCCACTCAGGGGCAGGTGGTAGTGACAAGTCGATTCTCCAATCCATCTTACCATAGTGATTCGCTTCAGTCCAGTCTCTCCGGGTAAAGTACAAATGCGAGGGATCATCGGGTTCAGTTCTTCCAGACCATAGAATATAGGTGTTTACCCATGCATGCACTTCCAGATCAAGCTCATGTCCCAAGTTTATAGCGTACTCCAGGGGATCGAATTCTTTTGATACTTTCGTATTTTTTTGAACGATTTTGGAATTATATAATGCGTCCCCACGAGTTCTCACCTGAAGGAATACAATATCAAAATCCTTATCGGAGGCAAAACCCATCACACTATCAATGGAGGATGACGTGTACAGGCAATCTCTTAACACCCAGATCGCTTTTTCTTCTACTTTTGCAAATTGAGCAACTAACGATTCGGGGATAAAATAAAACAGGGCAATGAAAATCAATGCCCTGTATGAAATTTGAATACGTTTGGAAATCAACGACAATCCTTATGATTCAACTTTTTCCGCTTCTTCCTCACTAGGAACTTCTTTTTCAACTTGAGTATATTGAAAATCAACAAACTCTATGAGTGAAACTGGTGAGTTGTCATTTTTTCGATTATTCAATTTTATGATTCTGGTATATCCACCATTTCGGTCTGCAAAAATGGGAGCTAGTTGATGCATCAGAATATTCGCGATATCCTGACCAATTTTACCAGGTAATTTTTGAAGGATTAATCTTCTACCATGTAACCCACCTTTTTTTGCATAGGTGACTAATCGTTCAACGAATCCTCTGACTTCTTTTGCTTTTGCATCTGTCGTTTTGATTCTCCTGTGAGTAATAAGTGAAATTGCAAGATTTCTCATCAACGATTTTCTATGACTTGAAGTCCGGCTTAGCTTTCTTCCTCTTTTCTGATGTCTCATATTTCTTAATCCCTGTCACCCAGATAGGCTGTTGTATCCATTCCAAAATGCAGACTCATACTTGTCAGTTTTTCCACTAATTCTGTAAGAGATTTGCGGCCAAAATTCTTGTATCGTAGCATTTCGCTTTCTTCTTTTCCAACCAATTCTCCAATTGACCGGATACCGGCTGCTTGCAGACAATTATAACTTCTAACGGAGAGTTCCATTTCATCAATGCTTTTTTCAAGAACAGATTTGATTTCCATCGCTTCATTCACTTCATCTTCATTCACAGCTTTTATCACACTTGAATCATTAAACATGAAGAATGATACTTGGCTTCGGATAACAGATGCAGCATGGTTTATCGCATCTTTTGGAGATGTGGAACCATCTGTAATAATTTCTAACTCAAGTCTTTCATGACCTTCAGTTGACGTGGGGATTGGTGCAACATTCCAACTAACGGTTGTGACCGGATTATAGATCGTATCCATTGCAATGGTTCCAATGGGTGCATCTTTAATTTTGTTCTTTTCAGCCAGAACCCATCCGCGTCCACGTGAAATTCGAATATCGATAGATAAATCCGCATCCTCCATTAGGGTGCAGATTTTTAGATCGGGATTCAAAACATCGTATGAAGAAGATTCATCACCAATCATTTTAGAAGTAAATAGTCCAGGGCCTTTTAACTTAACCGTGATAAGTTCAGGATCACCTTCAACGATTTTAAAACGGACCTGTTTTAAATTCAAAACGACATCCGGGATATCTTCGACAATACCTTTAACCGTAGTGAATTCATGTGGTACACCTTCAATTTTTATTGATGTGATACCAACACCTGGGATGGATGTCTTCAGAACTCTGCGAAGTGCATTACCAATCGTTACACCATAGCCTTTTTCAAATGGTTCTGCAACCACTTTTGCATAATTTAATGCTTCTTCAACAATAGTTACCGAAATATCCGGATAATGTTTATTTATTGCCATTCAATGAATACCTTATTAATTTTTATTTAGAGTACAACTCAACGACTAATTGTTCATTTAATGGTTCAGGGATTTGATCTCGCTCCGGAACATTTTCAAATATACCCATCATTTTTGCTTTATCAATGGTTAGCCAAGGCAAAGGATTGTCTCCCTGAACTTGTCGGAGATTTTCGTGAAAAATCTCAACTTTTTTGCTTTTATCCCGAACCTGAATTTTATCTCCAGGTTTTAGAATATACGACGGGATATTGACTACTTTGTTATTAACCATGAAATGACAGTGCGAAACCAATTGCCTTGCTGAATCTCTCGTTGGTGCAAAACCTAATCTGAATACTGTATTATCCAACCTGGATTCAAGCATTTTCAGTAGGTTATGACCAGTCGGACCCAATATCATTTGAGCTTTCTTAAAATAATTCCTGAACTGTTTTTCCAATAAACCATATAAATATTTTATGCGTTGCTTTTCCCGCATCTGAATACCATAGTTTGAGAGTTTGCTTCTTCTGGATTGCCCATGTTGCCCGGGTGCATAATTTTTCCGCGGTGATGCGAACTTCGGGGACTCAAATACTGGATAATCCAGTCTTCTGCACATTTTTGCTCTTGGGCCAATATATCTTGCCATTCAAATAGATCCTTTAATTAGACTCGTCTTCGTTTTGATGGTCTGCAACCGTTGTGTGGGATAGGTGTGACATCTAAAATAGATGTTACATTTAACCCGGCTGCCCGTAATGCACGTACTGCTGCTTCTCTGCCCCCTCCGGGTCCTTTGACCCGTACCTGGACATTAGCCAATCCTACAGACATGGCTTCTTCTGCCGCTTTTTGAGCGGCCATGGTTGCTGCAAATGGTGTACTTTTCCTTGAACCTTTAAATCCAACCTGTCCGGAACTTGCAAATGAAATTGCATTACCGAATTTATCAGTTAAGGTTATAATAGTATTATTAAAGGTGGCCTTTACGTGTGCAATACCATCTGGTTCGACTTTAGCTTTTCTTTTCTTTTTTACGGAATTCTTTGGCTTCGCCAAGTTCAATCTCCTCTAATGAAAATATTATTTCTTTTTAACTGGTTTTCTAACTTTGCCTTTACGGGTTCTGGCATTATTATGAGTATTTTGCCCCCGTACAGGTAATCCGCGTCGATGACGAAGACCGCGGTAGCACCCAACTTCCATTAATCGTTTCAGGTTTCGGGTTACGCTACCTCTTAATTCTCCTTCAGTAGAAAAATTATTACCAATCTCATTTCGGATAGCAAGTATTTGATCTTCTGTCAGTTCATTTACTTTGGTATTGGGGTCAATTCCGGTTCTATCTAAAATTGATACAGAAGTTGTGTGGCCGATACCATAAATATATGGAAGTGCGTATTCTATCTTTTTATTTCTGGGTAAATCAACACCAGCAATTCTAGCCAAAGTTTATTCTCCTCATCCTTGTCGTTGTTTGTGTTTTGGATTTACGCAGATAACCCTGACAACGCCATGTCTTTTTATTATCTGACATTTATCACAAATCTTTTTAACTGATGCACGGACTTTCATACTTTCCTCTATTTATATCGAAATGTGATCCGACCTCTGCTGAGATCATATGGAGACAATTCCAACTTTACTTTATCCCCAGGTAAAATTTTTATAAAGTGCATTCTCATTTTACCCGACACATGAGCAAGGACGACATGCCCATTCTCAAGTGTTACACGGAATGTCGCATTTGGTAATGTTTCCGTGATGGTTCCGTCAACTTCGATGCCTGCTTCTTTTGCCATATTAATTTGTCAATATTTCCGGACCGTTTTCTGTGATGGTGATCGTATGCTCAAAATGAGCAGATGGATGTCCGTCGTGAGTAACAACTGTCCAACCATCTTTTAATGTTTTTACATCTGGTTTACCCATATTGATCATAGGTTCAATTGCAAAACACATTCCTGCTTCAATGACTTCACCTCGGTTTTTTTTGCCGAAGTTTGGAATTTGTGGTTCTTCATGTAGATTGGTCCCAATCCCATGTCCAACCAATTCCCTTACTACACTGAATCCATTTTTTTCGGCATATTTTTGAATAGCGTTTCCAATGTCACCGATCCGGTTTCCAGGTTTCGCTTGTTCAATGCCAACGTAAAGACATTGACGTGTGACATCCATTAACTTTTGTTTTTCTTCGGATATACTGCCTACTGGGAATGTTCGTGCGTGATCACCAAAATAATTGTTTTTAAAAGCGCCAACATCAACTCCAACAATCTCCCCTTCTTTCAGCTTTCGTCTCCCCGGGATACCATGAACGACTTCGTCGTCAATAGATATGCATAAGGTTGCCGGATACCCGTACAATCCTTTAAATCCGGGAAGAGCCCCCTGGCTTCGGATATATTCCTCTGCCAAACGGTCCAGCTCAAGTGTTTCTACACCGGGAAGAATATGTTCTTCCAGTAGTTCAAGTGTCCTTTTTACGATTTGCCCACTGACATGTATTTTTGCAATTTCAGCGGGACCTCTAATATGGATCACGTTCGGGGTCCGGTTAGAATCTACGTCTGCCTTTAATTCGTCCAGTTTTCAAAAATCCGTCGTAATTACGCATCAACAGATGGCTTTCAACTTGTTGCAATGTGTCTAGACCGACACCTACAATAATTAACAAACTTGTTCCGCCAAAAAAACTGGCGAGTGTATAATCTATTCCATTTACCTGAGCGACAAGAAAACTGGGGAACACTGCAATCAATGCGAGGAATATGGATGCAGGTAAAGTGACTCTTGTTAAAATATTATCAATGTAATCAGACGTACTCTTACCAGGTCTGACTCCAGGAATAAATCCACCCTGTTTTTTCATGTTATCTGCGACATCAACAGGATTGAAAGCGATAGCTGTGTAAAAGTAGGTGAAAATAATGATGAATCCACCAAGAATAATTGAATACACCGGATGAGTAGGTGCGAATATTCGAGTCAGGAAATCTCCCACGGCACTTGTATCACTCATGAACGAAGTCAAAGTATTGGGAATAAACATCAGAGCCTGTGCAAAGATGATCGGCATCACTCCAGCTGTTAATATTTTCAATGGAATATGAGTAGATTGGCCACCATAAACTTTCCTACCAACCACTCTTTTGGCGTATTGAACTGGTATTTTCCGACTTCCTGTGGATATCAGTACGACAAAGGAGATCACCATAAACAACAATCCAAGCAAAAATATGTTTGTTAATGGATTCACGATTCCACTGTTCATTTGAATGATTTGATTCAGGAATACATGTGGAGCTCTTGATAAAATACCAACCATGATGATCAACGAAATACCGTTTCCAATGCCATAATCAGATATTTGTTCACCTAACCACATAACAAATATTGTTCCAGTGATGAGGGTAATGATCGTAGTCATAGTGAAGAAAAATCCTGGATCAGGAACAATTGGTCCGGCATTTGTTCCAGGAGAACCCTGTAAGAATACTGCAACACCTATTGCTTGTAGAAAAGCAATCAGAACCGTGCCATAACGTGTAAGCTGAATAATCTTTTTCCGTCCTTCGTCACCCTCTTTTTGAAGCCTTTGGAAATAGGGTACGACTGCGCCAAGTAATTGAATAATAATGGAAGCAGAGATGTAAGGCATTATTCCAAGAGCAAAGATAGATGCCTGTGAAAAGAATCCACCGGCAAACATATCATACAAGCCCAGCAAGGAATTATTGAACCCCTGCATAACTTCAGCAAGAGCTGCTTTATTAACCCCCGGAACGGGTACGTGTCCACCTAAACGGTATATCAAAAGTATCATGCCAGTGAAGGCAAGTTTTTTTCTTAAATCAGGTATTCTAAATATGTTCAGAAATTTTTCAATCATGAGAATATGGCCTTACCACCCGCTTTTTCAATTTTGTCAATTGCAGATTTGCTAAACATATCAGCACAAATTTCCATGGCGCTGGTTATGTCTCCGCCACCCAGTACTTTCACTGGTAATCCTGCTTTTTTAATTAAACCCTTTTCAATCATACCGTTTACGTCGATTGATTCTACCTTTAGGTTGGATAACTGGTCAAGATTTACAATTTGTACGTCAATTCTAAATGGGTAATTTTTAAATCCACGTTTAGGTAAACGTCTCATTAAAGGCATCTGCCCACCTTCAAAATATAATTTTGCTTTACTACCGGATCTTGCATGATACCCATTAGACCCACGGCCAGCAGTTCGTCCCTGGCCACTAGCATTGCCTCGGCCAATTCTTTTTGTACCCCTAACAGACCCTTCTGCCGGTTTAATATTTCCTAATTCCATTATGAAACTTCCTCGATTTTCACCAAATGAGCCACAACATTTATCATTCCTCTAATTGCAGGATTATCTACTTTTACTACTGAATGATTCATCTTTTTAATCCCTAAAGCTTCGAGGGTAGCTGAAGCTTTTAGACGATAACCGATTGAACTTTTTATTTGAGTAATTTTTATTTTTTTTTCAGCCATTGTACATTCTCAGTTAGGAAAATAATTCTTTAAGCGTAATTCCTCTATCCCTGGCAACCGCAAGCGGATCTCTTACATTTCGCAATGCTTTTTCTACAGCTCTGACAACATTAATCGGATTAGTAGATCCAGTCACTTTGGAAAGTATATCAGTAATCCCAACTTGTTCGAGAATCATACGAACGGGACCACCGGCAATATTTCCTGTACCAGGTGATGCAGGCTTTAATAAAACATGTGCAGCCCCATATTTCACATTGACGGCGTGTGGAAGTGTTCCATTAATGATATTGGCTTTAAAAATGTTCTTTTTGGCATTTTCTTTTGCTTTATTAACAGCAGAAGCCACTTCATTTGCTTTGCCAAAACCAATCCCAACGTGCCCTTTACCGTCACCTACTACTACAACAGAGTTAAACCGAAACCGTCGTCCTCCGGTAATCACCTTTGCCACTCGATTGACAAAGATAACTACTTCTTCTTTTAATTCTAATTCTGATGGATTAATAATCGTCAATTTAGTATCCTTTTAAAATTGTAGTCCAGCTTCACGAGCCGAATCTGCCAAAGCTTTAATTATACCATGGTATTTATATCCGTTTCGATCAAAAATGATTTTTACCACATTTTTTTCTACTGCACGATCACCTAGTGTTTTACCAATGAACTTGCCTTTTTCAACCATACCAGTTAACGCATCTACCTGTTCACGGATATTTTTATCAATGGTGGATGCTGAAATAATTGTTTTGCCTTCGATATCATCGATAATTTGAGCAAAAATATTTCGATTAGAGCGATAAACGACGAGCCGGGGCGCAGAACCCTTTTTCAGACCATTCTTGATCCGACGACGCTTTTTCTCCCAATTTTGCCACTTGGTTTTCTTTTTATCAGTCATTATTTTTTACCTCCGACGGTCTTTCCGGCTTTCCTTCTAATCACTTCATTGGAATAGCTGACGCCTTTTCCTTTGTAGGGCTCAGGTTCCCTGAAGGATCTGATTTTCGCACTCACCTGACCAACTTTATGCTTGTCGATCCCACGAATGAAGATCGTCGTTAATTTCACAGTCTCTATGGATATCCCCATAGGAATTTCAAAATAGATGGGGTGGGAATACCCAAGATTCAAAATTACAAACTTTTCTTTTGCATCTGCTGTATATCCGACACCAGTTAATTTTAACTCTTTCTGATAACCTTCGCTGACTCCTACGATCATATTGGCCAATAATGCCCTTGTCAATCCATGGAGTTCTTTAAACTTTTTTTCATCAGACGATCTGGAAACCAGAATCTGGTCATTTTCAACTGATATCGTAATTTCAGAGTTAAACTGTTGAGTCAATTCACCGAGCTTCCCTTTAACGGTAACGAAATTTTCCACATTTTCGAGGATAATTCCTTCGGGCAATTGTATTGGTTTTCTACCTATTCTAGACATTTAATTCAGTACCATTTTTAATATTTACCATACATGGCATAACACTTCGCCACCCACATTTAAGAGGCGTGCTTTCTTATCTGACAGAACCCCTTTCGAGGTTGTCATAATTGCAATACCCATTCCGTTTAATACGCGTGGTATATTACCTGAATCCGCATAAATTCTTCTGCCAGGTCTGCTGATTCGTTGAATCCCTTGGATTACCGGACGCTCATTAAACGTATAATTCAGAAATACCCGTAATTTGTTCTGCTTATTATCTTTAATCAGAATGTAATCGCGGATAAATCGTTCTTCTTTAAGAACATATGAAATTCTTATTTTCAAGTTTGATGCAGGAATATCAACCCATCTTTTATCAGCGTTTTGCGCATTTCTGATTCGGGTTAGGTAATCTGCAATTGGATCTGACATTGACATTTTCTGTATTCCTTCTACCAGCTTGCTTTTGTTATACCGGGAATCAATCCCTTTAATGCCATTTCCCTGAAACAAATTCGGCAAAGACCAAATTTTCTGTACACAGATTTAGGTCTCCCGCAATTATTACAACGTGTGTATCCACGCGTGGAAAACTTGGGAGTTCTATTTCTTTTGACAATTAATGATTTTTTAGCCATTATTCTGCCTCATTTGGTTCATTTTCACTTGCGAAACTCTTTGCCCGAATTGGCATTCCTAAGACAGTCAATAAATAGTATGATTCTTCATCTGTTTTAGCATTTGTAACTATCGTTATGTTCATTCCACGAATTTTCTCAACCTTATCGTAGTCGATTTCGGGGAAGACGATTTGTTCAGTCAATCCGAAATTATAATTACCTCTTCCATCGAAACCACGAGGAGGCAGTCCACGGAAATCACGAATTCTGGGTGTGGCGACCGCAATGAATCTATGGAGAAATTCATACATTTTTTCTTTCCGCAAAGTAACACTGATACCCACTGGGTCCCCTTGACGGATTTTAAAATTTGAAATCGCATTTTTTGCATGAGTTATTATCGGCTTTTGCCCGGTAATCAGAGATAATTCCTCAACCGCATTTTTTAAACTATTGGAATGCTCTCTGGCATCTCCAATACCCATGTTGATGACCACTTTTTCCAGTTTTGGAATGCTCATGGTGTTCTTTATGTTGAATTTTTTTTGCATCTCGCTTTTCACTACATTATTATAATGAGTAAAAAGATACGGGATGACTTTTTCTGATTTTGCCATATTAATTATTCTACGATTTCACCTGTTTTTTTGCTAAAGCGAACCTTCTTACCGTTTTCCAATATTTTATAGCCAATTTTAGTGGGTTTTCCCCCTACCACCAGCATAAGATTGGAATAATGGACTAAAGATTCTTTCTCTTGAATACCGCCCTGAGGATTATCTTGAGTCGGTCTTAAATGTTTCTTAACCAACCGAACACCTTCAACAAGCAATTTTTCTTTATCAGGATAAACTTTTAATACTCTACCCTGTTTTCCTTTGTCACTGCCTGTAATAACCTGAACGGTATCGCCTTTTTTTATCTTCATAATTATAGAACCTCTGGAGCTAATGAAGCTATTTTCATGTACTGCTTTTCTCTGAGCTCTCTGGCAACCGGACCAAAAACACGGGTTCCCTTGGGTTCTCTTTGACTATCTATCAATACTGCAGCATTATCATCGAAACGTATGTAGGAGCCATCCTTTCTTCGAATCTCTTTCTTCGCTCTAACTACCACAGCTCTTGATACCTCCCCTTTTTTTACGCTGGCACCAGGGATGGCTTTTTTAATAGTCACAACGATTTGGTCGCCGACTCTGGCATATTTCCGCCTTGTCCCTCCCAATACCCGAATGCACAATACTTCTTTTGCACCCGTGTTATCCGCGACTTTCAGCCTTGTCTCTTGTTGAATCATTTCAGTTTACCTGCTTATTCTTGTGAAGTCGTTTTTTCAATTTCTAAAACCCGCCATCGTTTCATTTTGCTCAGTGGTCGTGATTCAATGATACGTACGACATCTCCAGGTCTGCATTTATTTAACTCGTCATGTGCATGATACTTTTTTGAACGGGGAACGAATTTTTTATAAATAGGATGCGGAAATCGCCGAGTGACTTGAACCACTACGGTTTTGTCCATACTGGATTTTAATACGGTGGCCGTTAATATTTTTCTGTTTCCGGTTTCCATTACCGTCATTTCTCCTTGCGAATGCCTAATTCAATTTCTCTAAGAGTGGTTTTAATCTGAGCAATTTCACGTTTAATCTGGCTAATCCTCTGCGGATGTTCTAATTGCTGTAATGCTTTCTGGAACCGAAGATTCAGTAAAGCATCCTGATTATCTTTCAATTTTGTTTCTAAATCTAATTTTGATAATTCTAACAAATCTTGTCGTTTCAAACTAAACTCCGACTTCTCTTCTGCTCACTAATTTTGTTTTGATAGGTAATTTATGGGAACATAATTTGAATGCTTCAGCCGCTAATTCTTCTGATACGCCTTCAACTTCAAAGAGTATTCTACCGGGTTTTACGACGGCCACCCAATACTCAGGAGCTCCCTTACCTTTCCCCATTCTTGTTTCTGCAGGTTTCTTCGTGATTGATTTGTGCGGAAATATTCGTATCCACATTTTTCCCATTTTACGAACTTTTCTTGTTATAGTCACACGACCTGCTTCAATCTGTCGGCTGGTAATCCAGCCTGCTTCCATTGCTTTCAGCCCATAAGTACCGAAAGCTACATAGTCACCGCTTGTGGACATACCGGTCATTCGTCCTTTTTGCGGTTTACGATATTTTACTTTTTTTGGCGCTAACATGATTTATATCCGTCCTGATTTTTTTGCTCGAACTTCGCCATGGTAAATCCACACTTTTATCCCAATTAACCCATAAGTCGTTTTGGCTTCGACTAAAGCATAATCGATGTCCGCGCGCAAGGTATGTAATGGAACCTGACCATCTCTAAAAATCTCACTTCTGGCAATTTCTGCTCCACCGATTCGCCCGCTAACATTGATTCTAATTCCCTTTGCACCAAGTGTCATTGTAGATTGAATTGCTTTTTTAACTGCACGGCGGTATGATACTTTTTTAACCAATTGCTGTGCGATATTCTGCCCAACCAGCTCAGCATTTAATCCAGGTCGTTTAACTTCCGAAATATTGACTTGGATATTGTTTCCCACCAATTTCTGAAGATCAGATTTTAACTCTTCAACTTCCGCACCCCCGCGTCCGATGACGATTCCTGGCCGTGCTGTATGAACAGTCACTACAATTTTTTTAGGGGTTCGATTAATCTGGACCTTTGAGAGGCTGGCATTTCTCAAGCGGTTGCTAATATATTTTCTTAGTAAAATATCTTCATAAAGTTTTTCTGCAAAGTTCTTATCGTCAAACCAAACAGAATCCCATGATTTGTTTATCCCTAACCGAAGTCCAATTGGATTTGTTTTCTGTCCCAAATTATCCTCTAATTTTTCTGATCTGAAATAATGATCGTAAGATGACTTGTTCGTTTTAGGATTTGAACACCTCTACCCATAGCTGCTGCACGCCATCGTTTCATGACAGGACCTTCATTTACAAAAGCCGTTTTAATAAACATCGAGTCAAAATCTGAATTATCATGATTATTGGCCATGTTGGCCATGGCGGACTTCAGAGTTTTATGAATAAAGAAGGATCCTTTCTTATTCATAAATTGCAAAGTAGTCAGAGCAGCATTTACGTTTTTACCTCTAACCACGTCTAGCACTTGTCTTAATTTCTTTGCAGATTGCCGAAGGTGTTTGGCGGTAGCAGTAGTTTCCATTATTTACCTTTCTTTCGATCGCCTGCATGTCCATAGAATGTCCGTGTAGGTGAAAATTCGCCGAGTTTATGTCCGACCATATTCTCTGTTACATAAATGGGAATGAATTTTCTACCGTTATGAACTGCAAATGTTTGGCCTACAAACAGAGGACTGATCGTACTTCGACGAGACCATGTCTTGATGACCTGCTTCTTTTTGCCTTCAGACATCTTACGGATCTTCTCCATCAATTTCTCATCGATATATGGACCCTTTTTTAAAGATCGTGCCATATTCTACTTTCTCCGCTTTACAATAAATTTGTCAGTTGGATTATTCTTTTTCCGAGTTTTGTATCCTTTAGTTGGTGTTCCCCACGGACTAACCGGGTGTCTACCACCTGAAGTTCTACCTTCACCACCACCATGAGGGTGGTCAACGGGATTCATAGCAACACCTCTGACCGTGGGTCTGATCCCTAGCCATCTGGACCTACCAGCTTTCCCTGAATTGATATTTTCGTGAGATTTGTTACCAACGACGCCAATAGTCGCTTTGCAATTTTCAGACACCAATCTCATTTCACCTGAAGGCAATTTTAAATTGATCATTCCCGATTCTTTTGCCATAATTCTGGCGTATGTACCTGCTGAGCGAGCCATCTGTCCGCCTTTTCCAGGTTTCATCTCAATATTGTGAATCAAAACACCGTCAGGAATATTTTTAAGCTGAGTAGCGTTACCCGGTTTTACTGGAACCGCCTCATTTGAGACCACAACCGTGACACCAACGCCGACTCCGTCAGGTGCAAGAATGTACCTTTTTTCACCATCTTCATACTGAAGTAAAGCAATTCTCGCTGATCGATTTGGATCATATTCTATAGCGATAACGTCAGCCTTTAAATCGTATTTATTACGTTTAAAATCAATAAGACGGTATCTACGTCGATGTCCACCACCTCGATGCCTACATGTTATACGACCGTGATTATTTCGTCCACCGGTTTTTCGCAGCGCTTCGGTAAGCTTTCTTTCAGGTTTGGATTTAGTGATCTCCTCAAACGTTGGAGTCGTTTTAAATCGTTGGCCTGGTGTATTTGGTTTAATAGTTTTTATTGGCATAATGTCTCTTAATATTCACCACCTACAAGATCGATTGTGAAATTTTTCTCTAGGGTAACAAGCGCCTTTTTCCAGCTGGATCGAAATCCCGAAGTTCGCAATACTTTTCCATTACTGCGAATACTGGTTGACTTTCGCTTGCCCTTCATGTTGATGGTAGCAACTTTTTCAACTTTAACGTTAAACCTGTTTTCTACCGCTTTCTTTATTTCAAGTTTATTCGCATCTGGATTGACTCTAAACGCGTACTTGTTAAGACGTTCCGAAAGAGCGGTACTCTTTTCGCTTAGTATGGGAGCAACTAAAACTGTTATTGTCTTTTCCATATTTAATTCTGTAATTGGGAGTTAATTGATTCAATCCCTTTAACATCGAATAATAAAATCTGACTGTCAAGAATGTCATAGGTCGATGCAGTTTCTGCGGGAATCAAAGCGATATTTTTAATATTTCTTGCGCTGAACCAGAGATTATCATTGATATCCTTTGCAAGAATAGTGACCTTCTTTCCTCGTAATTCTAATTTTTCAAGGATGGTGATCATAATTTTTGTTTTTGGATTTTCAATATCAAAGTTATCAATTACAATAATTGAGTTTGTAATTGCTTTTTGCGATAACGCACTCTGTCTGGCTAAACGCTTTACTTTTTTATTTACCTTTAATTCATATTGACGTGGTTCTGGGCCAAAAGCGGTTCCCCCGTGTACACGAGAAGGATTACGCAATGAGCCGGCTCGAGATCGCCCAGTTCCCTTTTGTTTAAAAGGTTTTTTTCCAGTACCACTTACAGCACTACGATTTTTACTGCAGGAAGTACCTTGCCGTAATGCAGCAAGTTCAGATTTGACAGCAAGATATACGCTATTTTCGTTTGGCTGTATCCCAAATACGCTTTCGGATACTTCAACCGAATTATTCGTTTTCTCACCTGTTTTAGTATAAATTTCAAATTTCATGGCATCTATTTTGTTATGGATATTATTCCGTTTTTACAACCTGGTATTGCGCCTCTAACAAACAATTGATTACTTTCAGAATCAATTCTAACAACTGTCAATTTTTTCACACAAACATTTTTACCACCAGAACGACCAGGCATCCGGGTACCCGGAAATACTCTGGCGGGATCTGCACTGGCTCCGATAGATCCACCTGCTCTCATTACACTATTTTTGCCATGAGAACGCCGTCCACCACTGAACCCATGCCGTTTCATAACGCCAGTAAATCCTTTTCCTTTTGAAACACCCCTGACATCCACTTTTTCACCAACTGTAAACAACTCGACGGTGAGAACATCGCCCTCAGCAACATTTGCCTCGCCTTCGACTGCATATTCACGAATTACTCGTTTTGGAGTAACATTGAGCTTTTTAAACAGACCGGCTCTGGGTTTTAGAGTGTGCTTTTCTTTGAGATCCTCAAAGCCAAGCTGCACTGCATTGTACCCATCACGGTCTAACGTTTTCACCTGGGTTACCACACATGGACCAGCAGATATTACCGTAACCGGAATATCTCGGCCCTGCTCATTGAAGATACGAGTCATCCCGATTTTTCTACCTAATATCATTGATTGTGTCATTTCTATCAAGTCCTGATTTCAATATCAACGCCTGCTGGCATATCTAATTTCATTAATGCGTCAACCGTTTTCGATGTTGAATTTAGCAAGTCAACAATTCGCTTATGAACTTTCATTTGGAATTGTTCACGCGATTTTTTGTCAACATGAGGTGAACGATTAACAGTAATTACATTTCTACGAGTAGGCAGTGGAATTGGACCCAAAACTATCGCGCCAGTATTCTTGGCTGTCTTAACGATTTTTTCTGTGGATTTGTCCAATAGAACATGATCGTAAGCTTTTAATCTGATTCTGATTCTGTTTAAAGACACGTTAAATCCGCCTATTCGATAATTTCAGTAACAACACCAGCACCGACAGTTCTGCCACCTTCACGGATAGCAAATCGAAGTTCTGTATCCATCGCAATCGTAGTGATCAAGCGGATGTCCAATTGGACATTATCGCCTGGCATCACCATCTCTGTACCCTCTGGTAAGAACACTTCTCCTGTCACATCCGTCGTCCTGAAATAAAATTGAGGACGGTATCCCTTGAAAAATGGAGTATGACGACCCCCTTCTTCCTTCTTTAATACATAAACATTGGCCTTAAAATGTAAGTGCGGTGTGATACTTCCAGGAGCAGCTATAACCATCCCTCGAGTAATATCTTTCTTCTCAACACCGCGCAATAACAAGCCTGCGTTGTCTCCAGCCTGACCCTGATCCAGAAGCTTCCGGAACATCTCTACACCAGTACATACAGTCTTTATCGTTGAGCCCATACCAATAACGGCCATTGGCTCACCAATCTTAATAATACCACGTTCTATTCTGCCTGTGGCCACTGTCCCTCTGCCCGTTATAGAGAATACATCCTCTACCGGCATCAGGAATGGCTTGTCTACGATTCGTGGCGGCAAGGGGATAAAGGTATCAACGGCGTCCATTAGCTCATTAATAGAACCCTCTGCACCATCATCACCATTCAAAGCATTTAAGGCTGATCCCCTAATAATTGGGGTATCATCACCAGGAAATCCGTATTCGTCCAGAAGTTCACGAAGTTCCATCTCAACCAGGTCCAATAACTCTTCGTCATCTACCTGATCTACCTTATTCATATAAATTACTACCGCAGGCACATTCACCTGACGAGCTAAAAGTAAGTGTTCACGGGTTTGTTGCATGGGACCGTCAGTAGCTGCAACAACCAAAATAGCACCATCCATCTGAGCGGCACCGGTGATCATGTTCTTGATATAGTCAGCGTGTCCAGGACAATCTACGTGTGCATAGTGACGCGCTTTTGTCTCATATTCTACGTGTGCTGTATTGATAGTGATCCCACGCTCTTTTTCCTCAGGAGCGTTATCGATCTGATCAAAACTTGTCACCTTTGCTAACCCTTGCGATGCAAGTACCTTTGTGATAGCGGCTGTCAAGGTGGTCTTACCATGATCTACATGTCCGATTGTCCCTACGTTAACATGCGGCTTGGTTCTTGCAAATTTTTCCTTTGCCATAGAATACTCCTATAATTCCTTATTTATGCTTTTCCCTGGTATCTTTCAACCAGTCGTTCCTGTATGGAAGCAGGGGCTTTTTCATAATGTGAAAATTGCATGGTGAATACTGCCCGGCCTTGGGTCATAGACCGCAGCTCCGTGGCATAACCAAACATTTCTGATAGTGGCACAGTAGCAATGAGCACCTGGGCTTCGTTTCTCTGTTCCATCCCTTTAATATGGCCACGTCTGGAGGATACATCCCCCATAACTGTACCTAAATATTCATCCGGCATAACAACTTCAAGACCCATTACAGGCTCAAGAATAAATGGATTTGCCTTTTTTGAAGCGTCTTTAAATGCCATTGAACCGGCAATTTTAAAAGACATCTCACTTGAGTCAACATCGTGATACGAACCAAAAGTCAAAGTAGCAATAATATCTTCAACGGGATATCCTGCCAAAATTCCGGCCTTCATAGCTTCTTTGATACCGTCACCTACTTTGGGAATATACTCTTTTGGAATCACGCCACCGACAATTTTGTCAACAAATTCGTATCCTTTGCCAACTTCATTTGGCTCCAGAGTAATAACCACATGTGCATATTGTCCACGACCACCTGTTTGTCTGATAAACTTAGTTTCGTGCCCCACAATTTTCTTTCCAACAGTTTCTTTGTAAGCGACTTGAGGTTGACCTACATGTACATCAACGTTAAATTCTCTTTTCAGCCGATCTACAATAATTTCCAAATGAAGTTCACCCATCCCAGATATAATAGTCTGGCCGGTTTCTTCATCGGTGTGGATTTTGAAAGTTGGATCTTCTTCTGCAAGCTTAATTAGAGAATCTGCTAATGTATGAAGATCAGCTTTTGCCCGAGGTTCAACAGAAATCGAAATAACTGGTTCGGGAAACTCCATCGACTCAAGTACAATTGGTTTTTTGACATCACAAAGAGTGTGTCCCGTTTGTGTATTCTTTAAACCAACCACAGCAGCAATTTCACCAGTACTGACCTTTGTTCGCTCTTCACGCTTTGCTGCATGCATAAGCATTAATCTGCCAATACGCTCTTTTTTACCCGTGTTTGGATTGAATATTGTATCACCTTTTGAAACGGTGCCTGAATAAATTCTAAAAAATGTTAATCGACCCACAAATGGGTCTGTCATAATTTTAAAAGCCAATGCTGAGAAAGGTTCATCATCACTGGGTTCGCGGAATAATTCCAATTCCGAATTATCAACATCATATCCTCTCACTGCTCCAACATCCATTGGGGATGGAAGATAATCAATAACCGAATCAAGAAGTCTTTGAACACCCTTGTTTTTAAATGCTGAACCACACAGTGTAGGAATCATGGAGCCATCAATACAGGCTTTTCGAATTGCGGCTTTGATTTCATCTCCATGTAAAACCTCACCGTCAAGATACTTGTCCATTAGATTCTCATCATAGCTAGCTACTTCTTCAAGAAGACGCAGGCGCCATTTTTCAGCTTCTTCCCGTAGATCGATTGGTATTTCGCTGTATTCAAAATTTGCGCCATCCTCTGTAGTATAAAGGATCGCTTCCATTTTAACCAGATCAATCAAACCAGTAAAAAGATCACCGGCACCAATGGGAAGAACAATTGGTACTGGATTTGTTTTCAACCGGTCTTTCAACATTTGAAGCACTTTAAAAAAGTCTGCACCAGTCCGGTCCATTTTATTGACAAAAGCGATTCTTGGAACCTGATATCTATCGGCCTGCCTCCAAACCGTTTCAGATTGAGGTTCTACGCCACCAACAGCACAGAAAAGTGCAATTGCACCGTCTAAAACACGGAGCGACCGCTCGACTTCAATAGTAAAATCAACATGCCCGGGAGTATCTATAATATTCACCCGGTTACCATGCCAAAAACAGGTGGTTGCAGCAGAGGTTATGGTAATACCACGCTCACGCTCCTGATCCATCCAGTCCATTGTTGCAGCCCCTTCATGCACTTCACCCAATCGATGAGTTCTCCCTGTATAATAGAGAATTCTCTCGGTGGTTGTTGTTTTACCGGCATCAATATGGGCCATGATACCAATATTTCGAACGTGTTTGAGGGGAATACTTTGCATATTTTATTTACTATCTACCAAAATGGGCAAACGCTTTATTTGCTTCTGCCATTTTATGAGTATCTTCTTTCTTTTTAATTGCTCCGCCTTCACCATTTGCAGCAGCGATCATTTCTGCGGCCAACCTGTCGGCCATTGTTCGCCCTTTTCTAGCTCTTGAATAAGAAATCAACCATCTCATTGATAAAGCCATTTTTCTATTTTCAGGGACTTCAGTGGGAACCTGATAAGTCGCACCACCAATACGTTTTGACTTGACTTCTAAAATGGGAGCAATATTTGATATCGCTTTTTTGAATATTTCAAGGCCACTATCCTTGGTCTTGGATTTAATAATATCCAGAGAAGAGTAGAAAATACTTTCGGCAAGGCTTTTCTTCCCTCTTTCCATTAAATTATTTATGAATTTAGCCACGACCAAATCATTATAAACTGGGTCAGGTAAAATTTTTCTTCTTTCTGGTCTTCTTCTGCGCATAGTATTTCTTAAACTTTAGGTTTTTTAGTGCCGTATCTTGACCGGCTGGTTTTTCTACCAGCTACACCGGAAGGGTCAAGAACACCGCGAATTATATGATATCGAACACCGGGAAGATCTTTCACCCTTCCCCCCTCAATCATTACGATTGAGTGTTCCTGAAGGTTATGCCCTTCACCAGGAATATACGCCGTAACTTCAAACCCGTTTGACAACCGAACACGAGCAACTTTTCGAAGCGCAGAGTTAGGCTTCTTTGGTGTTGTCGTGTAAACACGAGTACAAACTCCACGCTTTTGAGGACACGCCTTCAAAGCGGGGACTTTGTTCTTTTTTAGTTGTTTGGTTCTTCCTTTTCTAACTAGCTGATTTATCGTGGGCATTTTAACTCCGAAAAAGCCTATTAAGTTAAGATTCTTTTTAATTTTGAGGCAAACATATTTTGCAGATTATAATCTAATTTTCATCGTCAGAAGCTTCGATCATTTCTTTAAAATCCTCTGCATCCTTTTTCCGGACTTCATATGCAGAGATTGCATCAGTTCCTGTACCGGCAGGTATTAGTCTGCCAATAATCACGTTTTCTTTTAAACCGCGTAGATAATCTGTTTTCCCCTGCACGGCTGCATCAGTTAAGACTCGCGTTGTTTCCTGGAATGATGCTGCAGAGATAAAACTATCAGTATTCAGTGATGCTCTTGTTATTCCGAGCAGCAATGGTTTGAAAGTGGCGGTTTGCGCAAATTCACTTTTAATCAAAGCTTTTCCATTTTCTGCAAGTTCGGCATTGATATCTTCAATATTTGAAAGATAGACAACATTCCCATTAGTATAATCAGAATCCCCTCTATCGACAATAATTCTCTTTAACGCCATGTCCTTGTTTTCTCGAAGCACAAAAAACCGATTAACCCGATCACCCGGTAAATATTCAGTATTACCAGGATCTTCAATTTCCACTTTTTGCATCATTTGTCGTACAATGACTTCAATATGTTTGTCATTAATGGTTACACCTTGCAAGCGGTAGACTTCCTGAATTTGATCAACAAGGTATTCCTGCACCTTAGATGCTCCACGGATAGCTAAAATATCCTGAGGTGATACTGCGCCTTCGCATAATCTATCCCCTGCAACCACAAAGTCACTATCATGAACAATAATATGTTTTCCATATGGGATTTTATACGTTTTCTCGGCATCTTTTCCAACGATTAGGATTTCTCGTATACCCCGTTTAATCTTACCATATTTGATTCTTCCATCAATTTCAGTGACCACTGCGGGATCGGATGGCTTTCTGGCTTCGAATAATTCTGCGATTCTAGGAAGTCCACCTGTGATATCACGAGTTTTACCGGCTTCCCGTGAAATTTTCACTAAAATTTCACCTGCTTTTACTGGTTGATTATCTTTTACAATAACCGTCGCCTTTACGGGTAATACACTCATGCCTCCACTCGCAGAGTCACTTTCAGAACTTTCTATTTCAATGTGAGGATTGAGATTCCTGTTTCTGGATTCAGTGATAACAATCATTTTCTTTCCACCTTCTACGGCTTCTTCAATGAAAGTTTCCCCTTCAATCATGTCTCGAAAACGAACGGTACCGTTAGACCTTGCAAGAATAACATCCGTATAAGGGTCCCAAGCAAATAGTGTGCTGTTAGCCTTGATTTTCTCACCATGTTTTACAAATACTTTTGCACCATAGGGTACTTTATAGGTCGCGAGCACTCTTTCTTTTTTATCATACAATTCAATCTTTCCATTACGGACAATCGACACCATTGAAGATTTCCCGTTTTCATCTTTGGTTTCGACGATCTTCAGAAGATCGTTAAACCGGGTTTCCCCTGCTTTTCTGGATCGAATTTCAGATATTTCTACAATTCTTGAAGCAGTTCCACCAATATGGAACGTTCTTAGAGTTAACTGCGTACCAGGTTCGCCAATAGATTGGGCGGCCATAATGCCTACAACGTCACCCATAGTCGCCGGTTTATTCAGAGCCAAATTGAGCCCATAACATCGTGCACAAAGACCATTCTCAGCCTCACAAGTCAAAATCGAACGGACTTTTACCTGATACACATTACTTTTTTCGATCTCATCATTAATATTTAGGTCAATGAGTTCATTTGCACCAATAATCTCTTTACCATCTATCGGATCTACAATAGGCTCAAGAGTGGTTCTACCATATATTCTGTCTGAAAGAGGTTCAATAATTTCTTCACCTTCTTTCAAGTCTTCCATGACTACGCCCTGTATGGTTCCGCAATCTAACATTGAAATCGTCACATCCTGAGAAACATCAACAAGTCTCCTTGTTAAATATCCCGCATCAGCTGTTTTCAATGCTGTATCTGCCAATCCTTTTCGAGCACCATGAGTAGAGATGAAATATTCGAATACGGATAGTCCCTCTTTAAAATTCGATTTAATAGGATTTTCAATAATTTCACCAGAGGATCCGGTCAAGCTCTTTTTCGGCTTCGCCATTAATCCACGCATACCGGCTAACTGTTTAATCTGATCCTGACTACCCCTCGCGCCCGAATCTGCCATCATATATAATGGATTAAATCCCTCTCTGTCATGTTCCAGTTCCGAAAACATTTCGCTGGCGACTTCTTGCGTGGTGTGTGTCCACACATCAATGATCTTATTATACCGTTCACCTTCTGTAAGAATTTGACTGTCATATTTTCTCTGGATATCATCCACAGCAGTGTCAGCGCGAGCTATGATCTCTTTTTTCTTTTCTGGAATGTGAATGTCATCAATAGCAATTGAAGTACCACTTTTGAAAGCATATTCGAATCCGAGGTCTTTTAATTTATCGAGGAATGAAACAGTTTTAAAATTGCCTGATATTTTGTAGCAAAGGAATACGATTTGCTCAAGTTTCTTCTTGCTGATGATGGTATTAAAAAATTGCATCCCATCAGGAAGGATACTATTGAACAGAATTCGACCAACAGTGGTTTTCTTAATAATTTTTCCGTTGAAACGAAAATCTACGAAAGCATGAACATCTACCATCTCATTATCTACAGCCATATGGGCTTCATCAAATGATGAAAAAACTGTTCCAGTCCCAATTGCATTCTTTTTGGGACGGGTAAGATAATAGATACCGAGTACCATATCTTGAGATGGAATAGCAATAGGTTTACCGTTCGCAGGGTGCAAAATGTTGTGACTTGACAACATTAGTATCCAAGCTTCGGTTTTTGCCTCAGCAGATAATGGAACGTGTACCGCCATTTGATCACCATCAAAGTCAGCATTAAAAGCGGCACATACCAGCGGATGAAGTTTTATTGCACGGCCATCCACCAGCACTGGCTGGAATGCCTGGATACCCAATCTATGCAATGTCGGAGCTCTGTTCAGCAAGACAGGGTGGTCTCTTACCACATACTCTAATACTTTATAAACTTCCGTTGCACCTCTTTCAACCATCATTTTCGCACTACGAGGTGTACGGGTAAACCCTCTTTCTATCAACTGCCGAACGACCAAAGGCTTGAACAGTTCAATTGCCATTTCTTTAGGTAAACCACACTCATGAAGATGGAGTTCAGGTCCAACAACAATAACAGATCTTCCTGAATAATCTACTCTTTTACCTAACAGATTTTGGCGGAATCGTCCCGTTTTTCCTTTTAATGAATCACTTAATGATTTTAAAGGACGACGGGTACCACTTCGTACAGCTGATTGCAAGCGACTATTATCCAATAGAGCATCAACGGCTTCCTGTAACATTCGCTTTTCATTTCGCAGGATAACGTCTGGAGCTTTTATATCCATTAGCTGCTTTAGTCGATTATTACGAATGATTACTCGACGATATAAATCATTTAGATCGGATGCGGCAAATCGTCCGCCATCCAATGGTACGAGTGGTCGTAATTCCGGTGGAATGACTGACAAAATGGTGATCACCATCCATTCAGGTTTATTGATAATTTTTTTATCAACTCGCGGATCAAATTGCTTTAATACACGAAGACGTTTGAGAAGATTTTCTTTTTTCTGATTAGATACTTTGGGTTGATTGAGCTCATCACTCAACGAGGTTATCGTTCCTGTTATATTTAAATCGACCAGCAACCGTTTTATCGCTTCACCTCCCATGAGGGCCTCAAAGAATCTGTCTTCATCCACATCATCATCGGAAACGGAATCAATACCAAATTCTATTTCTAAATCCAAATATTCTTTTTCATCCAATAATTCTCCATACAAACGACCAGAGTTACCTGGATTTGTGACCACGAATTTTTCATAGTAGGCAATGGATTCTAATTGTTTGGTAGTGTATCCAAGCAGATAACTGATCTTGCTGGGAATAGATCTTAAAAACCAGATATGGACAACTGGTACAGCTAAAGTGATATGTCCTGTTCTCTCTCGTCTAACCGTTTTCCGTGTAACTTCTACACCACAACGATCACATACAATACCACGGTATCTGATTCTTTTATATTTTCCACAGTGACATTCCCAATCCTTTACCGGACCGAATATTTTTTCGCAGAAAAGGCCATCTTTTTCCGGTTTATAGGATCGGTAATTGATGGTCTCCGGTTTAAGAACTTCACCAAAGGATTTCTCTAATATTTGTTCAGGTGATGCCAAACCAAGAGTAATCGTAGTAAAGGAATTTGATTTTCTTGTTGAAAAATTTAAAAATGGCACGAATTAATACTCCATTTATTGTTAATCGAGAACGACGTTAAGACCTAATCCTTCAAGTTCGCGTACGAGAACATTGAACGATTCGGGGATATTAGAATTCGGTTGAACATCACCACGCACAAGCGAATTATACAATCGTGTTCGCCCTTCGACATCATCAGATTTAACAGTGAGGATTTCCTGTAAGGTGTATGCTGCACCGTATGCTTCGAGAGCCCAAACTTCCATTTCACCAAACCTCTGTCCACCGGATTGTGCTTTACCACCCAGCGGTTGTTGAGTAATGAGTGAATATGGACCAGTTGATCTTGCATGCATTTTATCGTCAACCTGATGAGATAATTTCAACATGTAAATGGTTCCGACAGCAACTTTATCCCGGATCTTATCACCGGTTCGGCCATCCCACAATTCAACTTTTCCACTTATGGGTAAATCTGCTGCTTTCAATTCATTTTCAACGTCTTTAGCTGTTGCTCCATCAAATACAGGGGTTGAATATCTTTTATCTAGCTTTTCGCCAGCCCAGCCAAGCATCGTTTCATATAACTGACCAAGATTCATTCGGGAAGGCACACCCAACGGATTCAGAATAATATCCACTGTTTTACCATCAGCCATAAAAGGCATATCTTCATCTGGTACGATAATAGAAACAATACCTTTGTTTCCATGACGTCCTGCCATTTTATCACCGACGGCGATCTTTCTCTTCTGACCTATATAAACTTTCGCTAATTTCATAACGCCCTGTTGGAGATCATCACCAACTTTGAGTTTATAAATCTCTGCTTCAAGTTTTTCTTCCAATTGTCGGAGATTTCTCTGGTAATTTTCCCAGACTTTCAAAATATTGTTCCAGGCAACCGGATCTTCAACCCAGGGAGATTTTAAGGATAATCTATCAAAGTCCAAATTATCAACGCGGTTTTTAGTGAGGAGCGTTTTCGCCTTGATCAATGTTTTATTGTCCAATGCACTCCGAATACCACCAGAAGTCATATCCAAAAGTAAAGAGTGAAGTAATCTATCACGTGCTGACATCAGTTTAACACGATCATCTCTTGCTTGTTTTTGGAGCTCACGAATCTGTGCTTTTTCTTCTGAACGGATAGCAACGCTTTTTCGCTCAAATAATTGAGTCTCAACGATTACGCCTTTGACACCGGAAGGACATTTTTTTGAAGCATCCTTTACATCACCTGCTTTTTCACCGAAAATCGCTCTTAATAACTTTTCTTCTGGCGTAGGATCTGTTTCTCCTTTTGGAGTTACTTTACCTACAATGATATCACCAGACATAACTTCTGCACCAACGCGAATAATTCCTCTTTCGTCTAAATTCCGGGTGGCTTCTTCACCAACATTAGGAATTTCATTCGTCAGCTCTTCTTCACCGCGTCGAGTATCTCTTATCTCAACTTCAAATTCTTTCATATGAATTGAAGAGAAAACATCTTCATATACCAAGCGTTCATTAATAATTATCGCATCTTCATAATTGTATCCACGCCAAGGCATGAAAGCAACTTTGAGATTTCTTCCAAGAGCCAACTCTCCCATTTCTGTTGAAGCACCATCAGCCAAGCAATCTCCGATATGGATTTGTTGACCGGGTAAAACAATGGGTTTCTGGTTAATACATGTATTTTGATTGGTTCGCAGAAATTTATTTAACCGGAATTCTTTAATATTTTCATCTTTCACTAACCGCAGCGCGTCATCAATGATTTCAGTACGAATAATGATACGGTCAGGTTGAACTTTTTCAACAACACCGTTTACATCAGAGAAAACAGCAGATCTGGAATCCTTGGCGACCTTTCCTTCTAATCCAGTGCCCACAATTGGGGCTCTTGGACGTAGCAATGGAACCGCCTGCCTCATCATGTTGGATCCCATTAATGCACGGTTTGCATCATCGTGCTCCAAAAACGGAATTAGCGCGGCAGAAATACTGACAATCTGGTTTGGCGAAATATCCATGTATTCTACTAAGTTCGAAGCAACAATCGGAAAATCATCCCCTTTTCGCGCACGGAGAACATCATTAGTAAACATGTCATTTATAATCGGCTCTTTAGCCTGTGCAATAAAAGATCTATCTTCATCATCAGCAGATAAAAATTCAACATTATCAGTAATCTTGTAGTTCTCACCATCATGTTCAATTTTACGATAAGGAGATTCAATGAAGCCTAGATTATTAACGACAGCATGAGTGGCAAGTGAACTTATCAGACCAATATTTGGTCCTTCAGGTGTCTCAATCGGACAAAGTCTTCCATAATGGGTATGATGAACATCACGAACCTCGAATCCTGCTCTTTCCCTTGTCAAACCACCTGGCCCGAGTGAGGACATTCTTCGTTTATGCGTAATTTCAGAGAGTGGGTTTGTCTGATCCATGAACTGCGATAGCTGACTGGTTCCAAAAAATGTATTCAGAACAGTAGAAATAATCCTGGCGCTGACCAAATCCTGTGGAGTTAGACTTTCCGCTTCACGTTGGTTCATTCTTTCTCGGATGGTTCGTTGCATCCGGCTCAATCCAATACTGAACTGATTTGCTAATTGCTCACCAACAGTTCTCACTCGACGATTACCAAGATGATCAATATCATCCGGTGTAACTTCACCTTTTCTCAGAGACATGAGATAATCAAATACACAAATAAAATCATCTCTTGTTAAAACAGGCTCATCAATAGGTTTATGCAGATTGAATTTTTTATTGATACGGTATCTGCCAACTTTTCCCAGATCATATTTCTTTGTGGAGAAAAACATCTTTTCTATAAATTTCTGTGCAACCTCAAATGTCGGTGCATCTCCAGAACGGAGGTGTTGGTACAGCAACATCAGAGCATCTTCAGTAGAATCAGTGGGATCCTTGTCTAATGTATTCGTCAGCATTTCTACTGCAAGCTCATCCTTTGGATTCGTAATTTCTATCTCTTTGATTCCAGCAGCTGCTATTTGATCGAGGATTTTATCAGAAAATTCGGTACCCATTTCACAAATAACTTCACCGGTTGTTGTATCAATTATATCTTCAAGTGCGATAACCGGCTTGTCTTTGATTAAATTTCTGATTTTATTAACGGTTGATTTCTTGGTCAGATTAAATGCCGCAAAGATATCTTTATTTGTAGAGAATCCAATCGCTCTTAAAAGTAAGGTTGCAGGGAATTTCCGCCTTCGGTCGATAATTGCATATATGCAATCGTAAATATCTGTCGTAAAATCGACCCATGATCCGCGGAAAGGAATAATCCTCGCTTGATATATTTTGGTTCCATTGGGATGGAAGTTCTGATCGAAAAATACACCTGGAGATCGTTGAAGCTGGCTTACAATAACCCGCTCAGCACCATTGATAATAAAGGTGCCACGATCCGTCATGTATGGAATGTTCCCGAAGAATACATCCTGTTCAATGCTTTGCACATATTTACTGCGATCGTCTTCATCAGTAATATTTAATACCAACCTGATTTTCAACGGTACCGTATATGAAATCCGTCGATCCAGACATTCTTTTACGGTATACTTGGGAAGGCCCAGGTAGTAATATTTATATTCCAAAACATAGTTTTTATGAGAATCCTCTACCGGGAGCATGCTTTTGAAAACGGCTTCCAATCCCTGATTCCGGCGTTTTTCCACCAGAACGTGCTCCTGAAGAAAATCCTCGTACGATTGTAATTGAATCGCCAGTAGATCTGGCGCTTCAACAATCGGTTTTACACTAGAAAAACCAAAACGCTCAGTGGTTTGGGTGGACTTCACTGTCAAGGCGAACCCCTCCTATAATATCGACGGTTAGGTAATTGTTAACGAGGTAAATGAAAGATAGATAATTAAGCTTACTTGAGTGCGACGGTAGCTCCTGCATCTTCAAGTTTTGCCTTCATACCTTCAGCTTCTTCTTTGGATACCGCTTCTTTGATAGTGGATGGTGCGCCATCAACAAGCTCTTTGGCATCTTTCAAGCCGAGAGCTGTAAGTTCACGAACGACCTTGATAACATTGATTTTCTTTTCGCCAAAGGACTCTAAAACAACATCAAATTCGGATTGTGCTTCCTCTTCTTCAACGGCAGCAGCTGGGCCAGCGACCGCAGCAGCCATGGGCGCAGCGGCAGTAACACCAAATTTGTCCTCTATGTCTTTGATCAACGCTGATATCTCAAGCATATTAGCATTTTCTAAATATCCTAAGACGTTTTCTCGTGTGATTTCAGCCATTTCTTATTATTCTCCTGAAGTTATTTAATCTTTTGTGTTTTTAAGACTGTCTAATGTTCTAGCAAATTTTGACATGGCTCCGCTAAGCGTAGCTGCCAATTGACTCATTGGGAAACTCAACCCCCCCAATAGTTTAGATAGAAGCACTTCTCTTGATGGTAACTCTGCCAGTTCCTTGTATTTTTCAGGACCAAACAGCTGTCCTTCAAATAAAATTCCTGTCACTTCAATATTTCCCCCGCTAGAAAGAAACTCCTTGATAACCTGTGCTGGAGCAGTAGGATCGCTGTCTGAATAGGCAATCCCAACCATTCCATTGAGAAAGTTTGAGACACCTTCATACCCGGCCTGTTGTGCTCCAATACGAATTAATGTATTTTTTGAAACCTTATATTCGACATTTTTTTCTCGAAATTTGTCTCTCAGTTTGGTTATCTGAGTAACATTAATTCCCTGATAGTTTGTAAAATAAACGCCAGGGCAATTCTCAAATTTTTGCCGGGTTTCTTCAATGACTTGTGCTTTTAGAGGTGTTGGCATCGTTATTACCTTGATGAGTGAATTAAACTTGCTTTATCAATTTTGAGTCCTGGACCCATCGTTGAGGAGAGCGTGACTTTTTTTAGGTACGTTCCTTTAACAGAAGCTGGTTTTAGTTTGATGAGAGCATCAACAACCGTTTTGGCATTTTCTGACAACTGATTTTCATCAAAAGACAATTTGCCAATACCGGTATGAATGATTCCATTTTTTTCAACGCGGAATTCAATTTTCCCCGCTTTTACTTCTTTAATTGCGCTGGCAACATCCATTGTTACCGTGCCGGATTTGGGATTGGGCATCAATCCGCGAGGGCCAAGTATCCGACCTAGCTTACCCACTACACCCATCATATCGGGAGTGGCGATGATTACATCAATATCAGTCCATCCACCTTGTATCTTTTGTACATAATCATCCGAACCAACATAGTCTGCACCAGCCTCTTCTGCTTCTGTGACTTTTTCACCCTTAGCAAAAACCAGAACCTTAACTTCTTTCCCGGTACCATGTGGCAAAGAAACCGTCCCCCTAACTACCTGGTCCGCATGGCGTGGATTAACACCCAGATTTATCGCCATATCTACATTTTCATCAAATTTAGCATGCGTGGTGCTTTTTAGTATTCCAAGAGCTTCATTTAAATCATAGTCCTGAAGCCTGTTAACTTTTGATAAATTTTCTTCATATCTTTTACTTCTACTCATAGATTTTACCCTTCAACAATTAACCCCATACTTTTAGCAGTTCCCTCTACCATTTGCATGGCGGATTCTATTTTGGTTGTATTCAGGTCAGGCATTTTAATTTCTGCAATTTGTCTAACCTGGTCACGGGTGACCTTCCCAACTTTTTCACGGTTCGGCTCCCCAGATCCTTTTTTCACTTTTGATAATTCAATAAGCAATGAAGAAACTGGTGGTGTTTTTGTAATAAATTTAAATGAACGGTCTGCAAAAACAGTGATCTCAACAGGAATGATCGAACCTGCTTTATCCTGAGTCTTAGCGTTAAAGCCTTTACAAAACTCCATGATATTCACACCATGCTGACCAAGAGCGGGACCAACAGGAGGAGCGGGATTCGCTTTACCTGCAGGTATTTGTAATTTTATAAATCCAACAACTTTTTTTGCCATAATTTGCTATTTCTCCAATGCTACCTGATAAAAATCGAGCTCAACGGGGGTAGGTCGACCAAAAATGGATACAGTCACTTTCACTTTCTGCTTATCCTCATAAACCTCTTCTACAAAACCAACAAAATCCAAAAACGGGCCATCAGTGACTTTTACGGCATCCCCAGCTTTAAAAGGATTGGCCAGAACTTCTCGACCTTCCTTTTTACTCACTTCCCCAATAATCCGGTTTATTTCGTCTTCTCTTAATGGAACCGGTTCTTTTTTCGAGCCGATAAAACAAAGTACATGCTGCGCATTTTCAATAATATAACGGGATTCCTTTGTCATTTCCATTCTAATCAGAACATACCCTGGGAAAAACATTTTTTCACGGATACGCTTCTTATTTCCCCGCATATCAACTACTTTTTCAGTCGGCACGAATATTTCATCAATCATTTCTGTGATATGATTATCTTCTGCCGTCAGGCGTATGGATTCCTCAGCTTTTTTTTCTTTTCCAGAAATTACTCGTATTGAATACCATTCCATGGGAGTTAGTTATTTCCCTCCCAATAGTTTTGAGATAAACTCGGATATTCCAAAATCCACAAAGAAAAGAAATATGGCGACAATAACGGAAAAAATACCAACAACGAGAGTTGAAGAAATCAATTCATCTTTTGAAAGCCAAGTTACTTTCTTCATTTCCAAGACGACACTATTTATATACTGGCGAATCTTTTCAATCATTATTTTAGAAGCTCCATGAAAACAGGTTTAAATGATTACCCTTTAATAGTTGCAGGTGAGGAAGGACTCGAACCCTCAACTCCCGGCTTTGGAGGCCGGTGCTCTACCAATTGAACTACTCACCTCCGAAATGCTAAAATTATTTCGTTTCTTTGTGGGGCGTATGACTACGGCACCATCGACAAAACTTCACATATTCTACCCGCTCGGGATGCAGTCGTTTATTTTTCGTCATGGAATAATTTTTTCTCTTGCATTCCTGACAAGCTAATGAAATGATATTTCTTTTACTATTACCTGCCACAAGTATTTACCTTATTCGATAATTTCAGTAACAACACCAGCACCAACAGTTCTGCCACCTTCACGGATAGCAAATCGAAGTTCTGTATCCATCGCAATCG
>ERZ889078.467-NODE-467-length-36581-cov-21.421590_pt1 | contig 36581 bp, 33 predicted proteins | sample MGYA00521266_ERZ889078 | MGnify/ENA primary metagenome ERZ889078 (study PRJEB32303, sample SAMEA104408618) | aquatic metagenome | biome: Brackish water; feature: Pelagic; material: water | place: Baltic Sea | collected 2014-06-16T06:34:00 | depth 76,534 m ...
ACGTCTTGCAATCCAGGATTTTCATCAAACTTATCGCTTAAAAACTCTTCAACTTTTTCACTTGGAGTGTTTGCGTAACAAAAACTACCTAATAGTAGCGTCGCTAGCAATAATTTCAACGTCAATGACATCAGAATCCTTTGTTATATTTTTTACTTCATAGTTTCTATCATATTTACCGAATTTTACATCATAACGGTTAACAATCATACCCGTGAACAGACCAAACTGCATCAAAAGACCAATGATATCCGTCATAAAACCAGGAATGATAAGAAGGATGGCGCCAAAAAGAGTAAAAAGATTTAGTCTTTGAAACTGTTTTAAGTCTATGCAGCTGTATGAAACCGCGGAAATATTTTTCACCAAAGTTTTTCTAAAATTGATGAGTATGGATATCCCAACAAAAGCGCTAAACATAATTTCGACAAACGTTGCGATCCCACCTATGCTTGACGATATATTTACGGATACTATTACCTCGAGAAATAGATACGCTATAAAATACATCATCTATATCAGTTCCACAATCTTTTCATACGCCTTATCGCTTTGAACGGTAATCTTCTCTTTTGAAGCTCTGTCAAAAATTTGAACCGTTCCATTTTCAAGTTCTTTTCCAATCACGATTGTGTATGGAAAACCAATAAGTTCGGCGTCTTTCATCTTAAAACCAAATCTATCTTTTCGGTCGTCAAGCATAACTTCCACGCCATTGTCTTGACATTTTGAGTAAAGTTCTTCTCCTAGCGCCACTTGAGCTTCATCTTTAACGTTGCTTATCATGATGTTGACCATATACGGCGCCGTCTCTTTTGTCCAAACGCAACCATATTCGTCATGATGTTGCTCCACTACCGCCGCGACTAGGCGTGACACGCCCATGCCATAAGTCCCCATGATGAAAGCTTGCGCTTTTCCGTTTTCATCCAAATACTGAGCTTTTAAAGCTTCGCTATACTTATCGCCTAGTTTAAAGATATGTCCAACTTCTATGCCTTTGGTAAAAGACAAAGTTCCATCGCAATTAGGACAAGAATCGCCTTCGTTTACTTCCGCCACGTCTGCGAAATACGCCATTTCGCTAATCACGGACAAATCAACCCCTACAAAATGATAGTCAAGCTCATTCGCTCCACAAACCATGTTTGAAGCGTTTTTGAGTTCGTTATCCATGACATGCTTTGCTTTATCTTGATCGAGTGGACCAATAAAACCAGGGACGATTCCAAGTTCTTTAAGTTCGTCTTCGCTCACGTCCACTATCTCTAAAGCATCCGTCGCGTTAATGGCCTTCACTTCTTGAAGATTGTCGCAACCACGCAAAAAGAAAAGGACAATTTCACTCGCGTCGTCATAAACCGCTCTTTTAGCAACGCATTTCACGGTGTAATAAGGGTCGATTTTCAAAAATTCCGCCAATTCATCTATGCTTTTGATGGATGGCGTCTGAAATTTATTAAAAACCGCTTCCGGCGCTTCGGGAACGTTCAAACGAGGCGAGCGAACAGCCGCTTCAATGTTTGCGCCATATTCGCATTTAGAACAAATGGCGATGGTATCCTCGCCACTATCGGCTATAACCATCAGCTCTTTTGAACCACTTCCGCCAATGGCGCCGCTATCGGCTTCAACAACTCTAAAATCAAGTCCAAGACGAGTCAAGATCTTTTTATAGGCCGCTTCCATAGCGTCAAACTCTCTATTTAAGTCCTCTTCGGAGGAGTGAAAAGAGTAACCGTCCTTCATGATAAACTCGCGTCCGCGCATAAGCCCAAAACGAGGTCTCGCTTCGTCTCGAAACTTCGTCTTAATCTGATAAAGATTAATTGGAAGCTGTTTATAAGACGTAACGCGATTGCGAACCATGTCGACCATCATCTCTTCATGAGTGGGACCTAAAACAAAAAGGTTCTCTTTTCTATCACGAAAACGCAACAACTCTTTTCCAAACTTTTCTATTCGACCGCTCTGAGCCCATAAATCGGCTGGAGTCACAAAACTAAGTTCAACTTCCTCAGCTCCGACTTTTGTCATCTCTTCATTGATGACGTTCTCTATTTTTTTTATTACGCGCTTGGCTAAAGGCATGTAGTTGTAAAGCCCGCTAGCGACTTGAGAAATAAATCCCCCGCGAGAAAGGTAAATATGACTCGCCAAGGTTGCGTCTGATGGCGCTTCTTTGGAGGTTGGTATAAAAGCTCTGCTTCTTCTCATTATGCGGTTGCCCCTTGTTTTTCTTTTATCATAGCGGTCATGGCGCTATTTAGTAAATCAGACTTTCTGTCACTAGCGGCGGTTCTCATATTTTTTGTCATATCATGTAAAAATGTTTTTAACGCTTGTTCACACATTTTTTTTGCCTCCGCTTCATACTCTTTTGGTATATAACTGTGTTCAATGGCTCGTTTACTCTCTGTTAAAGCCGCTTGAGACGCTTTCAAATACAACGCTTTTATCGTTGGTTCAATGTCTTGAGCGGTTAACCAATCAAAAAATTCGACCACTCCTCTACCCACTATTCCATGAGCCATGCGAGCGGCTTCTTCTCGAAATTTTAAATTTTCATCCAATATTGGCTTTAAATCATCGACGACAAATAAATTTATCTTCTCGTCTTTACTACAATGAATGTCTCTAGGTATCGCTAAATCGAACCAATATCTATCAAAATCGCATTTTTCCACAATATTGTCATTAATGATAGGCTGTGGCGCTGACGTGGCGGTAAAGATAATTTCAAATTCATTGACGGCAGCTGAAAGTTGCGTAAAATCGAATGTTTTTGAGCCACACTCCATCGCTAGTTCATCCGCTTTATGTTTAGTTCTATTTGTAATGTAAACATCCGCGCCAGCGCTTACAAGATACTTGGCTGTTATTTCAGACATTTCACCCACTCCAATTATCAACGCCTTTTTGTTAGTAACGTCATCAACGATTGATTTTAGTTTTGACACGGCGACGCTGGCTATCGAAACTGGTTTTGAAGATATTTCAGTCGTATTTCTTACTTTCGCCGAACATAAAAAAGCGTTCTTCATGGCTCTTGCCAACTTTTTGCCACAAAAGTTATTGTCATACGCAAATCTGAACGCGTCTTTTAATTGACCAACTATTTGCGTCTCGCCTAAAACCATTGAATCAAGAGAGCACGCAACGCTAAAAAGATGATGAATGGCGTCGCTGTCGTCTAAAACGTCCGCATGTTGAGACAACTCTTCAACGCTCAACCCAGCGCGCTTGCTTAATGTTTCTAGGATGTTGGCTGTTGCGCCTTTAACGTCGGAACAGTTGCATAAAACCTCCATTCTGTTACATGTGGAGAATAAAATCACTTCCGTTATAAAATTAGACTTTGTGAGCGTTTGCATGCACGCAATTTTGCTCTCATCGTCTGGATAAGAGAGTTTTTCTCTAATTTCCAAGTTTGAGTTTTTATGCGTAAAACTTATATTTAAATAGTGCATCAGTAACTTCTTTTTATCATAGTTTCTAAAATTTCTACCAAAGCGCTATCATCTTGTAAAGCCTTTTTGGCTTCATCTGATAATTCTTGCGCTAACGTAAACGACTTTTCAACGCAGGCGTGTCTCGCCATCATCTTTTTTATCCAAAATGACTCATCTTTTGTATTTACTTTGCCATGAAGAGAGACCAATCTATGTTTGTCGTTATCATTTAAACATTCATAGAGATAGATATAAGGAAGAGTGCATTTACCCTCGGAGAAATCATTCATAGCGGGCTTTCCAAGCGTTTGCGAGTCTACCGTAATATCTAAAATGTCGTCGATGATTTGAAAGGAGAGACCGAGATTTCTTCCATATAAGGCATGTTTTTCTGCGTCCTTTCCTACAAGCAAAGCGGCGCTCTTCGCCGCGGCTTCTATAAGCGTAGCCGTTTTAAGATATAACATATCTAGATACTTACTCTCGTCCGCGTTAAAATTTTCGGACATCTTCACGTCTATCATTTCACCCTTGCTTAGAGCGGTTACGGAAGAAGCGATTATTCTAGCTATCTCTTTTTCAAAGCTTACAAGTTCGGTAAACGCTTTTGAATAAAGTATGTCGCCAAGCATTACGGCTGTTTTACTGCCATCCGTCGCATTCACGGAGCTAACGCCTCGTCTAGTCAGGGCTTCATCGATAACGTCGTCATGCAACAGAGAGGCTCCATGTATCAATTCCACTATAGCCGCTAAAAGAGGCGCTCTCTCATCAGAATGAGCTATCTTTAAAATCAGCTTAGCGCGCAATCTTTTGCCACCGCTCAGCGTTCCAAAAAGACGAGTCACTTCATCGTTATCGCACTCAGCTATCAACCTTGCTATTTCCGCTTCTACTCTTTGCATTTTCTCACTTTAGCTATTTTTCAGATATGTTAGAGATATTTGACTTTTATCATCAGATAAAAATATATCAAACACAGCTTCTTTTTTTTCAAAATCAAACTTCTTAAATTTAACTAGTATATAAGGGACGTTAAAAGCGTCAGCGCCTCTAGGCTTTAGTTCAAGCCTAAAACTTTGATTTTGAGCTCGCAAATACAGTATGTTTTGCGCGACGATTCTATCATACGAACGATGCGTTACAAGACCGCCATTTTTATATAAAGTCCATCTAAATGTAAAAAGTCGTTCGCTAGAACCATATTTTACAAGAATTTTCTTTTGAATATCTTTTTTTAGCGCTATTTCTTTATCTAGAGTCAGATTACTTGCAAAAGTAACACTCATCAGAAACGCTAAAGATAAAAAAACTTGTAAAATTGTTTTAAACAATTCCTATTCGCTTTGAGAAAGAATCGCGCCCATTAACTCAATATAAAGACTTTTAGCCTTTACGTCGGAAACGCCTAAATTATTGGCTTCAAACATCTTAATCGCTCTATCTACGTCTTCACCCACATGCTCTTCAAGCATAAGCTCCATAGTTGCAACTTTTTCTATAAACTTTGACAACTCATGTCTAACAACGTCATTGTTTGCGTTAAAGACAACGTCCATTAATTTTGATTTTGGCGAACCAGAGAAAACATCGTCTTCGTCTTCAAATAAAGCACTATACATTCTATATCCTATTTATTCAATTTTTTCGATTATATCAGCTTTTAGTTAAAAACTTTAGCGTTATAAAAACTTCAGTATCTCTTTTTCTATATCTTCTTTATTAATAACTAAATTTTGCGCAACGTTTTTAGTAAATAGCCCTTTAATCATGTCTGGTATGTCAAGGTTTGCCGTTTTGGAGATACTCTCTAGAGCGTCCATGTCATGAGCGTCCACTTCACCAGTTAAAGCGCTTGCGATGACTGGTGAAAATTTTGTCCATTCGGCAGTTGAATAAGCAATAGTTTTTATCTCGGGATTTGAACATGTTTCATACGATTTCATACATGTGGCGGTATGAGGGTCCATCAAATAACCGTCATTCGCGAATGTCTCTTTGATATACTTTTTACCCTCGTCCCCATCGCAATAATCCGCGTCAAAAGATTTTTGAAGTTTTTCTAATTCACTAGAAGTAAGCACGTAAACGTTGTCGACTTCCAAATTTTCCATAAGCTCTTTTGTTCTATCGCTTCCAAACATGTCAAACAAAATTCTTTCTATATTTGATGATTTTAGTATGTCCATAGCAGGTGAAGTCGTAGAAACGACTGAGGAGTCTCTTAAATCATATTTACCAGTTTTAATGAGTTTCGTTAAAACGTTATTTTCATTTGAAGAGATAATTATTTTTTCAACGCTTAGTCCCATTTTCCAAGCGTAATAGCCACCAAGCGCGTTGCCAAAGTTTCCACTTGGAACGTTGAGATAAACTTTTTCACCAAGGCTTATCGCGTTTTGACGAACAAGTTCCAAATAACTATGAATATGATAAATGATTTGAAAGATGATGCGACCAAAATTCACTGAATTCGCGGCTGATAACAAAACGTTTTTTTTCTTTAAAGCGCTCTTAAACTCTTCAGAAGCCAAAAGGCGCTTCAAAGCGTTTTGAGCGTCGTCAAAAACTCCATGAATTCCAATGACTTTTAGATTTTTGGCGTCTTCCGTCACCATTTGCAAACGCTGAACGTCGCTTGTGCCACCATCAGGGTAGAGACAAGCGACTCGAACGTTTCGGCGATTTTTAAACGTTTCAAGAGCGGCTGGACCCGTATCTCCACTAGTCGCCGCCAAGATAAGATAATGCTCGTTTCGCATCTGCGCTATGGATGACAATACGACGCCAAAAGGTTGAAGAGCCATGTCTTTAAAGGCGCGAGTTGGGCCATGATAAAGTTCACTGATATAAAGATTCTCTTTTACTTTTTTTACAGGAACGGGATTGTTCGCGTCGTCAAAATTATCGTATAACGCAAGCGCCTCGTCAATAACTTCTTGTTTTATATCTATCTCAAAACGAGATAGCATATCCGAAGCCAACTCTTTATATGAAGAGTTAATATGTTTGTTTAAAAAATCTTCACCTAAAAAAGGTAAACTTTCAGGGACGTAAAGTCCACCAAAAGAAGCTATTGGCGCTAAAATCGCTTCTGAAAAGGTTACAGTTTTCGCTCTACTTTCATCGTTCCCACGCGTTTGTATAAAGTTCATATTTTTCTCTAATATTTTATTTTCGAAATTATATCTAAATATAAATATTAATTAAATAACTCTATTGGATTTATATGATAAGACTTTTGAGTTACTTCAAAGACGAGTTCGTCATCAACTCGCCCCACAGCAGAGCCTTTTTTTATTTTTCTGCCCTTCTCTATGTTTGGAGCGATTTGCGCTAGGTTTGCGTATATCGTATGCAAACCATTGTTATGTTCAACAATCACAATGTTATTTAATACGGCGGTTTTGTCAGCGTAGATAACCTTGCCATTAAATACCGTTTTTACCATGGAGTTATTCACTTTTGGCTTTAAGGATATGGATTCATTAAAAATTTTTATTCCATATATCGGATCTGTATAATTTCCATACGCTTTAGTTAGCGTATAGCCATCAAGAGGGGCGATTGTTTTCATCCCCACGTACTTTTTCGTCTCGACGCTTTGATAACTATTGCCATGTTTTTTAACTGTTGGAAGAGTATCGTCAATCATAACTTTCTTCTGCTCAAAAGCGTTTTTTCTTTCTTTTTCTTCTTTTGCTTTTTCTATTTCATCTATTTTTATGATATTTAACTTTGCCAAAGTGTTCTTTAACGCGTTTTGCTTTTCAATAATGCTTTTCAATTCTCTTTTATAAGAATATTTGGCTTTTTCTAAGTTTCTTAGCGCTTTTTTATTCTCCGCTTGTATTTTCAACACGTTTTTTTGTTTTTCGTCTATGCTCATAATTGCCGCTTCCAAGGATGAAGCTTGTTCACTTAATATCGAAATATCCTTAGAATTTACAAAAAACGTGTCGTTGAGTTGACTTACTTTGTCTTTAGAAACTTTTAACATGCTATTTAACACTTCAAATTCTATGAGAGACTCTATGTCCACCGTATTTTTAGCTTCTAATATAACGGAAAGCGAGACGCTTTGCGCTATGAGAAAAACGAGTTTCTCTTCTATTTTTGATTGATCTATTTTCAACTTGCCTTCATAAGTTTTTAAAGACGTGAGTTGAGATATGTTTGCCTGATAACTGCTCTCTTTTTCTAAAAGTTCTTTTTTTAACTCTTCAAGATACTTATTTTGCTGGGCAAGTTTTCTTTTTTGCTTCAAAATGGCTATTGCCGTATCTTTCATCTTTTTGTCTACGTTTGAGTAATTCTCGGCAAACGAATTTATTTCAGAACTAGTCGTGATGATTTTTTTATTTATGTCTTCTTTGGCGTTTAAGGACAAAAGAAGAAATATTAGAGAAATTATTAAACGAATCATACCTCTTCTTTATGCCATAAAACGATTAAAGACGCCAATATGATTGACAAAAACATTGCAATTGCAACCATTGATAAAAAATCCGAGATTGGATCAAATATCACTACGTTTATTCCAATGTTGGCAAACTGTTCCAAAACCCAAGCGTCGGTTGATATTACAGAAAACAGTATAAAAGAAAAAGCGCTCGCAATTAAGGCGTCAACTATGGACAATCTAAAAAGCACAGCTGAACGCATCCATGTGGGAGCCCCAAAAAGTCCCATAATGCTCATGCGATTGTTATGCTGAAATTGCCAAATCTTCAGCTCTTTAAATATGAGCAGAGTGGTAACCACTATCATGGATATGGCAAAAACCGTTATGACCGTTTTAAAAAGCAATAGGAGTTTATAGATGGAATCATGATTATTGGAAAAATTTTCAACTTTAATGACTGAGCTGTAATCGAGTAATTTTTTTGTTAAAAGCTCTATCTCTTGGGGGGATGGATAACTCGTTAGTTTAACCTGATAAAATTTAGGAAGAGTTACTTTTAAAAGTTCTATGTTTGTTGCGCTCATACCAGTGTTTAATCTTTTTATAACGCTATCTGGAGTCAAACTTGATATGTCGGCTATAATTGGATTTGAGTCAATGATTAATTTTGAATCTAATGTTTTTTGGGAAACGACTACGACTGAATAATTATTTGCAAGATTTTTTTCATAAGCGCTGATCGATCTATCGACGATAATAAAAACTTGAATAGAAAAAAGTATACTCAAAAGCGCAATAACCAAAGAGAGATGGTTCTTAATTGACTTCATTTATTCTCCCAAATTCAATATGAAAATGTTTGTAATCCACTTTAATATTCTCTGGAATATGGTGAGTAACAACAATAACGGTCGTTTTTAACTGTTCGTTTGCGCCAACCAATAGATTCCATATAAGTTCGGCGGAGTAATCATCAAGATTTCCCGTAGGCTCATCCGCCAATATTAAGATGGGATTATGAGACAGCGCTCTCGCCATGGCGACGCGTTGCTGCTCTCCACCACTTAGTTCAAGTGGATATTTTCCAGCTTGATGTTTGAGGCGAACATGTTTTAAAAGCGAATCCACTTGATTTTGCGTTACGCTCTTTTCATATCCATTTATTATGAGAGGCAACATTATGTTTTTCTCAATAGTCCACTCTTTGACAAGTTTGTAGTCTTGAAACACAATGCCAATATGCTTTCTTAAAAAATTAAGCTTAGAAGACGAAACGCCGCGAAGCTCCACTCCACCAACTATCAGACTCCCCTCATTTGGTTTTAACGCGCCATACAATGACTTTAGCAGCGTAGATTTTCCACTACCGCTCGCGCCCGTTATAAATACAAAACTAGCGCTGTTTATAGAAAACTTCACCTTGTTTATAATGGTTTCATTGTTTGAATACGACAGAGATAAATTGTCCGCGATAATTACTTTATTCATTAAGAAACCTGTCCAAAAATTTATGCGCCGCTAAATTACTTTTAGACTTCAATGGATTTGAAGGATAATATCTTATCTCGGATGCGTTCACCAGAAGATATAAATGTTCCGGCCTGTCAAAACTACCCATGGACAAACGCGTCATGACTCCAGTGGAGGTTGTAAAAGCTCTTTCAAAATGTATAAATCCACCCTCAAACTTCTGGGTTTTGCCATAAAGCGCTAATACTTTTTTTGAATCTAGATTTAATTTTGAGAATTCGAAATTTCCATCAACGCCTAAAAGAGGAGATTCTTCTTCATTGACCATGGTTAAATCATAAATGTTTTTTTCTTGCTTTTTCCATCTATCTTCATACTTTGAGCTAATGGCTATGTCTTTATTTTTGTTTATTTGAAGAGTGGTTTTATGGAACGCTATGAAAGTTTCATACGAATAAGCGTAATAGTTTTCACTGTCGGTTCGAAGTTCAAGTCTGCCATCAACCTTTAAAACCCGTCTAGACTCCTCGATAAAAGACGTCGAAATGACTCTTCTATGCGGTTTTTTATCCCATGGAACTGGAAAATGAACGTAAACTTTGCCTACCAAGTTCGATGGAACGAGTTCCATAAACAATCTGGCGTCATAATCCAAGACGAAAAGGTTGTCCAAATTCTGGATAGTGATTTGTTTTAAAACTTGTTCGATAGATGGTCTGTGAATCTCTATGCCTATAAACAATATCTCTTTATGCTTCGCCGCTTGATGCAGAAGATGACGTCCCGAACCAAAACCCACTTCAATTCTAACTTCTCTGTCCGTTGGAAAGTTTGAAGCGAAATATTCTATGCTTTTAAGAGCGGTAACTTTTTCAAGATGTACGTTTTTTTGATACTCTGGAACGTTCGAAGAGATAACGTTTAGTTTGGCGACTTTGGCGTAAGACAAAAGCGCGCGATGAACGTTGTATATGGACGCCGGCCTCGTCAGTTTGTCCGATTTTAAAAGAGACTTATTCTCCTCTTCTTTAACGAGCAAAAAGAAGTCGTCTTCATCAATCTTCACCGATATTAATTTTTCGTTATTGTGATTGTGATTGCTCGCTATAAAGTTAAACGTGACTTCATCCACTTTACAAGGAAACTCAATTTCTTTAAACTTTTCTATGTGTAAATGTGGCATTATAACTCTTTTACGTTTAGGTCTGTCATAGGTGAAATCACCTCTACTTCGCTCTTTGATTTAAGAGATGGAGCCGCTACTTCTTTTTGAATCGCTTGTTGGGTCGATGTTTTTTCTTTCATGATTATCTCTGTTGATTCTGGAGTTTGTAATTTCACTTCAACGCTTGATAGAGACTTGATGCCATTGACGTCAACTGCGTAAACTCTGTAACTATACAACGTATCATTCTCAATTTTCGTATCTATAAATTCTCTTTTTTCAATGCCCGAAAACTCTTCCACGCTTTCGTCAAACCAACCTTTTTTCTGCTTTTTAACGACAATGTAACTTTTCGTTCTTAAATCAACTTTACTCCAAAACAACTTGATTGTCTTATCTATTAGTTTAATCTGAACAACTGATGGCGCGTCTGGCTTTTCTAAGGACATCCCTTGAACCGACACTTCGTCATGCTCGGACTCAAGTCCGTCTTTGTCCACTACGCTCACTCTGTAAAAATATTTTTTGCCATCGTCGTTTATTTTATCCAAGAAGTTTGAGTTGTGCAAAGTGGCTATTAACTCATAATCGCCATCAACCTTTTCCGATCTATAAAGATAATAAAGAGCGAAATCTTTAGCGATGGATTCATCCCAAGTTATTTTTATGGACTTTGCTAAACTTGTAGTGGTTTTTATTTTGCTTACGCCTTTAGGCAAAGCTTTTGTCACCACTTTTACAATTTCGCTCGGAGACGAGACTATTCCATCATAAGTTTCAACGCGAATGCGGTATTCATAAACATAGTTGTCTTTTAGCTCCGTGTCAATGTACTCTGCGTTTAAAAGACCATTAAGTTTTGCCAGCTCTTTCCACTCTTTATCTTCAAAAGTTTTTCTTTCTATGATATAAGACTTTACTCTTTCGTTTGTATGAGGTCTCCAAAGAATTTTTGCGGTTCTTGGCATACCCGTTTGACTGTGCACCCAAACTACGGAATTTAAAACAGGCAATGAACTTACTGAAATCAGTTTACTCTGTCTACCTTCGGCAACTTCGCTAAACGTCTTAAACGCATATGCGTATTTAGTGGCTGGAGTTACGCTTCTATCGATATAGTGCGTTGAAAATCTACTATTAATTGTCGTATAGTACTCCAACGTTCCCTTTTTTTCTTCTGTATCTGGAGTGGTTTTATAGATGTAAATACCTTTGACTTTTGGGTCGCTAACGATATTCCATTCAAACGCTATGGACTTCATATCTACAAAAAGTCCGTTTTTAGTTAGCTCTACAATTGGTAGAGAATCATCTACAATCGCCTCTTTTTTTGGCGTTGGATTAGAATTGGAGCAACCGCTAAGAATCAGTAGCGAAACTGCGTATAACGTTATCAGTGTCGATAATTTCATTAATCTTCTCCCCATTAAATTTTTTATCTATAGCTTCACTCATAATCTCATCGAATCCCGCTTTAAAATATAACTTTTCTTTGGTTGAGGGATGTATGAAATATATAATATAAGCATGAAGCAAGATACGTTCCGATTTCTCAGCTTTTGGGCTTAAAGCGTAAATGTGATCACCTATGATATGACGGTTTAGACTCTCTAAATGAACGCGTATCTGATGCGTTCTTCCCGTGAAAAGTTTACAAGCTATAAGCTGACTTTTTTCGTCATTACTCTGCAATAATTGTTTAAACACCGTTTTGGCGTATTTTCCATGCGCCAGTCCACATGCCATTTTTAAACGATTATTCGAGCTTCTGCCTATGTTTGACTCAACGATGGTCAAATCATCTTTAAGAGGAGGAGTGACAACCGCTAGATAATAACGTCCCATGCTCTTGTCTTGCAACTGAAGGGACAAAAGCTCATGAGCTTCATTATTTTTGGCGATAACCATGGTTCCGCTTGTACCCTTATCTAACCTATGAACGATGCCATGACGTTCTTCTCCACTTATCGTGGAGAGTCTTACTCCTTTATGTTTAAGCCAATCGACTAAAGTCGCTTCTTTAACGCTTGGAGCTGGATGCACAGTTACGCCACTTGGTTTATTTATAACCAATATGTCGTCATCTTCATAAAGTATCTCTACTTCAAAATCAACGTCTAGGGGTTTAGCTATCTTAGCCTCTGGAAATTCCACTATTACTTTTTGTTCTTTTTTCAGCTTTACGCCTGGGCGGGAGACTTTTTTGTCATCCACTAAAACGCAATCTTGTTTTATCAGTTGCGCTACTTGAGAACGCGTTTGACCTATCTGTAGAGCTAAAAACGCATCTAAACGCTCTGGATTTTCACAAACGTACTCTTTTACTTCTCTCATTTACTTAAACCTTTTATGCTACAATTCTTTTAATAATTATATGGAGTTACAAACTTGTGGAGATTTGATAAGAGTATTTTAGCGCAATTTGACTTTTTTTCCATCATTTTCATTATCCCTTTGGTTATTATTTCAAACTGGTTGATTGGCGAGGTTGTTCCAGCTCTCGCGGATAAGCAGATGGCGTACGTGGGAGTCGCCTCTCTAGTGTATTTGGGTATTTTCTTTCTACCCATACGACGAATGAGCTGGTTTATACCTTTGATATATTGGGCGAACATAGGACTTCTTTTAGCCGTTGAATTTTTTGGTCACGCTCGTCTGGGCGCTCAAAGATGGATAGACATACCTTTCATAAACGCTACAATACAGCCCTCGGAGTTTGTAAAACCCGCTCTTATTTTAATGTTAGCTTACCTTATTCACAAAAATCCTCCTCCCATTGCGGGTTACAGATTAAAAGATTTTACGAAACTTAGTTTATATATCCTTATACCTTTTGTCCTAATTGCCAAAGAACCCGATTTGGGCACGGCTTTAGTCTTGCTGCTCATTGGATATGGAGTTCTATTTTTTATTGGCGTTTACTGGAAAATTTGGGTAGTGATTTTTACGACAATTATACTTATATCCCCTTTAGCCTATAAATTCATGTTGCATGATTATCAAAAAACGAGGATACTGGACTTTTTAAGCGAAGAGCCATCTTATCATGTGCAACAATCCATAATCGCCATAGGTTCAGGTGGTTGGACGGGTCAAGAAAAGAACGAAGCGACTCAAACTCAAATGCGTTTTTTACCCATTGCGACAAGTGATTTTATCTTTGCTTTTGTAGTTGAACGCACAGGTTTTCTTGGAGCTTTAACCTTAATATCGCTCTATATGGCTCTAATTTTGCATCTATTTAGTCTAAGCGTGTTTAACAAAGATTATTTTATAAAAGTCGTTAGCGTCTCCATATCATTTATGATTTTCATATATATGGGAGTCAACATCTTTATGACCATAGGTTACGCGCCAGTTGTTGGAGTGCCTCTGCCCATGTTTAGCTATGGCGGCAGCAGCTTTTTAAACTTTATGATATTATTCGCTATTTTGCAAAATCTTATTACATTTAGATATAAAGACATGTACGATGGTCGAGGAACTAAAAGTTTTGTTTAATCTTTTTCTTCAATAACATCCTTGACATTATTAGCCAACACTCTTGGAGTTACTCCAACGTTCAATAATTTACTAATGGGAAGAGTGTTTACTTTAGGCTTCTTGCCTATCAGGACTACTTTTGGAGTGGATAGTACGTTTTTACCATATATTTCTAAAAACCTCCCTACTGTAACCTTGCCAAGTTGTTCTTCTAGTACCAATACGCGAACGCTATTTTTTACCGCCCATTTTATCGCTGTTATTTCATCAACAAAATATTTAACATGGTAAGCTTTATTTATGTTTTTAATAGCTGATTCGTAGTCTATGGCGTCTCGCTCCCCAGCCATCACAATAAGTATATAGTCTTTATTGATTGAAACGAGATAATCATATAAATCAAAAAGTTTTTTAGTAGTCCCTGACGCTTTGGAGGAATCTTGCGTACTCAAATAATATTTTAAATACGTTCTTGTATTAAGTTCTCCAGATATCGATGATACTTTAAAATGTGCTTTAACTGATTTTGAATGTTTTGCTTGATGCCAAAGCTGAACGTCAAAAATATACGCTTGCGCGTTTAATATGTCTACTAGATTATATTTATGTATTAGAGCTTCAGCAAAAAAGAGCTTAGAAAAATCTTCCCTATACTCCTTTTCAAACTCATTTAACAGCTTCATATCGGCCTTATATCTTTCATCAAGTTCCGCCATCATATGAACGACATCGACGTAAGCTCCATTTAAAGATTTTAGCTCACCCTCTAAAAGAGTGAATTGAACCGTATTTATACCCTCTTCCAACTCTTTTTTCTTTACTTCGCGAACTCCTCCGATAAATTTCTCATCGAGTCTTAGCCTGTTGAGTTTTTCGATTATATTTTGCGCGCCTGTTTTTATTTTTAAGTATTCAGCTTGGCAAGACAAGAAAACTTCTTCATACGCAAGCGTTGGATATTTTGTTTTTCTCATAAAGTCTTCATAGACGTAAGCCATTTTAAGTAAATCGTCTTTTAACGTTTTTATCTTTGGAGTTATTATTCTGATGTCTATGTCCGTCAAATTATTGTACGTTGTCCATAGAAAACGACTTACCAAAATATAGTCAAGTCTGCCATCCACTTTTTTATAGTTGCTTCTAGTGTCAATATTGTGTTTGATAATGTCAAAATAATTTGATATCGCCGTTGACAAATTCAATGTGTTCGTTATGCTGTGTGGTCTTTCAGCCTTTAAAAACTCATCAATTTCAGCGTCCTCAATTACATTAATATCCACTTCCGATTCAAAATGTTCAGCTTTTCGTTCTTCTTGAGATTCATCATTTTTCTCTTCTTCAACAACTTCTTCAACAACTTCTTCAACAACAATTTCTTTGCCTACGACTTCTTCTTCTTTTGCTGCTACCGTTACTTCTGCCGCCACTACTGCGACTTCATTATCGGATAAGTCCACTTTTGAAGTTTCTTCACTCTCTTTGGAAAGAATGTTGAGAGCTTTTCCATCGGTCAAATCAAAAACGACTTCTAAACCAATACTTGGCATAATGTCAAAATCATCCCAATCTTCAACGTTAAACTTAATCTTTTTTCTATCCGACGTAATAATTATGCCCGCGCCATTGTCTAAGTTAAAAAAAAGCGTTTTTCCATAGGTTTTCATAATAGCCTCAACGCTTCTTTTACAAGAGTGGCCGTGTCTAAACCATTGCATCTGCTCAACGCTTTGAGCACGTTCTCTTTTTTAAACCCTAATGATTCAAGAGCTTCGCTAGCTTGGCTAAAAGCCAGTGAAGATGAAGAAGCCTCCCCCGAAGACAACATCTCTTCGTCAAATCCAGCAAGTTCGACTAAAATGCGTCCCGCGCTTTTAGGTCCAATTCCTGGCACTTTTTTCACTCCGTTCATGTCTTTGCTGTTTATTACGCTCGCGAACTGCGTTGGCGAGTACGTAGAGCAGATGGCCATGGCGACTTTTGGTCCCACTCCGCTAATTTTTATAAGTCTGGCAAACATCTTTTTTTCGCCCATGTCTAAAAATCCGAAAAGCAACTGAGCGTCTTCTCTTATTATTTGTGAGGTAAACAGTTTCACTTCTTCTTTTGGCAAGGAAGAGAAGGTTTGTAGCGATATGAACACTTCATAAACTAAACCGCTAACCTCCACATGAATCAACGCGGGTTCTTTATATATTACTTTTCCATGTATTCCAACAATCATTTTATCACTTTCCTTAGTCTCTAATTGGACTTATTTTAAATTCACCGTCTTTAGTTTCAATAAGTCCAAAAACCATATCTTTAGAGCCCGCCAATGGCTTATAACTGAGCTCTATATCTGGTTTTACCAGCTTAAATCTTATTTCATTAAAACCGACCCATCTATCTTGATTGATGATTCTCGCGTCAAAAATATTATCTTGAAAGGAATCTGTCTGAGTAGTCAAAAGTTTTAACTTGTCATTTTTAATTTCGTATGCTTCTTTTGCGGCTTTTAAATTCTCTTGTAGCTGTTGAAACTCTTTATATTTTTTCACAAACGACGCTGGCATTTTCACGCCACTTTTCTGATAATGTAAAAGTCTCTTTTTTACGTCGACGTAAGACGACATTCCATCTTTGATAAGCGCAGTATATTTTTTTATCTCTTTTTTTATACTTCTACTTTCATCCTCTAATTTTTTAATGCTGACTTGATTTTGATCTAAATCCGATTGAGCGCCTTTTTCAAGAAGAGGGTCTATGGTAAAAACGTTTTCACTGCCTTGCATCTTCTCTATCTCTATTTTCACCGAAGCGGTTGCTTTTACGTATGACGAGCATACGCCAATATTGATTTCTCTCGCTCGTATAACTCCCCCTAAGGCTTGAGCCACGCTGACTGTCTCACCGGTGACTTCGCCATGTTCGAGTCTAGTTATATGCACGTTCTTACCATAGGCTTTTCCTTTGTGAACGTTTATGTCTAAATTTTCGGCTCTAATCGTGGCAGTTTTATGAGTCTGTCCTCCAATGGTCGCTTTCATAGCGCTAACGGTAGCGTTTGAACCAACGTTTCCATCTATGTCAATTTCGGTAACCTCAACGTTCATTCCCATGCCTATGGCGTCTTTGGTCGAATTACTCTCTCTTACGCTTATTGAAACTTCAGAATCCAATCCCGTTAGAATGGAGCCGGTAGTTTTAAAACTAATCTCTCCAACGTCCACGTCTGTTTTTATTGTGTATATGTTGTTCTCAAAAGATATGTAACCATTTTCACCTGCGTAATAATGTATATATTCCTTAGTCTCAACTTTTTTAATTCTATCATCAATTTCAAATGTTGGTTCATGTGAGACAATAGGTATACTTGGACTCATATGTTCACCACGACAGTTTCTTCCGGGTTTCCCTTCTTTTGGCTTGATATATTCTATCAGGAGTTCTCCACTCTGAACATTTTGAATGTAACCTCGCGACGAGTAATCCATCTTTTCCGTATCGTCCACGTCATCTTTTTTGTCATAATGTAAAATAAGCGCATCATCTATGGTTAAAGTGGGTTCATACCCTTGCGCTATCAATATCATTTCATTGTTCTCATACGCGACTTTCCCCTCGACCCTTACTCTCGCGGTGATTTTGGAAACGGCGTCATGAATCATTTCGTCAAAAATATTTATAAGTATCCCAGCTCTTATTTTTTTCTTTTGTATCATTATGTAAAGTTCTTCCTCAAATCCAGGACTATACTCAACTTTGGAGTTGGCCAATATGCTCAAGTACACTTTACATTTTGTCGCGTTTGCTCCAACTGCCAATTGAAAATCTTTATAGCGCGTATTTTCTAAAGACTTAGAAAATATTTCAACCTCATACATCTGCTTAATTTGAAAGTTTGGATTTAAAAGAGCGAGTTCTTCGTCTAATTCATATAATTTATCAGCCTCGACTAACTCCCACTCGCTCTCTTTCGTTCCTTCGTTTGTTCTGGTATACGTTTGCACGTCAAGTATGTTAAAATCTAAAGAGTCAACTTTAACTCCATAAGACTTAGCGATGTTTTTCAACTCTTTTGCAACGTTCTGAGTTCTTATGACAGTTGGACGAATTTTTGTCAACGTAAGTGTAACTTCTGGATCAGACCCAAACAACGCCATTTATCATCCTTGCGTAATAGATTTTATTCTATATTTTAACTAAACATTTGTTAAAATTATGTAAAGCAAATAATATACCACTAAAAGAGTCCTATGTTCAAAGCGATATTTACAAATAGTTTTGGAATTCTTTTCTCGAGAATTTTGGGATTTATAAGAGATTTTTTAACGGCGTCCGTACTTGGCGCGAACGTTTACAGTGATATTTTTTTCATCGCGTTTAAACTGCCCAACCTATTTCGTCGCATCTTTGCCGAAGGCGCGTTTACTCAGGTGTTTATACCCGCTTTTGCGAGAACGAAGCGTAAGGCCGTATTTTCAGCCAATGTTTTTTTGGTCTTTTTATCCATTATTTTACTCATCGCGCTTCTTGTCAATCTCCTTCCCTCCCTTTTCACAAAAGCCATCGCGGTTGGTTTTAGCGCTGAGACCATAGAGATGGCCTCGCCTTACGTCGCCATAAATTTTTGGTATTTGCCTCTTGTTTTCGCCATGACTTTTTTAAGTGGAATGCTACAGTACAAACACCATTTCGCCACCTCGGCTTTTTCCACGGCGTTGTTAAACTTGTCCCTCATCCTAGCGCTCTACTTGTCGCATGACAAATCCCAAAGCGAGATAGTTTATTATCTAAGTTTTGGAGTTGTCATTGGAGGAATATTACAACTTGGCGTTCATTTGGTCGCCATATATAAAATGGGTTTGTCGAAACTTCTTTTTGGTGGATTTAAACACCTAAGAGCCAAATCGACGCTCATCAAACATGATTCAAAAAAGTTTCGCAACAACTTTTTTCCAGCGATGTGGGGAAATTCAACCGCTCAAGTAAGCGCGTTTTTAGACACTTTTTTGGCTTCCTTTTTAGTAACTGGTTCCATCTCCTATCTTTACTACGCAAATCGCATTTTTCAGCTCCCTTTAGCGCTTTTCGCCATCGCGACTTCCATCGCTCTGTTTCCTAGAATTGCACGATATTTAAAGAACAATGACGAAAAAAAAGCCAAAGAGAACCTCAGAAAAGCGTTTTGGTTTTTGACTTTTTTACTCACCGCGAGTACGATTGGCGGGATAATATTATCTCGTGAAATCACTTGGCTACTTTTTGAACGCGGCGCGTTTAGCTCTAACGACACGCAAAATACGACCATGGTTTTGCAAATGTATATGATTGGCTTACTTCCCTTTGGACTCCAAAAACTATTCGTCCTTTGGTTATACGCCAAAGAGATGCAAGGCAAGGCTGCAAAAATCGCGACAATATCTTTAGCGACGTACGTTATTTTAGCACTTTCGCTGATATCTCCATTGGGAGTGAGCGGTTTGGCGTTGGCGAGTTCCATGGGAGGCGTAGTTAGTTTCGTTTTCACAATCCGCGCTTTTGGAGTAAGTAATTTTTTAGAAATTCTTCGTTCAAAAAATAGCGTATATTTACTATTAAGCGCTATTTTGTTTACGTCGCTTTTACTTTTTTTACATAGATTTACAAGCGCTTTAATTATATAAGGACATTCATGAATAAAAAAATAAAAAACTCGATTTTAGCTTCATTAACCGCGGACGCTTACCTCCTTGGCTCCCATTGGGTATATGACGAAGAACAGCTTAAAAACTTGCCTATAGAGTGGGAAACGCTTAACGCGCCTCAAGCCATGTGGCACAAAGGAAAAAACAAAGGTGATTTTACTCACTATGGAGATCAAACGTTTTTTCTTTTGGAGTACATGGCTTTGAAGAAAAAATTTGACAAGATGGACTTTTACTCTTTTTGGAGCGAAAAAATGTCAACTTATTCTGGTTATATTGATGGCGCGACTCGCAACGCTCTTGTCTCAATGGATTCGGCGTCGAATGATTTAAGTATTTGCGGTCGTCTCGCTCCTCTTCTTCTTGGCTGTAATTCAAAAGAGAGTTTTTTAAGTGACGTAAAAAATCTTGTAGAGATTACGCATAACTCAGAATTAGCCAAAATAACAAGCCGATTTTTTGCCGAACTCCTTTGGGATTCAAAAGAAAATCAAGAGATACAAAGCAACATACAAAATTTAAAAGGCAAGTATCTTCTTTTAGAGCAATGGATAAATGCTGGGGTGGAAAGTAAAAATAGCGACACTATCAACTCTATCAGAGCCTTTGGTCCCGCTTGCGGCATAGATGGCGGTTTCGCTGGCGTCATTCACCTGTTATCTTTAGAAGACGACTTCAAAACCGTCATGCAAAAAAACGCGAAAGCGGGTGGAGACAGTTCCGCTCGCGGAATGGTAGTCGCCATGATACTCGGAGCGCAAGATGATTGTATAGCTCATGAAGAGTGGATGAATGAGATGAACCTACTAAAAGAGATAAGGGAACATATAGATGCAAATATTTGATTCAGTACAAAAAACAAAACGAAAGTTCGAGCCCATGATAGAGGGAAAAGTTTCACTTTACGTCTGTGGTCCAACCGTTTACGACGACGCTCATTTGGGTCATGCCAAATCCGCTTTGGTCTTCGACTTGCTCACTCGCGTTTTAAAAGCCAATGGCTATGACGTCACTTACGCCAGAAACATCACGGACATTGATGACAAAATCATCAAAAAGGCGCTTGAACGGGGAAAAGAGATAAAAGAGATTACGGACTTTTACACGGATGCTTTTCATAAAGAGATGGCGATGATTGGCGTTGCTCGTCCCGATATTGAGCCAAAAGCTACCGAAAGTTTGGACGCCATGACGGGAATGATACAAAAACTCATTGACTCCAATCACGCCTATACGACTTCCGAGGGAGACGTTTACTTTGACACCGCAAGCGATAGTCAATACCTCACCCTCTCCTCTCGCGTCCAAGACGAAGAGGATAAACAAGAGAGAGTCGAGAGTTCGGGACTGAAGAAAAACAGCGCCGATTTTGCCTTATGGAAATCTGTAAAAGACGACACTGTCACTTACGATAGCCCTTACGGAAAAGGTCGTCCAGGATGGCACTTGGAGTGTTCGGCCATGATAGAAAAGCACTTGGCGAAACCCGACGCCAAGTTTGCGGTAGACATTCATGGAGGCGGAGCCGACTTGCTTTTTCCCCATCACGAGAATGAAGCCGCGCAAACGAGATGCTCAACAAATCACTCGCTCGCAAACTATTGGATGCACAACGGCTTTGTAAACATCAACGGCGAAAAAATGTCTAAATCTTTAGGCAATAGTTTTTTCTTAAAAGACGCTCTGAGAGAATACGATGGAGAGGTCTTGAGATTTTATCTCTTAAGCACGCATTACAGAAGCAATTTTAACTTTAACTCTGATGATTTAGGCATTGCGAAAAAACGACTTGACAAGATTTATAGACTTAAAAAACGTCTTTTTGGATTAGCGGCAAACTCAGAGAGAACTCCATTTAAAGACGAGTTGTTAAAAGCTTTAAGCGACGATATGAACGTATCTTCCGCTTTAGCGCTCATCGAGGGAATGCTCTCAATCGCCAACGAGACTTTAGACGGCGCCGGCAAACACAAGCAACTCAAAAAAGAGACTCTTGCAAATCTTCTCTTTATCGAAGAAATTTTTGGATTTGGAGGTAAAAACCCATTTGAGCACTTTCAATTTGGAATGGACGAAGACAAAAAAACAAAACTTGACGAGCTTATTCAAAAGCGTCATGAAGCAAAGGTTGCTAAAGATTTTGAAACTTCTGATAAACTTAGGGATGAAATTTTAGCTTATGGAGTTATTCTAATGGACACTCCACAAGGTACGTTTTGGGAAAAAGCGTAAACAACGTAAAAAGGAAAAACATGAAAAACGTAAAAATAGCCTCTCTCTTTATCGCTCTACTTCTGAGTAGTTCTCTTTTTGGAGACAATGAGAAAGTGAAGGCTCGGATTGATGAACTCTCAATGATTAAAAAAATTGGCGCGAAAGTGACGCAAGTGATTGACCATGGAACGGTTTATCAGTTTAAAGCGGAGATAAAAGGTGATAGACCCGCTCAGGTTGAAGCGTTTTTAACAAAAGATTTCAACACTTTAATGATAGGCAAAGCATATAACCCTAAAACTGGCGCAGAGCTTAGCATACCTTTCGCCATTGACGCAGACGTCTTGAAAAGCGTAGCCGCCTACAAAACTGGAAACGGAAAAAATGAGTATTTCGTCTTTACGGATCCAGAGTGTCCCTATTGTCAAAAACTCGAAAATCAATTGACTCTCCTTAAGAGCGACGTAACGGTTTACACCATTCTATTTCCATTGTCCTTTCATAAAAACGCAAAAAGCATGAGCAGATATATCTTAAACCAAAAAGACGATATTGCAAAGGCCAAAGCTATGAAAGACATAGCGCAAAAAAGCGCTGAGTACGCAAAAGCGAACTACGAAACTGCGCAACTAAAGATTTTAAATGACAAAATACAAAAAAGCCTAGACGAAGCTACGAAAATTGGGATAAATGGAACGCCTACGATTTTAAGCGCCAATGGCGTTCGAGTCTCTCCAGACGCTCTGCTTGCAAAGTAACTAGATATATAAATTGATAATCAATATAATCATACTCTCTTATACTCTAAAGACGCAACAGCGGAGTTGAAGAGACTTTGATAGGCGTAAAAGTTAATTTAAACGCATACAAATCGGTAGTAATCCATTGACTTTTATTTAAGAATAAAATACTACAATACTCACCATGAACACCTATAATCAGTCTAATTTAGAAGTAAGAGAAGAGCTAATAAAGCAAGCTTTAGAAAACCTTCCAATATCTTCCATAGCAATATTTTCAAGCGGCGTTATAATATCAACTGCTTTCTGGGACATATCCAATCCAAGAGATGTTTTGGTATGGTTCTCTTTGCTTACGGCGTTACTTATTTTTAGAAACGCCGAAGCCTTCTCATATCTAAAAAATTCATCCAAAAAATCACTTGACAAAGCGGAAAAGCGTTTTAAATCGTACACTCTTCTTACAGCCGTCATAATGAGTGGCGAGTTTATTTTTCTTTTTCCAACTCAAGAGCCGCTTTATCAAGCATTTTTGTTTATGGTTATTGCTGGTTTGACAGCTGGAGCCGTCATGAGTTTAGGAGCGTATAGAAGCCTAACAATTTTATATATAATGATTTTACTGCTACCATTTACTTACACTCTTTTTATTCAAGACAAAACTATTTATACGCTAATTTCTGCGCTTATGATTATTTTTTTTATTTTGTTAATTGTATTTTTAAAAAAATATAATAACAACCTCATAAGCGTAGTTACGTCAAAATTCGTTTTGATGCAGACGCAAAAAGAGTTGCTTCACTCTCAAAATAGATTTCACTCTATTTTCAAACAAGCGCCAATCGGCGTTTTTACGTACAACAAAGATTTAATCATCGAAGAATCAAATCAAGCGTTTGCGGAGCTCATTCAAGCTCCACTCGAAGAATTAATCAACCTTGACATGAAAACCCTTCCAGACGCAAGAATTAAACCAACCTTGGAGATTGTGATTAATGGAAACAATGGATTTTATGAAGGTCCCTATCGTACAAAAATTTCTGACAAACTGATTTGGATAAATATGCAAACCGTTCCACTTTATGACATTTCAAATAATTTTCAAAGTGGTCTCGGCATTGTCAAGGACATTACAAAAAGAGTCAAAGCTGATGAAAGAATTCATCACCAAGCTTTTTACGACTCACTTACAGGTTTAGCCAATCGTATGACGTTATACGAGAGATTAGAACAGCAAATCGCAAGACTTGATAGACACCAACGCTTTGGCGGCGTTCTTTTTATGGATATTGATAATTTTAAAAATATCAACGACTCTTTAGGGCATCAAGTTGGCGATGAACTTTTAAAAGCTTTTGCCACGAGATTTTCAAATATAATACGAACGGAAGACACTTTATCAAGATTGGGCGGAGATGAATTTGTAATCCTGCTCTCAGACATCGGCACGGATGAAGTAAGCGCTACAAAAGCTTCCAATGAAGTAGCCGTGAAACTGCATAAGCTACTTACGCAACCACTACAACTAACAACCAACTCTTTAACAATAACTATAAGCATAGGCGTTAAACTCATAAGCTCTAGTAAGGAAACCATCAACGATATTTTAAAAGACGCCGATATTGCGATGTACAAAGCAAAACAGAGCGGTCGAAACAATACCCGCTTTTTTGAACAAAAAATGAGTGACATGTTAACAAGCGAATTGACATTGGAGAGGGAACTTCATGAGGCGTTAAAAGAAGAACAATTTGAACTCTATTTTCAGCCAATCGTTGAGACAAAAACGGGGAAAATTACGTCTTGCGAAGCTCTTATCAGATGGAATCATCCAAATAAAGGAGTAGTCTTTCCCGACAACTTCATACCTCACGCTCAAAAAAGCGATCTCATCATCGAGATAGGAGACTGGGTTATCAAGGACGCTTGTTTAAAGTACAAAACGCTTCAAGAGAGCATAAAAACAATCGCCATCAACATAAGCCCAAAACAGTTTCAAAAAGAAAATTTTGTAAATAACGTTATGCGAATTTTGCAAGCTCATGACGTACGCCCAAGCGCGTTTAAACTTGAGTTAACGGAATCAGTCGCCATAGACAACCTACCCGCGACGATTGATAAAATGAATGAATTAAAATCGTTTGGTTTCACTTTTGCGATGGATGATTTTGGGACGGGTTACTCTTCGCTTTCATATCTCAAAAATCTGCCATTTGATTTTTTAAAAATTGATCGTAGTTTTATTCAAAATATTTCAACGCATGCGGGAGACGCGAATCTGGTTAAAACGTTAGTAAGCATCTCTAAACAATTTAAACTTGAAGTCATAGCTGAAGGCGTCGAAACAAAAGAGCATATGGAATTTCTAAAGCATATCGATTGCGAATACGTTCAAGGCTATTTTATCTCTAAACCGCTGCCTTTAAAGAAGTTTCAAGAACTTCTTTAATCACAAAAATCCGCTAAAACTCCAGACTTCAAATTTTTGTAGACTTCTTCGCCTTTTAACTTCTTAACAATGCTCAAAGCAAAACAGATGGCGGTGGCGGGCCCACGAGAGGTTATGACGTTTTCATCTTCGACAACCATGCTTAAATCCCCTTGGTAGCCTTCTCTTTGCATCTCCTCTTCAACCGACGGATAACAAGTGTATTTCGACTTTAAAACGCCCGCTTTGTTTAGAGCGAATGGAGCCGCGCAAATGGCGCCTATGTTTTTTCCCTTTTCATCCATCTCTTTTAAAATGTTTTGAACGTTTACGTCATCGGCGAGTAGATAAGTTCCACCCCAACCGCCGGGCAACACTATCATATCTATTTGAGACGCGCTTACGTCTTTGACTTCAAAATCCGTTTGAATCGTTATGCCGTTTGCGCCTTTTACAAGTGACGCGCCATCTAAAGAAGCCACTAGAACTTCTATCTCCGCTCGCCGTAAAACGTCTATGACGCTCACCGCTTCTATCTCTTCAAAACCTTTCGCCAATGGCACTAAAACTTTTATCACTTTGAATCCTTTATCAAATCATTAGCATTATTCTAGTACAATTTCTTAAATTTTCCTATAGGCGCAATCATAAAATGATAAATTATCAAACCCTAAAACCTCTCCTTTTCAAACTTCAACCCGAAACCGCGCATCACCTCGCCGCATTTGTTTTAAGCCTTCCCAACGTTTGCCAAATTCCTTTTAACTTTTTTTTAAAATCCCACTTTGTCACCGATGACGTCTTAACTCAAAAATTATTTGGTCGCGCGTTTTTAAACCCCGTCGGTTTGGGCGCTGGATTTGACAAGAACGCGACTATGATAAGAGGCGTTCAGATTTTAGGTTTTGGTTTTACCGAGATTGGAACCGTCACTCCAAGAGCGCAACCGGGAAACCCCAAGCCAAGAATGTTTCGACACATAGAAGAAGAGACGATTCAAAACGCCATGGGCTTTAACAATGACGGAGCTTACAAAGTGGTTAAAAGAGTAAAAAAAAGATTTCCCTTTACCACTCCCATAGGTATAAATATTGGAAAAAACAAAAACACTCCTGAGAGCGAAGCCATAAACGATTACATTCATCTAATCAAAGCTTTTGACGGCCTTGGCGATTACTTCGTCATCAACGTCTCCTCTCCAAACACTCCGGGACTTCGCGACTTGCAAAACGAAGCGTTCATCTCCAATCTTTTCATGCAGGCCAAAGCGCTCACAAAAACGCCAATACTTTTAAAAATTTCCCCCGACATGGAGATAGAAGACGCCGTCGCTCTCGCTAAAATGGCTGTGGAAAAAGGAGCTGACGGCGTCATCGCGACTAACACGACGATAGACTACTCGCTCGTTAAAAACCCTCAAAAGATAGGTGGACTCAGCGGAGCCGTTTTAAAAGAGAAAAGTTTTAAAATCTTTGACGCCCTTGCCAAAGAGCTTTATGGAAAGACTATACTTATTTCCGTCGGTGGGATAGATTCCGCCCAGGAAGCTTACAAGCGAATTAAGGCCGGGGCGTCTTTGGTGCAAATCTACAGTGGACTTATTTTTCATGGACCGGACATGATTATGAATATAAACAAAGAACTTATCAAACTGCTTAAAGCGGATGGATATAAAAATATCGCGCAAGCGATAGGCGCAGATAGAAAATAAATGAAAACAATCTTAACAATCATACTAACCTTAGGAACGCTCATGGCATCATCACTACCAAAGTACGAGACTCAAACTCTCAAAAACGGACTACAAATAGTAGTCATTCCTCTTCAAAACTCTACAAACGTCATAAGCACCGACATCTTTTACAAAGTTGGCAGTCGTAACGAGATTATGGGGAAAACGGGCATAGCGCACATGCTAGAACACATGAACTTCAAGTCAAGCAAAAACCTAAAAGCTGGCGAATTTGACAAAGAAGTAAAAAGCGTGGGTGGAGTCAACAACGCTTCGACAAGTTTTGATTACACTCACTACTACATAAAATCAAGCACGGACAATCTTAACAAATCTGTCGAACTCTACGCGGAACTTATGCAAAACCTAAAGCTTAAAGATGAAGAGTTTCAACCAGAACGCGACGTTGTGACGGAAGAGAGACGCTGGAGAACGGAAAATTCTCCTATGGGTTTTCTCTACTTTGCCATGTTCAACAACGCCTACGTTTACCATCCATATCACTGGACTCCGATAGGCTTCATGAACGACATTAGAACTTGGAGTATTGACGATATAAAAGATTTTCACGCCACTTACTACCAACCAAACAACGCCATCTTAATGGTCACCGGCGACGTTGACCCAAAAGAAGTGTTTAAAAGCGCAAAAAAAGCGTTTGGAGAGATAAAAAACAAAGTGAAAATTCCCCAAATGAAATTTGTGGAACCTGAACAAGATGGCGCAAAACGAATCATCGTTCATAAAGAGAGCGAAGTCGAAATGATAGCAATTGCTTTTCACATTCCAAATTTTCAAGATCCCGACCAAATCACTTTAAGCGTAATCTCTGAAATTTTATACTCTGGAAAAAGCTCTCGTTTATACAAAGAGCTTATTGACAAAAAACATTTAGTCAATTCAGTCTACGCTTACAACATGGAAAACGTCGACCCATCTCTTTTTATCTTTTTGGCGACTTGCAATCCTGACGTTAAAGCCGAAACAGTTGAAAAAGAGTTGCTAGAGCAAATAGAGCTTATGAAAAACGCAAAAGTCACAAAAGCGGAACTAGACAAAGTAAAAATAAACTCAAAATCCGATTTTATTTACTCGCTTGAGAGTTCAACTTCCGTAGCCAATCTTTTTGGAAGCTATTTGGTTCGCGGCGACATGACTCCCCTTTTAACTTACGAGGACAATATAAACAAAATCAGCCCCGAACAAGTTCAAAACGCGTCTCAAAAATATTTTAACTTTGACAAATCGACCACGATTATTTTAAGAAAAAGCGAATAGTTCCACTTAACAACTTCTTAATGCTTATTTTGATATAAGTTCGTTCAGATAACATCCCATCTGGACGGCTAGAATATGCAAAAACTTTTCAAACCAAAATTCTTCACTCTCCTAAAAGAGGGCATTTCAAAAGAGCAGATAACGACTGACGTTTTTTCAGGAGTGGTCGTTGGCATCGTAGCCCTTCCTTTAGCCATCGCGTTTGCCGTGGCGTCTGGCGTCTCACCTGAAAAAGGTCTCGTTACAGCTGTTATAGCGGGGTTTTTAATCTCGCTACTTGGTGGAAGCAGAGTTCAGATTGGTGGACCTACCGGCGCGTTCGTCATCATCGTTTTTGGTCTCGTCCAAGAGTATGGCGTAAATGGATTAATCATATCTACGATTATGTCCGGCGTAATATTGGTCATTTTTGGTCTATTGAAGATGGGAGCGCTGATTAAGTACTTTCCCCATCCTTTGGTGGTTGGCTTTACAAGTGGAATCGCAGTCGTCATCTTCTCAACTCAAGTGAAAGACGCGCTTGGTCTGGACATAGACAAACTGCCCGCTGAGTTTATTGACAAATGGATGCTCTATTTTAAGCATCTCTCGGACATTAACCATTACGCTTTGGTCATTGCGCTTGTCACTATATTAATAACGGTCTATTCATCAAAATTCATTAAAAAAGTCCCTGGTTCTTTTATCGCTATAATTTTTCTGACAATTTTAGTTCAAATTTTCAACTTGCCAGTAAGCACTATCGAAAGTTTTTTTGGAGAGATTCCAAGCAGCGTAAGTTTTTCTGCGCCAACGTTGGATTGGAGCCACTTAAGCATGTATGTCGCGCCCGCCTTTACCATAGCCCTATTGGGAAGCATTGAGTCTCTTCTTTCAGCGGTTGTCGCAGATGGCATGATTAGTGGGAACCACCGCTCAAACACAGAACTTATAGCGCAAGGAGTAGCAAATATCGTTACGCCTTTTTTTGGGGGAATACCTGCGACTGGGGCAATCGCTCGAACCGCCACTAATGTAAAAAATGGAGGAAGAACGCCTATCGCTGGAATGGTTCACGCCTTAACGCTACTCATAATCATGTTGTTTTTTGGCGGCATGGCGAAACTTATTCCCATGTCCGTTTTAGCTGGAATATTGATTGTTGTCGCTTACAACATGAGCGAATGGCGTTCGTTTTTAGCGATATTGCATGACTCCCCTTTTGACGTCGTTGTTTTACTGTCCACTTTTTTCCTAACGATTTTTGTTGATTTAACGGTGGCGATTGAAGTTGGAGTCATTTTGGCCTCGCTTTTGTTTATGAAGAGAATGGCGGATTTGGGCATTGGCGATAATGTGGAGAGAAACATCGATAGCGACATCATCGAAGACTATACCGATTTACCAACTGAAATATCAATTTATGAAATCAGCGGTCCACTCTTTTTTGGCTCCGCAAAACAGTACGCCAGTACAATTAAAAAGATTGGACTTAAAAGCAAAATTATCATTATTCGTATGAGACACGTTCCATTTATTGACTCAACCGGCCTTCACAATTTACAAGGAATGATACAAGAACTTCAATCAACAGGCGTTGAAATCGTACTCTCGGGAGTCAAACAATCCGTTATGACGGATTTAAAAAAACATCATATTTCAGAACTCATTGGTCAAGACAATATACTCAATAATTTTGACAAAGCAGTAGAATATTCCATAGAAAAATTAAATATTCAGATAGCCTAAATTAAAACTTTTTAGCTATAATTACCCATTATTTTTAAAGGCTAATTAGAATGAATTTAGTAACTGGTTCTACAACCGCGATTATAACTCCATTTAAAAATGGAAAACTAGACGAGCAGACTTACGCCGCTCTTGTACAACGTCAAATCAACAATGGCATCGACGCCGTCTGCCCAATAGGGACGACTGGCGAGAGCGCGACGCTGTCGTACGAAGAAGATAGAAGATGCATGGAAATCGCTGTAGAGGTTTGTAAGGGCACTAAAACGAAAGTACTCGCTGGGGCTGGAAGCAACTCAACTTCAGAAGCTATTCAAGCCGCGAAAGTGGCGCAAGAATGTGGCGTCGACGCCATCTTTTCGGTAGCTCCATATTACGTAAAGCCATCTCAAGAGGGTCTTTATCAACACTACAAAGCAATTGCCGAGTCTGTGCCAGAACTTCCATTTATGCTGTACAACGTTCCTGGTCGCACCGCAGTCGACATTAGCGCGGATACCGTCATCAGACTTTTTGACGATGTAAAAAACATCTATGGCATCAAAGAAGCTACGGGTTCATTAGAACGAACCATAGAGCTTTTATCTCGTCGACCAGATTTAAAAGTATTTTCCGGAGATGACGCCATTGACTACCCTATTTTAGCAAATGGCGGAGCTGGAATCACTTCCGTGACTTCAAATCTTTTGCCTGACATGAAATCAGAATTGGTTAGACTCGCGCTCAGTGGCGATTTTGCCGGAGCAAAGGCCATGAACGACAAACTTTACCCTATGAACAAAGTCTTGTTTTGCGAGTCAAACCCCATTCCAATCAAAGCGGCCATGTACATCGCTGGACTTATAGAAACTTTGGAGTATAGACTTCCTCTCACTCCTCCAAGCCTAGAAAACATGAAAAAAATCGAAGAAGTCATGAAAAACTACACTATTAAAGGATTATAAGAATGATCGAAAAAACAATGACAGGCAAAACGTTATTTATTAGTGGCGGAACTCGCGGTATCGGTAAAGCTATCGTTTACGAGTTTGCTTCAAAAGGTTGCGACGTCGCGTTTACCTACGCTTCAAACGCCCAAACCGCAACTGAAATTATTGAAGACGTTCAAAGCAAGTACGGCATAAAAGCTCGCGCTTATCTACTCAACATTTTAGAGCCGGATACTTATAAAGACGTTTATAAAGAATTTGACGCGGACTTTGATAGACTAGACTATTTTATCTCCAACGCCATAATCTCCGGTCGCGCAGTCGTTGGTGGCTTCGCTCCATTTATGAGACTTAAACCAAAAGGCTTGGGAAACATCTACACCGCTACGGTTTCAGCGTTTGTCGTAGGCGCGCAAGAAGCCGTTAAACGCATGGAAAAAACTGGCGGTGGAAGCATCATTTCTATGAGTTCAACGGGAAATCTTGTTTACACTCCAAACTACGCGGGTCATGGAACAAACAAAGCCGCGGTTGAGACGATGGTTCGTTACGCGGCGGCGGAACTCGGAGAGAAAAACATTCGCGTAAACGCGGTCAGCGGTGGACCAATTGATACAGACGCGCTTAAAGCCTTTCCAAATTATGAAGAAGTAAAAGCTGAAGTCGTTAAACGCTCTCCACTTAGTCGCATGGGCGACGCAACGGATTTAACTGGAGCATGCGCTTTTCTTTGTTCAGACGCGGCTTCATGGCTAACGGGACAAACAATAGTCATCGATGGTGGAACTTCTTTTCAATAAACTTACGTAATAGAGATTTTCATCTCTACTACATATCGTTCTCGTCTTCATGTTTCTCGTCTTTCTTTTTACCTTTCTTTTTTGCATCCTTTTCTTTCTTTTTAGCTTTCTTTTTAGCGTCTTTCTCTCTCTTTTTATCTTTCTTTTCTAAGTTATTTTTATAAAAACCAATAACTTGAGCATATTGTTCTTTACTCAATACATTTCTCAAAGTAGCTCTACAAAGGGTTTTCAACCTAATAATTTCTCTGCGCGCGTCCAACATAGTTTCCGCTTTTTTCACTACGTCTTTGTCATCTCCTAAAGACTCCTCCAATAACATCTGCTCTTTACTTACAACAAGCGCCACCAAACTCATTATTTTTGGTTTATTTGCTCTTTGCCAATCTTCTAAAGCTTTAATCTGCGTTTCACTCAATTGTAAAACTGACGCTTTCTTCATTGTTAAAGTGACCAAATTCGGTAAAGGGTTGGCATGTTTCAAATCACCTTTAGTTCCCGCGTACGCGCTTAACTGTGACATAAGTATAATCACCGCTACAATAAGAATTTTTCTCATTCTATTCTTCCTTCTATTTAAGATTAAGAAGATTATATATCAACAAGTGTTAATTAGACGTTAAACAAAAGTAGATATACTCCTCTTAATTATTACATATAAAAGGGTGAAAATGCAAACTATAAATTCATTGTCTCAAGAGACGCAGGATAAAATCAGTGATTATAAGGAAGAGTTCAAAGACATCTTTGAAGCTATTGAAAAAGTAATTTACAAAAGTAATTTAAAATTATTTTCAGAGATTTTAAATGAACTTGAAGATATAAATATTCAAAATGCTTACGGATGGACTCTACTGCATATGACGATTAGACGAGAAGAGACCGAAATGGTGGAACTTCTTTTGAAAAAAGGCGCTGACATAGATAGAGTTGATGGCGTTGGTTGGACTCCACTTATGGAAGCCATCATGGATGACAAACCCGTTTTATGTAAACTTTTAGTAGAAAATGGCGCCAACAAATCAATAGCGAACTCTAGAGGAGCGACAGCTCCTATGCTCGCTCAAAAATTTGGCCGCTCAAACATGTACAGTTATTTATCATAAGGAAAACAAAATGAATAGAAGAGACGCCATAAAATTATCCGCCATCGCCACTTTGGGCGTCGCGACAATCGCGACCGCATGTCCTAGTCAAAAAGGTTCTTGCTCTACTCAAGAAACCAATGAGAACAAAAACCGAGCCATCATGAAGCCAAAAGATGGGAACAACCTGAGCAAAGGTGAGCAAAAACATACTCCTCTGATTACAATAGGTAAAAAAGACGCCGCTGGTTATACAAACGTCGAAATAACTGTTGGGCAAGGTGGCGTTATTCACCCTAGTACGGCTGTTCATTGGATTGACTTTATCAAGCTACATGCAGATGATAAATTTGTCGGAATTAGTATGCTTGAAGCGGAAATATCACGAGGATCAGCTTCATTTAGCGTAAAACTAGACAACGTTAAAAACTTAACGGCTACCGCTGGTTGTAATTTACATGGTATTTGGAGTAGTTCTTTAAAGGTGTAACTTATTGGTAAGTAAGCAATAATCAGATAAAATTACGCTATTCATATTTTAAGGATTTTTATTGCTAAACTTACCAAACGCCTTAGCTTCACTTCGAATACTCATAGCCCCCTTTATGTTTTGGATAATTTTAAACCCCGCGCTTTTTACAGATAATGGTTTTCATATCACATGGAATTACTACTTTGCTTCTCTTTTATTCGTTATCGCGAGCGCGACGGATTTTTTTGATGGTTATATAGCGCGAGAATGGAAGCAATCGACTATGCTTGGCGCGATCTTAGATCCACTCGCAGATAAGATGTTAACTTTGGCCGCGTTTTTGGGGCTTATGATGATTGGAGAAGCTTCGGCTTGGGCAATTTACATAATCATTGTTCGTGAACTTTTTATCACAGGAATAAGAACCGTTGCAGTCAGCGAAGGTTTAAACGTGCAAGCGTCCATGGCGGGGAAAATCAAAACCGTTCTTCAAATGATAGCTATAGGTTTTTTACTTATGCATTGGCCCTTTGCGAGTGAACTTTTATGGTTGGCGGTAGCGATAACCGTATATTCCGGTTTGGAATATTTATGGGGTTTTCGAAACGCTCTTTTAAAAGGTGAAATTTAATGAGTTGGGTAGTCTCTCTTCTAGTCCTTTCTGGACTTATATTTTTTCATGAACTTGGTCATTACTTGGCGGCGCGATTCGTTGGCGTTTACGTCGAGGTTTTCAGCATTGGCTTTGGAAAAAAACTTTTTTCTTTTCGTAAGTTTAATACACAGTGGAGCATCTCCGCCATTCCTCTAGGTGGTTACGTAAAAATGAAAGGTCAAGACGATAGCGACCCTTCAAAAAAGAGCTATGACAAAGATAGCTACAACACAAAGACGCCAACGCAAAAGATATTTATTCTTTTGGCAGGACCAGCCGCAAACTTCCTCTTAGCGTTTGTTCTTTACTTTTTCATAGCCCTTGGATCTCCGAGCGTTTTATCTCCCGTAATTGGCGAGGTTTCAAAAGGTTCGCCTGCGTTTATAGCGGGATTGGAATCAAACGACACCATCACTTCCATCAACGGCGTTGCCGTAGAATCTTGGAAAGACATGTCGGAAATAATCTCTTTGTCCAATGGTTCACTTAACCTCATAATACAAAGAAATGGATTTCTCGAACAAAAAATTCTCATGCCAGAACTCAAAGAGACCAAAAATATATTTGGCGAAAGCGTTCAAAGAAAGATGATAGGCATCAGTAGCGCCGGAGTCACGCACAAATTGGAACTTGAATTTGGATCGACGTTTAACTATGCGACCGAGCAAACCATTTTCGCGTCCACTATGATATTTACAGGCGTCAAAAAGCTGCTCGTTGGCGAAGTGCCAGCTAAAGAACTTGGTGGCGTAATAAGCATTGTTAAACTTACTTCGGACGCGACGGAAGCCGGTTGGATGAGCGTATTGTTTTTTGCCGCGCTCATAAGCGTAAACCTTGGAGTTTTAAATCTTCTCCCCATCCCCGCTCTCGACGGCGGACATATCATGTTTAATCTTTATGAGCTTATCTTTAGAAAAGAGGCAAGCGAGAAGATGATAGTGAATCTAACGATAGGCGGTTGGGTGATACTTTTTGGACTTATGGGACTGGGACTCTTCAACGACATAAATAGACTCATTGGATAAAAGAGGCTAATCAGCGAACTCATAGCCGTTTTTACCTCTATTTTTGACCTTGTACATGGCGCTGTCGGCTTGAAATATGAGCTTATCGATGCTCACTTCCTCTTGCGCAGTGGCAATGCCTATGCTCAGACTAACGTCCGCTTTGCCTTGAACAAGGTTGAGAGGTTCTTTAAAACCACTTAAAAGGCGTTGAGCCAATGAGATCAGTTCGTTTTTGTCATTATATTCAGGGATAAAAATAATAAACTCGTCTCCACCCAAACGAATACAAAGTTCATTATCTCTCACTGTGGCTTTTAATGTGTTCGCCACGTATATTAATATATCATCGCCAGCGGCATGTCCAAGGTTGTCGTTTACAGCTTTAAAGCCATCCAAATCTATAAATAAAATAGCGATTTTGCGTCCAAACCGCAAGGCTCCTTTTTGAAATATTTTAAACCTTTCAAAAAAACCATGACGGTTTAAAAGCCCGGTTAAACTGTCAGTCGCGCTCATTCTCTCAAGTTTCAACTCCATCTCTTTTCTATTTTCAACGTCGGTGTAAAATCCTATCATTCGCTCAGGCTCATTGTTGTTGTCAAAAACAACTTTGGCGCGATTTAAAATCCATTTATACTTTCCCGATTTTGTCTTGACTCGATATTCAATTTCAAAATAATCACTATTGCCTTTTAGATGAGCGTCGAGTTGGCGTTGCGATTCCATCGCGTCGTCAGGGTGAATCATCGCTTTTAGATAGCTATAGGAACACTGAGGTATTTCTCCATCCATGCAACCCAACATAGTTAAAAGAGTTGGTGAACAAAAAAGAGTATTTTCTTTGATGTTCCAATCCCACAACCCGTCGCGACTACTCTCTATGGCTAAATTAAATCTTTCTATATAATTGTATAGTTTTTTATCTCTCTCTCTTTGATTTGTAATGTCCGTAACGTAACCTACGTAATTAGTAATCTTATGGCTAGAGTCGTAAAGAATTTGAGTACTATCCGTAACCCATACATAACTTCCATTGCGATGTCTGAGTCGATAATCTTGATGCGTGAAGGAGTCTACTTTTTGCTGAGAATTATCTTGCACTTCTTTAAAAACTCGCGCTAAATCGTCTTCATGTATAAGTTGGGCGTATTTAATTGTTGAATTTAAAAAATTTTCTGGTTTGTACCCAAGAATGTTGCGTAAACTCTCTGAGACGTATTCTACCGGCCAATCTTCTCTCCTTTGCCATTTGAAGACAATGATATTTCCATTGTTGAAAAGCTTGTAAGCTTCTTCTATCTCTTTTGTTTTACGATTGTTCTCTTCAAAGAGATCAAGAAGGTCTAAATTGGCGTTAATCCTTGCGCTAAACTCTTGATACGTAAATGGTTTGGCAATAAAATCATTAGCTCCATAACGCAAAAAATTTGTAGCCACCTCGTTACTGCTAATGCCGCTAATCCCAATAATCGCCAATCTATCTTTAGTGTAAGTTTGACGAAGCAGCATAGTTAATTCCATGCCATTCATCCCTTGAAGCCTATAGTCGATTAAAACCAAGGAAATATTTTTACTTTTAATTATTTCTATCGCTTCTGTCGCGTCGTTTGCCTCTTCTATATTAAGTTGAAGCTTCTCCAAATAGACTTTTATTTCTTCTCTTTGCGTTTTTGAATCATCTACTATTAAAATGTTTTCTTCACGATTTTTCAATATTCTAGACACAATTTTGACAATGTAAGCAATGCTTTGCGGATCGCTTTTAGCGACGTATTCCACGATATCTTTTTTTAGCACAATGTTTTTGATTGTTTCATTTATGCCGCTGCTCAATACAATAACGGGAATATCGTATTCCAAAGCGAGATC
>ERZ889078.468-NODE-468-length-36568-cov-23.638101_pt1 | contig 36568 bp, 38 predicted proteins | sample MGYA00521266_ERZ889078 | MGnify/ENA primary metagenome ERZ889078 (study PRJEB32303, sample SAMEA104408618) | aquatic metagenome | biome: Brackish water; feature: Pelagic; material: water | place: Baltic Sea | collected 2014-06-16T06:34:00 | depth 76,534 m ...
GAGGTGGTAGTGCTTTCGGGTGTGGGGGTTCAAATCCCCCCGGTCGCACCATTTATAAATACCTTCTTTTTTGACGCAATCATTTAAAAAAAAACATAATTATTAGAATTCAATAAAAAGCAAGAGCTTTGCGATATTATTCGTCAATTATAAATCAAAGGACAAATAATGTTTAAAATAATAGTGGAAAAAGAGTGTGGCTGTTTTAAAAGAAGCACTTTGGAAAGTTATACGGAAATGGATTCAAAAGACGATGCGCTTGTAAAAAGCATAGAGATGAAAGACGTTATGAATAGTAATTTTTGCTCAAAACATAAGTTTGCGGTTAAAGAAGTTGACGACACTTTTCTTATCGTGATGGTTTAACAAATTTACTGCGTATAAAATACATAAGCGATGGAAACGCCGCTATAGAGCGCTTGCTTCGTCTCTACTAGCGGTGAATCTTTAAAAACGGCGTTTGTAACGTCGTAGTAAGAGACAAAAGCCCCCGCCCACCAAGAATCTTTTTGGTAAGTCATTCCCACTCGATTTTTAAATCCGCTAAAACCTCCGCTGACGTCATAAGCGTTTCTTGAAGAAGTTTCGTACTCTTTTTTGACTTCATAATAGTAACTATTGTACTCTTGATTCGTAAATACTAATCCCGTTCTAAAAGTCCATTCAAATTCATTGTAGTTAAGCGAGTATCTAAGTTGAGGATTGGAGACCACTCCTCGGTATTTGATATTTGTAAAGTCTGTAGATAAAACGGCTCTAACGGGAAGTTCAAACTCTAATTTACTCACTCCTTTTTCAAAAAGATTGTAAACCAATTTTAAGCCAATTTCGGCTGTCAAATCCAAATTGGGCATCCCTTCTCTGACTCCATTGCTTTCACTGTTCGCAGGAAGCGAACCACTCACGCTTAAGTCGATTTTTAGTCCATTAACGCCAAGTAATTTCGAGCTAAGGCCATCTTTGTCAATCCGAAAATTCTCTCCTTTGTATCTTATATATGGAATGGGAAGAGTTAAAAGTTGCGTGGAACGAGAGCCAATATAGTCGGGATAGTATAAAGACGCCACTCCCACTCCAAGTTTTAGTATATAGTCTTGGGCTTGCAGAGAAGAGTGAAGCAGTATCACTAGAAAGGCGATTGGTTTTATGTGTTTTTGGAGTCTCATTATAAGAAGTATTCCACTCCCACTTTGTTACAATACGAACTCAACATGGCTCTTTCAAAGTCATTGTTGGTCGAGTATTGATAGCCGAAGGTTTTTGCCCACATTTGATGCTCCTCCATGCATAGATAAAAGAAAACTCTATCGTCCCCAGCTTCTTTTTGCCATGGAGAAAAACTTTCGTAAGCGTGTTTAAACATCTCGACTTTTGTCGCGTCGGGATACGATGTTTTGCCGCTTGCGTTCGTATGCTCTATTTGCGTGATTTTGGTTCGAAATTCACGCCCTCTCAACTGCTTTATTACGGGCTTTATGAACGTGAGAGTCCCAAAACTGACAAGCGCCACCTCTCGGGGCTGGAACTCCATGACGAGTCTCTCATAAACCTCTTGATATTCACTCAGATAGTTCTCGTACTCGACGATTGGATGAAAGTGAAAGCCCACTTTTACGCCTTTATCGGCCAAAGCTCTCGCCGATTTTATTCGCTTGTCCAAAGAAGCCGTCAAGTGCTCCTCATTTTCAATAATCGTAGGCGTGTTCAAGCTCCACGCGCATATGACGTTTTTTGGCACTTCGTTTTCTAAAAGGTACTTCACGTTGTCGCTTTTTGTTTTAAATTCTAAAATCACGTTTGGATTTTTTCTCGCAAACTCAAAAAGAGCGTCCAAAACGCCTTCTCTGTTTCCAAACATGAGCGAATCGGAAGCTTGACCCGTGCCTATGTGATACGTCTTGTTTTTGTCAAGATTTAGATTCAAGAGCTTATCCGCGAAGCCACTGTCGAAAGTTATGGTGTTTTGATTGTAAAAACTTTGAATGGAGCAGTAGGAACAGTCGAAACCGCAACTCTCGACGGCGTCAAGCGTCAATAGGTTGCAGCATCGCGTTTTTTCGGACGCCACGGGACAAAGTCCAAGTCCAAAACCCTCTTTTGCCTGCGTTGTAAAAGTGAACTTCTGTTCTTTGGGCACATTTTTCAAGGTGAAGTTTTCGTAAGAATTTGGCTTGTTTCGTATATCTTCATAACTTTTGCGAAGTCTGGAAAAGACGACTTTTCTCTGATCATGATCTGGAAAGACGTCTATGATTGTTTTTTCGCCCCACATTTCAAGATCGCGAGCCATTTCCACAACTTGCTTTATCTCTTGATGAGAAAACTTAAATAAAAAGCTCTTTTGCTTTATGAACTCGCGTTCGCTCGTTGGCAGTCGTTCAAAAAAGCTGTTTTGAATCGCTTGGTTAAACTTGTTCTCGTACAAATCTTCGTTCATATTTTTTCCTCGTTGGATTGGCGTCATTAGAATTTATATACAAAACTAGTCTTTTGGGCAAAGTCAATTCTATTGACGTCAACCGCGGGCATGGAGTCTCTGTTGTAAGAGAGGTTGAATTTTAAGTATAATTTTTGATATATCGTCACTTCTAGCTCTATGGAGTGAGACGTTATGTAGTCGTCAAAAGCGTTGATCTTTGGTTGATAGTACGCCGTATAGGCAAGTTTGTTGTTGTTTTGAAATTGTTTTACGTACGCGACGTAAAAATTAACGCGAGCGTTGCGTTCGTTTGGGTCTAGGGTCGTCGTGTAACTTATATCTTCATAGTACGCGCCCAGCCCCGCGTATATTTTGCCCATCTCCTTATCCAACAAATGCACTCTCAAACCGGCTCCTAGAAGTCTTCTGTACTTCACTTTTGTAAACGCGTTTGTTTCTGATTGCACGAAAGACTCCCAATCCGCACTCTTGTAGAGAGAGTGTATGAGCCTTACGTGGGCGTATGTTTTATCCGTATTTTTTTCGCCCGCGACTTTCGCGTAAGAGCCGCTTAAAGCGCTCCAAATGAGGTAGCTGGCGTTGTCGTCATACTGAAATTTTACCCCCATGGAGTACGCGTCTGACTCTGTATTGCCTCTTTTTGTCTCTAAAGAACCCTCTAGGCTGCCGCTAAACCCAGGCTTCGCGCCTAGCTCCTCGGGAGCTATGGTTATGATGGCATGCAAATAAGCAAAACTAATCAACGCCATAAAAATTAATTTCATCACTATCCTTTAAATTTTTTTTTAATTTTAACAAAAATAACTTAAAATCGAAATTCATTAATATACTTTTAACATCAATTTATGTAATATCATTCATAAATTTCAATGATAAAGGTTTGTTATGAAAAAAGTGCTTATATTGGGTGGTGGTTTTGCTGGAGTTGACGCGGCTATTCATCTTAAAAAAATGAAGTATGACGTCACTCTTGTAAGTGATAGAGATTATTTTTATATCTATCCCACTTCTATTTGGGTTCCAACTCATAAGAGTAAATTTAGTGACGTCTGCATAGATTTGGAGAAAATTCAGGCTGCGCATAAATTTGATCTTATCATTGATGAAGTGTCTGCGATTAGCGCGCAAGAGAATCGCGTTACATTAAAAAGCGGGAAAATTTTGGATGCTTACGACTATCTAATCGTAGCTATGGGCGCTTCTAAAATGAAGCCAAAAGGGGTAGAAAACACTCTCTCCATCTGTGGAGTTCCAGAACAATCTTTAGAGATAAGAGATAAGCTAGATGAACTTGTGGCGAGAGGTCATGGAAAAATCGCCATGGGCTTTGGAGGTAATCCTAAAGACACTTCCGCAGTTCGTGGCGGACCTGGGTTTGAGCTTCTTTTTAACGTTCACAATATGTTAAAGAAAAAAGGGATACGAAAAAATTTCGAGCTGACGTTTTTCGCTCCAATGCCAGAACCTGGAAAACGCATGGGTCCACAAGCTTTGAAGATGATGGATATGATGTTTAACAAGCTTGACATCAAAAAACACTTTGGAAAAAAGATTACAGGCTTTACTTCAGAGGGCACGACTTTTGAAGATGGCACTACTTTAGAAGCGGACTTTACCATGTTTATTCCAGCGGGTGATGGTCATCAAGTAATCAAAGATTCAGATTTACCTACTAATGAAGCCGGCTTTGTAAAAACTAACGATCACTCATGCGTCGTAAATGAAGACGGTTCTTTAAGCAACGTCTACGCAGTAGGCGACATTGCTGCGTTAGAGGGTTATGATTGGAGAGCGAAGCAGGGGCATATAGCGGAAGTTATGGCTAAAAACGTCGCGCACAACATCAAAGAGAGAGATAAAAATGGAACGAATTTTAAAGGTTATCATGGACATCTAAACATCCTCTGCGTCATGGATAGTGGAAATGGCGCCGCCTTTGTTTACAGAGATGAAAAACGAGCGTTTATGTTTCCACTTCCAGTTGTCGGGCATTTACTTAAAAAAGGGTGGGGCAGTTATTGCCGTTACTCTAAACTTGGAAAAATTCCCCGTATTCCTGGCATGTAAATATTTTTGAGCAATCGCTTAGTGATAGACAATTAGATAACGCATTTATTCGCCTCTTTTATAAATGCGTGATCTATGCATTTTCCGCCTTGTTTTTTCGTTTTTGTTTCATTCTTCGTTTAGCGAGTTCGCGCATATCTTCCGTAGTGTCGCTCTCGTCCATTATCTCAACGCCTAAAATCGTTTCAACGCAATCTTCCAGCGTTACAATTCCATCAGTCTGATCATAGTTGTCCGTGACTAAAAACATATGATCTTTTTTCGCTATGAACATGGCGAGCGCTTTACTCACGGGTATGTTTTCATTTATGGTGAACATATCTTTTTTGATTGAATTTAGAGTAATCGTATTGTCTTTTAAATCTTGTTTAAAAATCTTTTTTGTAAGAACGATGCCAGTTACGTTTTCTATAGAGCCACTATATACGGGAATTCTTGAAAATTTAAAAATTGCGGGTTGCGTCTCTATGACCTCTTTGATGGACATATTTTCATCAAGAGCGAACACAACGCTTCTAGGAGTTAATATTTCACTTACTTTTATATTGTCAAGATTTAAAATGTTTTCAATTACGTCCGACTCTTGTTCATCTATTACCCCTTCATTTTCCCCCATAAGCATACTGGCCAAAAGTTCTTCCTTAGTCAAAGTGTGCGCTTTTAACTTTCCCTTTGATATATTATTTGTGACCGCTAGCGTTGTTAAAATAATTGGGTACGTAATCCAGATAAAAATTCTAATAATCTGAGAGGAGAGGGGAGCCAATGTTTTCCAGTGAATGGCTCCAATCGTTTTTGGAATAATTTCAGATAAAAACAAAATTGCAAACGTTAAAACTACGGAAACGTAAACGACGGCGTCGTTGCCAAAAAGTATGGAAGCTTGAGCCCCAACGGCGGCGGCGCCTAAAGTGTTAGCTATGGTATTTAAAATCAATATGGAAGCGATTGATTTGTTTATATTCTGTTTTTGATATCTCAACAAGTTGCCAATGTCAGGTCTTGTTTTTTCCAAAACAGCTATATAAGATAAGTTTGTCGATAATAGTACGGATTCTAAAACAGAGCAAATAAAAGAGACTCCAACAGAGAGTACAAAAAACAATAGTAATAAATCCAAGTTTTACAAATTCCTTATAATAATATATACGTAGCGAGCGCTAAAAAACTAAAAAAACCTACAACGTCTGTAATCGTCGTTAGGAGAACGGTACTGCCTATGGCGGGGTCAATATTCAATTTTTTTAAAAATAGGGGAATGGTTGCGCCAAAAAAACCAGCCATAAACAAGTTTATAATCATGCTAAGAGCAATAACCACTCCCAACATAACTTTACCAAACCAAAGACCCGCGATAATTCCTATTATTATAGCAAATAATAGTCCATTTCCTAAAGCTATAAAAACCTCTTTTTTAATAATGCGCTTTGCGTCTCCATGAGATATGTCTCCAAGAGCTAGCTGACGCACTACGACGGTAAGACTTTGCGTTCCAGCGTTTCCACCCATGGAAGCGACTATGGGCATCAGGACGGCAAGCGCCACCATGCTCTGTAGCGTGTCGGAAAAAAGTCCTATGACAAGTGAAGCGGCTATCGCCGTTATAAGATTGAGTCCTAGCCATGTCGCTCGTTTTTTGCCCGCAGGCAGTATCTCTTCGTCTTCCTCCGCTTCATCGTCAACACCGGCAAGATTGTACATCTGTTCAGTCGCATGTTCGCTAATAATATCGTACATATCATCAGAAGTGATTCTTCCTATCAGCACCCCATATATATCCACAATAGCTAAAACGGAAAGGTCAAACTCTTCAAAAATATGAATGACTTCTTGTATGTCTTGCGTATCTTTGGCTTTGATTGGTTCAAAACTGTCAGCGCTTAGTTGAATGTTTTCTAGGAGGCTTTTGGTAAAGTCAAATATGAGTAAATCATCTAAGCCTACGGTATATTTGAGCTTGTTGTCTTTTTCCGTAATAAAAAGATTTTGGATATTTTCAATTTTATTCTCTTTTCTGAGTTGAGCGAACCTTTTTATGATGTCGTGAACAATTTCATTTTCATGCGCGCTAAATAATTCAAACTGCATATAAGCGCCAGCTTCATTTTCTTTATAATTTCTGAGTTTTATTATTTCATTTTTATCGTCGTCATGTAAAGTCTCAAAAACTTTAGACGCTATCGTCTGGTCAAGCTCTTCCAACCCGTGCATAAATTCCACTTGGTCGTCAGACTCTAGTTCTGAAACCGCGTGAGAGAGTTCCTTTACGCTGAGCAACTCGACAAGGTCGTCAAAAAATCTATCTGGAAGGGCAAGAGCTACGTCGCCAAGCATATTTTTTGGAATAAGCTTAATGGCTTGGGCAAACGTATTGACATCAAGCTTTTTTAATATTTTAGCTATTTTCGCTGGATGAATTTCACTCGCTTCATGAGAATTTAAATATTTTTCTAGTTTATTCATAAGTGAAATTATATCAGATTAATTATTTTCTACTATGACGCGCTATATAATTGTTATTTTTTTTTGAACGCTTTTATATTTTACTCTAATTAGAGTATAATTCACAAATTTCAGTATTAGGATAAATAATGCAACCAACATATGGCAATACAAAATGTTTAGCGAATTACATAGTTATTTCCGCTATCCCATTTTTATTTTTTATATTCATTCTGCTTGGCTACTTTCAAATAATTCCGTTAAAAGCGCCTTTTCATTCCGTTGCCATCATCTTTTTTATCTTTTTCATATTTTTACTTTTTATTAAGCATAACGCCAACTATTCAATTTGCAAAATACGCTCGTCGTATGATGAACTCAAAGAACATTTAGATACAAAATTAAAGACTAATTCTCTTACCATTGAGAGTAGAACAAAGTCGATTTTAGACGTAGATAACTTTTTAAATCATTATTATCGCGATGCGAGAAATGACAATTTTGCGTCTGTCGCTTCTTCCGTTTTTCCCATGCTGGGAATTTTGGGTACTTTTATAGCCATAGCCTTTTCCATGCCAAATTTTTCAGTGACGGACACTCAGTCGCTTGACCATGAAATATCTATGCTTTTAAGCGGCGTTGGCTCCGCGTTTTACGCTTCCATATATGGTATTTTACTTTCGCTTATTTGGACGTATTTTGAAAAAAGGGGTCTTAGCAAAGTAAACGCTTACTTTTCCAGTATAAAAAATAATTTCATCTACTCAGTATGGTCAAAAGAAGAGCTTTTGATTTACAAATATACTCAGTATGATTTAAAAGAGAACAAGTTTTTAGCTGGATTAAGAGAGACGTTTAGTCTTGATTTTATTCAAACTTTAAATACGCAACACATAGTTAGTTATGAAAAAATTATGAATGAGACGAATAGTAGTTTTTCTCAGGTGTCCACTAATTTAAGTAGAGTCTCAAATGAACTTAGCGATACGCTGTCTAAAATGAATATTGGCAATACCGCCATGAGCGCTCAAAATCATATTGACAGAGCGCTTATTGAATTTACAGAAGCTACCAAATCGTTTGAAAAAACGACTAAACAGCATAGCGCTCAAATGAATAATTCACTAAACAGAACTTTTGACAAAATAGATAGCGAGATAGGACAAATAGTCATTAAACTCGCAGATTTTGCAACGCATGTAAGTCTTGAAAGTCAAGAAGTTCAAGAAAGCATTAGTAAATATCATGAAATGGTAGCAAAACAAGTAAAAGATAGATAGATGTTTTTAAAAAACAAAAGAGATGAAGAAACAAATTTTTGGCTTTCATACGCCGACCTCATGGCGGGATTGTTATTTGTTTTTATATTGTTAATAGGCGCAATCGTAGTTAAATCAATCGTCTTAAAATCAAATTTGGATTCAAAAGAGAGCTCTCTTGAAAATTCACTGCAGTTATTATTATTGCGCGATACGGAAGTTCAAAAATTAAAACGACTATTGGCAGTTAGAAGCATGGAGTTAAACGCTACGCAAGAGGAGTTGTTGATTTCAAAAGACGCTTTTAAACTTAAGACGCAAGAGATAGTAAATCTTAACAACATCCTTCTTTCTCAAAACATGAAAGTTGATGATTTTAATAATAAAATAATCATAATGCAAAATTTATTGGATGAATCAAATGAAACCATTAATTCTCAAACCTCTCGGATTAACGACTATAGTGAAAAAGTTCTTATTTTATCCAACTCTTTAACCGCAAAAGAAGATACTCTAAAATTGCAAGACGATGAGCTGTTAAAACTCCTTCATGCGATTGACGAAAAAGAGACGCAATACGACGCGTTGATATCCAAACTTCAAGCGCAAAAAGCAAAAATAAAAAGTTTGACGGGAGTGAAAATTAAAGTTATTGCCGAACTCAAAAAGAGTCTTGGCAAAAATGTTGAAATAGACGCTAAAAGCGGCTCGCTTAGATTGTCATCAAATATTTTGTTTGATAAAAATAGCGCTATTTTGAAGCCGTCTTCAGAACAAGAGCTCCGAAAGATTTTTATAAATTACATGGGAGCGTTAACTTCCAACGCGAATATAAAAAATCAGCTTGAACGAATAGTGATTGAGGGACATACGGATAGCGATGGAGACTACTTGTTAAATCTTAGTTTGTCTCAACAGAGGGCTTACGCCGTCATGAACTATCTTTTGACGTTAGATTTTACTAAAAAAAATAATATAAAGCCTCTTTTAGTCGCTAGTGGACGTTCGTATCTTGATACTTTGTATCGAGAAGATGGCAAGGAGGACAAACAAGCGTCGCGTCGAATAGAAATAAAGTTTAGACTGAAGAATGATGACGCCATGAATGAAATAGAGAAGATACTTGAATATGAATAACTTTGAACCTAGATATATTAAAATGGCTTCTCAGTACTTGAGTGAGAAACTAAAGAAAGTAGAAAAGAAAGTTAATAACGCATATATTTTAGACGATAAAAAAGAATCAACCTTCAATAGGTTGCTTAATGGCATATTTAAGTCTTAAGTTACCTTAACTCAAATATGTAGCCGTTATCGCTTTTAATAAGTTTGTATGAGTAGCTTCCATCTAGTTCAATGACCACTCTGTAATATCCTGAATGGTTTCCTATTCTTATTTTTGTGAAAATGGAATTTTTTGCCATCTCTTTTGAATAACTTCTGATGTCAATATCTCTTTTTACGTCAAATACTATTCTATGTGGATTGACTAGTAAAAAATTTCTAATCATCTCATCTTGCGTTACGACTTTTAAATTTTCCTTATTTGCGTAAAATGATATGTACTGCAGAGAAGCTATATGTTTGTAAGAGTTTCTTTTTTGTTCTTTTTCACTTTTTTTAGACTCTGTGGCGTTTTGCGCGTTCTCATAACTCTGGGATATAAATATTGGCAGATGCCAATCGATTGAGTTGTCAAGCATTATGCTTTGGGTATGCTTAGAACCATCAAGGCTCTTATAGTTGATTGTAACTCCCTCTATTACTCTTGCGGTGGAAGGTAAGGATATACTCGCTTGCTTAAGAGGATTATTGATGATTTTTGCGTTTGAAGTTCTATCGCCTTGTTTGTCATCCGCGTCAAAAAAAGGGTTTTCTCTAGCGTTTAACGATGAGAGACATATGAGTGAAATTAGTATAAGTTTAATCAATATGACCTCACATTTATTTTGCTGAAATTTCTTTTAGCTCAAAGAATTCACGCTGTAATCCAGCGTTTTCGTTTTTTAATCTAACGGTTTCATTTTGTAAGTAAGTTTCATAATCCTGAAGTCCCATGAGGACTTCTATGGAATTGACGCCATAAAGGAGGATACCTAGATAAACGCCAAATATGGTAACTAGCAAAAACATAACTAAGAACTTTCCTAATGATAGGCCTAAATACTTTTGAGTAAAGCTTATAGAGTCGTCAATATCTTCAAAAAGTTCTTCACTATTCATGATAAAACTTATTTAAAAATTGCAGAACCTAAATACTCGCCATATACAACTTCATTTTCAATCTCTAAAAGACGGTTGTATTTAGCGGTTCTTTCGCCACGCGCCGTTGAACCAGTTTTAATCTGACCACAGTTAAGCGCGACCGCAAAGTCGGCGATGAAAGCGTCTTCACTTTCTCCCGAACGATGACTCATGACGCAAGTGTAGCCGTTTCTTTGGGCTAAACGAACGGTTTGCATGGTTTCGCTTACTGAACCAATTTGGTTTGGTTTGATAAGAATGGAGTTTGCTATGCCTCTTTCGATGCCTTGCGCTAAAATGCTTGCGTTTGTAACGAATAGGTCGTCGCCAACGATTTGTATTTTATCTCCAAGTTTCTCAGTCATGAGTTTGAAACCATCCCAGTCGTCTTCGTTAAGACCGTCTTCGATAGAAACAATAGGATATTTGTCGCATAAATCAACGTAATACTCTACCAGTTCAGCGGAATTTACAGTGCGATTTTCAGACTCTAGTCTATATCCACCCTCTGTTACAATTTCAGAAGCCGCAACGTCTAAAGCTATTCCAAAGTGTTCGCCAGCTTTGTAACCAGCTTTTTCAATCGCTTCCATGATAACTTGGATAGGCTCTTCGTTTGAACTCAAATCGGGAGCAAACCCGCCCTCGTCTCCAAGAGCGGTTGAATGCCCTTTAGATTTTAGTATCGATTTTAGGTTGTGATAAACTTCCGAACTCGCGCGAAGGCCTTGCGCAAAATCTTCAAAGCCCATAGGAACAATCATATACTCTTGAAAATCAACGCTATTGTCGGCATGAGAACCACCATTAATGATGTTGAGCATAGGCGTTGGGATAACCATGGCGTTTGCTCCACCAAGATAACGATAAAGCGGCATATCTAAAGACTTTGCAGCCGCGCGAGCCACAGCCATGGAAACGCCAAGAACCGCGTTCGCTCCTAATCGTCCATAGTTTTCAGTTCCATCAAGTTCTTTCATGATAGAGTCGATTACAGCTTGATTAAAAGGAGACTGACCAACAAGAGCGTCTGATATTTCATTGTTTACATGAGAAACGGCTTTTAAGACGCCTTTGCCCATGTATCTTTCATCAGCGTCACGAAGCTCTAAGGCTTCGCGTCTACCAGTGCTCGCGCCTGATGGCACGATAGCGCTTTGTATAGTTCCATCACTTAATTCTACCGTCGCTTTAACCGTCGGGTTACCGCGAGAATCCATTACTTCAATTGCATTTACACTATCTATAAACATTGATTTTCCTCTTTAAATTAAATTATACGTCCGAGTCATCTATTTCAAGAGTGTCCATGACCATCACATCACTCATTCCCATTGCCGTTTTTATCTTATCTTCTATCTCTTTAGCTAGTAGCGGTTCTTCTTTGAATTTTGCTTTGACGTTTTCACGTCCTTGCCCGAGTTTTGTCTCTTCATATGAGAACCACGCGCCAGCTTTGTCGATAATGTCTAGCTTTACGCCATAGTCAACAAGTTCACCCTCTTTAGAGATTCCTTCTCCAAACATTATATCAAATTCTGCCTGACGAAATGGAGGAGCCACTTTATTTTTAATAACTTTAGCCTTCACTCTGTTACCAATTACGCTTTCACCTTGCTTTAAAGACGCTATGCGACGCACGTCAATACGCACTGACGCGTAAAATTTTAACGCGTTGCCCCCCGTTGTCGTTTCAGGAGAACCATAGCCCATCATACCAATTTTCATACGTATTTGATTGATAAATATAACCGTACAGTTCATTTTGTGTAAAACGCCTGTAAGTTTACGAAGCGCCTTGCTCATGAGACGAGCTTGAACTCCAACGTTTTGGTCGGACATTTCTCCCTCTATCTCTGACTTTGGAGTTAACGCCGCAACGGAATCTATGACGATTAAATCTACGGCGCCACTTCTTGCAATGGTTTCAACAATGTCTAGAGCTTGTTCGCCATAATCGGGCTGAGAAACTAAAAGATTGTCTACGTCGACGCCAAGATTTTTGGCGTAAAGCACGTCAAGCGCATGTTCGGCGTCTATAAAAGCGCAAACGCCACCCGCCTTTTGACACTCTGCAGTGATTTGAAGCGCCAAAGTCGTTTTACCAGAACTTTCAGGTCCATAAATTTCAACGACTCTTCCTTGTGGAACTCCACCAATGCCAAGCGCCAAGTCAAGCCCAAGAGATCCAGTGCTTATGGCTTGTATAGGTTCGATGTTTTTATCACCCAGTCGCATCAAAGCGCCTTTACCAAACGCTTTGTCTATCTGCTTCATAGCTAGGTCTAATGATTTTTGTTTGTTTGCATCCATCTTGGGCTCGCTTATATTAAATTTCGACTAATTATATATAAATTTTAAACATTTAAACAAAAATATAGCAAATTGTCATATTTTATTTATAAAGTTTATCTTTGTTGGGAATTATACTTTATGATTAATAATATATTGCTCCTCCTTGAGAATCTTGAATGAAAGTTTTATCAAATTTTAGTTAAAATAATTTTATGAAAAAAACAGTAATCGCACACTCGCCAGACGCCGACGATATATTTATGTACTACGCCATTAAATTTGGTTGGATTGACATGAGAGGAGTGAAGTTTGATAACGTCGCAAAAGACATTCAGACCCTCAATGAAGACGCTCTTAATGGAGTGTATGACATAGTCGCCATCAGTTTCGCTTTGTACCCTCACATCAAAGATGAGTACGCGCCGCTTCGCACCGCCGTAAGTTTTGGAGAGGGGTATGGGCCTAAAGTCATCAAACTAAAAGGCGTTAGACTCAAGAGAAATTTTAAAGTGGCTTTGAGTGGAAAAGAGACGACCAACGCAATGCTTTTTCGAATAGCCTATCCAGACGCTCGCGTGACTTACATGAACTTTTTGGAGATAGAGCGGGCCGTTTTGGACGGCGTTGTGGACGCAGGAGTTTTAATACATGAAAGCATTCTAACGTACGACGATAAACTCGAAGTGGAGCGAGAAATTTGGGATATATGGCAAGAGTTGGCTGGAGACAAACTTCCTCTTCCTCTTGGAGGAATGGCGATTCGTCGTTCACTTCCTCTTAACCGCGCCATCGAGTATGAAGCGACGTTGACAAAAGCGGTTCAAGTCGCTCGAGATCACAAAGAGAGGCTTAGTAAAATGTTGATTGAGCGAGAATTGGTTCGCATAGACGCTCCAACGCTGGAAAAATATCTCGAACTCTATGCAAACGACGACTCCATAACTCTAAGCGAATTGCAATACGAAGCGATCGATAAACTGTTTGAAATCGGATATAAGCATGGTTTTTACGATACTCTTGTAAAAATAAAAGATTACACGATTCCAACGCAATACAAAGAGTTAAGGAATTCATAGATGGAAGCAAAACTAGTGGCGCTTGGCGTAGAGACTTTTAAAATAGCGCTTTTGCTCGCGCTTCCTGGGCTTTTAACCGGTATGTTTTTAGGTCTCGCCGTTAGTATATTTCAAGCCACCACACAGATAAACGAGATGACGCTCTCTTTTATACCAAAGATTGTTGGAGTGGTGATAGTTATGGTTTTGACTATGCCATGGATGCTCAATGAAATGACGGATTTTGCCATATACGTTTTTAATCTCATGCCATCTTTTGTTGAGTGATGAAAAAAAAACTCATAAATTTTCAAAACTATTCCTCTTTTAAAATCGGCGATAGTTTTGAGGTCTCTCATCTTGAAAACGATTTTTCAAAACTAAACGATTTTTATCTCATAGGTTCATGCAACAATACTTTAGTTGGAACGCGACCACCACCGCTTATGACGCTCGGCAAACAATATGATTACATGAAAATAGAAGAGGGCGTTTTAAAAATAGGAGGCGCGACGCCATCTGGGAAAATCGCTTCATTTTGTAAAAAACACAACATAACGAATTTTGAATTTGTTTCGCATCTTCCTGGAAAACTTGGCGGCTTAGTCTATATGAACGCCGGACTAAAAGAGTATGAAATTTTCAATCATTTAGTAAACGTCAAAACTCCAACGGGTCTCAAAGAGAAAAAGAGTATAAATTTTGAGTATAGATTTACAGATATTAGAGAGCCTATCTTAGAAGCCACTTTCAATGTTGAGTATGGATTTGACGTAGCAAAAGTGGCGATGTTTAAGAAAATGCGATCGAATCAGCCATCAACGCCTAGCGCCGGAAGCTGTTTTAAAAATCCCGATGGAGATTACGCCGGTCGTCTTATAGAAGCCGTTGGATTAAAGGGAAAAAGAGTAGGGGACATGGAGTTTAGCACAGTTCATTCTAATTTTTTGGTAAATCATAGTCATGGAAATTTTGACGACGCCATTTTGTTGATACAAGAGGCTCAAAAAAGAGTTTTTGAAAAGTTTGACATTTGGCTGGAGTGTGAGATAGTTGTTTTAGACGAGAGATATATGGGTGGCGATTCGCCACTCATAAAGAAGTAAATATTAAAAACGCACCATTAAGCCAGCGTAAACGCCTTTAAATTCTATATTTAAATTTACGTTATCCAAATCATTGCTCTCAAATTTTTGAACTCTGTATCCTATTTCAATGCCAGGTTGAATAATTGGAGTGATGTTAAACGTGTAGTCGATTTTGGCTCTTGCGTCATAAACGGTGGTGTCGCTGTATGAGATATACTTCCCATCGGCCTCAAATCCTAATCCCGTCATAGGAATTTGAAATCTTGTTCTCGCATACGCCATAGGAATGGGAATCATTTTTGAATCGCTATATGACGTTGACGCCGTAGCCGTAGGTACTGTTAACGTTACGTTATCCGCTGTATACGACATGTCTATCATTTTTATATCTATACCAACGTCCAAAGTAAGCCAAGCGGTATTGTCTAAAAGATTGTAATAAGGAATTAAGTCATACTGCTTGATTTCCAATGCGCTTGGAGTGCTTGTCGCTGTAAAATTCGCAAATGAACCTGTTGCGACGCCATCGCTTTTTACAGTTGCGTACTCAACTCTTAGATTTGGAATAATTGGAATAAAATGTTTGAACATAACCCAAGCGTAAGCGTTTGTCTGCTCTTTTTCCGTTGAAACGTCTTTACCAGTGAATGAACCCGTATTAGCGGTTAGTCCACCCGTCGGTGTTTGTTGCCATGCGCCAGCGCCAGCTTCAAGTCTTAAAAAATCAGCGTTTGCTCCAGAAGCAAACAGAAGTGTACACGCAACCGCGCTTAAAAGCTTTTTCATATAGTTCTCCGTATGTTAATATACAAAATTATATCTAATAAAACGGCTTATAAACTTAAAGATTTTTAAAAGTTGTTTGGAAGATATTTAGAGCCTAAGCTCTAAATAATAGGAGGGAGAATAACTAAGAAAAGTAAAAAATTATTTAACTGCGGCGATTGCTGCGTCGTAATCTGGTTCTTCAGTGATTTCTGGAACGATTTGTTTGTAAGTTACAATACCATCAGCGTCAACGGCGAAGATTGCTCTACAAGTAACACCCGCAAGAACGGAACCACCAAGTAATACTCCGTAAGCGTTAGCGAAATCTTTGTTTCTGAAGTCAGAAGTAACAGTTAATTTGTCAATTCCTTCAGCTGAACAAAAACGTCCCGCTGCAAATGGCAAGTCAAGAGAAACGATAGTAGTAGTCACTCCGTCCAATTCAGCCGCTCTAGCGTTGAAGTTACGAGTTTCAGTAGCGCAAACGCCTGTGTCTAATGAAGGAACAACGATAATAAGTTGTTTTGTACCAGTAGCTCCACCAACAACAACGTCACCTAAACCATCTGAGTTTACAACAGTAACCGCTGGCGCTTTGTCTCCAACGTTAATCTCTGTTCCTAATAATTCTACGTCTGTACCTTTAAATTTTGTAGTTGCCATTTTGGCTCCTTAAGTTAATTTTAACGCTTTCACGTTTTGTTGAGAGAAGTATATTTCAAATCGGATAATAATTGTCTTATTTAGAAAATAAATGTTTTCACATAAGCTTTTATTAAGAATTAGCGTCGTTTTAAATGTTACTTCTTGGGGCTACGTCTAAATCTTCTAAACTACTAAACATCTCTTTTTTATACATCTCAACGGCCACTCGTCCAATCATCGCCGCGTTGTCGGAACAGTATTGCAATTGACTAAGAAGCAAGTCGGCTTTGTATGGTTTGAGAAGTTCCTCTATCTGTGAACGCAAATACAGGTTCGCGCTTGCTCCTCCAACGATGGCGAATGTTTTTGGTGGAACGTTCTGGAAGTATTTTTTCAATTTATGGGTTAAATGACGCGTGGCGATATGTTCAAACGACGCCGCAATGTCCTTGTAATCAGGCTTCTCTTTCTCATTCTCTTCCAAGACAGCAAGCCTTACGGCGTTTTTAAGTCCTGAGTAAGAGAATGCGAAAAGCTTAGATTGAGCGAGAGGAATGGTAAAGTTGTGTTTTTTTCTATCGCCATTTTTTGCCAACTCTTGTATGACTGGACCACCGGGATAGCCAAGCCCCATCATTTTAGCCACCTTGTCAAAACTCTCGCCAAAACTGTCGTCCATGCTTTTTGCCACCGTTTTTATGTCCGTTAAGCTCTTTACTTCCATAACCTGAGTGTGCCCGCCAGAAACCAACAAAACGCTCAAAGGAAAAACAGCCTCTTTTTCAATGAAAAGCGAGTAAACGTGTCCTACGAGATGATTGACTCCAATGATGGGTACGTTCAGCGCCACGGCTATGGCTTTTGCCATCGTAACTCCTTCTATGAGAGTAACGGCGAGACCAGGCGTTGACGTCACGGCGACGGCTTTGAGGAATTTAAAATAAGGCTCGGCTTGCTCTAAAATCTTAGGCAAAGCTTCGGCGTGAAGTCTCGCCGCTAGTTCGGGAACGACGCCGCCGTAAACGCTATGTTCCATCTCTTGGGATATTTTTTTGTGAAAGAGCAACTTCTTCGTCTCTATCTCCGTTATCGAGATGGCGCTATCGTCACATGAACTTTCTATGCTTAGTATCATTTTTTACACCTTAGTATTTTTACTTTATGATAAGTTTATTAAATTTATACGCGAAACTAAAATCTATCGCGTTTGCGTTTAGCTCTCCGTTTATGGCGATCACTTTGCCACACATGATTTCGATGGACATGTTTTTTGTCATATCGTACATGGCTCCGAGCATGGGTTCAAAGACGTTTCCTCCACCCGATTGAACGCTTCCTCCACCGCCGGCTCCAAACGCGACTTCCGCGACGGCTGAAAAGTTGTAAGCGATGGGTTGAATGTAACCAACTCCAAACAAGCCAGCGGCGTAACCGCCAGCCCCGCCTTTATAGGCTCCAAACGCTTGGCCACTCACGTACGCGCCCTCCGTCATGAACCAATCTATTTTCATTCCCAACAATTGAACGTCGCTGGCGTTTTGCGCGTTTGCGCTTAAGGAATCAGAGTATAGATACGTTTGGTTTGAAAATCTTATATTGAATTTCTGAGTTGAAATCGAGTCAAATAAGACATTGCTTTTAGAGTCGCTTATTGAGAGAAAATCCGTGTTTACTCCTAAGTTTATTTTAGTGAACGTCGCGTCAAAACCACCCTCAATCGCATGAAAATATCCGATGCCGAGTCCAATATTTAGATTTTTTACGGGATTTAAGTCAAAGTTTAAAGAGGCTTTGCCGATGCTTCCTCCTCCCGTATCCACTTCCCCGCCACCGGCGGCTCCCAAAGATATTTTTGTCTGAACTTTACTGTTGCTTGTGACGTATGTCGTATACCCCATGCCACCAAGAACTTCCATGTATCCCGTGCTTTGTCCACCCATGGCTCCAGCGCTTTCAAAGTAAGCGATAAAGTTTTCTGAGACGTTTGCTCCATACTCGACGCCGATAAGCTTCATGGTCTGAGTGAGAGGCATGCCCTCTCTCGTTAAAGCGTCGCTTTTTGGAAAATAGTTTTGATACGTAGCGACTACGTAATCTTTTTTATTGGAGAAATTATATTTTTTGAAGTCATCGGCGTTTACCGTAGAGTCAACAAAAATAGCGTCGAATTTCATATCGGCGACCAACGCGATTTGATTGCCATTTATTTCACCGTTTGGAAATGTAATTTTTGAGTAGTTGAGACCAAGTGAGTGGTTCTCAAACGTATACAGCGCGCCGGCGTAAGCTTTGAGCATAAGTCCGCCACCTTGTCCAGCGGAAGCTCCCCCGCCACCACCAACAAAGAGCCCTCCGTCAAGGTAAACGCTCTTATATATTTCGTACTTGAGTCCAGCGCTAAATCCGCCAACAAAAAAGCCGCCTCTCTCTCCGCTCACAGCTCCATAAGCGCCAAGACCATAGTAAAAATTATCATTGGGTTCTAAAAGATAGTTAAGTCCCATCAAGCCCATATCTTCCGTGTCTGAGAGTTTTATATTTTCAAAAGAGACTCTCACAGAAGCTTTTTCAACGTTGATGGTATCACCTATTAAGAGTGAAAAAGGCAGTGAAAAAGCGAGTAATAATTTCATTTTAACGTTTAGTTAGTATGTGCAAATACTCAAAGGTTTTATCAGCTTTGTGGTTTCTGCTTTGGGTCTTATCGGCTTTAAACCTCTGATACTCTTTTGTCGACAACGCGTACGTTCCATACTTGGACATTATCTCTTTCACGTCCTCTTCGCTCATGAGACCCTCGTTGTTGTAGCTTAAAAATATATGCTTAAAATCCGCGTTTTTAATCAACTCCTCAAAACTGCCATGCACTTCGCCTTTTTTGGAGTAATCGGAACGGTTGTATTCTCTCAGTCCCGTTTTGCCTTTCGGCTCAAACTCGTCATAAATCGAGATGGTGTTTAATATATGGTAATTAGAACTATATTGTCTTTGATTATAAGGCGGGTCAAGATACAAAATGTCTCCGCTTATCTCTTGTATCAACTCATTGGCGTCTTTGTTGAAAACTTGATGAACGTTGCCATCTTCACTAAAGGACGCGGCTTGTAAAAGCAACTCTTTTGAAGCGGATCTTTTGAGATGTTTTAAAAAAGCTCCATAAACCGAGGCGGTATTCGCCACCTTGTCGGCGCTTTCAAGAAGCGACGCCAACAAAAAGTAGTAGAGACGCTCGTCAATTTCTTTTGTTTCAATCCACTCTTTGATCTTAGTTCGCATCGCGTCTATCTTTTTACCATTCTCGTCACTAAAATATTGTCTTTCGCTCCCACTGCCCATGCAGTAGTTTTGATAAACAAAGCCATTGTCAATGAGTGGCAAAGCGTTAAGTTCTTCTATATATTTCTCTTTCTCTCGCATAGGCGAAGAGTTTTCTATGTAGTTTTTGTTCAAAACGTAACTATAACGTTCCAAGTCATTGCTAATGACTTTTTTCACGTCCGCTTTAAAAGTTCTCCCAACAATCCCAGTTCCAGCAAACATATCGCAAAACACTTTTTCAGATAAATCATCACCAACAACTTTTTTCACTTCTTCTTCTATCCATGAGGAAAGTTTGAGTTTTGAGCCTATGTAGTTCATTCAGTTGTCTCTTTTATATTAATTTTTTTATTTTCGATAATTTCTAATGGACTTACACCTAAAAAATCTGCTAACTCAACTATATTACTTTTTATAGGATTGAATTTTTCTGATAATATATTCGACAGTTGATTTTTTGAAATACCTAGCATATTAGCTAATTCAGTTTGATTGTTTATCTCTTTTTGAGCCATGAGTTCTTTTACCTTGAATTTATTTATCTTCAAAATGATATCCTATCTAAGCTTAAAATACAAATATTTTATTAACTTATTGTTGTTTATTTATTAACTATCTTATTTAATTCTTCACGCCATTTATATGGATCATACCAAAAACAGCCAATACATCCACTTTCATCACTTTTAGATTTGCCTCGCCAAGTATTATCACCTTGATACCAAAAATAAATACCTGGAAAATTTCCTCTGACTCCATCTTTTACACATTTTTCACATTGTCGTGATTTAAGTAAATTATTACTTCTTGTGAGTAATATAAATTTTGATTTGATTTCATTTTCACCCATAGATACTTTATTTTCTTCTTCATTACTTTCCCATCTAATTTGTGGAAATTTATGGTCAATTTCTAACTCTTTTGGTGCAAATTCTCTTAAGAATAAAGCTTCTTCATTTTTATAAAGTATTTTAATTTTTCTAGCAAGACTCACAGGAATTCCAGTTCTTACTTTTGTATCATCTAAAATTTCTAGCGATTCTAATTTTCTATGAACTGTTTTCATATCACAAGTGTCGCAAAATTGAACTTTATAAAAGTTATCTTTATCGTCTTTTGCTAATTGTATACCACTATGTCGCCAGACTTGCCATGTTTTAGCCTGACCTGATTTTAACTCACACTTTGTACAATGCCATTGTAAATCTTTTAGAATTTCCCAGTCATGATATGATGTTGTAGTTTCTTTAAATGGATTCATATCTTCTCTTTAGTTAGCCATATAATATCAGATAGAACTTCTCCCGAGCCAAAATTTAACCTACAAAGATGTTTAGTAGAAAAATTCTTAACATATGTATCTATTGCTAACTTTAACTGCATTATCTCTGACTTCATTTTCCAATGTTGTCTTGTAACATCATCATACAAAATAATAAATAATCTATTTTTTAAATGTTTTCTACCTTCTTGGCTTTGATTTTCATAGAGCCAAGTTATTATTTCTTTTTTATGTTCTTTTGCATATTCATAAGATTGATTGAATCCTTTTGGAAAAACTGATGTTTTATGGTCAAAGGGGATACCATTAATTTTAAAATCTATTAATTTATCATAAGAATTTATATTCGGCTCCACATTTTCGTGTGATGAAAATATATCTTCAGCAGCCATTGCTGACCAAAAGTTATACCATCTATTTAATGCATAGTCTTTTAACTGTTGATCAAATCCACTAATCTGTTTCAATAAAGATTCGAAACTGTATGTTTGATATATGAAATTTGTATCAAAATCCCAAGAATTAGACTGCTTTCTTCCCCAGCTATATTGATATGGAAGCCTTTTTTTTAATTCTCTTTCTACTCTTGGTAAATCCATACTTTAAAACTCCTTCTTAAACACAAAAATATATTCATGTTTAAATATATAATAATCGCTATTCAAAGCTCTATATCTCCAAATACCACCGACTCCGAGTTTTCCACGATTGCCTTCAATATTTTTGATTATCGTACCCTTTAGTTTCACCTTGAAGTTTTTTTGAATCATATCCATGCAGTAAAAACTTAGAGGGACAACCGCACTATCTTTATAAACATCACCAATTACAACGGCAAAATATCTCTCTTTTTCCAAATATTTTAAAGAGTTTTCACAAACTATTTTAAATTTATTAACAAACTCATCGACATCACTTATTTGAGACAAATCATTATCATTTTGTGTAAATTTGACGATATCCATGTAAGGCGGATGCATTAAAACAAATTGAACATTTTTTGAACCAAATTTATCATTCGCATTTTTTAAACTTGAGTCTACCTCTTTTTCATCTAATGCGTTACAGTCATGGATTGAGAAACTGTTTTGATACGACAGATTATCTTGCATGGAGTTATTCACATACTCTATCATTTCAGGATTTATATCAAAGCCTATGTATTTTCGATTGAGCTTTTCACATTCAAAAAGAGTTGTTCCACTGCCCATGAAAGGTTCTAAAATAGTTTCACCTTCGTTGGTGTATCTTCTTATAAGTTGGTTGGGAATTTGAGGGATAAAGTTTCCATGATAGAGGTTTTTATGTTTCCCACTTTTATCTCGTTCTTTTATCACCCAAAGTGAATCAGTGTTTATATCTGACTCTTTCCAATTTTTCATATCTATGGCGTTGTGTTTCAAAACTAGCTTCCTTTTGATATATTATTTAGAACTTGTTTTTACAAAACGTCTCACTTCCTCATCAATGGCAAAAACATCGTCAATATTTTTGGGCGTCTCGGTAAACTTCTCAAACGCGGTGATTATGTTTTTGCTGACGTCCATGAAACCTATCTCTTTGTTGATAAACTTTTCAATCGCCGCTTCGTTCGCCGCGTTTACGACGACTCCGCGAGCGGGGTTTTTAAGAAGTTCGTTTTTTATTTGCCAGATTGGGTATCTTTCCTGAGTTATCTCGCGAAACTCCAGACTTCCAACTTTCAGCAAGTCCACGTGAGCTAAGATGTTTTCGTCCATTTGTTTATCTAGGGCGTAAGCGATGGGAAGTTGCATGCTCGCATGAGCGAAGTGCGCTGTCGTTGAACCGTCTTTGAAATCTATGAGCGCATGGATGAGTGATTGGGTTTCTATGATGGCGTCGTATTCGCCCTCTCCAAAAAGCCATCTCGCTTCGAGCAGTTCAAACATTTTGTTAACCATGGTCGCCGAGTCTATCGTGATTTTTTGACCCATCGACCAGTTGGGGTGTTTTTGGGTGTCCGCAAGCGTCGCGTTTTGGATTCTTTTTACGTCCCAGTCGCGAAACGCTCCTCCACTCGCGGTGATAATCATCTTGGAGACGGGTCTATCTTGAAGCAGGTACCAAAGTCCGAAGTGTTCGCTGTCTATGGGTTGAATTTTTGAAGCGTCTATGAAAGCGCCACTCGCCACCAAACTCTCTTTGTTCGCGAGAGCGACTCTTTTTTTGCACTTGAGCGCGGTGAGGGTGGGGCGAAGTCCCAAGAAACCTACAAGAGCGTTGACGAGCAATTCGCTATGGGAATCCTCTATGACTTTTAAGATGGCTTCTTCACCTGAGTAAACTTTGTCATGGTTTACGTCTTTTATATCTTCTTCATCGGCGATGACGACCACTTTGGGGTTATGCTCTTTTATCTGCTCGTTGAGGAGTTTTATGTTTTTACCACAAACTAAAACTTCAACGTCTATGCCAAATCTTTTAGCCACCAAGAGGGTGTTTACCCCTATCGAACCAGTTGAGCCGAGCAGTATCAATTAGACTAGTCCACGAAGTAAAACTAACATAATGATTCCGGCAAAAAGGTAGCCGTCAATTCTGTCAAGCATTCCGCCATGACCGGGGAGGATGTTTCCACTGTCTTTTACTCCGGCCGCGCGTTTAAGCGAACTTTCAAAAAGGTCTCCAAATATAGAGCTAATGGCGACGGCGAAAGAGATTAAAAACGCAATGCTTAAGTCGACGATTGGAAGTCCAAAAAACATTCCTCCGATGGTCGCCACGGCGACTCCGCCGACAACGCCTTCCATGGTTTTGTTGGGGCTTGTTTCGCAAAACGGCGTTTTACCAACGCTTTTTCCAACCGCGTAAGCTCCGACGTCAGTGAGCGCTACGACGGCGAGCAACCATAAAAGAGTGAGAACGCCGTACTCTTGGTACATCGTAAACATAAAAAGCATACCAGCGGTAGGGTAAACAAAAGGAAAAAAATCTTTCCATATGAGGTTTTTGTTGAAAGCGACGGCGCTCGCGTAGATGACGCCAGCGATAACGAATAGATCGTCACCGTAAGGGTATACGCCAGCTAGAAGCCAGATTCCTATGGCAAATGGCAAAAGATTGCTTTTTTCCACTTCAAAAAGTTTTGCGGACTCTTGAAACGCGATGAGGTAAATCCCACCAAACACGACCCAGTTAATAAAAAAACTATCTATAAAACCGATGATGAGAACAGAACCTAAAAGGATGAATCCAGTAGTAATTCTTTCTCTGTTGTTGTCAAATATGGCGCGAGCTCTGTCCATTGGAATTCCTAAAAGTAAATTAAGAGTAGATTATACCTTATGATACTTTTTGTTAAACTTTAATGTCTAGTTTGTGAAGAGGTTCTTCGTCTGTTTCTTCTTCATTTTCTTCTTCGCTCTCTTGCTCGCGTTTACTTCTCTTTGTCTCTCTATCCGCTTCATCTCTATCGTGCTCACGGTCTGGATCTACTTTATGATTTTCTTCCGTTGGACGAACCTCCAAGACTTTTTCATCTTTTTCGTTGATGGCGGATTGGGCAATCATGTTTTGAAAATCCACCCGATTTGTATGAGCGTTTTGCACAGAAGAAGCGACGGGAGTCATTTGGTTCGCAAAGATTGCGCTACCCACGGATCCTACAGCCATAATTAATCCTTAATTTCTTGTATCTATCTCAATAGTTTTATATTTGTTATAAAGCACGTTTGCGCCACTCTGGATGGTTACTTCACGTCTTGGAGTATAATCGACCAAAAATTTATCTTGCGCAGTCGTTGTAAAATCTACGCACAATCTTGCCGCGCCTTTTATGACGTTTTGGGGTAGGTTTTGCTTGTCGGTCTTGATGATTACATGAGCCGAGGGTCTATCTTTCATGTGAATCCAAACGTCTTTGGCTCTCGCGTTTTTGAGTATGTCGACGTTTCCTTTTTCATTTTTCCCCAATGAAACCTTATAACCCTCTATCCAAAAAATTTCTATGGAATCATTTACTTTTATTTTTTTGTTTTGCACATGTTTTGGAAAGAGTAGCTCTATTTTCGCAGTGTCTTTTGCTTGAGAAACCGTATGTATGAAAAGTTTCATGTGTTCAATTTTCGAGCTTAAAGACTCTTCCTCTTTGTGAAGATGTTTCGCTCTTTGTTTGGCTTTTTTGCTTTTTAAAAAATACATGTCGCTTATCATAAACGCTGTGGAGTAGGGCTTGTCCAACTCTAAAATTAGTGTCGTTCCATCATAGTCGTCTAATTCCAAACGCTTGACGTAGGGCTTAATCTTGTGGATGTTTGATAAAACCAAATTTCCATAACGCTCACTTTCGCTAGCGCTTTTCGTCAAACTCTCCACGTCTTCCAACGCGTTGTAAAGCTTTTGGAATTTTTTTAATTTTTTAGTCAAAAAAGAGATTTTTTGCTTTTTGAGCGAGTCCAATTTATTGTTTTGCTCTTGATTGTACGTCTCTTCTAAAAAGAGTTCAACGCTTTGAAGAGGGTACTCTTTAGCGACAAAAGGAGCGTTTGGAACGTCTAAAAGTTTCTGTCCAACTCTCACTTCCCTAAAAGATGAAAACAAATCAACATGACGCAGCGCCTCCAATACGACGTTTTCTTCATCCAATATCACAATATTCGTATACTTTCCGGTAAACTCTATCTGAAGATAAGTCGTCTCTTCTTTGTACGCCGAAGCTACGGAAGTCTTAAAACGAAGGATTTTGTCACCGTTTAAAAGTTCAAGGTTGAGGATGTTTGAACGGTTAAATCTTTTTGCCAGTATCACGTCAAATGGAGCGTTGTAAATCTTGGAACGAGGATACTCTTCACACTTGAACATACTAGAATCTGAGCGTCGCATGTTAAAGTAAATCTCATCATTCTTGTCAAATACAATCTTAATGGTCGTGTCGCTCACTCTGTGGATAGCCGATATTTTTGTAAAGTCTTGCAGGTAGGCAAGTATCTGTTTAAGGTGTGATAGTTTCATGACAAAATTGTAGCGTAAATTAAAAGTATAAATTTAAAGATTTATTGTTCCCCTCCGCTAGTTAAAACTATGGACTTTTAGTCCATCGTGGTTGAGTTAGAATTGGAACACTCCCATCTCTTCATCATTAAGTCGTAGATTTTGTTTTTTAATTCCAATATGTTAAAAATAAATTTACCGTTGTTTTAAATATATACTTATGGATAATTATTATACAATGAGGGATGGTGTTTTTATGCGAATTTTTTTTAAACGAGTTTCAGTGTAAATTGTACATTTTTCAAATGTATTACGATTGAAAGGCTAAACGATGAAAACGAAATATATTGTAACCCTTCTTATTATAGGGATACTCTCTTTGGGCGCTTGTGGAAATAACGAGGAGGAGCCGAATTCTCAAACAACGCAGACTCCAGACCTTGTTCAACCCATAACTCCAAATCCGACTCCTACGCCAACCCCTACGACGAATCCAATTCCAACCCATGGCGCGCAACTGTCTCTCGTCTATAACGCCGACTCGAAAGTGGCGCTTATCAGTTGGAGTGAGTCAAGCTACGTAGACCCAGTAGGGTATCGAGTGGAAAAGAGTCTCATTAGCGAGAGTCGCGCGTTGAAAAATTGGAGTGAAGTGACGACTTTGGCCTCTGGTGGGGGCAACTACTCCGTGCAAGATTATACGGAAGTTCCCACCAATTATAGAATAGTCTCTTTGGACGACGAACTCTCTTTGTCTGGAGACAATGGCGCGACCGAGTTGCTCGTCAACCCAATCCAAGGCGTCGCGCTCTTCTTCACTCAAAACGACGTGAACGCCACCATGCCTCTCAATAGAGTCGTAACAATCAACACTCTCGTTGACGCAAGCGCAAACGTCCAAAAAGTGATTTATTATCTCGACACGAAAAAAATTGGCGAGAGTGTCGTCAAGCCATACTTTCCTTACTCATTCAACAGCGCCGCGTACGCCAATGGAAATCACCGCTTGGACAATGAACTTAAAATAGAAGATTCAAGTTACATAACTTTTTATACCCCGATCACCACCTACAACACCAATCTAAATCTCTCTCTTCGTCTAGGGGCAACGACGGGAGTCATACCGGTCATCGCCACGGCGTCCTCAAAAGAGAGTCTCAGCGGAGTGCGGTTTTACTTGGACGACATGTTGATGGCCGACGTTAAAGAGAAAAATTACTGCTCCAACCCGAGATATGGCTGTTATGACTCAAACGACAGTTATGAGTGGGAGTGGAACAGCACGGCGTACGCGCCAAAAACATACGTCTTGAAAACGGAGGTGAGCGACGCGGGCGGTGAATATCTAAGCAAAGAGATAACGCACGAGTTAAACAATCCCCCAGTCATCACCATGACCTCACCACTCAACGAGAGCGTCGTGGGTGACACCCTCTCCATAAGCGGCAGCGTCAGTGATGATCAAAACGCCACGACCGTAACCATAAAAATGGGCGATCAAACGATTTATAGCGCGAACGCGAAGAGCTTTAGCGCCACTTACGACATGAGAGGTTTGGTTGAGAAGAACTACGCCATTCAAATCAAAGCCACGGACGCTTCGAACAAATCAACCACAGTCACGCGAACGGTTCTCTACAAGGAAAACTCGAACCTGACTCCATGGAGGAGTTTAGGAAAAGATGGTAGCGTCATGCAAGTGGGCGGTGGCTATCTCGCCTATAAAGAGTCCAACTCACTCGTGAGACTCAATCTCACGAGTGAGAGTGAGAGTCGATATGATTTGGGTACGGTTCATTATGACAGATATTACGACATTTCGTTTACCGGAGCCATAGCCTTCTATGGCACGGAACTCACCTTTGACAGCACAATCTTTTTAGCCGACGACAAGCTTTCCAAAATAGGGACGGGACAACACCCCGTGGTATACAAAAACAATCTCCTATGGATCAACTCATACTACTCAAGCCTCTATCTTTACGACTTAAACGCGAAGAGCGTTGTTGACGTCAAAAAGCCAAGTGACGCGAAATACTGGTTAAACTGGAGTTACTTTCTTGGTGATAAAAACTTTTGCGCTTCCGCGAACATCTCTTCAACGCCATCCAATTATGACCTCTATGTTTATGATATGACAAGCCAACAGGCGACGCGTCTGACCAATACGACTGAGACAGTGGAGACGTGTAATGGAATAGACGAGAGCAGGGTGGTGTTTGCGGAGTACAATAGCGCTCCAAACAAACTCTACTACGCCAATCTCTCCAACCCATCCACTCATATACAACTAAGCGCTAATCTTTCGGGAAGCGCAAAATTGCTTGATGGTCTCATGGCATGGGTAGACGGGGATGACAAATACCTCTACTCGCTTGGGAAAAATGAGTCGACGCCTAGGCAAGTGGCCAAAGACGCCCAACTGAGAGAGGTCAAAAATGGACTCTTGACCTATGTAAAAGACTCTAAAATCTATCTCTATAAAAATGGCGTCTCTAGCGAGATATGGCCATACTCTGACACTCACTACATAGACGGGAATTACGTTTACGTCGTGAGGGGAGTTGAGAAGTTGGTTTACAGGATTGAGATTAAATAAAAACACCAGTATGAGTGAATGATGGTTTGCTTTTTTGGCTCTTATGATATTGTAAATATAACTATGTATGAGGGAAAATACAAACAAGATATGGCTATGGCAATAGATGATAATTTTACTTATAGTTTATCCGTTTATGATTTTTTAGAGTTTTTAAAACTAAACAGCGTATCAAGAGCGCAATATTTTGAATACTTTGGCGATATGCTAAAGAAAAATTTTGACGTCAATATAATCGACATTAAAAATATTCTTAACGACTACAATCTAAAAGTAGAGCAAAAGAGTATGAAGACGATACTCTTAAGTGAAGATTAGAATCTATCTAGCCTCTTTGATGGCATCTAAAGCGGCTTCGTAATTTGGCTCGTCCGTTACTTCTCGAACAATCTCTTTGTAGACTACATGACCACTTCTATCTACGACAAACACGGCTCTAGCGCTTAAGCCTTTGAGTTTGTTGTCGTCCATTAAAACGCCGTAAGCCTTACTTACTTCTTTATCTATGTAGTCAGAAGCGACAGTTAGATTTTCAATGCCTTCTGTTGAGCAAAAACGCTCAGACGCAAAAGGCAAATCCATAGAGACTACGGTGGTTTCACAAATTTCCAGGTTGTTTACGTCCATGTTAAATCTTCTAGTTTCAGACGCGCAAGTTGCGGTGTCAAGAGATGGAACGGTTATGATTAACTGTATTTTATCTTTCGCCCCGCCTATCTCCACATCGTTTAAATCAGTTCCAGTAGCAATTACGGACGGCGCTTTGTCGCCAACATTGATTTGCGTACCCGCTAGATTTACCGTTGTACCATTGAATGTTGTTGTTTGCATAGAGTTTCCTTAAATTAATTTTAAATATATTAGCATAAATATAATACAAGAAATCTTAACAAATAAATAAAAATACGTTGTTATGATTTTTAATATGCGTTTTAAAGCATAGTTGATATAATCGCGTCATGACAAAAACAATCCAACAGCATTTTTACTCTTCCATCGGCATTGGGCTCTTCTCGGTTATGATGGGTTTTGGACTTAAGATTTATCTCTCCATGGTCATTTTAAAAAGCGACTTGTCTCTTTACTATACGGCGATTGACATTTTTTCTTTCTCACTTCTCGTTCTTATCGGTTTTCGCTCTTCGATGGTCGTTACGTACAACAAACTCAAAGAAGACAACGCCATCATAAATATTTTTCGTTACTTTATTTTGGGCGCCATGCTCATCTCATGGGGGTTGGTACTGCCTTACGTCAAGCACAATTTTGATTTAGACGTCAACTACTGGTATTTGGTCTCGACCATTTTATCCATGAGTCTCTATCTTTATCTCAGCAATCAGCTCACCATGTATAGACTCTACTCCATCATGAACAAGACGAGTTTTTTAGAGCCTATACTATCCTTCGCTTGGTTTGGAGTGGCGTTTTACGTCTCTGGAGTAAAGGGCGTTCACGCTCTATTTATTATGAGTATCATGGCTTCGCTCTCGCTGTCATTCTACATATATCTTTATAAGAAAAAAAGTTCTAAAGAACCGATCATTAAAAGAGTCATTCTTGACTCGGAGATGAGAACGTTTATAAAAAAGTCTCTCATCTCCACTCTTGAATTTAGCTCTGGCATGATACTTATCTATCTTTCTGTTTTTTTCTTCAACCACTACTACTCCATAGATGAAGTGGGTGATTTTCAGGTCGTCACAAAACCGGTGCTAATGTACATGATTACTCTTTTCGTCTTTCCAGTGTTTAGGTTTTTGCTTCCCGAGTTAAGTAAACTCTATTATCAAAAAGAGGTAGAGGAGATTTTAAAACTAAAGAGATGGTTTTATCGTTTCGCTTTCATTGTAAACATAAGTTTTATAGCCATCGTCTATCTTTTTGGAACCAAGATAATCGCGTTTGTGTTTCCCCCCGAGTACGGCGGCGCGTATCTTTACCTCTCTCATCTGAGTTTCTTTTTCATCTTCATCATGCTCAACGCGTATCAAGTGGCGTTCATCAAGGCGAGTGGAGCGTTTAGCATGGCTCTGTACATAAGACTCAGCGGCATACTCTTTTTTCTTGGCTCTTTTTACGTAACGGCGTTCTTTTCTCAAAGTTCAATAGCGGTAATATTTGGTTTAGACATAGCCTACCTTGGAATGTTTTTGTTTTCATGGATAATAGAAAAAAGGGTATTAAAAGCTTTATGAAAAAATTATACCTGATCAGACATGCGAAATCGAGCTGGAAAGATTCGTCACTCGAGGATTTTGACAGACCTTTAAACAAAAGAGGTCGCTTAAACGCGCCTTTTATGGGTGAAACGCTTAAAAGCAAAAACGTAAAACCCGACCTCATTTTGTCTAGCCCGGCGTTGAGAGCCAAGACGACGGCTCGCGTTATCGCCAAAGAAGTTGGCTATTTTAAAAAGATAGTTTTCAAAGAGGAGATGTACGAAGCTAGCGTTGGCGCTCTTCATGAGATAGTGACGCAAGTTGGCGACGAGGTTCATTCGCTGTTTTTGTTCGGGCACAATCCCAGTTTGAACGAGTTGGCTCAAAAATACGTCGGCTTTGAAGATAACGTACCGACATGCGGAGTCCTTGAGATAGAGTTTGACTGCGATAGTTGGAGTCAAATAGACAGGGAAAACTCAAAAATCGTCTCATTAGCATATCCAAAAAAACATCTTTAGGATATGCTAATAAAAGAAATAACGCATTATAATTTATAAGTAAGTTTACTCTCTTTACAAAGGAACGATTATGCATAGTGGCGGTCTTTCAATTTTACTCTTTGTGATTTTTTCCCTTTTCACAGGCGCTTTGTTCAAAATGTTTATGCGCAACAGTCGGATTCCCTATACGATAGTTCTGTTGCTTGTTGGGATTTTTGTAGGCGCGACGCATCAGTTTGGACTTTTTGGGCATGACACCTTGATAGGCTCCATGGCGACGCAAGTCGGGCATATTGATCCGCATCTTATTTTATTTCTCTTTTTGCCCACGCTTATTTTTGAATCCGCGTATTCGATGGAACCGCATCTGTTTTTTCGCATTCTCCCGCAAATTGCTCTTTTGGCGATTCTTGGGCTTATATTTTCGATGGTTTTAACCGCTTTCGCCGTTCACTGGTTACTCTCATGGGGGATGGGCGCCGCGCTGCTTTTTGGAGCCCTGATAAGCGCGACCGATCCCGTTTCGGTTGTAGCGCTTCTCAAAGAAAAGAGCTCGCGCAAACGCCTTGAAACGCTCATAGAGGGAGAGTCTCTTCTTAACGACGGAACCGCGATCGTCTTTTTTTCTCTTTTTTACGGTTTCGCGTTGGGAACGACGACGGAGTTCAACGCCTTATCCGTAGTTGGAGAATTTGTTTGGGTCGTTTTGGGTGGTCTTTTTATGGGCGTCGCCATTGGCTGGATTGTTTTATGGATAATTGGAAGGATTATCAACCAGCCGCTCATTGAGATTACTTTCTCCATCGTCGCGGCTTATTTAAGCTTTATTTTGGCGGAGTCTTTGCATGTTTCGGGAGTCGTGGCTTTGGTCTCGCTCGCCTTGATGTTCTCAACCGTCGGTCGCACTCGCGTATCGCCGGAAATTTCACACTTTTTGCATCAGTTTTGGGAGATGATGACCTACGTCGCCAACACCCTTATATTTTTAATCGTTGGCGTCGTTATCATAACGCATGCAAGTTTTGACTCCGTGGAGTTGTGGATTATATTGGGCGCGTTATATATTTTGCTTACGCTTATTCGCGCTCTCAGCGTGTTAGCTTTAATGCCGATTTTAAAACATATCGGAGTGGGCATCACCTATCAAAAAGCGACCGTTCTTGTATGGGGAGGTCTTCGTGGCGCCGTCTCGCTCTCTCTGGCTCTCTCATTGGCGCAAGATTCCAACATGCCCGAGTCGCTTCGAGAACAGATTTTATTTTTGACGGCGGGCGTTGTTTTTCTTACGATGGTCATCAATGGTTCGACCATGGAGTGGCTCTTGCATTTGCTTGAGTTTGACAAACTTCCAGAGGCGAAAGAGGCCTCGGTTGAAAAAGCTCAAATAGAGTTAAACGCGCAGATGGAAAGTTATCTAAAGAGCGTATTGAACAATCCTTTTTTCAATACGCTCAAGATTGATTCGCTTCAAAAATTTATCATTACAAAGAACGCCAAAGCGGAGTTCTCCATTCACTCAACGCTGCAACAAGAGGAAGACGACGTCGCCTTTATAAGACGACTGCTCGAAATAGAGCGAAGCGATTATTGGAGACAGTTTGAAGCTGGACACATTGGGCGTAGCGCCGCTTTTACCCTTTCTCGGTCTGTGGAACAAGCGCTTGACAACGCTCCGCTCATAGCGCCTCGTCACTCTTTGGATGAAAGTTTTAAAGTTCCCACTCATCCAAAATGGCTCACAAACCTTCCTCTCATGGGCAACTCCATGCATAATTGGCTCTTCTCTTATCTCTCTTTGAGTTATGACGTAGCTCGTGGATTTGTGGAAGCTCAAGAGGAGATGCGTTTGCATGTTGCTTCATTGGAACCCGATAAAAAGAGTGGCGAGTACATAGAGCGTCAGATTGATGAAAATTGCGCAAAAGCCTTTGCGTTTATCGAGCATATAAACAAAGAGTATCCAAATCTTATAGAAAATTTACAAACAAAATCAGCTCATCGTCTCTTACTCAACCATAAACGCTCACTAATTTGGAAGATGCAACACGATGGCGTCCTTGAAGAAGCCGAGGCTCAACGCCTCATTGACGACATAGAAACGCAGATGTTAAAGATGAGGGAAGAGCAGTGAAACCTTTAACAACCACCTACGTCTCCATAGACAAAGAGTCTTTAGATGAAGGAAGCAAGCTTGATTTCGACGTCTATAGCGCGAACCCCTCTAAAACCCATATGAGTCTTCACCTGCAAAGCGGAAGCGTCTTAAACCATGAACAACGCCAAAACCTTGAAGCCATAGAGAGGCTGTACATAGTCAAAGAGGCTTTGCCAAAATATAAAAAATTCATAAAAGAACATATTAAAAAAGCGCATGACGGCGCGGTAAATGACGTGGAAGCCCGTACGGTTGACATATACGTAAATGCGACGAAAGCGGTAAACGACATCTTTAGCAACCCAGAATCATTGAAAAACGTCAAAGCCATTCATCATGTCGTTGACGATTTGGTAGATACGGTTTTACAAGACGACATGGCTATCGAAACGCTTTTAAAACTGATAGCTCATGATTACTATACGCACACGCATAGTATAAACGTGAGCATATACGCTTTGAGTTTTGGGGCGTTTTTAAAAATGGACGACGCCAAGCTTAAAGATTTGGGAGTTTCCGCTCTCATGCATGATTTAGGCAAAAGCAAGATAGCTTTAGAGATTATAAACAAACCGGGCAAATTGACGGATGAGGAGTTTACCGAGTTGAAAAAACATCCATTAGTCGGTTATCTATTGGCCAAACGCCTCGGCGTTAGTAGTCCCGACGTATTGTCGGGAATCAAACATCATCATGAAAAAGTTGACGGAACGGGTTATCCTGATAGGATAAAGGGCGAAGAATTGTCCCTATTTGCGAAGATAATAGGGATTTGCGACGTATTCGACGCGCTCTCCACAAAGCGTTCCTACAAAGACCCCTTGAGCACCTTCGAGACGCTTTATCTCATGAAGCAACATATGAGTCACCATTTGGACATGAAACTGTTAGACGAGTTTATCAAGATGTTTAAACGTCAAGAGAAAGATTCATCGCTCCCATAAAAGGGCGAAGTCTTCTAAAATCACGTCGCTTCTTCGCGGCTTGAGAGTGAGCGTTTCAATCTCAAAATTTTCTATTCTAAGACTCTCTTTGAGTTTTTGAATCTCCTCGTCCAAACTCTCTAGCAACTCTCGCATATCTGCGCGAGTCCGCTCAACGCTCGACTCGACGTTTTGCACGTCGTCCCTCTCTTTAAAAACGCTATGACCTTTTTTCAAAGCCGCGGCGCTTTTTGTCAGCGCTGAATTTTTCGAGCCAAAAAACGCTCCAAAAACAGCGAGTCCAATCTCCATAATCGTATCGGTTGTTTTAGCGCTTACGTCCGATCGCTCTTTTTGGAGTCTTCTTTGGAGGGTTTCAAGTTTGTTCTCAAGTCGTTCGTAGCGCGTTTTATGTTTTGCTTGAATCTTCTCTACGTTCTCGTCTCGCATCTCTTTGAGGGCGTCTTCCATGGTTACGAGAAAATCCCGTCTGCTCTCTCCTAGTTTGGACTCCAATTTCAAATCTTTGCATGTAAAAAGCTCTAAATTTTTTGAGTGATAGATAAAATTGACTAGTTCTCTTTCAAAGCCATTAAAATTTCTCGCTTCAAGAACGAGGTTAGGCAAGTTTGCGTAGGAGGCTGTTTGATTTGCTTTTATGGATTTTTTATCCAGTTTTTCTTCTCTCGCGTCTTCAAAATTTACGCTAAAGGTATCTTCGGATAGGTCAAGCTTATAAAAAAGCGCTTCGCTGAGGTCAATCCCTTTTCTCTGATTGTAAAACTTCAGCGTGACTTCGCCGTAGAGATAGGGATAAAAAGGGCTCTTCGCGTTGACGTCGGAGTCGTTGAAGTACTCTTTTATCGTTTGAGAGATTATCGGTTTCGCGCTTGCGCTTGAAGAGGATTTTTGCTCTTTTGGGATTACCTCCGCAATCAATTCTCTCTTTTTATCTTTCATTAAGAGTCTGACGTCGTCTTTGGTCATGGGACCTTTTAGGTAAGAGAGCGTCCATCTCGTTTCAAACTCTCGCGTCTTATCCTCATGAACGTTTTTCAAAATGAAACGTCGTCCTTTGAGCGTCGCTATTTTTGTGGCCATTCGCTCTTTTGAAAGGTCCGATTTTGCGGATAGGCCGTCCAAAACTTTTTCTATGTCCTGTTTGGTTTGAAGCTTGCCAATAAACCAAGTCCCTATGTTTGAAAGACCTTTATAGTCAAGGTCTACTGGGTTTTGGGTAGAGAGAACTATGCCCGTTCCAAAGGCGCGAGCTTGTTTGAGAAGCGTAAGCATGGGTTCTTTTGATGGCGGATTTTTTGACGGTGGGAAAAAACCAAAAATCTCATCCATGTAAAGCACAGCTTTGAGCGTTGAGCTTCCGCGTTGCCTTCTCATCCACGATAGGTAGGCGTTGAGCAAGATGGTTACGAAAAACATTCTCTCGTTGTCATTGAGGTGCGCGATGGAGAAGATGGCGACTTTGGCCTTGCCGTTTTTATCGTACAAGACGTTTTGAACGTCAAGCGCTTCTCCTTGCAACCATGAGGAAAAAGTCACCGACGAGAGGAGGCCGTTAAAGAGCATGGCGAGCTTTAGACGCTCGTTTTGAGGATAAAAACTCTGCAAAGAGAGTACGCCCACTTTCGTAAATGGCGGTGAAGCGATGGCCCCTATCAAATCTTCAAGGCTCAGAGAAACGCCTTGACTCCAGTAGTGATGAAAAACGTTTGAGAGTAGGAGACTCTCTTTGGAGTTTAGAGAGTCGCTTTGAATCGCCACTAAGGAGAGGAGCGAAGAGACGGTCGCGTTGATGAGTGAAGAGAACGTATCGCTATCTTCTAAAATCTCGACGCTTGGCGCTTCAAAACTTCCAAGAACGTTGACGCCCACTCCAGCCGAACTCCCCGGAGTGTAGATGGTTTTTTCAACCTTTGCGAAGTTCTCGACTCTACTTAAATCTTGCGCGAAACTCTCCAAACCGTTTTTCCACATGAGCGCGGCGTCTTGCGCCAACTCCTCAACGCTTTTGCCTTTAGCCGCGGCGTCGCTCTCGTCCATCCAAGGTCTAAAATCTTCGCCTCGCATCTTAGAAAACGCAAGACAGAGATTGCCCATGTCGCCTTTTGGGTCGATGACGAGAACTGGCACGTTGTCGATTGCCGCCTCTTCAATAAGGGTGATTCCAAGTCCAGTTTTACCCGAACCCGTCATGCCTATGATGGCGGCGTGAGTCGTAAGGTCTTTTGATTTGTAAAGGGTGAGCGTTTCGTCGTAGGAATCTTTTCCAAGATAAAACAGCCCCAGTTTTTCGTATATCTCTTTCACGCTTTCTTCCTTAAGTTATAGTGGGAAAATTGTAGCGCAAAATCAAAT
>ERZ889078.472-NODE-472-length-36405-cov-14.133315_pt1 | contig 36405 bp, 30 predicted proteins | sample MGYA00521266_ERZ889078 | MGnify/ENA primary metagenome ERZ889078 (study PRJEB32303, sample SAMEA104408618) | aquatic metagenome | biome: Brackish water; feature: Pelagic; material: water | place: Baltic Sea | collected 2014-06-16T06:34:00 | depth 76,534 m ...
ATACAAAAAAATCATCTACTATAAATAAACATCATTCAATAAGCATGAAAGATATTACATATAAAACTCAAGCTCGAGTGCAAGAAGAGTTTAAATTAGTTAAAGAGACAATCAATCAGGCAACTGATATTCAAAAAATAGTAAAAAAATCTGAAGAAAATTTAATGCATACAAAGGAAAATATGCAAGAAGCTAATGAGGTTCTAAATAATGCTAAACATGATATTTTTAATCTTATTAACAATGTAAATAAAAGTGCAGAACTTGAATATAGTATGAATGAAAAATTAGAGCAGTTAGCAAATCAAACTCAGGAGATACGAGTTGTTTTAGATGTTATTAATGATATTGCAAATCAAACTAATTTGTTAGCTTTAAATGCTGCTATTGAGGCTGCACGTGCTGGAGAGCATGGTCGAGGGTTTGCAGTTGTTGCAGATGAAGTAAGAAAATTAGCAGAAAGAACACAAAAAAGTTTACTCGATATAAATTCTACTATAACTATGATAGTTTCTTCGGTAAATGATGCAAGTGAGCAAATGATAATCAATGCAAAAAATATAAAATCACTTTCAACGATATCTGTAAATGTGGAAGAAAATATAAATGAAACTGTACGAACAATGGAGCAAACGAATATACTAGCACAGGAAAGTGCTGATGGTTCAAAAGAGATAACAAAACACACAAATGATATGCTATTAAAAATAAATAATATAAACGAAATATCTCAAGAAAACGAACAAAGTATAGAAGAATTATCGAGTATTGCAGATGATATTTATAACTCTTCTGAAGAACTACATGATAAGTTAGAGTATTTTAAAACTTCGTAAAATCTAAAAGTTTTACTTTTAGATTTATTTCTGAGCATCTTTTAAAGAATCTGCAATTAAAAATGCAAGTTCTAGAGATTGGTCAGCATTTAAACGTGGATCACAGTGTGTATGATAACGTGAGCTTAAATCTCCCTCTGTTACCGTAAAAGAACCACCTATACACTCAGTCACATCTTGTCCTGTCATCTCTAAGTGAACACCCCCACCAAAAGTTCCCTCTGCCTTATGCACTTGGAAAAACTCTTTCATCTCACGAAGCACCGCATCGACTGGACGAGTTTTGTAGTTGTTGGAAGATTTAATAGTATTACCATGCATAGGATCACATGACCATACTACTTTTTGACCCTCTCTCTCAACTGCACGAATAAGTTCAGGAAGTCCATCACCAACTTTTCCAGCACCCATTCTTACTATGATATTCAAACGACCTTCTTCATTTTCAGGATTAATCTTCTGACACAGTCTTACTAAATCATCCGATGTCATTGATGGTCCAGCTTTAATGCCGATAGGATTATTCACACCACTTAAATACTCAACATGAGCACCATCAAGCTGACGTGTTCTATCACCTATCCATAACATATGTGCAGATGTATCAAACCAATCACCAGTTAAAGAATCTTTTCTTGTAAAAGCCTCTTCATATGGTAAAAGTAATGCTTCATGAGAGGTATAAAAATCTGTTTCTCTTAAAGTTCTATATGTGCTAGATGTAACACCACAAGCTTCCATAAACTTTAAAGATTTTCCAATTTCTTCAGCTAATTTCTCATACTTTTTACTTACTTCATTCTGCTGTGCAAAATCAAGTGTCCATTTATGTACTTGATGTAAATCAGCCAAACCACCTGTTGCAAATGCACGGAGTAGGTTAAGTGTCGCAGCTGATTGATTATATGCCTTAATCATTCTCTGAGGATCGGGAATACGATCCTCAGAAGTGAACTCTGCACCATTGATAATATCACCACGATAAGAGTCAAGAGTCATGTCATTAATTGTTTCTGTATCACTTGAACGAGGTTTTGCAAATTGTCCAGCCATACGACCCACTTTAACAACTGGAACTCCGCCAGCATAAGTCATAACAACTGACATTTGAAGCAATGCTTTAAATGTGTCACGAATATTTGAAGCTCTAAATTCACTAAAACTCTCAGCACAATCTCCACCTTGAAGCAAAAAAGCTTGTCCATTTGCTACTTTTGCTAATTCACTTTTTAGTGAACGTGCTTCACCTGCAAATACCAATGGTGGATAATTTTTAAGTTCACTAAGAACTCTATCAAGTTCAGCTTGATTTGGGTAAGTTGGTTGCTGTAAAACTGGTTTCTCTCTCCAACTTGATGGACTCCAAGTACTCATGGTATAGCCTTTTTTGTATAATTTTTTGAAATTCTACCAAAATTTTGCTAATAACTAAGATGATTTGTAAATATTTTATGATAAAAGCTTTTTTTATGCTTTTATCAGTATAATAACACATCAACTATGTACGGAGAAGAAATGCAAAAAAATGAGCTTATACCTTTAGTAAATAAGATGTGCAGAGAACTTCTTAATATCATTGATGAAGAAGATAGTGCAACATTAGAACAAGTTTCCAGCTATTTAATAGAATCTGCTGAAGTTATTACTCATATTAATAAAGACCATGTCAGTGCTGCTGGTTATGCAGAATCACTTTTTCATAATGCATATAAAGATATTGCTAGAAAAAGCTTATCTTCGTACAAAAATACAAATAGCAGTATTTCAAAATTAACACAACTTCATGAAGAGACATTATCAGAGTGTACAGAACAACATATTGATTTGCCAGCAATCACATCTAAATTCAATGAAATACAGATGCAAATGAGTCATGAAGTAGTTAAAGCGAATAATATCATTTCAAAACTCACAGAACAAGTAAAAGATTTAGAAGAGAAAACAAATTTAGATGCATTAACAAAAGTCTTTAATAGACGTGCTTTAACAACACATCTTGAGACTATTTGTAATAACAAAAAGTTACCTTATAATTTTCACCTTCTTATTCTTGATATTGATGACTTTAAATATATAAACGATACTTATGGTCATATAGCTGGAGATAAAATACTTATCTTCATAGCTAATATTTTAAGAAAAACAGTACGAGATGGCGATAAGGTATTCAGATATGGCGGTGAAGAGTTTGTTATTATACTTAATCGTATTGATGATACACATTGCAAAAATACTGCACAAAGAGTTTTAGAACTTATAAGAGATAACAAACTTATTTATAAGGGTGAAAACCTTAGTGTAACTATAAGTATAGGAACAACAAAATTTATGCATAAAGATACTCCAAATTCACTTATAGCAAGAGCTGACAAAGCACTTTACAGAGCAAAACAAAATGGTAAAAATCAAATGCAAACGGAGGTAACAGATGGAGTTTAATTATTTTGATCTTGTTGTAGCAATAATTATTTTATTATTAGGACTTAAGGGTATTATCAATGGATTTTTCAAAGAGATTTTTGGTCTTATAGGTATTATCGGTGGAATTTTCATTGCATCACGTATGGGTGATGAAGTTGGATTGTATCTAAGTAATAATATTTTTAAATTTGATAATTCATCAGCTATTAGCTTTACTGGTTTTTTAGTAACATTAGCATTCTTTTGGCTTGGTATGATACTTTTAGGTGCTATATTTAAAAAGCTCAGTAGTTTAAGTGGTCTTGGAATTGTTGACAAACTTTTAGGGTTTATCTTTGGTTCTAGTAAATTTTTCTTAATTGCTGCTGTCATAGCACACTCTGCTTATAATATTAAAGCTGTAAAAAGTAGCATTGATTCTGCTTTAGGAAACAGTGTACTATTCCCGATATTAGTCTCAACCGGTGCTTTTATTATGAAAATGGATCCTGTTAAAATAAGCGATGATATCAACAACAGTGTAGATAAAGCGACTCAAACAGTTACTTCAAAAGTAAATGAAACTGTGCAAAAAGAGATGACAAAAAAAGTTAATGAAATAAAAGAAGAGATTAAAAAAACTTCTGCAGATGGACATAAGTAAAATGTCACAAGTCACGACAGATTTTAATGACCGCACTGTAGAATATGAACAACTACTTAATGACTTTAGAGTTTTACTTAAAAAGAATGCTCTTAAATTCACTATTCAAAGAGAAGTCATTTTAGATACTTTATATAACTCTGATGAGCATTTAACACCTGAGTCTTTACATAACCTCATACAGAGCAAACATCCAGCATTGAAAACAGGTATAGCAACTGTTTATAGGACTTTAGCCCTACTCGAAGACTCGAATATGGTCACTTCTTTATCTTTTGGTGCTCAAGGAAAAAAGTATGAACTTGGAGCAAAAGAGCATCATGACCATCTTATATGTACAGAGTGTGGAACTATTACAGAATTTGTAGACGAAGATATTGAAAAAAGACAACATGATATTACAGATGAACTAGGTTTTAAAATGAGTGATCACTCCATGCAAATTTACGGAATTTGCAAACAATGTCAAAATAAATAAAAAAACAAAGGAAACACTATTGCCATTAAGAAATAAATTTATACAACAACGCATAGAAAAATCAAAACTATTAAGAGAAGCAGGATACAACCCTTATTCTAATGATTCACAAAGAAATACAACAATAGAAAAATTTTTAAATGTAAACTCTGATATAGAAGAAACTGAAACAAAAAGAGATGAAAACCGTACTTATACAGTAAGTGGTCGTATTAAACTTTTACGTATTATGGGAAAAGCCAGTTTTGTTAAAATAGAAGATGAAAGCGGTATGTTACAAATTTATGTAGCACGTGATAATCTTGAAGAGGGTTTTTACAATACAATTTTCAAAAAAAACATTGAAGTTGGAGATATTATTGAAATTACAGGTTACCCTTTTGTAACAGGGCAAGGTGAACTCTCTTTACATGCTAATCATCTTAAACTTTTAACAAAAGCAATCTCACCTCTTCCTGAAAAATTTCATGGGGTCACAGATAAAGAGATTAGATATAGAAAAAGATACTTAGATCTTATTATGAATAGTGAAGTCAGAAAAACTTTTCAAACTCGTTCTCGAGTAATTTCACTTACTCGTCGATTCTTTGAAGATAAAGGATTTTTAGAAGTAGAAACTCCAATGATGCATCCTATTGCCGGTGGAGCAAATGCTAAACCATTTACTACACACCATAATGCTTTAGGAATAGATAGATACTTAAGAATTGCACCTGAACTGTATCTAAAACGTCTGATTGTTGGTGGATTTGAAGCTGTTTTTGAAATTAACCGTAACTTTAGAAATGAAGGTATGGATGCGACACACAATCCAGAATTCACATCAATTGAATTTTATTGGGCTTATAAAACATATAAAGATTTAATTGTCATTACAAAAGAGTATTTTCAGTATCTTTTTGAACATTTAGACCTTCCAACTCTTTTACCATATGGAGATTTAAAAATTAACTTTGATAATTTTATTGAATTGCCACTTATAGAGTCTTTAACAACAGTTGGTGGAGTTCCAGCAGAAATCACATCAGATAAAGAAAAAATTGTTGCTTATCTTAATGAAAAAAATATTACTGTTAAACCAGGGCTTAACCTAGGACAACTGCAAGGTGAACTTTTTGATGAATTTGTTGAAGAAAAACTTATCGACCCAACTTTTATCACAGAATATCCAGTTGAAATTTCTCCACTTGCAAGACGAAGTGATGCAAATCCAGATATTACTGAGCGTTTTGAGTTATTTATAGCAGGTCGAGAAATTGCCAATGCTTTCAGTGAGTTAAACGATCCAGTTGATCAACTTAGCCGTTTTGAAGGTCAAATGAATGCTAAAGATGCTGGTGATGATGAAGCTCATGAAATGGATGCTGATTTCATTGAAGCATTAAGTTATGGTATGGCACCAACTGCTGGTCAAGGTATAGGAATAGATAGACTTGTAATGCTTTTAACAAATGAGCATAGCATTAGAGATGTTTTACTATTCCCTGCTATGAAACCTGTTATAGCAGAAGAAAAAAGAGAAGAAGAGTTAGATGATTAAATCACTTCGTGGAATGAATGATATTTTAAGTGAAGATTATGAAAGATTTACTTACTTTATAGACCTTGCTTCTAATATTGCACAGAAGTATGGTTTTCATTTTATAGAGACACCTCTTTTAGAAGAGACTGCACTCTTTAAACGTAGTGTTGGAGAGAGTAGCGACATTGTCGGTAAAGAGATGTACCAGTTTATTGACAAGGGTGAAAATGATGTTTGTCTTCGCCCAGAAGGGACAGCTGGAGTTGTTCGTGCTTTTATCCAAAAGAAATTAGATAAAGCTGGTGGAATACATAGATTTTTTTATCATGGTCCAATGTTTCGATATGAACGACCACAAAAAGGTCGTTTAAGAGAGTTTCATCAGTTTGGTGTTGAGAGTTTTGGAATTGATAGTGTTTATGAAGATGCTACAATGATTATGATGGTCGCAGACATTTTAAAAGCTTGCGGTATAGGCTACAGACTCCAACTCAACTCTTTAGGTGATCAAAATTGTATGCCAGCATACCGTGAGAATTTAGTCTCTTTTATAGAGTCTGTTGAAGATGAGATTTGTGAAGATTGTAAACGTAGAAAATCAACTAATCCTATCCGTGTTCTTGATTGTAAAAATGAAAAATGCCAATCTCTTTATACAAATGCACCAAAACTGATCAATGTGCTCTGTTCATCATGTGAAGATGATTTTTCTAAACTTAAAAATATTCTACATGATAATGAAATTGATTATGAGATAGATACTAATCTTGTTCGTGGCTTAGATTATTATTCTAAAACAGCTTTTGAATTTGTTAGTGATAATATCGGTAGTCAAAGTGCTATCGCTGGTGGTGGACGATATGATAGACTTGTAGAGTTCTTAGATGGTCGCCCTACTCCCGCTGTTGGTTTTGCTATGGGAATAGAAAGATTGATGGAGCTTATTGTTATGCCTGAGACAAAAAGAGATGGGTATTACTTAGGTGCTATGGATGATGAAGCAATAGATTTAATTATCAAGCTAACGCAAGATAAACGAAAAAACTTCAAAGCCAACTGTGATTTTAAAGCAAAAAATTTAAAAAACCACCTAAAAGGTGCAGATAAAGTAAATGCTAGGTTTTGTTGTGTTATTGGTTCAAATGAACTTAATGACACTACAATATGGGTCAAAGATTTAGAAGCTAAATCAGAAAAGGTTATCTTACTAGAGGATTTTTAAATGTATGTGCTTCATGAGTTGTGGGATTTTTTTGTCTATTTTATTGAGTTTTTTCTATTAGCTGGAGTCATTGCTCTTTTTGCACTCTTCATTTATGATAAATATGTACAACGTAAACATGCTTTACTCATTAATTACCCCGTTATAGGACGTATGCGTTACTTTTTTGAAGCTCTACGTGAACCTTTACGTCAATATTTTGCTGATGAGAAATTTTACGAATCCAAAGATAAAGTTGATTGGGTATATACTGCTGCGAAAGATAAACCAAACTATCAATCTTTTTCAGTGAATCAACCTTTTTCTGGATCTCGATTTATCATAAAACACTCTGCAAATGTTTTAAACGAAGATGAAGTAAGCGATGATACTACAGTCGTTTTTGGTAAAGATAGAAAATTTCCTTTTATATCTAAAACTCCAATAATTCGTTCAGCTATGAGTGATGGGGCTTTAAGTCCTGAAGCTGTACGAGCCTTTGCATTAGCTGGAAAAGATTCTGAACTCACAATAAATACAGGTGAAGGTTCTCTAACTTCAAACCATCTTTTTACACTTAAGCCTGATGTCCATAATGACAAATACCTAGAAGTTGTTAAAAGTACCCCCTTTGCAGAATCTGTTTTTAAAGTAGGTGATTTTTTCTTTAATAGAAAAATTGCACTCAAATGGTACAGAAACATATTACTAAACAAAAAAACTCAAAATACTTATATTTATGACACTAAAGCACACTCTCTCTTTCGTGTTAACTGGCAAGCTAATCTAGAAGATTTTCCAAAAGAAGTACCTGCTAGTATAGCAAATATGATTTTTCAAATGAGCTCTGGCCTTTATGGTGTTCGAGACGAAAATGGTCAATTTGATGAAGAAAAATACAAAAAAGTAATGTCTTTTTGTAGAATGACCGAAATTAAAATTGCCCAAGGTGCAAAACAGACTGGTGGCAAGCTTGCAGCTGCTAAAGTAACAGCAGACATTGCATACTATCGTGGTGTTCCTGAAGGTAAAAATGTTTTTTCGCCAAACCGCTTTCCTTATGCAAATACAAATGAAGAGTTATTGGATTTTGTACAAAGACTACAAGAACTTTCTGATAAACCAGTTGGCTTTAAAATTGTAGTCTCAGATGCTCAAGCTATTGAAGACTTAGCTAGTTTAATACAAAAACGAAAACTAGAGGGTAAAAACTTACCTGACTTCGTAACAATAGATAGTGGAGAAGGTGGAAGTGCAACAGCTCCTTTAGAGCTTATGGAATCGGTTGGTCTAACAACTAATAATGCACTTTATGTTGTTGATACTATTTTTAAAGCATATGATATAAGAAGTGATATCAAACTTATTGCAAGTGGAAAAGTATTAACTCCTGATGATGCTATTATAACTATGTCAATGGGAGCAGATGCTATTGGAATCGCTCGTGGATTTATGATGAGTGCTGGTTGTATACGAGCTAGAATGTGTTCTGGATTTGGTTCACATGTTTGCCCTGTTGGATTAGCTACTCAGGATGAGAAAAAAAGAGCTTCTTATCTTGTTGTCAAAGAGGGTAAAGAGATAGGAAACTATCACACAAATCTAGTAAAAAGCATGAAAGTCGTTTTAGCCGTTATGGCTAAAAAGAGTATCAAAGAACTCGACAAAGGTAATCTCACATTTAAAAATAGAAATGGAGAAATTTATTTTGATGTTGATGTATATTTTAGACAAAAACTCCACCTCTAAGGATATTTATTGAATAATTTTGGTTTAGATATTTGGGCAAATAAAAATTTCATTATTGAAAATGGTGAAATAAAGCTTAACTACAAATGTATGCCATCCATTTTGGATATTACAAAAAAAATTCGTGCTGATGATGTAAAAGGGCCTATGATATTAAGGTTCCCTCATTTGATAAAAAAACAGATTAAGACACTCTACTCTTATTTTTACAAAGCTATGAAAAATAACAACTATAGAGGTGAGTTTCATGCTGTTTTTCCTCTTAAAGTAAATCAATTTCCATCAGTTGTTGATGCCATAACACAACAGGGAAAAAAATACAACTATGGTCTTGAAGCTGGAAGTAAAGCTGAATTAATACTCGCTATGAGTAAAACCCCAAATGGTGCACATATTACTGTTAATGGTTTTAAAGATGAAGAGATGCTTACACTTTGTTTTATAGCTGCCCAAAGTGGACACAATATCACGATTACAATTGAGGGACTCAATGAACTAGAAACGATTATTGAAGTTGCATTATCATGTAGTTTAAAGGTTCCTAATATTGGTCTTCGAGTAAGACTACATAGTGCTGGTAGTGGTATCTGGGCTAAAAGTGGTGGAATGGATGCTAAATTTGGATTAACCTCTACTGAGATTATTGAAGCAATGAAACTACTGCAAAATGCGAATCTTTTAAATAAATTAAGTATGATTCATTTTCATATAGGTTCTCAAATGTCAGATATTGCACCACTTAAAAAAGCACTTAGAGAAGCTGGAAATATCTATGCAGAATTAAAAATGATGGGTGCTACTGCCCTTGAAAATATTAATATTGGTGGTGGATTGGCAGTTGAGTATGATCAACACACGCAATCAGCTGAGAGAAACTACTCTATAGATGAATTTTCTAGTAGTGTTGTATTCTTACTTAGAGAAATTATGGATGCTAAAGAGGTTGAACATCCAAATATCTTCACAGAATCTGGAAGATTTATAGTTGCTTCTCATACTATTTTAATTACTCCAGTTCTTGAGCTTTTTTCACAAGACTACCAAGAAAAGTTACTAAATTATAAAGAAAACAACCCACCACTTATTAAAGAGTTAATAGAGTTAAACAAGCTATTAAATAATGCTAATTGTATAGAATACCTACACGATGCACTTGATCATATGGAATCACTGTTTACACTCTTTGATTTAGGATATATTGATTTGCAAGACCGTTCTAATGCAGAAATATTGGTACATAATATTATAAAAAAAGCCCTCTATTTAAAATCTTCTAACCCAACAAATGAGTTAGAGCAATTACAAATAAAGATGCAAGAACGTTACCTTATTAATGCTTCTATTTTTCAAAGTTTACCGGATTATTGGGGTTTAGGACAGCATTTTCCAGTTATGCCTATTCATCATCTCAATACAAAACCGCTAAGAGCTGCATCTTTATGGGATATTACCTGTGATAGTGATGGGGAGATAGGTTTTAATCCCCAAAAGCCACTCTATCTCCATGATGTCAACCTTGATGAAGAAGAGTATTTTTTGGCTTTTTTCAATGTAGGTGCTTATCAAGAAACTTTAGGTATGAATCATAATCTTTTTACCCATCCAAACGAGTACAGTATACTTATTAATGACAATGACTATGAGATTACAAAAGCAATAGAATCAAAAAATATTCTTGATATATTAGAATCTATAGGCTATAACAAGCACGAAATTTTAAACAAACTTAAAGCAGATTTACTTCAAAGTGATTTTATTACAGAAAAAGAAAAAAGTGCTACACTTTCACAATTGGAAGCCTTTGTACATCAAAATGGGTATCTCCGAACTACAAATTAAGGAACTCCACATTGGGACTATATAGTGATATACGAGAAGATTTTGCAAATGCTTACAGAAATGACCCTGCACTCAATTCAAGAATAGATTTTTTATTTAATTATCCTGGTGTATGGGCTATTGCTTGGTACAGGGTCGCACATAAACTCTATAAAGGCAATTTTAAACGCTTCGCTCGAATAATAATGGGATTAAATCAAATTATTACCAATATTGATATTCACCCTGCAGCAGAGATTGGTCAAAGAGTTTTTATTGATCATGGAACAGGTGTAGTTATTGGAGAAACAGCCATTGTTGAAGATGATGTTTTAATATATCAAGGAGTAACACTAGGAGGAGTCTCACTTAACCACGGGAAACGCCACCCGACTGTAAAAAGAGGCTCTGTTTTAGGTGCGGGTGCTAAAATTCTTGGTAACATCATTATTGGTGAAAATGCAAAAATTGGAGCTAATTCTGTCGTCGTAAAAGAAGTTCCCGATTGTTCAACTGCTATTGGTATACCTGCACATGTAATTGAAAAAGGAAGATGTACAGATCCATTTATGCACAATATGCTTCCAGATATTAACAAAGAGATGTTTGAATACCTACTCAAAAGGGTTGCTATTTTAGAACATATTTTAGTTGAAGATAATAAAACAGTTCTTGAAGATGACTTAGAACTTGAAGAGATTTACCAATCTTTTATCACTGCTATGAAAAGTTAAAAATTTTACTTTTTTAGTTCCACTTAACTTATATATATTATTATTTTAGTTATAATAGCATGAATTTTAAACTTTTACATGATATATAAGGACTTCCAATGTTAACAGACCGCATTAACACACTCTCTGAATCAATAACTATTGCAATTACTACTCTTGCTCAAGAGCTCAAAGCAGAAGGTAAAGATATTTTAAGTTTTTCAGCAGGTGAACCTGATTTTGATACACCTCAAGTTATAAAAGATGCAGCTATCGAAGCTATCAATAAAGGCTATACTAAATATACCGCTGTTGATGGGATTCCAGCTCTTAAAGAAGCTGTAGCACTTAAACTTAAACGAGATAATGGGCTCACTTATGCTCCAAATCAAATCATAGTTAACAATGGTGCAAAACACTCTCTGTTTAATCTTTTCTCAGCAACAATTCAAGCAGGTGATGAAGTAATTATACCTGCTCCATATTGGGTTACATATCCAGAACTCGTAAAATATTGTGGAGGAACTGTTGTTGAAATTCATACACATGATGAAAATGCATTTAAAATAACTCCAGAGCAACTAAAAAATGCTATTACTCCTAAAACAAAAATGCTTGTTTTGACAACACCGTCAAATCCAACAGGTTCAATTTATTCAAAAGAAGAATTAACAGCACTTGGTAAAGTACTAGAAGGTACAGACATCATTGTTGCAAGTGATGAAATGTATGAAAAACTTATTTATGAGGGTACATTTACTTCTGCTGCAGCTGTAAGTGACGATATGTTTAAACGCACTGTAACCATTAACGGTTTAAGTAAATCTGTTGCCATGACAGGATGGAGATTCGGTTATATGGCAGCTTATGATAGTGTACTTATTAAAGCAACTAAAAAGCTACAATCTCAAAGTACATCTAACATTAACTCTATTACTCAACATGCTGCTATTAAAGGACTTGATGGTAGTGCAGATGCAGATATAGAGATGATGAGACAAGAATTTATTAAACGTCGTGATGAAGCAGTGGAACTGTTTAATGCTATAGATGGTTTAAGTGTTTTAAAACCTGATGGTGCATTTTATCTTTTTGTAAATATACAAGAAGTCAGTAATGATTCACTTAATTTTGCAAAAGAGTTACTTGCACAACAAGAAGTAGCAGTTGTTCCAGGAGTTGGTTTTGGTAGTGAAGGTTATTTTAGATTTAGTTTTGCAACTGACATCCAAAGTATTCGAACCGGAATTAAGAGAATAGAAACATTTGTAAAAAAGATGAAAGCTTAGAAGATATTCTAAGCTTTTGAAAAAACTATTTTAAAGCTTGAAGTGCTTCTATAACTTCATCTAAGTTATCCATTGGAAGGTGAACTTTCCATTCTGGTTTTTCAGCATTCCCAGCTAAAGAGATTCCAATACTCGCTACAGAAGCACTATCTTTACCATATGGCTCGTCTATCTTTGTTACTGAAATAACACCTTTTTTTGTTCCACTTAATGCAATTGTTGCACCCATATTAAATCCTTTTTATTTTTGTTTCAACAGTCTAGCGATTTTTGCCTGAAGTTTTAACCATGCACGATGTTCCATTAATGGAAATCCTGCAAAAGTTTTACCACTCTCTTTAATATCACTTGTAACACCACTTCTAGCAGCAAGGGTAGTAAAGGGAGCAATACTTAAATGCCCAGCAGCTGCAGATTGACCACCCATAACAACATTTCTTCCAAGTTTAGTTGAACCAGCTAAACCAGATTGAGATACCATTACAGAGTATTCTCCAATTTCACAATTATGCCCAATTTGTACAAGGTTATCTATGCGTGTGCCTTTTTTAATAAGAGTACTTCCAAAAACAGCCCTGTCAATACTTGTATTACTTCCAATCTCCACATCATCTTCTACAATAACATTACCATTTTGGTAAATCTTTGTATGTTCGCCTTTAGTATCTGTAGCAAATCCAAATCCATCAGAGCCTATAACACTATTTGCATGGATTATACAATCACTACCCACCTTACAATCTCTATAAATAGTTACACTAGGATAGATAATAGTATTATCACCAATTACAACCTCTGCACCAATATATACATGAGCTAAAATTGTGCAGTTTTTACCAATAATTGCACCATTTGCTATTACTGCTTTTGGTGAAACTTTACTACCTTCACCAACTACTGCTATAGGTAATGTTTCATCTTCAATAGGAGGAGTAAAATGTTTTGAGAGTAAGGCCATTGAAAGATATGAATGTTCTACCACTAAAGGAATACAGGCACTTGGTAAATGTTTTACTAAATAGTCTGCGATAATAACACCAGCGGCTTTTGTACTTTCTATATCTTTGATGTATTTGGAGTTTGACACAAATGAAACTTCATGTTCATTTGCATTTTTTAAAGTATTTAAACCTGTTATTTCAATATCAGAACCACTAAAATCATTCTCTAATAGTTCTGCTATTAAACTTAGTTTCATTACTATCTCTCTAGTGCAACAGCACCACTTCTTACAATCTCTTTTGGATTAAAACGTTTAATCGCACTTAAAAAATGTTCAATTCTTTTTGATTCATCAGCAACCATTGCAATTACAACATTCTCTCCAACATTGACAATTTTTCCATTATAAGCTTGGCAAAGAGTATCTATATCGGTAATATTTTCAGTAATTGGAAACTTCACTAATGCCATCTCTTTTTCAACGATATCAGCATGCTCATATACTTTTAAAACAGGAATAAGTTTATGAAGTTGTTTTGTAATTTGCTCAATTACACGAACAGACCCAGCAGTTACAATCGTTAATCGTGAGTACTTGCTATCTGGAATTGGAGCAACTGTTAAAGAGGTAATATTATATCCACGACCAGAGAAAAGGTTGGTAATACGAGATAATACACTTGCCTCATTTATAACAATAACTGAAACTACTCTTCTTTCACTATTATCAGTCATTATTTTGTCTCCTTTTTCTCTAATAACATCATATTAAATAGACTTCCACCAGATGGAACCATCGGCATAACATTTTCAAATCTTTCAACAAGTACTTCTATAAAAGTAACTACATTTTTTTCAATTGCATCTTTTAATGCTACATCAAATTCCTCTTTTGTCGTAACTCTATACCCTCTTCCACCAAAAGCTTCGGCAAGTTTTACAAAATCTGGTTGAACAGATAAATCTGTCTCACTATGACGTTTATCATAAAAAAGTGTTTGCCACTGACGAACCATTCCGAGAAAGTTGTTATTTAAAATAATATTAATAACTGGAATCTTTTTCTCAACTGCTGTCATTAATTCTTGAACATTCATAAGAATTGAACCATCACCAGTAAAGTTAATACTTATCTTATCTGGAGCTGCTACTTTTACACCGATAGCTGCTGGAAAACCAAAGCCCATTGTTCCAAGTCCACCAGAAGTTATCCACTGATTTGGACGTGAAAATGGGTAAAATTGTGCAGCCCACATCTGATGTTGTCCAACATCTGTAGTGATATTTGCACTATCACCTAAGAGTTCACCAACACGTTTTACAACCCATTGTGGTTTTAATCTATCCGAATCTTCATGAAAAGTTAAAGGGTGTAATTCATTAAAATTATTAATAGTTTCTCTCCATGCTTCATAATTATCAGGATTAACCTGCTCTACATGTTCTAACATTTCAACTACAACATTTTTTATGTCACCTACAATTGGATAATCTGCATTCACAAGCTTAGAGATACTTGCAGGGTCAATATCAACATGAATTACATCTGCATTTTTAGCAAATTCAGAAAGTTTACCCGTAACACGGTCATCAAATCTTGCACCAAGTCCAATAACTAAATCAGTCTCACTCATAGCCATATTAGCTGCATAAGAACCATGCATACCAAGCATAGAAATCAGCAAATCATCATCATGAGACAAAACACCACGAGCCATAAGTGTTTCAACTGCAGGTATCTGTGTTTTATGAATTAACTCTCGTACTTCATAAGAGGCTTTAGAATTAATAATACCACCACCAAGATAAAACAGTGGACGTTTAGCTTTTGCAATAGCTTCCATCGCTTTTTTAATTTGACGAGGGTTACCCTTTGTATGTGGCTTATAAGTTTCAAGTTCTAATTCAATATCATAATTAAATTCAGCAACTTGTGCTGTAACATCTTTTGGAATATCTACATGAACAGGACCTGGACGACCAGTCCTAGCGATATGAAATGCTTCTTTTAAAATACGAGGTAAATCTGCTGCATCTGTTACAAGATAATTATGTTTCGTACAAGGGCGTGAAATACCAATTGCATCAATCTCTTGAAAACCATCTGTACCGATGAGACTCATTGGTACCTGACCTGAGACAACAACCAAAGGAACAGAATCCATATAAGCATCTGCTAAACCTGTTACTGCATTTGTAAAACCAGGACCAGAAGTAATCATAGCTACACCAACTTTACCACTTGCCTTAGCGTAACCCTCAGCAGCATGGATAGACGCTTGTTCGTGACGATTTAATATATGTTGAAAACCATTTTGTTTGTATATCTCGTCATAAACATTCATGATTGCCCCACCAGGATAACCAAAGACCGTGTCTACTCCCTCGGCAATAAATGCTTCAATAACCATTTGTGCACCACTAATTTGCATAAAAAGTCTCCTTTAATAATCTGTAAATTTAAAATTCACTTATTATAGGTAAAAGTAGCTATATTTGAGGTTAAAAGGTGAGCTAAATAAAAGGATGAAACCTAATCTAAGATTGAATCGACAATCATAGTAGGTCTCCACATTTTCATAGAACCTTGTGTAAGAAATTCTAAGCTTAATTTGGAGTCTGGATATCTCTTTTTAAAAATCATATAAAAATTTTCAACTTGATCTTGTAATCCAAAAGAGAGCATATAATTTTTTATTCCATTTTCTATTTCTGCCTTATCTTTTTTAGCCTTTACTGCATTTTCAAGCTGAACCATATATGCCCAACCAAATATAATAGCCAAGGGTGCATATTTAGAACTGATTTTCATATAAGAAGCTAAGATATTTTTTATCTCTTTTGCATTTCCATTAACTGCCTGTTCATTTGCTAAGCTAACATCACTATTCCACTGTTCATGTAGTCTTTTTCCATCGCTAGTTTCAAGTAACTCTTCAGTTTCAGCTAGCATATTGTAAGCCAAAACCATATCATCATCTTTAATTGCATTAAAAAATTTCTGTTTATTCTCAATATCCCTCATTAAAATTTTGACTTCATCTGCAAAATCAGTAAAGTTTTGTAAAACTCGAAGCATTTTTATCGCATTATGAGTATCACCCTTATTAAGAAACTCTTGTGACTTAATATAGAGTGAATCAGCATAACTCATCAGTACACCATATTCTGGAAACTCTTGTAAATATGGATTTTGTTTAATCAACTCAAAGCAAATTATAAAATCTTTTTGTCCCAAAGCCACACGAAAGCGTTTATATGTTTCACCTTTTGTTAGTAATTCTTGAATCAATTTCGTTTTTTCACTTAAACCTCTATAAGGAGCCAATACCTGCTTTGCTTGTTCTGCACCTTTTGGATTAAGAGCATATTTTTGAGCTTGAGCAAAAGCTTTTTTCCAGTTCTTTTCTAAAGACTTATAAATATTAGACTCTTTATATAGAGGATGTATATTTGCTAAATTATAGGCAAGTGGTATCTTCCCTGCTTTTGCAAGAGTAGTAAATTTTTCAAATTCAGCATATTCAAGCATAACCTTTTGTATTATTTTATTTTTTTCAGGTATATTTTTAAAATTTTTAAATAGTAAAATAGCTGTTTTTTGATCGCCTTTTTGCAGTGCTATTTTTGCTTTCTTTAAAGTTGTTTCCCATAAATTAGAAATTACATGATAAATCTGTGTATAAGCGAGGATAGGATTAATTTCTGCTTCTTGTTGTATTGCTGTAAACTCTTTATTTGCTAGCAATTCTTTAAGTTTATTTTCACCTTCATAAATATTATAAAATAATATATCACCTGATTCTGTACCTATAATAAGTTCATTTTTCTTATCATCAAAAGCTAAAGCAGTAATTTGTGATGATAATTTAATATATTTACTTGATAAGAGTTCATAAGTTTGTGCATCATATAGTAAGACATATCCTAGCATAGTTGAAAGAAATAAAAACTTCTGTTCTCCATCTACAGCAAGTTGTGTCACATCATCATGTATACCTTGTAATCTTGCAATAATTTTACCACTGTAAACATTCCAAACTATAGCAGTTGAGTTCTTATCAACACTTACAAACTTATTTTGAGAAATAAATAATTGCTTCATAACAGGTGCAGCATGTGCTTTTAGTTTATCTCTAGGAGACATAGTCGCTAGATTAAAAGGTGATATTTTTCTATCATAACTTGCTGTAACCACCCAATTTGAGTTTGCACTAAAAGCAATATCATTTACTGTGTCCACATGAACGGGAAGAGTAAAAACTAACTTGCCACTTTTAACATCAATGGCAAATGTCTTTCCATCATCACCACAAGAAAACATATACCTATTAGCAGGATCAATGCCTACACAAGAGACTTCGCCTTGATGTCTATTTACCTTAGCAACAGCTTTTTTTGTTTTAAGGTTATAAAGAATTGACTCTTTACAATCAGCACTTAAGGTTGCCAAATACTCGCCATCATTACTCACACAAACCATATCTGCCTTATATCTTATATGCTTTATTTTCACTTTAAAACCAGATACATTATCAATATTATCTCTATCAAAATACCTTATTGTTGTCTCATTATCAATAACTACAATTTTATTATTTTGTAGTATTTTTATTAAAATAACTGGCTTTGTAATATTTTTAATTTTGATAGCTTCCATATTTTTAATCCCTTAAATATCCCTCAGATTTTAATGCTGCTTTTATATCAGCCTGATGTTCTTCACCTTTAGTTTCCATATGCACAGTTACATTTGCATCTCCATAATCGAGTGAAATCGAAGTTCTATCATAAGCAATATGAACTATATTTGCATTAAGACCTTCTAAAATTTCTGTAAATCGTTTAAGTGAACCTGGTTTATCAACAAGAGTAACTGTTACATTCATTTTACGACCAGATTTTAAAAGACCTTTTTCAATTATTACTGAGAGCAGAGTAACATCCATATTTCCGCCACTCAGTACAACTGCTACTTTTTTACCCTTTAAATGAGGTAATTTATCATGTAGAAGTGCAGCGACACCAACTGAGCCTGCACCCTCAACAACAAGCTTCTGTTTTTCTAGTAAAAATAAGATAGCACTTGCTATCTCTTCATCATCAACACTAATTATTTTATCTACCAATTCTAGTGTATGGGAGAGTGTAATTACAGAAGTATCACGAACAGCTATACCATCAGCAATAGTTCTAACACTTGTAGTATCTACTGCACTTTTTAAATCAAATGAATTTTTAAAAGCAGGTGCGCCTAAAGCACTAATACCAATTACTTCAATATTTGGACTTTTTGCTTTGATTGCACTTGCCATACCGGCAATTAAACCACCACCACCAACAGGAATTAAAATAGCATCTAAATCTTTACGCTCATCTAAAATTTCTAAAGCAACCGTACCCTGCCCAGCCATCACCTCATCATCTTCAAAAGGATGCACAAATGTTAGCTTGTTTTCATTACCATATTCCAAAGCATAAGCATAAGCTTCATCATAATTAGCACCACGAAGAATAACTTCTGCACCAAAATGTTTCACTCCATTTACTTTTGTTAAAGGAGTAGATTCTGGCATAATTATAACTGCTTTTATACCAAACTTACTGGCAGAAAAGGCAACCCCTTGGGCATGATTACCTGCACTCGCAGCAACAACCCCAGAAGCTCTCTCTTGTTCACTCAAAGTCGCGATTTTATTATAAGCACCACGAAGTTTAAAGGCACCTGTATTTTGAAGATTTTCTTTCTTTAAATATACTTCACAACCTGATGCTTCACTTAAATGTGGAGCGTAAGAGAATGGAGTATTTACTACTACACCCTCTATTCGCTTTCTAGCGTCTTCAATCGTTTTTAAATTTATCAAATCTATACCTGCAATGACTTATGCTCAACCATAGAACACTGATTCTGAACAACTCGCATACCAGCATCTTGTGCTCTTGCTGCTGCTTCATTATTTACTATGCCTTTTTGAGCCCAAAAAACTTTGATATCACCACGAGCTATACAAGCATCAGCAATAGGATCAAGTGCTGCAGGTTTTCTAAAAATATTTACCATATCTACAGGAAAGGGAATGTCTACTAATGATTTATAAACAGTTTCACCTAAAATAGTTTCACCCTTAGGATAAACAGGAACTATCTTATAACCGACACTTTGTAAGTATGTTGCGACTCTATTACTATCTTTACTAATATCAGGTGATAAACCTAAAACAGCTATAGTTTTCACATCATCAAAAATCTCTTTAATTTCTTCCATATTTGAATTAACAGTTGGAAATTCGCACTCCATAATCATCCTTTTTAATGCTTTATAATTTATTGAAGATTATTATATCAGAAAAAAATTATATTCTTATTGGATAAATTACATCATATGTTTTTAATTATCATTTTGAATAGTTCTTTCTGGTTCTCCGATATAATATCCCTGCACATAGTTGGGCATTAACTCTTGCATAACAGCAAAACTTTCTTTAGTACTAACAAATTCTGTAATGGTTTTGATACCAAGTTTTTGAGCAAATATCAAAATAGTTTCAACTACTACCTTTGATTCACAGTTGTTCGCTATATTTTTTATTAGTGAGCCATCTATTTTAAGATAATCAATATTGAGTTTAATTATATACTCAAAATTCGAATACCCTGTTCCAAAATCATCTATAGCGACTTTACAACCAAACTCTTTTATCTTTTGCAGAAAAAGTTCAACTTCTAAATAATTTTCGATCCCTTCTGTCTCTGTAATTTCAAATACAATCCGTTCTGGCTCATTAAAATCTTTAATTTTAGCTACTATAAAGGCTACCATATGTTCATCTAAAATATCTTCAATAGATAAGTTAATGGAAAAGTCATAGGACTTATCTTTAAAATATTCAAATGTTTTTTCTATCATTATTTGTGTCACATACTCATATAGACGATATTTTTTAGCAATATCTAAAAAGAAAAATGGAGAAATCACCTCTCCCTTTTCATCTATCAAGCGTACTAATGCCTCATATTTTTCAATTTTATTTGTATTTAAATTATAAATAGGCTGATAATATGGAACAATTCTGTTATCTTTAATTGCTTTTTTAATCACATTGTGCCAATTCAAATTTTCTCTTGTTTTTTCTCTACTATTGCTATCTTCATTATATACAAGATAATGTTTTTTCAATTTCCTAGCATCTTGTAGAGCTACATCTGCATTACTTAAAACATTTCTTTTTGAGTGAGAAACCCCAACTGTTACACCAACATTCACGACATGTTCATCAATATTGAGTGCTCTTGATTTTAAGTCTCTTACTAAAGTTGAAATCATCTCTTCAAAAGAGTATACATCTTTGGCAGTATCAATTAGAACTGCAAATTCATCAGATGGAAGTTTAAATAGTGTACATTCAGTCTGCTGAATATGCTTATCTATTATTTTTCCTATTTCTATTAGTATCTTATCGCCAACTTCATAACTATATAAATCATTAATATCTCTAAAATTATCAATATTAATCAGTGCAAGATTTGGATAGGTGGATTTTTCCAAAAATTCGAGAAGTTTTTCACGATTTGGAAGTTGTGTTAAGGAGTCTGTAGTTTGGCGAACTATAATATCTTGTTGCTCAAGAAACTTTGTAATATCTTGCCTAATCGCGATATATTCAACAATCTCTTCTTTCTCGTTAAGTATGGGCATTATAGTTACTGAAACAGTATAAGACGAACCATCTTTAGCACGGTTTTTTATGACTCCTTTCCACACCTTTTTAGATCTTATAGTTTTCCATAAATCTTCAAATGTTGATGCTGGAGAGTCCGGATGTCGAACTATTTTATGAGATTTTCCAATAAGCTCACTTCGGTCATATCCCGATATATCTATAAACTGTTGATTTACATAAACAATAATACCTTTTTTATCTGTCTTAGTGACAATTGATGAGCAATCAACAGCATTTTTATATTGTGCGAGTAGTGCATTTGCCTCTTTATACTGTTTTTTAATATATAACTGTTCAGCGATACTTTGAAGGACATGAAGAACTTCAACAGAGTTGATCGGTTTAAAAAGGTAGTTCTTAACACCAAGGGAAATAGCATTAATAAGTGCATCATGTTCATCAAGTGTACTAGTAACTACAATTGGTTTTTCGACCCCAACTTTTTGCAGAAGCTCACTCATCTGCAAACCATTAAGATCACTAAAACTGTTTGATGTTAAGATAATATCTGGATTCTTATCTTCAAATAGTTTAAGACCATCCCTAGAGCTTTGAGCACTAAAGATGTGGAGACATTTGTCTTGTAAAATATCCATCAACTGCTTGTTACATACTATATCATCTTCAACAATTAAAAGAGTAAAATGTTTTAAAAAAGAGTTCATGTGTTATTACCTATAAATTTTTTATACTATTGTATTAGAATCATTCTTAATCTTAACTATAATTTTTATTAATTTAATATCACAAAATTTTCATTACACAAATTTTTATTATTTATGTCTAGGAGTGAGGAGATAACAATTGGCTAAAGATAAATCTACTTTCAATATGTTACAATTGCATCTGATAAATAATACTTAAGGACAAACTAACAATGGCACTTATAACATTAACCACGGAAAATTTTGAAAAAACTGTTGCAGATAATGAAATCGTTATTATCGATTTTTGGGCACCTTGGTGTGGTCCATGTAAATCGTTTGGACCTATTTTTGAAAAAACTTCTGAACAATTTCCTGATATTACATTTGGAAAAGTAAACACTGAAGAGGAACAAGACTTAGCTGGATATTTCCAAATTCGCTCAATTCCAACAACTATAGTATTAAGAGATAACATAGGAGTTTTTCAACAAGCTGGTACATTATCCCAAGAAGCACTTATTGATATTCTTGGACAAGTTCAAGCATTAGATATGGAAATGGTTCGTAAAGAAGTAGAAGCCCAAGCAACTCAAAACAGTTAAGAACTTTTCGTAGTCATTCTTTTCTTAAACCTCACTGCATGGCTTTGTGGATTTTGTATGAGTTTTTTTTGATACTCTATCATTTTATAAAAGGGAGTTAGAAATACATCTAACTCCTCTTTTTTCACATCTTCAATATTCCACTTATTTAATAACTCTAAAACCACTAAAGTTGATTCTATTGTAGAGAGATAATTTTCATGAGGTTGGATTTTAATATCATATTTAGATACCCTTGTTGTTGTAAAGCTCATATGTTTGAGTTGATTAAGATTGCTACTAAGTGTAAATATTTTTTTAGTACAACTCCATGTTGAGTCAATTATAAAAATTGCCAATGGTTTTTTAGATTTTTTTTCTGATTTTGGGTCTATTGTACTCAAGTTTAGAGCACCGGATGATGGAAATAAGATGTAATTATCATGTAGAGCTATGATTTCATTAATTCTTTTATGGTTTGAGAAGTCAATACCTATAAAAACTTCAGAATTATTAAGGCTCAGGTGTGTAAAAAAGCCTGTGTTGTTTCGTACTTTTTTAAACTCTTTAGGATGCATCAAAATAACAAACTTTGTATCTGTAGATATACTTTTAATATATGAGCACATGCATGAACTTTTTGGTCTATAACACTTGTAACACTTCTCTCTATCGCCATAAATTGTCATGTAGAAATTATACCTTTTTAATGCTATAATCACACAAAAAGAGATGATACTTGAGAACAAACTATGACCTTATTGTTATTGGAAGTGGTGCTGCTGGAATTATTGCTAGTATTGTTGCAGCTCGTGAGGGCAAAAAAGTTTTACTTCTTGAAAAACTTAGTAAAATCGCCTCCAAACTCAAGGCTACTGGTGGTGGACGGTGTAACCTAACCAACACACTCGATAATGAAGATTTTATGGCTCGATTTGGTCGTGATGGTCGATTTATGCAAGATGCTCTAAAAGCTTTTGACCATCATGCTTTAGTCAACTTTTTTAAAGAGATTGGTGTTGAGACCCATGCCCCTGATGGATTTAGAATCTTTCCAATTTCGCACTCATCTTCTACTATTATTGCAGCACTTGAGAGTGAGATGCAAACCTTAGGCATAGAAATTCTTTGTAATCAAAAAGCAGAGCGAATACTTACAATTGGTTCAAATATATCTGGAGTAAAGAGTCAAGATACCACTTATGACACTCAAAATATTGTTATAGCAACTGGTGGTTTAGGTTATCCTGTTTTAGGAGCAGAGGGTGATGGGTATACATTAGCAAATGAACTAGGACATAAAGTAACTGAGCTGAGTCCTGCAATGATGCCTCTTAAAACAAAAGAAAATTGGGGTGCAGAGTGTAGAGCAGATACTATTGCAAAAGTAGAACTTCGAGTTGATTTAAAAAAACACAAGAAGCTTCGTGCCAAAGGTGATTTAATCTTTACAAAAAGTGGTATTAGAGGTCCGGTTGTCTTAGACTTTGCAAGAGAAGTCACCCCACTTCTTAAAAAATATGGCGAAGTGCCCCTGCTTCTTAATCTTACCAAAGGTATGAATGAAGAACAAATAAATCAAAAATTAAAAGATGAAGCACTCAAAAATAGTGCTTTGAGTACTGTAGATTTAGTAAGCACCCTGCTTCCAAGACCGCTAAGCATAGAACTTTGTAAACTCGCTAATATCAATGGTGATATAAAACTAAACAAAATATTAGGAAAGGATAGAGAAAAACTTATACAAATTTTAGCATGGACTCCTCTGACTGTAATAGGACATGATGGTTTTAAAATGGCTATGATTACTCGTGGGGGTATCAATTTAAAAGAGATTAACCCAAAAACCATGCAGAGTAAAATCATTAACGGCCTCTATTTTTGTGGAGAGGTTATGAATTTAGATGGTCCTTGCGGAGGTTACAATCTACAATGGAGCTTCGCAAGTGGGTATATTTGTGGCAAATGTTTAAAATAGTTATTAATACTCTACTTGTTACACCATTTATACACTTTTTGTAGTTATAATAATTTCAACAAAAAAAGGATTTTATTATGAACAAACAAAGTAGCGCTATTTTAACTACGAAAAAGCAAGTTATTTCCTTACCGAAATTTCTGCTAATTGTTTCTCTATTTATTACTGTAGGAGGTGAATTTTCGAATAATTCATTACATTATTCTGAAAGTATTTTGAGTCATTATGATTTCATAACCATACCTAGTTTTGCACTAATATTTTACATAATAGGTATGATTATTCAACATAGATAATAGAGAGATAATTACTTTATCTCTTCTATTTCTTCTTCGTCTTTATGTTCTGGTACTTTATCCACTAAAAAGCTTGTGTATTTTGGATCTACCTTAAAAAAAGGAAAAATAGGTTTAAAAACCTTACTTGTAAAAACTTTTGTTTTATTAAGTCCATCAATTTTATCAATTGGCACTTTAGCATATCGACCAAAAAGTGGCATTTTTGTTGTCATACCATACATTACATCAGCCATTCTATCAAATACATGTGAATCATCACTAGCATGAGAATCATGAATAACAGAATTTGTCACTCTACTTTTCACACCATCTTTCATGTTTTGTTTTATAGCATCCACAATATTTTCTTCCATGGATTTACCTTTAACATCATCACTTTTGGGAGATTTATTCTCTAAATTTTCTTTTATAGAATCAACAAAACTTTTTTTTTCCAACATGATAAACTCCTTAGATATTACGATTTCGCATTATACGATAAATTGTTATAATTTAAACTTTTTTCAAATAAACAACACTCAAAGGGTCTAAATCAAGTTCTAAACTATTTTTTCGTCCATGATAAGTTTTTGTTTTTGACTTTAAAATCTTTGTTTGTACTTGACTTGTTCCGCCAAAAACTTCACTATTTGAGTTGAAAATTTCCATATATTCACCTTTACTTGGCAAACCTATAGGGTAACCTTTATGCTCTTTGTCTGCAAAATTGCACACTATTACAATTGGTTTTTGATTTTTAGCACCCTTACGGATAAAAGAGATTACATTTGCTCTATTGTCATTTTCATCTATCCAAGTAAAACCCTCTTTTTCTACATCATTTTTATGTAGTGATGGTTCATCTCTATAAAGCTTATTTAAAACTTTTACACTTTCTTGAACACCTTGATGCTCTGCATGTTCTAAAAGGTGCCAATCAAGACTCTTCTCATAATTCCACTCTGCAAATTGTGCAAATTCTCCACCCATAAATAGAAGTTTTTTACCCGGATGGGCTATCATAAAAGCAAAAAGAGCCCGAAGTGAAGCAAATTTTTTATTATTTTCTCCTGGCATTTTATTGACAAGAGAACCTTTCATATGCACTACTTCATCATGACTCAAAGGGAGAACATAATTTTCAAAAAAAGCATACACAAAACTAAAAGTTAAATTTTCATGATGCTCTTGTCTAAAGTAAGGATCAAACTTCATATATTTGAGAATATCATGCATCCAGCCCATATTCCATTTATATCCAAAGCCTAAACCACCCTTATCTACTGCTCCTGTTACCATTGAGTAATTGGTTGACTCTTCTGCTATCATAATAATGTCACTAAAAGCCTCATAAGTTGTACTATTGAGCTGTTTTAAAAACTTTACGGCACCTCGATTAACATTACTACCATCTTCATTAGGTATCCATTCACCCTCTTCTCTTGCAAAATTAAGATAAAGCATAGAAGCCACACCATCTACTCGAATACCATCAAGATGATATTTATCTAACCAAAACATTGCAGAACTGACTAAAAATGCACGAACTTCATCTCTATCATAGTTAAAAATGGCACTTTTCCATTGGGGATGATACCCTTTTTGTGGATCTTTGTGCTCATACAAACAAGTTCCATCAAAATTCATAAGTCCATGACCATCTGTTACAAAATGCGATGGCACCCAATCTAAAATTACACCTATATTGTTTTCATGCATAATATCTATAAAGTACATGAACTCCTCAGGTGTTCCATACCGAGCAGTAGGTGCAAAATAACCAGTAACTTGATAACCCCAAGAACCATCAAATGGAAACTCTGTAATTGGCATAAGTTCAACATGTGTAAAATTCATCTCTTTTACATATTTCACCAACTCTTGTGCCGATTCTTTATAAGTTAAAAAACGATTCCCCTCTTCAACTTTTCTTCTCCATGAACCTAAATGAACTTCATAAATAGATATTGGTGCCTTGTGAGAGTTGTTTTTATGGCGTTGTTTCATCCATTTTTTATCATTCCATTTATACTTGTCTAAATAGCATACTTTTGATGCAGAGTTTGGTGCAACTTCTGCATAAAAAGCATAAGGATCACTCTTATCTTGATTAAGATTTTCTTCTGTTGATTCTACATGATATTTATAAGTCATACCCTCGCCAACATCAGTTATAAACCCTTCCCATATACCAGAATCATCTTCTTTTTTTTGTAGATGATGAGTATTTTGGTTATAATCATTAAAATCACCACGTACACTAACACTTATAGCATTAGGAGCCCAAAGAGCAAAATAAGTTCCCTCTTCATTTTCTCTAAGAAAAAAGTGTGCACCAAACTTCTCATACAGTGTCGCATGAGTTCCCTCTTTAAAAAGGTAAATATCCATCTCACTAAAGAGACTTACATCATAAAATATTTTATAATTTTTCATTTAATTATCTCTTTTTTTTTAAGTGCATATTTATACACTTCTATATATTCTCTTGCTGCATCATCCCATCCAAAATGCTCTTTCATGGAGTGCTTTTTCATTTTTTCGAATGCTTTTGGATTACTGTAATAAGTATCTATTGCCCAATAAACAGTATGATACAAGGCATCATTAGTCGCTTCATGAAATTTAAAACCATTACTCTGAGTGTTTGATTCCTCAAAATTTACAATGGTATCATCAAGACCACCTGTAGCTCTTACTATTGGTAGTGTACCATAACTTAAACTATAAATTTGGTTAAGTCCACAAGGCTCAAAAAGTGATGGCATCAAAAACATATCACTTCCAGCTTCTATCTTATGCGCTAATGCATCTGAATAACCTACATGCAGTGCAAAATTTTCTCGTCTATATGCTATTTCAGTAAAAAATTCTTCTGCCCATTTTTCGCCAGTTCCAAGCATAATCACCTGAACATCCAAATCTAAAATACCCTCAAGGACTCCCGCTATTAAGCCTATACCTTTTTGTTCAGCAAAACGACCAACAAAACCTATAATTGCCACATCTTCTCGCACCGAAAGATTAAAATGTTTTTGAATATCTTCTTTACAATCTTTTTTTCCAGAAATCTTTCGTACATCATATTTTTTAATTAAGTACTCATCAACAGCAGGACTCCATTCATCATAATCAACACCATTTAAAATACCAAAGAGTTTATGGTTATGTGCCTGTATATGATTTTCTAAACCAAAACCAAATTCTGCAGTTTGTATCTCTTGTGCATATTTTTTTGAAACAGTTGTAAGAGCATCAGCATGAGAAATGGCACCTTTGAGTAAATTAACTCGCCCATGACTTTCAAATTCTAAGGAGTTAAAATGCTCCCATCCTACTTCCGTAACATCCATAATTGCTTTATCAAAATTTCCCTGATGTTGTAGATTGTGTATAGTTACAACAGAAGCGGCATAAGCAAAATCATGATAAAACATTGTCTTACTTAAAAGTGGCATAGCGGCAGTATGCCAATCATTCGCATGGATAATATCTGGTGTAAAATTAAGTAATTTACAGAGTTGTAATGCAGCTTTAGAGAAAAATATAAACCGTTTATCATTATCACCAAATTCACCATTTTTATCTTCATATAAACCATCTCTACCAAAATAGTGTTCATAATCTATAAAATATATTGGCACACTGCTATTAGGTAATTTTCCCTTATAAACTGCCGCCCATAGTTCTCCCATAATTCCCATATGAACACCTAAGGGAGCATCAAGCTTTTGGAGTTGTGCTATATCTATTTTATAATATCGTGGCATCACTACTATAATATTATGTCCCAAAGAACCTATAGCTTTAGGAAGAGCCGCTGCAACATCAGCAAGTCCACCTGTTTTTGCATATGGGACGACTTCAGCAGCAGCAAATAAAATATTTAATTTTTTATCAGACATGGTATTCCTTTAGTAAAAATGCACCCTCTAAAGAGGCATTTGTTAATTTTGTGTTTTTTATTTCTATATTTTTTAGACTTATAGGCATAGCATATTTTTCTATGCTTTTTATAACAATATCATGTAGTTCTGGATTACTCTGAATAATCCCACCACCAAGCACTAAAATTTCAGGATTAAAGAGAGTTATAGTTATAGCCACGCCATGAAGCAGAGCTTCTATGAACTCCTTATAAATATTGGAGCCTTTTAAATCGTTTAATAAGTATGTTTTGTCTATTTTTTCAAAATTCTTCCACTTATCAAGAGCAACACCAGATACAAAAAGTTCTAAACAGTTACTTTTACCACAGCCACATTTAAAAGGTGCTTCCTTATAAGGAATATGACCTAACTCTGTTGCTATACTCCCAGAACCCCTTATAAGTTGTCCATTACTCAAAACCCCAAGACCTAAACCAGACCCAACATAAAGAGCAGCAACATCAGAACTTTTTAAATAATTTGCTTCAGCTAAAACAGCACAATTCAAATCATTTTCTATAAAAAATTCTACATGATATTTCTCTTCAAAATAGGCTTTAATATTAAAATTATCAATTTTTACATTAGGAGAAGCTAGAATTACACCATCTTTTACTTGTCCAGCAAAAGAGATATAAATCTCTTTTATCTCTTTATATTGTTCTAAAATATTTTCTACATAAGCACTCAAACCAATTTCTAAACTCTTAATAGAATCCGTTTGCACTACGACACCATTTTTCCTTAGTTCATATCGTAAAAAAGTGCCACCAACATCGACACCAAGTATCATAACTCACTCTTATAAAGTTTCAAATATTCTAAAGCACTTGGTGTAAAAGAGAAATCACATCCCATATTGTGTACTCTTTTTTTCTTTAATTTTTTCCCGTTTTTTTTCAACTTTAAAGCTCTTTGTATTGCAAAAAGAAATTCTTCTCTACTCTGATTCTCATACACAATTCCCTCACCACATAAAGTCCCATCTTCATAAACACTATCTTTTAAACCACCTACAGCATGTACTATCGGTATTGCTCCATACTCCATTGCAATCAACTGTGTTAAACCACAAGGCTCAAAAATCGAGGGAATAAGTACAAAATCTGCTGCTGCATAAGTTTTATGAGAGAGTGCTTCATCATAACCATCAAAATATTCAAAATTACTGTGTTGCAAAGCGAGCATAGTAAATTTTTGAGAGATTGTTTTATCTCCTTCACCTAAAATAAATAGATTAATATTTTGTGACACTAACTCTTCAAAAGAATCTAAGATTAAGGAGATGCCTTTTTGTTGCACTAAACGTGCAACCATTACAAACAGAGGTTTTCTTGGGTCTTTTAAAGTCGAATGTTGTATAAAATCAATCTTATTATCATGTTTTTTTTCTAAACTGTTTCTATCATAATTATGCACTATCATTTTATCTTTTGATGCATTGAACCGAGTTACATTAATGCCATTTAAAATGCCATACAATTTTTCTTTATGATAATTTAAAAAGCCATCAAGTCCACATCCAAACTCTCTTGTTAAAATTTCTTTAGCATATGTAGGACTCACTGTCGTTACTACATCACTATAAGCTATACCTGCTTTTAGAAAATTTACTTTATTATAAAATTCTAAAGCATCTAAGTGAAAATATTTTTTGTTTAAACCAATTTTGCATAGAGTATGTTCATCAAAGAGACCTTGATAAGCAAGATTATGTATTGTAAAAATCACTCTTATATTTAAAGCGAACTCTTTTACATAAAGCGCTGCCAAGGCTGTATGCCAATCATTTAAGTGCAAAACTTTTATATCTAACTCTTGAGTTAGTTTAACAATAGCCATACTAAATAGAGCAAAACGAAGGTCATTGTTTTCATAATCTGACTCTTTGCTCCCATACATCATCTCTGTTGTACTCAGATGAGGTGCTTTTATAAAATAACTAGTAATTTCATTTTTTTTTAAACTAAAGACCTCAATATCATACACAATCGTTGCAATTTTCACACTATATGAAGTATAGAATTTAAATTTTTTTACATCCATGAAAGAGTATAAAGGCATAACTCGTGAAATATTTATACTCTTTTTAAGAGCCTCTGGTAATGCATCTGCCACATCTGCCAAACCACCACTTTTTGCATAAGGATATATTTCACTAGAAGCAAACAAAACACTCATGCATCACCTCGTAATAATTTTGCACACTCTTCTGGTTCTACACTATTAATCGCCATGCTGGTTGATATTTCGAATCCAGCCAAAGTATAAATTCGAGGTGTAATTCTAATGTTAAAAATAAAGTTCTTATCCAAACTAGCCATATAAGGTTCATTTTCAAAATTATTATTGATTGGTGGCAGATGAAAAGAGAGGTTATAATCAAATTTTCCTAATTGCACTCGTAGCATGTCAAATACTTTTTTTATAATCAGGGCTAAATCACTCACCTCTTTTCTTTTACACTTGTGTAAGCTAACGATGTTCTCAGTAGGTGAAATAATAACTTCAAAAGGAAAAGCACTTGCAAATGGACAATATGCCACAAAACTTCCATGTGTATGAATAATCCGTTCATTATCTCTTTGTTCATTATAAACAATATCCTGAACCAAACCCCTCCCATGTTCTTGATAATACTTAAAATTTCTTTGTAAAAAGTCCATTTCATTTGAGGGCATAACAGGAAGTGCTAAAATCTGAGTATGGGGATGATTTTGTGTAGCACCGGCATTTTGTCCACTATTTTTAAAAATACTCATATGAACTAATCGAGTATCTTTACTTAAATCATCAATACGTATAATCAAACTTCGTAACCAGTTTTCAATACTCTCATTTGATAAATCATCCATATCACAATCATGACAAGGGGTATCTATTAAAATTTCATGAGCACCAAGTCCAGCCATTGACTCGAACATTCCATCTCTTTTAGAGATATTATCCAATTCAATCTGAACAGCTTTAAAGAGATTAGGAATAACTCTTGTTTTCCAATAGGGAGCATTTGCTCCATTATCTCTTATCGCAAAAACTTCAGGAGGTGTCAAATTTTCATGACCATTACAAAAAGCACAAGAAGCATGCATTTTGATTTTATATGACTTTTCTCTTAGGTTTGGTCTGTGCAACCTCTCCGGTGCTATTATCACATACTGATTGTGTAATTTATCCAATCTTATTTCAGACATCGAGTATCTCCAAAGAAAATTTGAGTTTAATTCGTGATGTAAAAGAGCTACTTAAGAGTAAACTCACACCTTGAGCTACTCTCTCAAAGCCACTCTCACTTTGAGAAATAGTATTTAAAATATAAGCAAATAAATTACACTCCTGATTTACTCTAATTTTCAAAATTTTTCTTGTGAAATCATCTTCTATTAAGAGTTCACTACATCCATATTCACTCAAACCATCTTTAATTGTTTTTGCATTGATAGTAACTTTTTCTGGATGGGCAAAATGAAAATTAAACTCCTCTGCAAAAAAGAGTTCATTTGAGTATTCACTCTCAAGGTTACTTTTAAGAGTTATTATATTCTCATCAAAACTATACTGTTTTTGTAGAGTCGTAGGATAAGCTTTATCAAGATAAATTCCACCTTCTCGAGTAAATGTACTTTTATCTAGTATAAACTCCTGATTCACAAAATCACCACACTCATTAAAGCTTAATTTTTTGAAACTTTCTAGAGTAAAGTGTGTATCACTAATATGTTCTATAAATGAGTTCTTAGCATACCAATCATATAAAAGTTCTTCTTTAAGTAATTCATAACCTTCAACATCATTGCCATGTATTGTCGCAATTTCATCTTGAGTAGCAACAACTTTTTCTTGTTTTATAGGTGGATTGAGTATTTTTTCATGATAAGCTTCTTCTCTTCTCATCAGTGTATTTTGCCAATTAAACAAGCTATCAAAAGAGCCAAATTCCACCATTTGCCCACCATTTTTACAAGAGAATACTATACTTAAATTTTTCGTTAAAACTTTAAGTTCATCATAACCATCTTTATCTATATCTAAAACTTCAAAATTTGTAGTAGTTATAGCTCTTGATGCTTCAATCTCTAAAAGATATTTATAAGCATTATCACGGAGATTTGGAAGGTAAATACCACCAAAAACTCCATGCCAAAAGACATCGTTTGTTTGTAGCTTATAGAGTGACTCTTTCGTCTCTTTGTTAAAATTTTTTTGTGCCAGACTACAATAGAGCATTCTTTTATGTAGATAATTACTCTCATGATATTTTATAAAAAAGTTTTTCCAAATACCACCTTTAATAAAAGCAACACCCATCTCTTCAAAATATTTTAAACCTTTACTCTCTTTTAACTCTTCAAGACCAAGAGCTTGTTTCGCATTTAAACTCCACTCTCCCATTTCAAAATAAGAAGTGTTATTTAAATAAGATATACCTAAAGAACGATTTTTTTTCATATATTTAGAGTAGTGTTGTGGCACTATAGTTTTATTTTCTAAGACAGCTTCTATGAACTGTTCTAACCATTTCTTTTCATACACCCATTCATGTGTTTTTGGCCAAAGACCAAATTTTTCTCCATCATCAAAAATAACAGCTGCACTGTTTGGCTCAGTTGCTTTAGCCAAAATAGTAACTATTGCCCGTTCAACACTAAAAAATGGAAGAGCATAGCGGAGTGACTGAGAAATTGGAAAAAGAGATAACTCCTCTGCACCCTCTTCAGTGGTATAATATCCATTCATTTTAGAAGCATCAAAACCACTACTTAAAAAATGATAATCATCAAGTACTGCATATTCTATGCCACAAGCGACTAAATCAGGTATTAAAGCAGACTCCCAAACACGTTCTGTTAACCATAATCCTCTTGGTGTTACATTAAAATATTTTTCTAAAAATTTATTGAGTTTACGAATTTGTCCACGACGATCCTTAGAGGGTATAGAACTTAAAATTGGTTCATAATACCCAGCACTTAACCACTCAATAGAGCCTTGTTGTGTTAAAGATTGCATATTTTCAAAAATTTGGGGATGCTCGACTCTAATTTTATTGAGCAACCACCCACTACAGTGCACACTAAATTTAAAAGTAGGATACTTTACCATTGTTTGGAAAAATGGTTTATAAGAGAGTTCTATTGCTTCATCTACAGCAGTTGAGAAGTTATCAACTGGTTGATGCATATGAATACCAAAAAGTAAAGAAACTTTATTCATTCTGTTTGTCCTTTAAATAAACCAATTATGGCTATAATCACTATTAATATCAATTGTAAGTTCACCAAATCCAGGCAGTATTTGTATAATTTTTCCATCCTTTTCAAGCTCAAATCTTAAAGCGATTTGCTCTTTATCTATGGTGGTTTTATTTATAGATACTTCTAACCAATCTTCACATGCTACTTCTATTTCTAAATCTTCAAGAGTCGTTTTTTTTGTCTCAAATAAAATTTTCTTTCTTATCTTCAATGGTTCTATAATAATATTGAGGCTATTGAGAGAGCACATTTTGTTTATCTCTCCCTCAAATGCAAAATAAATTTTCTCTTCATCTTGTCCATAAAGTATCTTTTTTATTGGTCCTCTTTGTTTATCCATTGTAGAAAAAAACTTATTCTCATACACAACACCACAACCAATCCATTCAAAAAAAGAGTCATGTTTTCCATTGATATCTGGATGAATATCTGATTGAGGTTTGACCCAAAACTTACTAGCGCTTCTATTTTTTATAATAGGTAAAAAAAGATCAGATGGTGGACTTACCTGCATCAAATCGTAGATACTAATTAAATGATTTCTAAAAAGTTCATCAAATTCAGCACCAAATTCTGTAAAATGGTCATCTCCATACCACCAAAACCAATCAGAACACTCCGCTGCTAAAAAGTGGTCAACAATTTTCAATTCTGCTTCAGAGCTAACGTTTTCCTTATGATGTTCATAATCTCTTTTTGTAAGAAAGATTAAATCCCAAGCTTTCGTTTTTTCACTATGCCCTACCCATGTATTAAAAGAACCATGTATCCAACTCCCCGGTGCTAATGAAGTTAAATCTTTTGCAGGTAAATTTTTTACCTCATCCATTGAGAGTGTTTGACACCATGTGGTCTTTTGCAGACTACCATAAAGTGCATCAAAAAAATCATATGCATTATTCTGAAAAAATTCCCAAGCATTCTCACCATCTAAGATGACAAAAACAGTCGCTTTATTATTACTCTCATGAATCTTATTTAATTCACTAATGAAGTGATTAGATGCAGTTATAGCATCTTGATGTCTATAATTAAAACCTATCAAATCACTTAAATAGTGATCTCTAAAACCAATGCACATACCATTATAATTATACGAATAATACAAAGCCTCTCTTTTATGCGAGCCTAAAGATTTAAACAGTATCTCTTCATCTGTAGCTATCCAATTTACATCGCACGAGCTTAAAAGTTTTACACTACTCTCATCAACACCACCCTCAGCTGGCCAAAAACCATCTGCTTCATACTCAAAGGTCTCCTTAAAAAGCTCTTTTGCTTTTTGCACCTGTAGGAGAGCATCATCTTCAAGTCTTATATGCTCTTTAGGTATAGTTGTGTTAATATTTGCAAAAACGGCATTATTCATATCCATAAGCAGAGGTAAAATAGGATGATTAAAAGGAGTGGTAGCGATTGTAATCCTTTGCTCATCGTGTAATTTTTTGTAGTAATCAAAAATACCACGAACAAAATGAGATAACTCTTCTAAAAGTGCCACTTTATCTTGTTCATTATAGTGTCTTTCTCTTTGTAATAACTCTTTTACAATCTCACTATTTTGTCTCAAAAAAACTCCACACCACGCTAAAAGAAAAACTACTTCTAAATCTACAAAATCATTATTATTAAAATGCTCCTGCGCATAAAGCTCTTTATAGCGAGGGATAGGTTTTACCATAGTCTCAAACTGTGTGCTTTTACAAATTTTAATCAACCAATTTCTATCATTCTCTTCCAAGAAAGATGGATTTTTGAGCCATATATTTAAAAATTTATCTGAACTTTCTGGCTGATTATAGTAGAGTTTGAGCTGTTCTATAACAGGAGATGTAATGTTAAAGGTTGCATGTATACCCTCATGCCTCGCCATCATCCAAGGCATATCGTAATAATCTTTTATAGCATGCAAAAACACCCATGGCATCTGCATAATTCCATTTGCATCACGATAATCAGGCTGATGCATATGCCATATAAAACTAAGTTTCAAGAGAACTCCTTAAGATTGAGACCATTTACTTATTTTTGAACTATATTTTTCATAAATTGCATTTCCATGTGCATCATCTATTGCTTGTATGTATATATTAAGATGTTCACTGTACTGATCTGGAATCATTAAAATCCAGTCATTATTATCTTCCCAAATTTTTATGCCATCCACAGAAGATGACTTTTTCCCTTTTGAAGTCTCTAAAAATTTTCGCATCATCTTACCTTTGAGGGCTTGAGAACACTCTATTTTAAAAGTTTTATAGTAAAAGTTATCTATACCTTGTGTAAGTGTAGAGAGTTTTACTTGATGACAACTCAAAAGTTCCATAATTTTCAAACTAGAGTAAATAGCATCACGGGTATAACTAAACTCACTAAAAGAGTAGTTACCATCTACTGTTGC
>ERZ889078.474-NODE-474-length-36336-cov-52.811499_pt1 | contig 36336 bp, 51 predicted proteins | sample MGYA00521266_ERZ889078 | MGnify/ENA primary metagenome ERZ889078 (study PRJEB32303, sample SAMEA104408618) | aquatic metagenome | biome: Brackish water; feature: Pelagic; material: water | place: Baltic Sea | collected 2014-06-16T06:34:00 | depth 76,534 m ...
GGCGATTCCTGCCTGTTGTTTGCCGGTCATTCTGTTATGGGGTGGCCGGTTTTTTATTTTGTAATCTGATAAATATTTTGTATATTAGTGTGGAAATAAGTAAACAAGTAAACCATTTGCCTATGAACACTACCTAAATGAATTTAACAATTAGAAAACCGACCCGTCACATTGGCGGGTTTTTTCATTTTACCCTAAAATAAATGAGAAATTTATTTGTTTATTAAAAGTTAATATGTATATTTGTATAAGAAACTGAAACAAAAACAAAATGAAAACACTCGACGAATTGATGCCCGAAATCATCAGGCAGATTGAGGACAACGGCAAAACCAATGAATCATGGAACTTCCAAATGACAGATGATGGTCATTACATGGATGTATTCGCTGATTGTGATGAAAACGTCAAATATACACCGGCGACACATTATGATCCAGACGAAGTGAGTGGTTATTGGATGGCCAGGATCAGGGCCGATTGGTTTGATGAGAATGGCGACCTGGTGAAGTCAGAGGAGATCACAGAGAAGATTGAATTATGAACCTACCATTGCCATATATAAGCGGACCGGGCGAGATTACAAATGATGATTACCACAACTCGCCCGAATATCTGGAGGCAATATCTTCGAGTAAATTGGTTGACTATATGATCAGTCCAAAGTATGCCCGTTATCAGGTATTGAATCCAGAGGAAAAGAAACGGACCCCGGCTATGTTGGAGGGTACGGTTTACCATGATCGAATGGAGTCGTTGGTAAATCATACATTTTTCCGGTGGTTGAAGTTTGACGGTCCGATCAATGAGAGAACTGGTGAACCATACGGGATGAATACAAAGGCGTTTGAAACGGCTATGAGTGATTTTATTTCCGACAATCCGGGCGTTAATGTATGTCCTGAATATGTCCTATTGATGGTCGATGCGATGGTAAAAGAATTGGACGAAAATAAGGACATTCAAACCATTATCAAGATCGGGGCGGCGGAGCAGTCTCATTTTGTTGAATACGAGGGCGTGTATTTCAAATACCGTACGGACGTTAAAACAGCAAAGAGGATCATTGATTGGAAAACCTGTAACCTCGGAGATCCACGACCTGATCAGTTTGCCCGGAAAATAGCTGACTATAATTACCATATTAAGGCGGCATTCTACCAGTTTTTTGAGCATCAGATTACAGGACTTTGGAAACGGTTTTATTGGGTTGCACAGGAAAAACAACCGCCGTATGATTTCAATATCATTTCGGCGGATGAATGGGCATTTGAACCGATCAATGGAGGTCAGGATGTTATTATGCACACGGGAGCGGTTGCGTTCATGAAATTACTCGATTTACATATTGATTGCACACGGAAACAGAAGTGGCCAGGATACGCGTGTTTCATTCAACCGGATTTTGTTGGCAGGAGAATAGCGCATGAACCAGTCCCTATGTGGATTGAGAAAAAAAGTGAATTTAATGTATGGGAAATCGAATAAATTTATTTATATTTAATGAACAAATAATTAACCTTTAACACAATGGAACAACAGGAATTAGTAACAATCAGCACAGGGATGCCAGTCATTGAACAACAGGAACGGGCAATGGTTGATATTCAGATTTCGACAGCAAAGGCATATCCGAGGAACCTGAAAAGGGTTGCGGAGAATTCAGTCATTATCTGTACGATGGATCATGAAACGGCGGAATCATGTGGTTATACGTTACCGCGTGGAGGTAAATCGATTTATGGACCATCGGTTCATTTGGCAAGGATATTGGCTCAACAGTACGGAAACCTCCGGGCAGATGCAAAGTGTGTGGAGATCGGGGATGCGTTTGTAGCGTGTGAGGGAGTGGCATTTGATCTGGAATCAAACTATGCTGTTAAGGTCCAGGTCAGGCGTAAGATTCTCGACAAATACGGGAAGCGGTACAATGAGGATATGATCGGTGTAACGATCAATGCGGCCAATGCGATTGCATACCGTAACGCAGTGTTGGCGGTCATTCCAAAGTCAATTACTGATCAGGCATACCGGGCGGCGCAACAGTTGATAACGGGAGATTTGTCGGATGAAACGAAACTGAAGTCAAAGCGGAAAAAGGTATTGGATGGGTTCAAAAACACGTATGATGTATCCGAAAAAGAGGTTTTGATGGTGATCGGCAAAAACTCGGTTGACCATATCGGTCAGGATGAATTAGCACAGTTGATTGGATTGGGAAGGGCATTGAAGGATGGAGATACAACGGTTGATGATGCGTTTGGAAGGAATAAGGGCGGAAACAATGACCCGAAAAAAGAGGCAGAACAGGCAGCGGCGTTTGAAGATGATGCACCGGCGCAGGATGGTAAATTATTGTAGTCATGGGCGAAACTAATTATTTTGCCATTCCAGGTACAAGGCCAAATCTGATCACCGTTATCGAGGAACGGTTTGGTCTTGATCTTGGGACACTCGGCAAGAAAACAAGGTTGCGTAAATATGTCAAGCCACGTTTCCTGTATTTCATGTTGATGCGCGAAGCGTGCGGAATGACACTCAGTTATAGCCAGATTGCAGCAAAGATCACACATGAGGGTCACACGTTGGCGCATTGTACGGTGATACATGGAATACAGACCTGTGAGGATGATATGTTACAGGACCAGACCTTGAGAATGATCTACAAAGAATTGAAAACCAAAATCCAAAACGATGAAATTATCATTATCTAAAGAATTTCGGTCAGGCGAACGGGTCGCGATCCGAGGGTCGGAGATCACGGGTACGATCATCCAGCCGGGCATTAATCCGATCATCATTGTTGATGCGGACCGGGAGCACATGAAGGTCAGGGGATCTGATCTGGTATTGATTGATCCAATGGGCGCGATTACCAGGCGTAACAGGTCGATGATCCGGAGGGTTGCGGATAAGGTTAAATGGTTTGTAAATCAATTTTAAGATGAAATATTTCTACCAAAATTATGAGGTGATATTTAGATTAGATTATTGTTTATCTGATCTTATTGCAGAGTACGGACTTGAAAATTATGAGATAGTATCCGTCCATCAACAGGGGCATGATAATCAGGGCAATTACCAATATATGATAATATTCAGAGTCGAAAGATCATGAGCGAACAAACACTACACGAAGCGGTCTGCAGGTACATAAAACTGCAATATCCAAACGTAATGTTCAACAGCGATATGTCAGGATTCAGATTAACGCAGGGCCAAGCGATCCGGGCTAAGAAAATGAGATCAACGAATGGGTATCCTGATCTGGTAATATACGAGGCGCGGGGAGGATATTTTGGTTTATTCATTGAGTTGAAGGATGAAGGGGTAAGGGTATTCAACAAAAAGGACAAACCGACATCAAAACATATTGCTAAACAAATTGGCGTTATTAAAGAATTGTTTAATCGTGGATATTGGGCAGATATGGCCATTGGGTTTGATGAAACAAAACACATGATTGATTGGTACATGAACCTACCAAAAACAGTTGTAAAATAATTCACCAGAACGTGGGTTGTATCGAATAAATTTATTATATTTGAATGAATCATAAAACACTATAACATGGTACAGGGTAAATTATTTACCGACAAAATAGAATTTATTTATGTCGAAAGTGTAATTGGATCAGGATATGAGGATGATGTTTCCCGATTGGCAATTACTGATGGTGTGGCTTACAGGGCCGCTCGAAAGAATATGCAAATACATTCGGCTATTATCCTAAAGATTAATGATGAATTTGGAGGGTTTTTTACTTTCCAGGTTAATCACGATGCAAAAGAATTTTGTTTGCTTCAATCTGCAATGGACTTAAATAAGAAGGATAAAGAGGTGTATAGTAATATGGTCCAAGAGATCATAAAACAGAACACGTTTGAGTATCCAATGATAATGACCGTTAGCCTGAAGCACGATCTTGAAAACCCGAAAGTATTTGAGGCTATTGGATTCCAGACCTATCTAAACCTTAGTGGTTATGCTTACATGGTTTACGGTACATTGGATCAGGTTCGAATGAAAAGATTGGCTCATGCAACAATGACAAACGCGTGGACTACAACACGGTCTGACTGGTTGAAAATGAAAAAGGAATGGAATGAGAAAATTGAGGCAGCCGGTGAGAAGTACAACATTCCTAATCCTAAATTCGCGTCACGTGATGGATGTTGGCAGGGTAGTAATGGTTATTCAAATGTTGTGTTATCTACAAAGACAGTAGAAAATGGAGAGATTATTCACAATAAAGGTAAGTCGTTCAATGGAAACGCTTCGGTACTTGATCCGGTTGCGTGTGAGGTTATACTTCGGTTTTTTATGCCTACAAATGGCTGTCGTGTATATAATCCGTTTGGTGGAGGTGTTCAAATGGGATTCATTACAGGTTCATATGGATATGAATATCTTGGATCGGAAATACGACAAAACCAATGCGATGCAAACAACGCGCTTTGTCAGGACTTCTACAAAACAAAATGGATCAAGTCAGATAGTTCAAAGTTCACTCCAAAGGAAAAACAGGATCTTGTTTTCTGTTGTCCACCGTATTACAAGGTCGAGGAGTATTTGGATTATGACGGCAAATCACCAGATGGTGAACTAAACTCAATACCGACATACGAGGAATTTCGTGATACACTTTTCGATGGTTATAAACGAGGCATTGAGGTGTTAAATGATAACTGTTTCTTTGTCGTAATGACAGGTGATTCACGCGACAAAAACGGAGCGTATTATGGTTGTGAGGCTGAACATGAATTGTTTTTCAAGGATCAGGGTCTACATATATACAACAAAATAGTATATCTGGAATGTGAATTTACAAGGTTGGCACACGCAAAGATTACGCTTAATTATAGAAAATTTCCAAAACGAGAACAGAAAATACTGGTTTTCTACAAAGGCGATATATCAAAAATCAAAGAACTTTACCCACCTATTGGGAGGTTGTAATGACCGTATTTAAGTCACCATATAAGCAGTTAAACAGGAAAATTAATACGTGGTGTCGATATACGAAGCGGTTGGATACCTATGGTTTAGGGTGCCAGCATGATTGTAAGTATTGTTACGCGAAAGGATTGTTAGAATTTCGAGGTCATTGGAACGTAGACGGTCAGGCTGAAGCTGATCTGTATAAAATAAAGTGTTTGATAAGACGATTAAACCCCGGTGATGTCGTTCGACTAGGTGGAATGACTGACTGTTTTCAGCCGTTAGAGGCAACCAAACGATTAACATATTTCACCATTTTGATCTTAAATCAATTTAGAATCAGCTACTTGATTGTTACCAAAAGTGCAATGGTTGCTGATGAAAAATACATGATGATCTATGATAAAGATTTAGCACACTTTCAAATATCTATAACAGCGACAAGCGACCTAAAATGTATTGAATACGAAAAGTCGTCTGTAACAAGTAAAAGAATCAAGGCAATAGAGAAATTACAGACCACCGGTTTTGATGTAAGTGTTCGTTTGAGTCCTTTTATTGAACCATTTGTTGATACTGAAATTGTAAATCAAATCTGTTGTAATAAAATACTAATCGAATTTCTAAAGGTCAATCACTGGGTTAGAAAACGTTTCGATATTGATTATTCTGACTACACATTAAAGTACGGCGGATATGAAAATTTACAACTTGATAAGAAGATTGAATTGGTTGAACGTATAACTGGGTTCGATCAGGTAAGTGTTGGTGAGTATGTCAGGGACCATCATGAGTATTTTAGTGAGAATGTAAACCACAACAAAGAAGACTGTTGTAATTTACGATTCAATAGAAAACGAGTAGAAATAATTCAACTCAGAATGTTTTGATTCTCGAAATTAATTGTTAACTTGCTTACGGTTATGTACGATATAATGGAAAATTTAAAATTCACCGGTAAAAGGATCGCTACCCTGAAAAGGACGCGGGGTCGTCGTACACCCAACCAACTCCTGAATGCCGGTGATTCTTTTTGGGGGCAAGCATGGCAAGGAGAATAAAAAACGTGGTTGATTACTTTCCTCACATGGTTGTCCATGGTAAAACGATGACTATCATAGAAAGCAAATATGGGTTAATAGGGTATGCGTTCTTTTTTAAGTTACTCGAATTATTAGGTAAAACAGAGAACCATTATATTGATTTGAGAAATGAATTTGAGATGGAATATGTGATTGCTAAACTTGGGGTTGATTTCAAAACGGCAACTGAAATATTTGATTTGTTGGCAAAATTAGACAGCATAGACAAAGATTTGTGGAGTCAAAAGATCGTATTCAGCCAGAATTTTATTGATGGAATCAATGATGCGTACAAAAGGAGAAATAATTTATGTATGCAAAAGAATGAATTAATTACATATTTAGGAATTAATGTAAACATAAATGAAGTTAATGACGACATAAATACACAAAGTATAGTAGAGGAAAGTAAAGAAAAGGAAATTAAAGTACCACCACCGGACAAGCCGGTGAAGCATGATATTATTTTGGATCTTATAGTTCAATTTCAAGAATCATACAAAGAGGCGAATGGTGATGATTACGATTTGATCACAGAAGGAAAGGATCGGGCGGCAATGTCAAAACTATTAGTTTTATACAAAAAAAAGAATCCAGGTCAAAACACGGAACAGACATTGAATGGATTTAGGCATTTTTTTGACCTATGCAACGGGATTCAAGATGATTGGATGCGTAAAAATATGTCACCATCATTGATAATGTCAAAACTAAACGAAATTAAAAATACATTACGCAATGGAAATCAACGGACAAGTAGTAAAGGTGGGGCAACAGATCGAGAACTTGCAGAACTCTTTGCAAGAAAACTCGGTATCGAGCAATAGTATATCGGTTTACACAGATCAGCAATTCACGGTTAAAACTGAATTGGATTGCGTAAGGCAGTTGAAAAATGCGTTTCCATCATTACCGATTGGGTTCTATGACATTCTACATGATCGGATTGTTGATAATGGATTCAGTGAACAACGATTGAAGGATGCGGTTAAAAATTTAATTGATACGTGCGTGTATCCGACTCCGACGATTGCAAATATTATCAGTTGGGACAAGCGGGTTAAATTGTATTCATACAATGAAATGACTGATTTGGTTATGAAATACGGAGCATCAACCTGGAATGAATATGGGAAGAGGGAAGTCAACGATAAGGTTTTTTGGATCAATAAAGCAGAAGCACTACAATATGGAATTGATATATAAGGGCAATGACAGGCGAAAAGGATAAATTGAATGAACTTGCCGACTTCTTAGGGGGTCAGGTAACAAAACTCCGGGATTTAATCGGTGTATGTGACTGCAAATGCCCGATAATCGACGGAAGTAAAGAGGGGTGCAAATGTAAAACGTGCGATAAACCACTAACGAAATAAGATCATGGATTGGATAATTTGGTTATTGAATTACAGGAAAGATACAACGGTAATGTTTTGGATCGAAGGCAAAGACATGATAAAAATGAGGTATGAGTTTAGAACAAAACAAGGTCAGTTGATCGTTACGTTTCCAATATTTTCAACTCATGTTATAAACGATCATGTTTTTATGGTGGTTGAGATGAGGCAAATAGTAAAGTTGTATGAAACAGAATAGATTTTTATTTGTTATATCGAATAAATTTCATATATTTGAACTGAATCAAAACAAGAAACAATGGAAAACTTAAACGAAAACCAGGGACGGACGGATGAACAATACGGTCAGGATGCAAAGGCAGCCAGTTTTGGTTGTTCACTTTTGATCATTGGTGGGATCATTCTCATGTTTTACGGATTTGTTAAACTGATATTCTGATGTATAAAGTTAAAATAGTTGACAATAATAGCGAGTTCAGTATTATAACCAGTATGCCGAAGATACCAAGCAAAGGCGATTTGATTGGTTGTTGGATAAATGATGGGTGGTTTATCGGAGAGGTTGAATCGCTATTTTATACACTACGACAAAACGGAAAGTTTGAAATAGTAAATATTTATGTTGATTTGGAAGAATAATGATTGAACTAAAAAACATACGCGGAGAGTGGGATCATTCGAACCTACAAAGCTACGAACCGGAACAGGTCAAACGAGGCCCGTCTGGATGCGTTTTAACAGCACAACCATGTGAAAAGATATATCCACCCGAACACGACCAACAACAGCGTAGGATCAAAGGAAACGCGCCGTATTACGAATACAAATCAGGTAGATTGATAACAGACTTTTGTATCCGTCCGCCGTTTGCCGTGAAACTGTTCTGCGATATTCCACAGGTCCGCGGGATTGTACCTGGTATGTGGGTGTATAAAGATCATCCGGTTCGTGAGGTTGACGGGTTTGAGGCAGATCATAAGTCGATCTATTTCTCGGTTCATGACTCATGGGAACCTGGCCACGCGATGTTGTTTCACAAAAAGATTAACAACCGGTGTTTACCAAAACTGAATTACTTCTTTTTGCTTGTTTGCAATATTGGGATCAGCTGGGGGTGGAACGGTCGAAGGTTTGTGTATGAAACCAATGAATTTGGAGAATGGAATTACCGTTTTTTGTTGACGTTGGCAGTTACGGAGCCAATCAAGAAGCAGGTTAGTTGGAATATTTACCACGTTGAAGTAAAGGAAATATGAAAGATAAAATAATTGAAATCATCGGACACGGCATGGAGCCAGAGCGGGCCGAACTAATGGCAGATCAAATTCTTGCCCTACGAAATACAGAACTGATCCTGATGATAATCAGTGAGGTGGAGTCGGAGCTTAACAAGATACTTTACCCACTCGTAAAGTATGGGATGTATAATGAGGCTACGGAGGTCAGTATAATGAGTAAAAAGATAAATCATTTATACGATTTGATATGAAACTAAAAGGATGGATAGCAAGGGATGAATTACATAGGTTATACCTATCGTTTTCAGCAGAGAAACCCATAGAATTATGGCAAGTACGTGAAGGAATCGAAATGTCATACAAATTATTCCCCGAAGTCAAACCCGGTGAGTGCATTGAGGTTTGGATAACGGATAAGGAAGCTACAACCAAGCTAAGGGAATTGTTTGATAAATTTTATGCTTGGTTGGATGAATTACCAATAGAAGAATATGATAAAATGTGCCTTACCGATAAATGTGAAAAATTCTTCTTTAAAATAATTAATCAGGAGGAGAAAAAATGTTAATATTGATTTTAATTTACATAATTGGATTTTGTATATCACTAACCATACTGTATCCAAGATACTACAAAGACGAAAAGCATCTTGCAATTATAGCAAGTATATTTTGGCCAATGTTGTTAATGGCAGGTTTGATGAATTAATCAATAGAAAAAATAATGAAACATGGAAAGAATTAAAGAATGGGTAAGTATGTGCTTGAGAAAGAAAAGATTAAGAGAGGAGTGGGCTGATGCGATAATTAAAAGAGCAGATATTCCTTTAAGGAAATATTATTGTCCACACTGCTTTGCGTGGCATATTACAAAACAAAACGAAACAATTAATAAGGAGGAAAAATGAGTGATTGCCCTTAACGGTTGGGTATATGTGTTGTACGCCTAACCACAAACTTTATAATTAAGTACAACACTTCATTGGCGTATAACATATATACCTTGTTATGTGCCGTTATTTATACGAATATGGATTGGATATTATTTATTTTCAAACGTGGATTTCATCACTATTTAGTTTGTGGTGAAAGTGAAACAGATGCTTGGAAACAACTATGCACAAAACAAAGTTGCAGACTTGAAATAGCACAAAAAGAATACAAACTAATAAAAGTGATGAATGGTAATCAAGGTGTCGTTAAGTTATAATGGCACATAACGAGTCGCTATCCGAAATACTGAGAAACAAATAACACCATGAAAACACTACTAATCAGTAGGAGAAATGAAACAAAAAACATTAACCGTGCCCAAAGGAAAAAACTTCTTTGGTGGTAAGATTTGGCCGTTCTACCCGTTCTTTCGGAATGAACTCAACTACGAGTTTAAGTTAGGCCCCGAATGGTGGGAGAATGATATGGTTTGGACTTCCCCGATAACCTGGGGATGCAAGTTAATGACAGTGGGACGTGCGCCAAGTTACCACAGGGGAGGCATGAACATGGGAATGACTGTTAAGGATGGAAATATTGTATTATACCCACGTTATTACGGGAGAAGGAAGATGTACACTGAAAACAAGCTACACGAATTGAGTCAGTTCCCCAGAGTGATCATGAATCAAGAGAAATGGGTGGATGTAAGGATGGTTATGAAGCCAACTATGCAATGGTGGGTTAACGGTGAGAAAGTACACGAAATAGATCAGGACAGCCCAACAAGTTGGTTCCATTGGATGTATCTGGGACGCAGAGGATGGGATTTGAACTACCCCGGATATGATTTTACCCACAACAAGGTAGCCAGAGCCGAGAGAGATTTAACGGTTGAAGTAGAATTTTTCAAATAAAGGATTATACTAATGAGGTCAAATAAATGGAGTTACGGGGCGGGATGCTTGATATTTCTGGTCATACTATTCCTGATCGCATTGTGCGTTCGGTGCAAAACAACCTACACGTTCAACCCGGATAAGCTAATGGAAATATATGAATCAGGATGGAGGTCGGGGTATAACCGGGCGGTGTATTTCGACTCGACATATTGGACGTTGGACTCAACCAGGATAAGAAAACAATTCCAATGAAATACGTTCTTTGCCTTGATATGGATGGTCATATTTCGATAGTCGGACATTCGGATAATCCGGATTTTGACACGTCATTGATAAAAAATTATCATTGGTTCATTGCATTAATCATTAAATCAAATACAGATGTATCCAACAAGCTACCACGACACGACAAAAACAAACGAGGACATTGATCAGTTTGACGAACAGGCGAAATGTCAGGAGGAAAAGATATTGAAATATATCAGATCCAATCCTGGTGAGTGGTTCACGAGGTACGTTATCGAAACGATGTTATATAGGAATACACGCGTTCCAATGACTTCAGTACAACGTGCGATCACCAATCTGACAATGGAAGGTAAGTTGATTAAATCACCGGAGGCAAGTTTTATGGGTGGATACGGGCGTAAGGTACATGGATGGATGGCGGTGATGGAGGTCAAACAGGGTAAATTATTTTAACAGATTGGTGTTAATAAATTTGTTTTATAGAACGAATAAATATATCTAAATTGCACAGAACAAATGGGAAAATCAGATTATATAATAACAGACAGTAATATAGTATTTACTAATCCTGATTACGATGGAATAGCGAAGGTACTGGGTCAGTTTGCAGAACTTTACAAGGTATGTGACAACAAAGAGTTGTTAGATAAATGTATTGAATCGTTCGTTAGTCCAATCATTAATCCAATTACTATACATAAAACAACAGAAGATGAGTAAGAAATTTGGCCGGTATTATGACAGGCGGTTAAAACGGTTCAGGGAGAAGATTTACACGGAACTGTTAAAACGTGAAGGATCATTGACGAAGATCGGGCATGAAATTGGCGTTACACCCCAAAGGGTGTATTCGATATTGAACGGGTATGTCAAAAGCTGGGAGTTACACAAGCAGGCGATTGAAAGGGCCGTGAAAACGTTATGACAGCGATCACGTTTGACCCAAAAAAGGTACGGATTGTTGAGGTTCCAATCATACCGTATCTGGAAAACCTCCAATGTGTGAAATGTACGGAGATCATGGAACGGATAGACAGTATGAAATTATTATCCGCAAACAAACATTACAATTTTGTTTACAAATGCCCGGTGTGTGGATATGTTCTGAATACACCGCACGAGTACCCACAGATCGCATACAGACAAATACCAAGATGATTGAATAATAGAGTAAGAAATGGAAGAAAAAGAATTAATAAACATAGATCTTCATGGTATTTCGGAGAAGAAATTCGATGAACAAATAACAAATGATTTTATAGGTGGTGATTTTATCGAACAACTCGAATGGGCGATGTTGTTAATCCAAAGCAAATTCAAGCAGATAAAACTGGGAAATCACTTAAAGACATTATATGCTTCGCATTTTGATAAATCATATTTGATGTCGTCATCATTAAAGGATAATCAATTATTTTATAAGCCATTCACAGATTTACAGGCAGGGCCGGAGATATTCCCAAACATTAATATCAAATACCTGATTATAAAAGAAACCGTTCAATTTAACAGAATAAAAGAATTGCCACTATCAGAAAAAAGAAATTTGATGGCAAAATTAAGGTATGTCTATGATCATTCGGTGGCGTATTATAAAAAGGATACAGAGAGTTTTTATGGGATTGTAAATGGGTATGAAACAAACGGAGGATTTTTAAACGAACAAACAGATGATTATAAGTATAAATTAACAGATATACCCTGTCCCATATCATTACGGCCAGGATATAGAATAATGGGCAACCCTTATGATTATGTCAAGATAGAGGAAGCGGTTGAAATCATGAAAATATTAGCAACCGCATATCAAGTGGCAATGAGTATGTACTACGAGTGGTGTATTTATGTTAAAGAGTACGATGGAATCGGGTTGGTTATTCCAATAGAACCACAAATGTTATCTGAAATATATAAGTCATCGTTATTGAAATTTGAAAATCGTAAAAGAATGCTGCACTTTGTTCGAGATCATTACAGGAGAAAGGCAGCAAATATTAACGAAGATTATTCTGTATATGTTAGAAAGTATTTAAGGGGGGAACATAAATTTGAATATAGGGGGTTTTATACTGAAATAATACCACCAAAGTATGACCTAAATCGCATAAAAACAAAAAAGAAATTCATTGATGCAAATTCATAAACAAAATGATTGAATACCTGAAATCACCATTTACGTTGTGGTTATATTATATCGTTACCAAACTTCAGTGGAGGGTAATGGATCGAACGGTAAGGATTGACTACATGGCAAAGGTGATCCGTTCGGGGATCGGATGTTGGGTTCATTTGTACCACGATACAAGGTTAACGGATTCATACATTGGCAATTATTCATACATAGCACCGGAAACAAAGGTACAAAACACGGTAATCGGGGAGTATTGTTCGATAGGTCCCAGGTGTATGATCGGGTTAGGGTATCATCCATCCAATCTGGAATCAACACACCCGTCGTTTTATTCGACGAAGCATCATTACAGTCAGGGGATTGATCTTGGAGTGATAGAATCACAAAGGATAACAATCGGGGATCATGTGTGGATCGGTGCGGGCGTGATCATTTTTGATGGGGTAAGGATCGGTGACCATGTAACGATAGCAGCCGGATCGGTTGTAAACAGGAGCATCAAGTCAGGTAGAACGGTCGGTGGTAATCCGATCATGACAATAAGCAAATGAAAATACTGATCAAGTCTATAAAACCAAACGACAATTACGGAGGGTCCAGGACATTTGAAGCAGGGCCGATCAGTGTTAAGTTTGTGTGCAGGGGCGAATTGCCTGACTATTTTAGAGATAATCCGACAATATGGATTGAATCATACCAAGATACTGGAAACGAAAAGATTTATGAGGGTCGCGTAAATGGACCAATAGAGATAGAGAAACTAAAGGCAGACAATATTCAGTTTACGATTACCAGGGAAGAAATTGAAACTACAATGTTGCATGAGCCGGAAAACTTTGTCGAATACGAGGATCAGGTTGTAGAGTGCAGGAGTTGTAACGCGAAATTTAATCATTACGATCTTGAATCAGATAGCAATGAATGGGGTGGTTATAGTGACAAAGTTTGTCCGGAGTGTGAGGGATGGGATTGTTGTGATATTGAATACGAAATGCTTAATGAGTATAAGGAACGAACAAAAAGTGAATGAAGATTAATGATCGAAACGTGTACAAAATGCAAGCACTTTGAACCAAGAGAGAATGGGCCGGTTATAATGGGTTATTGTCCGGTAAAATTTATGTTTATATGGCGTGAGTATGTATGTGAGAAGTTCGAGAAAACGAAGTTAAGGAAAAGGAAATGAGAATGTTAATTATAGGTATTTGGATGTTACTTGCATTGGCCGCGTTTTGGTTGGTGGTCGATGTAATGGATCAGGCGTGGATGGTTTATTTCAAGCACCAACCAAAAGAAACGCAAGAAATGTTGATTGAGAAGATTGAGGCATCGGGAGTTGATGTTACGTTTTTACGGGAACTTGTTAAAACAGAAAACCAATGAGAACGATAAAATTTAGAATGTGGGATGCTACTGAAAATGAATTTTATTTACCGTATCCAACAGAAGATAATATCTGGCCATTTGGGTTTTTTAATGGCGTTCCAGATATTCCTAACGGATGGACTATGGAGCAATTCACCGGACTGTTTGACGAACAAGGAAAAGAGATTTATGAAGGCGATATAGTGGTGTATTTGGAATATCAATCACATACCGGGAAAGGTGAGTTCGTTAGAAAAGTGGAGGTAGTTACTTTTAGAGAAGGATTTTACGATCCTGTTTATATTGATGATGATGAGTTTTTGATCATTGGAAACATACACGAAAACGCTGAACTACTAAACCAAAGCGAATGATTACACAATTAGCTGACGAACTGAAAAAGTACAAAAGGGTATTGCCGGTTATCGTATTGGGTGCCGGACCATCATTACAGAAGTATGTTCATGATAGGGCGTATTTCAAGAAGTTGAGATCCATCGGCGAACAGGAGTTTATCGTTATCGGGGTTAACTGGGTATTCAAGTCATTCGATGTTGATTACAATGTCATAACACATAACGAACCGATCATTGAGATTAGCATGGAGGGGATGGATTGCCCGTTGGTGTATTCCAGATTAACTGGAGACGTTGGTTATGCGGCATTGAATTACAAGGCAGACGGGATAGTGTTTGAACCGTTTGAAGAATTATGGTGCGGGCAGTCAACCATCATAGCGGCCCTGCACCTTGCCACAAAGATCAATCCGATGCAGGTGTATATCGCCGGAGTTGATCTGACGATTGACAAAAAACAGGGTATGTATTTCGATGGTTATGTAATGGCGGGAGAGGATCGGAAGCGGCCAAGTGACGTCCATTTCCTTTGCTGGGCGGAGGTTGTAAAGAAACAGATCAAAGGATTGTCAAACATGACTGGTTGTAAGTTTTTGCAATACGACCCGAAATAGGTTAACTTTATAAGTTATGGACTCGAGCAAATTAAAAATATCAAAGAATAATCCACGCCAGATAAACGGCGATCAGTTTGAACGGTTGAAGCAGTCCATAAAGGAGTTCCCGGAAATGATGAGGTTACGCCCGATTGTGTATGATCCAAAAACGATGGAGGTATTGGGCGGGAATATGAGACTCAGGGCGATCCGTGAATTGAACATGAAGGACATACCGGATGAGTGGTTTGTATCGGCGGATGATCTGACGGATGAGCAGAAACGGGAGTTTGTCATTAAGGATAATGTTGGTTTTGGTGAATGGGATTATAATATTCTGGCCAATGAGTGGGATGATTTGCCGTTGGAGGATTGGGGTCTTGATCCAATTGGGTTTGCCAAATCAGCAGGTGAAGCCGAAGAAGATGATTACGAAATACCAGACGAGATCGAAACGGATATTGTACTCGGTGATCTTTTCCAGATTGGTGAACATCGGTTGCTTTGCGGGGATAGTACCGATAGCGATGCGGTGGCAAAGTTGATGAACGGAGAAAAGGCGGATATGGTTCTTACCGATCCGCCATATGGTATGGACTTAGATACAGATTATTCAAAACTACCATCAACAAAATGCGAAGGCAATAAAACATATCGGAAAATCGAAGGTGACAACAAAGAATTTGATCCATCTATAATTCTATCAATATTCGGCTACTGTAAAGAAACCCTTTTATTTGGTGCTGATTATTATTCAAAATTACTTCCCGTTGGTAGTTGGTATGTATGGGATAAAAGAGTAGAAGAGAAGTTTGATTTGATGTTTGGGAGTGCATTTGAGTTGATTTGGTCAAAGGCAAGGCATAAGCGGGAAATCGCAAGATTTAATAATACCTTGTTTTCAGGAGAACAGGATGCTAAAAATAAATCGCACCCTTCACAAAAACCAGTGAAATTAATTGATTGGTTTTTACAAAAGATTAGCGGTAATATTATTGTCGATTTGTATATCGGTTCCGGAACCACTATGGTTGCAGCACACCAACTTGACAGAAAGTGTTATGGCATGGAAATAGACCCGAAATACTGTCAGGTGATTATCGACCGTATGAAAGCACTCGATCCGGATATTGAAGTCAAAAAATTATGAAGTTCGACAAACATCATACCGACAAGATTATCAAGTCCTTAGAAAATGGAGAAGGAAGGGTCAGAGCAGTGAAGGCGGCCGGGATCGAATACTCAACATTTTGGCGATGGATGAATGATAATGAAAACTTTGCAAACACAGTAAAAGAAGCAGAGGACCGGGGTAATGACAAATTGAAGGATTTACAGAAAAGAAAGATACTGGAAAACGATTCATGGCAGTCCGGTGCCTGGTGGTTGGAAAGGAATTACCCGGAGGAGTTCAGGAACAGGCAAGAGGTGAAGCACGAGGGGCCGGTACAGATCAACATAACCAAAGACGAAAGCGAGTTATGATACACAGACAATGCAAAGCGTGTTATTTTAATCACAATGACAGGTATTGTTTACATGATGTGTTTTATCATAGCGATACCATGTATTCGATGGTTATGGATTCGAGCCAGTTACATTGTGCGGATCAGCACATAACGGGATACTTTAAACCAACGAAAGAGTTTTTATACAGGTTGGCGATACTAAAAAACCAAGAGCCTATCATGAAGCGGGTTGCAGACAGAATATACAAGTCAAGACGTTTAAACTTGTTTAGAAGGATGTTTAACTTGTTTAAATAAATCAGAAATGACAACCTTTACCCTCACACCGGACCAGACCGAAGCGGTTAAAGTTCTCAAAGGACCGGCGAGGCGTATCATGTTGGAGGGTGGGTCGAGGTCTGGTAAGACCTTTTTGCTTTTGAGGTCAACGATGATCCGGGCATTGAGGGAGGAGGGCAGCCAGCATTGTATTGGGAGGTTACGGTTCAATCACGCGATCAGTTCAATAGCATACCAAACGATGCCGATGGTATTAGCCAGGTCATTTCCGAAACTGACATTGAATTTAAACCGTCAGCATTGGTTTTATGAATTGCCAAACGGTTCACAGATTTGGTTGTTTGGATATGATCAAAAGGATCGGATTGAAAAGATACTGGGTACGGAGTGGTGTACGATGTGGGTTAATGAGGCCAGCATGGTAACGTATGATTTGATTACCACCATCCTTACGAGGTTATCGGCGAACACGGGATTGGTTAATAAACTGTATCTGGATCAAAACCCACCTGTAAAATCACATTGGACATACAAATTATTCCACGAAAAGAAAGATCCGGAGACAAACCTCCACCTGAAGGATGCCGACAATTGGGACTATTACAGGATGAACCCGGCGGGGAACGTGGTTAACCTTCCAGCGGCTTACATTGAGGATCTTCAGAACTTGCCCGAGAGGAAACGGAAGCGGTTTTGGTTAGGCGAATACCAGGATGAGATTGAAGGTGCGTTGTGGAATGATCAGATCATTGACCGTAACCGGATTGAAAAAGATGAGATGCCCGGCATGGTACGAATCGTCATAGCGGTGGACCCGGCGACAACACATGGGCCTAATTCAGATGATACGGGTATTGTTGTGGCGGGCAAATCAGAGATGGAACATTATTATGTATTGGAGGATGCGACAGGTAAATATACACCTGGTCAATGGGCATCGAAAGTAGTGATGTTGTATTACAAATGGAACGCAGACCGTGTGATTGGTGAGGGGAATCAGGGTGGTGAAATGGTGCGGTCAAATATCAACAATGTGGATCCGGATATTAAGGTAGATATGGTCCATGCCAAACAGGGTAAGTTGCTCCGGGCCGAACCAATATCAGGATTGTACGAACAGGATAGAGTGCATCATGTAGGGTCATTCCCAAAATTAGAGGAACAACAGACACATTATACCGGTGAACCTGGGCAGGAATCACCAAACAATCTGGATGCGTGTGTTTACGCATTATCGGAATTGAAACAAACAAAACGAAAATTTGCAGTCGCATGAAAGAAAAAAAACAAGGGTTCCTGCCAAAATTATTCAAAGGGTTATACCCGAACCGTCCAGGAACGACATACATTTATGGCGGTTTGATGCCTTACAGCCTAATAGGTGGAACGGGCGAGAACTTCATACGAGAGGGATATGGATCGAATGCTGATCTGTATTCAGTGATTGACTATATACTAGCGTTGGCGCCAAACGTTAGGCCAATGTTGATTACGATGAATAACACGGGAGATGAAAAGGAAATATCGAAACATCCATTTCTTGACCTGTTACGGGAGCCGATACCGGGGGTTGGGTATAACCAATGGGTCCAGCAGATATTGGGATTCAGGTTGATAACAGGTAATGGGTATTTACTTGGCACGTCACCGGGTGCGGGAATGAATTTAGGAAAGATCAAACGGTTAGAATATCTGGCCTCGCAGTATGTCAGGATTATCGAAAACAAGGATAAGACATTGACATACAAATATACATTGAATGGTGTAACTCAAACATTTATGGAGGATGAGATAGGCCATTTAAAGGCACGACAGTTTGAGTATGGATCAGGAAAGGAATTGTATGGAATGTCGGCGTTACAGGCAGGGGTGAGAACATTGACGTCGAGTAATTCAGGAATGAATACGAAGGTTGCGAAGTTCCAACATCAGGGCGTGGATGGTATATTGGGGTTAACGTCTCCGGACATGGGGGAGGAAGCGGTAAAAGCGATCAAGGCACAATACAATGAGGATTACACCGGTGAACATCGGGCAGGTTCATTTATGGTAACCAATTCAGATTTAACGTGGCAAAAGATTGGGTTATCACCGGTTGATCTTCAGTTGCTACAAAGTTTGGGTGCAGACCTTCACACGTTTTGCAGGATGTACCGGTTGGATGCTAAGTTGGTTGATCCAAACGCACCGACAACGTACAACAATATGAGGGAAGCAAAGGCAGCGGCGTATTCAATGGCCGTGCTCCCGTATGTGAGTGAACTGTTTAATCTGTTGAATCGATGGGTATTACCGGCATACGGTCAGAACCTTACACTCAAAGGTGATTACAGCCAAATACCTGAAATGCAAAAGGATATTGAATCAATGGGTCGGGCATTGAACTCGGTCAGGTGGGCGTTATCGATTAATGAAGCGCGTTGGTATCTGGATCAACCACCGTTCAAAGATCCGGAGGCAGATGTACCACAGGGGTTATTGGATTCAATACCAATGGATACACCATTACCAGGGAAAGGTTATGGAGATTACCGCGACTGATATACAATCGGCCATTTATTTCAAGTTCTATTTTGAAAGGTGGAGGTATTTCCTGATGAACGCATATTTTTTCAGTTGGGAGTCGGATATGCTGGCCTTCAATGAGGATGGTGATGCGATAGAGTTTGAGATTAAATTATCAACAGGTGATTTCAACGCGGACAAGAATAAACAGAAGCATTTGTTTATGAACATGAGGGATCTGGCTCAACGTCGAATACCAACAAAATTTTATTATGCCTGCCCTGCGGGAGTGATTTATCCAAAGTCATTACCTGATCATGCGGGATTGATATGGATGGATACGGCAAAGAAATCAAGGTTTTCAAAGTGCGGTGCAAGGATCATCAAACCGGCTCCGGTGCTGACAGGCGAAAGAATGGGAGAACATGAGTGGTTGTCGATCATTGAAAAGTCAAATGAGAAAATGATTAAGTTATGGCAGAAGGTACATGGAGAGCGATAGACCGGCAAAGGAAACGATTCTTGCGTAAATACAACCGGGTGCTGCGATTGGCATACATTGAATACGGGAAGCCGGTTGCTAAACATTTGAAGGAGTTTGGTCCGGTTGGTATTGAAACAACCATCGAAACGTTACAAACAATGCCACTACAAAAGGCGATCCAGGGGATGTATGTTGAGGTAGGGGTTCATTTTGCCGTTATGTCATTAGCCAATTTTAAATCATCGGATAGTATTACACAGAATAAAGGATTGATGAGGGATAAATGGACTGAAAGAATGGTTGAGTATTTTAAATCAGATGCAAAGGAAATTATCAGGTCGATATACACCACAGCAAGTAATGACCTACTCCGGGCGGTGGCGAATATCATGGCCGAAATGACGGAAATGGGATTGGGAGTTATATGGACTAATCCGAGTGCCACGAGTATGATTGAGGCGTTGTTTCGTGATGAGTGGGGAAAGGCAGCCAAGTGGATGGCAAAGCGTGTAGCACAGACAGAGATGATCCGGGCGTCGAACTTTGCTACGAAAATGGGGGTTGATGATCTTGGGATAGATTACCACCAGGCATGGTTGGTTGCAAGCGATGGAAGGGAAAGGGATTCACACCGTCAGGCGGCGGAGGATAATAAGAACGTGCCGAAAGGTGAACTGTTTGTGGTAAGTGGTTATTTTGCAGAGTATCCAGGTGATCCAAACCTTCCACCGGAGGAGTCGATTAATTGCCGTTGTTCGGTTACGATGTTTCCGGCAGATAAATTTGATATTCTCGGAGATTATTAATAAATTTGATTGCACACATTCTTTTCATAGGTTTAGGTTTTAGGTTTTTTATGGTTCAGTTTCTGCCCGTCAGGTTCCCAGCTTGACGGGTTTTTTAATGGTTTTTTGTAATACCTCCACCCCTGGGGGTATATTTGTTTTAATGCAAATAACAGAGAGATGAATATTCAGTTTAAAAACTTGATAGCTAATGTTGGGGAGATTGATGTTCACGGTGTAACCGTTTCGGGTTACTTTGCCAAGTTTGGTAACGTGGACCACGATGCTGACATTATCAAAAAGGGTGCATTCGCAAAGACGATTGAGGAGCGTGGACCGGTGGGATCAAATCAGATAATGCACCTTCTGAACCACGATACCTATGCGCCACTTGCAAAACCATCATTATTGAAGGAAAAGGATTTCGGATTGTATTTCGAGTCTCCATTTCCAGATACGACCATCGGTGTTGATACGGTCAAATTGTATGCAGCGGGTGTTTATAATGAACATTCGATTGGATTCAACATCCTCAATTATGAGATGTCGGAAGATAAGGCCACGAAGCAGCCGATCAGGATTATCAAAGAAGTGAAACTGTGGGAAGGGTCAACCGTAACGTGGGGAGCGAATGAACAGACCCCGTTTATGGGATTCAAAGATATGGACAAGCCGCAGATGATCGACAAGTTGATGGAACGGATGGAAAAATTAATCCGTGCGGTAACGGATAACAAGTTTAGCGACATAACGAAGAATCAAATAGAGTTCGAACTATTGGTCATTACGAAGGTGATTAAGTCACTTAAAGAGGAGAAGCCGGTTGTTAAAACCACTATTCCAGATTTTAAGCCGACAGCCGATATGGTGGTCCAGAGGTTCCTGCAAAAACTCGAAAGTAATATCAATTAATAATCAATCAAAGTGGACGAAAAAGAATTTAATACGTTATTGGATCAGACAACCAAAGCGGTGGCCGACAAGATAAAGTCAGCGATGGAAGCCGCAAAGGAGGACAACCAAAAGGAAGTCACAAGTCTGAAGGCCGATCTATTGAACGAACTGGGTCCGGATTCTGCACACATGAAGGTGATGCAGGACCAACTGGATCAGATCAGTTTGGACATTAAAGATCGCAAGTCGGAGATGGAGGGTAAGACCTTCACCGATCATGTTGGGGATTTCATAAAGAGCGATGATTTTAAGGGCATCGCAAACGAATCGAAGCAGGGGAAGGCGATTTATCGTATTCCATTGCAAACGAAAGTTGGAACGATGTTGGATTCAGGACAATCGGGAGAGATCCCATTTCCAACGTTCGATCCAGGGGTTAGCAAGACCTCAGATATTCCGGTGTTTCTGTATCCTATGTGTAACATTGGATCGACAACCAGCGAAACGATTTATTATGTAGATCGTACAGCGAGGACAGCAGGTGCAACCGCACCAGCCGAGGGAGTCGCGCTTGGTCAGAGTGATATGACTTACACCCAACGGAGTGTATCGGTTTTTGATGTTGGTACGTTTATTACCATTTCAAAACAGATGGTTCAGGACAATGATTTCGTACAAGGCGAGATTAATGGCGAACTGACCCCGATGGTACTCCGGAAGTTGGATTATGATATTCTGAATGGAACAGGTACGACCGAGTTTGATGGTATCATCAACCGGGCAACCACCGTTTCCGTTGCAGGATTGACATACGCCGGTGGTATTCCAAATGCGAACAACTTTGATGTTCTCAGGGTTGCGGTTGCATTATGCCGGAAAAGTAACTGGCAGCCAAACGCTATTTTGGTATCAATCGATGATTATGCCATGATGGAGATGTCAAAAGACGGATCAGGTGCATATACCATTCCACCGTTCTACGGTCCTGGTATTCAGATTTCAGGTGTGAGGGTAATTCCAAACACGCTGATTACAGCCGGTACGTTTGTCGTATGCGATATGAGCAAGGCAAAACTGCGGATGCGTCAGGATATGTTGGTCGAGGCATGGTATCAGCATTCTGACAATGCAACCAAACGGTTGCTGACCATTACTGCCTATCTACGGGCCGCGTTCTATATTTCAGCCGAACACGCTACGGCATTCCAGACCAGTACGTTTGATACAGTCCGTGCAGCCATTCTTAAATCATAATTTGACATGAAAAAGTTAATCTTTATCACCGTCATTTTACTGATCGGGATGGTCAGTATGGCACAGACAAAAATAGGTACTTATGGGACCTTTGCAGGAACAGCAGCAGATACGTTGACAGCATCGGCGACCAAGTCATATACATTGGAGTTCAAATCAATGGATAAGGATTTGGGAGCGAATATTCAACTGTTTACTGATCTTGTGTCTGGAACTGCGACGTTTGGATGGAAATTGTATTACTCGAACGATGGAACGAATTGGCCAGCAACAGCAGCCGATTCAGTGGCCGCTGCCAAGAGTCATGCAAGTGATTTTACTGGGATGATTGCTGTAACTACTGTGCTTGGTAGGTATGCAAAACTCTCAGTGATCGCAACATCGGCAACGCAGAAGTCAACCATTTATGGATACGTTAGAACATACGCCAAATAAATTTGGGGGGTAGTTTTCCATATATTAGGGTTAATTGAAACAGTAGAAAGGGCGGGTGATCTTGCTCGCCCTTTTTTAAAAACAAACAACACATGGCACGGATTGAATTTTTACAGGATATTTGCGGGGTTCCTGCGGGAACAAAAAGGGATATTGATCTACCAACAGCAAAACGGTTGAAGGACCAGGGGTTGGTAAAGATCATTGATGAGAAGGAGAAGGTCGAAAAGATTGAATCAAAACAGGCGGAAAAGATTGAAACTAAACAACCAGTCAGAAAACCAAGAACGACAAGGAAATGAGCTTCGAGGCTAAAATAACGGATTACGGGCAAATCGAAGGATCTATACAATCGCCTTACGTGGTTGATATTATGACGTTGGCCGTTGCAAAGAACTATATCAAACAGGCGTATGGGACGGATGCAACCGAGGACACGTTATTGGCAAGTATGATTAAATCGGCCAGGGTATGGATCGAGGGGTATATCAATCAATCGGTGATCAAAAAACAATGCGAGGTTTATACACGGGATGAGTTGGCGGAGTTTCGTTTGCCATTTGGTCCGGTGCAAACGATCAGCGAGGTGGTAAGGATTGACTACACAGGTGCGGAAACAGCATTGGTATTAAACACGGATTATTATGTCGATGGATTAACACATAAACGGTTGTATTTGTACCATGTATGGTCAACAGGTCCAGGGGCGGCGGTTGCAGGAATCAAGGCAACATATTTAGCGTACATGGATATTATACCGGCGCCGATCATAACGGCCTGTCAGATGTTGGTAGCGGAGAATTATTACCACCGGGGAGATTCGACAGAGGAGCCTATCAATTTTGTACCGTTCAAAGTGCGGGATATGTTAAATCCATTCAGAAGGGTGATACTATGAAAATGCCCGGACGATACACCCGTAAACTGGTCCTGCAAACGATCACAGAAACATCGGATGCGGTGGGTGGAGTAACCGAGGTGGCGACAACATTGGCAACGGTATGGGCGGCGATCAAGCCAATGACAGGAACGAGATTATTGGAATACAAGCAGTTGATAAATGGAGTGTGGTACGATATTGAAATAAAATACAGGACTGATATTTCGATTGTGGCGGGTAATACCATCACATACGGAGGCAGGACATTGACCGTTCATTCGATATTGAACGAGCGGGAGGAATTGAGGGTTTATTTGATAACAGCATACGAAAAAGCATAGAGATGAAAAAAGCAATTTTTACTGGAATACTGGTTTTGATCTTTGCGTTTGGGGTACAGGCGCAGGAGAAGGTGATTACCACGATTGTAGATTCAACAGCATTGGCAGCAGATACGACAAATATCGGGCCTATGTATCTTGATTATGTATGGGCGATTCACGTCGAATCATGGACGTTGGATGCTACGGATGCAACGGTAACGATCCAGGTGGCGAATACCACGTCAGGCAAATGGATTGATTATTCGGCCAACAGCGTGTTGACATTGAATGCAGCATCGGGAACGTGGGCCTTTGAGGATGATCGGTTGGCGTGGCTGTATATGAGAGTGATCACGGCTCCGGTATCAGTAACATCGGGAGATTACAGAATACGAATGACTAAAATACGCAGAGATTGAGCGTAACGGTTGAAATAGTAAACTACAAAGAAGTTGATCTTTGGTTACGATCCGAGTCAAAAGAGTTTGAAAAATCGGGTTGGCAGATCATTGCCGATACCGCGTTAACTGTAATGGATTCAATGAAGCGCTATATTTTACCCTCGGTCATTACGGGAAGGTTACGGGCATCGGTTCATACTGAAAAACGGGGTACGGGTGCGGCTCCATATCAGGATAATGAGGGCAATGTGTTTGATAGTAAGTTTGAAAGTAATCCACAGGATGGTGAGTTGTGGGTAGGTACGAATGTGGTGTATGCTAAAAAGGTTGATGTTGGCGGACGGGCAAAAGGATATTTTGATAAGGCGGTCAGGGATGGTCAGTTTTATATGGAAGCAAAAATAAACAGGGTCAAATGATCCCAACGGATACCATAAGACAGGCGGTTTACACGGCCATTAATTCGGCGGGTGGATATACGGCCTACACGTCACCACCAAAGACAGGCGAAAACTTTATCCTGATTGATGAGATCCGTGTTATGGAGGATATTGTCCAGGATGTATTCACGTATGATGTCGGAATAACGATTGAGGTGGTAACGAGGTATGAGAAACGTGGATCGGTTAAAACAGGATCGGTTGTGGCAACGGCCATTGATGCGATCATGAGGCCGACGGCAAAAACATTCATGACCATTACGGGTTGGGACGTGGTTAGTATGCGATTGGATGCAACGAGTGAAACACAGGAAATAACAGCAGATGCGAAGGTATTTCGTGAGGTATTGAATTATTTTATACGAGTAATGAAACAATAAATTTATCAAGTCATGACTAAAATTTCAGGAAATTTAATCTATTTACGATGGGCAACCACGTTAACAGGCACTTATTCAAATGTAGTTGGGAAGGTAACGAGTTCGATCAATTTCACCGCTGATATGCTGGATGTAACAAGTCAGGACTCAAGTGGTGGATGGAAAGAAAAGATCCCGGGTGAAAAAGATACCCGTCTTTCGATTCAGGGTGTTTATGAAGAAGGGTTGACCAATGGTGTGACCGGTGCGTTCTCGAAACTGAAGAATGGAACGCTGGTATATTACAAGCATGGTGAATCAACATCAAACAAGAATTATTTCACCGGCAAGGCGTATGTATCAAACTTGAATGTTGACGGTCCAAAGAACGATCCGGCCAGTTATACGTTTGACCTTGAAGGAACGGGCGTGGTATCAGAGGCGAGTGCATAAACATTTAATACAGGCAGGTTATGAATGGAAGATGCACGTTAACGATACGGAGCCAAGAGGTTGATTTTCATTTCTCGATAAACTGTGTGATGGAGTTTGCGGATTCGAGGGGCGTTGGTCTGCATGAGATAGACAAATACGTTTCAGATAATCCGCATACTTCAATGCGCGGTATTTTCTTTTATGGGGCGAAGTTAGCCGCAAACATGAAGGGATCGAAACTGAACTTTACTGAATTAGAGTTCGGTGAAATGATGGCCAAGTTCAGTGAGTCCGATTACAAAACACTGGTTGAGGCGTATAAATCAAGTAAGCCAGAGCCAGAAAAAAAGGGGAAGGCGGGGACGATGAAACCCCAGGCGGAGAACCGCCTTCATTCGATCAATTAATCCGTTTGGGTGTTGGGTATCTTGGAATGATGCCCGATCAGGTATTGATACTTACGATGCGGGAGTTCTTTTGGAAGTTGCGGGCGAAGATCGAGGGTGGTTATCATGAGTGGGATCTGGTCAGACATTTGATGGCCGTTTGGGTTGGTAAATCACCACAGAGGATAATGCCATTACCAGGGGACCGGAAAGAGATAACGGATGACGAGCGCGAAGAAGCAAAAAGATTGTTAGAAAAAATGAAACAGAAACACGATGGCAATTAAAGATCTGATACTTCGCATCAAAGGGGATTCGACAAGCCTGCAAAAGGAAACCAAGAAGGCCAGTGGTGTACTTAGTGGATTCAAAAAGATTGTAGGAACAATCGGCGCGGCGGTTGGAGCGGCGTTTGCCGTTCGTGCCCTTATTAATTTTGGTAAGGAGGCGGTTAGATTATTTGATATTCAAGCCAAAGCAGAAACTCAGCTATTAACAGCACTGAAAGGAAGGAAAGATGTTCAAAAGGAATTAATTGAACAGGCACAGGGGTTGCAAAAGATCACATTATTTGGTGATGAGGAAACAATTCGCGCACAGTCATTAATAGCGGCATTTGTAAAGGAAAAGGACCAGATTAAACAAATCATACCATTGGTTCAGGATATGGCGGCGGCAAAGGGAATGGATTTAGCCGGGGCCGCTGATCTTGTGGCAAAGACGTTGGGATCGTCAACTAATGCAATGTCGAGGTATGGGATTGAGGTAACGGGTGCAGTGGGTAGCAGTGAGAGGTTGACAACATTGGTTGATGGTTTGTCAAAGGCATTTGAAGGTCAGGCACAAGCAGCAGCAAAGGCCGGGGCAGGACCGTTGATACAATTAAAAAATGCCTGGGGAGATATAAAGGAGCAGATCGGCGGGGCGATCATGCCAATATTGGCAAAGATAGCTACATGGTTTTCAAGCGTATTACCAAAGATCGGGGCAGGGTTCAGTAAATTCCAACAAAAAACAAGGGATGTAGCAAACGGTTTTATTGACCTGTATAATGAAAGTGAGGCATTTCGTATCGTTATTGGTGCGATAGGATCATATATTAAAATTGTATTTGGTGCGATTGGGTTGGCTATTAAGCAGGTGGTTACCAGGGTTGGTACATTAGGTAAGGTAATTGGCGCGGTGTTTCGTGGTCAATTTAAATCAATCCCAGGAATCATAAAAGAAGGGTTTGGAAAGTGGATTGAGAACATAGGTGATTTTGGGAAGAAGGCGGTAACGGATTTTGCTAATGGAATCAAGGCCAACAAAAAGGCATATTTAGAACCATTAAAAGTAGACTCGGAGGATCAGAAAATTATTAATGGTACGTTTAATGATGCAGGAAAAAAGGCAGGAGGGGAATTTATTCGCGGTATTACAGAGGAAATAAAGAAAATAAAAAATGAAGGTTTACCAACATTAACAGCCGGGATAATTACAGAGGGGCCAAAAAACCCAGCACAAGTTACTGGAGGAGAAACACCGGTTAGGTCATTATCACGATCAACATTAGGAGCAGACGCGGCGGAGGATGTAATTGCATCGACGGTTGAAATTAGTGATGCCTACACGATCATGGGTCAACAGATTTATGATTCTTGGCAGTTGGCTGGCGATGGAATGTGGGATTTTGCGGAGAAGATGAATATTTCAGCACAGCAGATCGGTGAAACGATAGCCGACCTTTCAAGTGGGTTTGTTGATATGTTTACAAATATGATAGGGGCCATTGAGGATTATGTTGAAGTGAGTAAAAATATAACGGGATCGACAGAGGAAATGGCAAAGGCACAGGAGGAGGCGAGTAAACGATTAGGTAATGCAATTCGAGATTCTATTAAGGCATTCATAGCGCAAGGCATAGCGGCGGTCATTGCCAATACATTAAAGGGAGCCTCTGGTTTACTTGGAATTTTAGCGTTGCCATTGGCAGGATTGGCGGGCGCAGGAGCGAGTTTATTATTTAGTTCATTAGTACCGTCATTCGCAGGCGGTGGTATTGTTGACAGTCCCACGTTGGCAATGGTTGGTGACAATCCGGGCAGGAAAGAGGCAATCATACCGAGCGAATTGTGGGGTAAAATTGGAGGCGGTGGAGGTGGGCGGCTATATACGGAGGTATCAGGGCGTAATCTTAGAATAATTCTTGATCGGGAGGATCAATTTAAAAGTAGAACGTAATGGCATACGCCAAAAGATTGTCATGTGATTTTTACGATGTATTCGACACGAAATGGACAGTTGAAATACATGATGAGTCGGGCGTAGCGAATAGTGTAATGACAATGGGACCGGAGCCGATTGTGATCCGTTGGGGTGGTAGTGCGTGGAAATCAGTCATTGGATCGGAGGCGGTCATTGCGATAGCAACATCAGCGGATTTATCCTGGTTGAGTGAGATTGATGAAACCGATGTAAAGATAGTCATTTACAAAGCTACGGTGGTATGGTGGACAGGGTTTGCGATACCGGATCAGTTTGTAGATCCATTGAATGCACCGAAATATTACCAGATAACGGCCAATGACAGGATCGGCAAAACAGATATTGATTTTGTGGATGGGTCGGCCTTGCCGTATGAAACATGGGAATCGGCCATTGTGGTGATTGCCAATGCGCTGAAATTAACGGGATTGTCATTGTATATTCGGGTAGCGGATAATTTGTATGAGGATACGATGGATTACGGGGCGGGAGATGACCCGGTCAAGCAGACCGATCTACGACAGGACGTTATTGTGGATGATGAATTGAACCCAGGATCAACACATACGATGCTCAGAATATTGATGCAGTCGAAACAGTGCAGGATATTTCAGGCGGGAGGTATTTGGAATATTATGAGGGTCCCGGAATTGGAAGATGATCCATTAACGTGGAGGTTGTTTGATCAGGATGGGGCGTATGATTCTAATGGTTCGTTTACGGGTGGAACGTCACAGATCAAAGTTACCCAGGCATCACCATATCAGGATTTTCGTATGATGTCGGGAGCGGTAAAAGAAGCGATATTGCCATTTAAAAGTGTTTCGATATTTGGTAATTACGACAGGAGGGCGTCGATATTTCGAGGGTATTCATTTCCGGAGAATGAGTTTATTACGACAACCACGTTCAGGCATTGGACTCAGTATGGTGGTGCGGCATGGACCCAGTGGCGGGTTGGTGATGATTACATGATTTGGGCGCAGAATATTTACCCGGCAGATGATACGAAATACATTGAGTCAGAACACGTACCGGTACAGAATACAACGGATAAGTGGAAGTTGAAAATGAGTTTTGGCCAGACTAATGGAGGAAGTATGAAAATTAGAGTAATACTTGATCCAACGGCTGGTGGGAATGTGTATTATCTTAAATCATACGGATCGTTTCAGGCGGCATGGGATAATTCAGGACCGGTTTATAATTTAACACAGATGCAAGTTCCTGCGGCGACATACGCAAGCCCTGGGTCTAAAGAGGCGTTATGTGATGCGATACCAGAGGCAGGAGTGGTTTATATTCAGATATTTATTCCTTATATAGATTCGGTAACATCATACTTTTTTGTTTCGGCGGTTGAATTTCAAATATCGCCATTATCATTGAATGGATTTGAGGAAACGCATGAATTTGAGTCGGCGTTAAGTGCGAACAATACGGCACGTTTGGAGGCGCAAATGTTCCTTTGTGATTCGAGGGAAACGAATAACAGCGATCCGGTGTTTCGGGGTATATTGAAAGAGAACAAAACCGATACATTGACAGCCACGTGGAAAAAAGACGGAGCAGGAACCGGGAGGTCATTGGTTGCGTGGATGCAACAATGGACAGGTGAAACAACGGCGTCATACCGGTGGCGTGGAAGGATCAGGGGTCAGGCAGATTATTTTAATGTGATTCAGTTTACCGAAATCAGTAACGAGGTGTTTGCCTGGGAGGATGTTGAATACAGGGTAAAAAATGCTATTTGGGAAGGGTCGGCGATACAGATAAAGGGTGTATTGATTGACGGCGATGTGGTAGATGTATCACGTTCCACGAGTGCACTGACGGGTGGATCAGGTGGCGGTGGCGGATCGGTGGTCATACCGGTGACGGAGGATAATTACCGGGCAGGATCAGCGGCAGTAACGACCGGATCGAATGTGGTTGCATTCGCGGATACATTTACATCTGATTATGTGATTCTACCATCAATTATTTGTCTGGATGCGAACGGTCAGGATGTAGGGTGGAAGATAACGGCATCGGATGAGTTTGGATTTACGATTACGGTTTATGAGAATTGTACGGTTTATTATCATGCAGTAAGGACAAAATGAAACGATTACTATTTATATTAATTCTATGTTTTCCAATCATGGTGTTTGGTCAGCAGGATTTCAAACGAAACCAGATAACACAGGACACGGCCAGATTAAAAAACCTTTCAGCACACCCGGATTCTATATTGGGGTATGGTACGCTTTACAGCAAAGGTGATTCGATTTATTTCATGGATCAGAACGAAAATATTTATAATATTCTGTTATGGATTGATTCAGTTGCGGCACTCAGGTCGTCAATCACAAGTTTGTCAGGGGATCAGAACGACATAGCTAATAACACGTGGTTCACGTCATACGATGGTTTGGGTAATCCAATGAACGCCTGGAAAGTAAACGATCAGGGAGTGATTGAATTTGGTACAAACGTGGCGATTGGATCGCTTTATACGGTCGCGGATGCGGGGTCAGTTTGGATAGCAAATATGCCGGTTGTTTCGTCGGTGTATGGAACGAAGATGGAATACAAGATCGGGATTGATGATAGCGGGATATTCAGGGTTTTGGGATATTCAGATGGCGGGGGTGCGATATACGGGCCGGAGGTTGTCGTTACAGGAAATATGACAGTCACAGGGGACGTTGGGATTACGGGAGATGTAACGATAACAGGTGATATTGGATTAACGGGCAAGCTGACAGCATCGGATTCAGTACTTGTTCCACTTAGGGCCTACAATGCGACAACATGGAATAATTCTACACGTGCAGCAAGTGAGGATGCGATTAGAGATAAGATCGAATCATTGACCACATTTTCGTCAGGCACTTCATATAATTGGACGGCAAACCAAACCATGAATGATGGTTATAAATGGTTGCTGGGCACAAGTGGGGCGGATGGTGAGCTCTACTCCGATGGAACCGACAATATATTTAAACTTGTAGGAGGTGCTGATTATAAAATTATCAATGCGTCAAGTACGACAATGTACCGTACGGATGGATCACATAATTATCTATATGATGGAGGTTCTGTTAAATTGCAGACCCTTACAACTGGGATTACTGTAACTGGAACGGGGTCATTCACAGGGGAAATTGACGCCCAGAATTACCATACAGTGAAGGTATCATTAACGGCTGGTCAATTAGATACTTTATTTGTCTCTCCCGTACAATTAATAGCTACACCCGGAGCTGGCTATGCGATTAAGATTATAGCTTCGGCCTCAAGCGTAAGATTGAATTATGTTTCTGCGGCTTACAATATAGTACCATTATATATTTACGCTAATGGTGTTTCTGATTATACACTTGGAGCGCAGTCCATTGTTAACGACTATACCATAAATTCAAGTGCCACGTCTATTGATCCAATTTTCGAGTATGGATTTCCTCAATTTGCAGACGGTATTGTCAGGGATGATGCAGCTATTTATATAAAACCCGGAGAGGATTTAACAACAGGAGGTGGATCGCTTGATTTATACATAACATACCGAATTATCACACTATAGGTTCGCGTTGATTTATTGGTGATTTGGAAAAATGGAGGTCATTAAAGTAATTTAGGTAAAAATAACGGAAAGATGAAAAAGTTACTAACGATAATAGCGGTACTGATAATCACGGTGAATGGATTCAGTCAGGTGATTAGACCGGCGCAGATTGGATATTTTAGTTCATTCAACATGACAGGATCAACGCTTGGTGATATTCTGTACCATAATGGAACATCGTTTGCCAAACTTGGTATCGGATCGGCCGGTCAAGTGTTATATGTTTCAGGGGGTTTACCATCATGGCAGAACGTTGGAGGGGTAAGTCCCTGGTATCAGGTTAATTTTCCTAATGACACGTGGTCGGTTGGATTAGATGTATTGGGCAACCAAAGGAACTTTTCCAAGATCAATACAAATAATGTGATTGAGTTCGCGGGTGATGTAGCCATAGGGGCGTTCTATACCGTAGCAGATGCAGGGGCGTTGGTATTGTGGAATCAGGCGATCATCAATTCAGCGTATGGCACGGTTCATTCTGGAGATTTCCAGATTGATGATGTTTCGGTTTTAAAGATCAGATCGGAATCAGACGGGGGAGGGGCGTCGGTAGCCAATTCCACGTATGTGATTGCTAAGGATTTATATGTAACGGATTTCCACACGGATCAGGCAACGGTAACGGGCGACACGGAGTTCACGAGCGTTGTACCGGCAAAGTTCCTGTTAAAATATTTGATCGCAGAGGAAACAGCCGGGAATGCAGCCACGTTGGATTTGGGTACGACAGCCGGAGCGAGTGATGTATTTTTGAACCAGGTGTTTGCTGCATCCACGATTACAACGGTGGTGATCAATAAAGTATTCAGTTTTTCAGCAGTACAAAGTCTGTTCCTGAATGATGATGATGGATCGAGTTCGTGGAACAGTGGATCATTGAATGTATATTTTGTAATTGAAAGGATAAGTGAATAAGACCATGATACTAAAAAAAGTAAATATCGAAGTATTAGACAACGTGGCTAAAGTAGCCGAGATACTGTCTATCGCAAAGGATCAATCGAGCGTGAAGTGTAACCTTTACAGGACTGCTAAACGGAATGTATCGCAGGTATTGGATCTGGACGGCAATGTAAAATCATCACAAGTTGGTGGTTTTGAGCCGATGGATCTGTTGGCCGAAAACCGTTCATACGTGAAGGCCGAGGCAAAAACACTTCTCGGTATCACGTTGGCCGATTATCAGGTATTCTGGCCTCCGGTGGTTGAGTTGACGGAAGAGGAAATAAAGGCTTTGAAGATCGCGGAACTGGAAAAGACAATCGACGATGCGACTACATTGTTAAACGAATTAAAGGGGTAAGGAGATGAAAAAAATATTACTAATCATAACAGCGTTTGCATTCATTGGGGCGCAGGGCCAGGTTCAGAACAGTAGTTTACAGAAGGGGTTGATTGCAGATATTGCCCTTTCGGAATGGCACGTGCAACCGGGCGCGGCACAAACATCGGGGACGGTCACAAGTGGATCGACTTATATTCTGGCTTTGTTTGTCGCAGGGGATGACTTCACGAATATTGGAGCCGTCAATGTATCTGGTTCGATATTTAAGGCCACAGGAACCACGCCCACAACTTGGACTAACAGTTCGATTGTCAGGCCGTATAATTCTACGGTAACGGAATTGATAAGCAGGACAGCAGGAACAAACACGGACGTAACAGTAGTCACAGGCAAGAACGGACAGGGGAGTGATCGGTACAATAGCTATAATGGGACGAGTAGTTATACGAATATAGATAATGCCGTTGCGGGGCTGACTGGAACAACTACGGGATCAATTTTATGGAAGGGGTCAATTCTTGATTTCACAACAAATTATAAAAGATTGTGGGCCTTTGGGGATGCAAACGCAGACGAAAACATACAGCTTACGGTTGATGCAACAGATTATAAGTTATACGCATCATGTGTGGTTGCGGCTACTGTTAAGTGGGTTTTTACAACGGACAATACTTTTAGCGCAAGTACAATATATTCTATTATAATGGTTCATAATGGAACCACCCCGTTGTTGTATGTCAATGGAGTATTACAGGCATTAACGTTTTCCGATGAAACAGATAAAACAGCATGGTTTAGTCAGGCTACTGGAATTGATAACGGTAGATTGGGATGTATTAATTATAATTCAGGAGGAAACACAAACTTTCTAAATTGTAGAATATATGATGTCAAACTCTGGAACCGCGCCCTCAGCATTGGCGAAGTACAAGCATACAGCAACGCCACAACCACAGCGGGGAGTTTTGTAACTGGATTGCGTTACAGGATTCTGACTGTTGGAACGACAACCTTCACGGATATTGGTGCATCGGCAAATACTGTTGGTGTGGAATTTACAGCCACAGGAGTTGGTTCAGGAACGGGAACAGCCACTCCGCTTTCCACTTCTCTGACATTCGCTGACAAGGGGGCGGCGAATACAGCTGTTTACACGAGTAATTTTAGTGCTGGTGTTGATGGATGGGTCGGTACAAGGGGAACGATAGACGGAAATATTGATGGCATTGGTGGAGTTGATGATGTATTAAGATATTATACAGATGCAGAAAATAGCTCTCATTTTTTTTCAATCAATTCTATAATTACAGCTTATAAAGCCTATCGGGTGACACTTGATTATTATTTACCTTCTGGGCAAACCGCTGTTGATGCTATTAAAATAACAGTGAGGGGTTCTGGGAATTTATATAATTTGGATGGTACTATATACAGTCCATTACACGCTACTTATGATAGTTGGACTACTGTAACTATTGAAGTTTACAGTACAGATGCTGGTATTGGAATAAGGCAATTTGATGGCGGGATAGGAAGTTTTATTGGTGCAAACAATGTAGGAGATGATTTAACCTACATTAAAAACGTAGTAATCACTCCAATCGGCAACACCCTAAATCTTGACGCTTCAGGCATTCGCCCGACAACATGGGTAGATTTATCCAGATCAACACCAATCACAGGAACGCATACAAGCGTGACCCCTGTAATACCTCCATCCTCTGAACTTCAGGCGATGGATTTCAATGGGACGACGAGTAAGATTCTTGCTTTGCCTGATGCTGATTGGGATGGGACTGGAGCGAAAACTATTGCTGCGTGGGTATATTTAAGGGGTTGGGGTGAAGGGACTACGGCCCTTAGTAGTCTTTTATATTATGATTTGGGAACCGCGATTGCGTTTGCAAGTGCAAGTGCAAGAATTAGGGTATCAAGAGATAATCTATCAACAAATATTTTCTCAAATAACTCCTCAATACAATTAAATACCAATCATCATATAGTGGTAACATCAACAGCGGCAGGAGTAACAAATATATATATAGACGGTGTGATTGCTGCAACTGCCAATCAAGCTGCCGGAACGCCTATTGATGGAGGTGATTTATATATAGGTAATAATTCTACCGGAGAATACACCTTCGATGGAATGATCTCCCCGATACGCATATACGACAGGGTTTTGACAGCAACCGAAGTATTGGATTTATACAACAAAACTAAATAAAACGATATGATCATCCTACTCGATAAATTATACCACGTTGGAGTCAAAAGGGTCTGGGTTGCGGTCGTAAAGGATCAAACCACAGACACGGTAACAGCTGACCTTTACCAGCGATTAGTGGATGGTGTACCGGTGGGGTTACTCAAAAAAGATCATGTATTTAAAATCAAAGGACGTGGAAAAGATTGCCCGTTCACATTCAATGCCAAATCAGATGACTGAAAAGGAACTGAAATTATTGGCTCAATTTATTGCTGATGATGTCAAGAATCAGGTCCGGTCAAATACCAGGATCATGATGTGGATCGGTGGGTTGTTATTTGGGTTTGTCGGGATGGTTAGTGGATATTCATTAAGTCAGATCGCGAATAACAGGAATGAAATACAAACACAAACGTCAGATATGGGTGTATTGATTAAAACCATTTCAGGCGAACATCCCGAAAATCCCTGGATTAAATCACTTGACGAAAAGTACAGTCCTAAAC
>ERZ889078.475-NODE-475-length-36307-cov-13.209313_pt1 | contig 36307 bp, 31 predicted proteins | sample MGYA00521266_ERZ889078 | MGnify/ENA primary metagenome ERZ889078 (study PRJEB32303, sample SAMEA104408618) | aquatic metagenome | biome: Brackish water; feature: Pelagic; material: water | place: Baltic Sea | collected 2014-06-16T06:34:00 | depth 76,534 m ...
TAAAATCCGTTTTCCATATTATATATTCATTAAATTTGTTGAAAATACTAACATAACTATTTATATGCTAATTATTGGAATTGCAGGTGGAACAGGAAGCGGAAAAACTACCGTTGTAAATCAAATTTTACACGAATTACCCGCTGATGAAGTTTGTGTAATTTCACAAGATTCATACTATAACCAAGCTAATGGATTATCATATGAAGAGCGAACTAAAATAAATTTTGATCATCCAAAAGCTATTGATTTTGAATTGTTAGTTTCGCATTTAAAACAATTAAAAGATGGTAAAATTATTGAGCAACCCGTGTATTCATTTGTTACTCATGATCGCACAAAAGATACATTAATTACGCACCCAAGAAAAGTAGTTATTGTTGAAGGAATCTTAATTTTAAATAATAAAGAATTAAGAGATTTATTCGATATAAAAATATTTGTACATGCTGATACTGATGAACGATTAATAAGACGTTTAAGACGAGATATTGAAGAACGCGGCCGAGATGTAAACGAAGTTATTACTCGTTACAAAAACACCTTAAAACCTATGCATCAGCAATTTATAGAGCCAACTAAAAATTATGCTGATATTATAATTCCAAATGATAGATACAATACAGTGGCTATTGATATTGTTAGAACTGTAATTAGTAATAAATTATAATAAATGACTTTTAAGCAATTCAAAAATAAAACTATTGTAAAGTTTATAACAAATAGATATGTAATTATCATGTCAATATTTATTGTATGGATGGTATTTTTTGATGAGAATTCATGGTTAAATCATAGAGAATTTGATAAAGAAATTAACAAACTTAAAAGTGAGGAAGACTATTTAAATAGTGAAATTAAGCATGATAAAGAGCTTATTAATAAACTTGAGAACAAAGAAGAATTAGAGAAATTTGCCAGAGAAGAATATCATATGAAAAAAGAAAACGAAGAAATCTACCTAATTGAATACGATACTTTAAAAAAACCTTAACTATACTAATTTACCATAATTAGTAGGTTTCGAATCGTTTTTCTTAATATAATTTCCGAGTTTTGTTTACTAAAATATAACTATGAGTACCATTATAACTCAAGATTTTGAACCTAGTTCAGCTGCAGCTTGGAAACAAAAAATTCAATTTGATTTAAAAGGAGAAGATTATAATGAGAGCCTTTTAACTAAAACGAATGAAGGAATAACGATTAAACCATTTTATCATGCAGATAATTTTGAAAAATTAAATATTCGAACACAGGAAAAAGATTTTGAAATTTGCCAAAAAATCAAAATTCAAACCGAAAAAGAAGCAAATATAAAAGCTGTTGATGCAATTAACAGAGGAGCTAATGCGTTAAAATTTATTGTCAATAAGCCCTTCAATTCTAGTGAACTTTTTAGCAATCTTTTAAATAAAAAAATAGAATTTCATTTTAAATTCGATTTTTTATCAGAAGAGTTTTTTAACGAACTTACTGAATTACTAAAAAAAGAGACCGTTTTTTACAATATTGATATTATTGGGAATTTAGCAAGAAGTGGCAATTGGTACAAATCTTTAAATGAAGACTTTATAGTTTTAGAAAAATTACTTAAAAAGAATCCTTCAACATTTATGGTTAGTGTAAATGCTGATTTGTATCAAAATTCTGGAGCACATATCGTTCAGCAAATTGCGTACGCTTTAGCTCATGCCAATGAATATTTAACAAAATTCGGTGGAGAAATTGCAACAAAAATTCAATTTAATTTCGCTATAGGAAATCATTATTTCTTTGAAATAGCTAAAATTAGAGCATTTAAGTATTTGTACAATTTAATTTTATCTGAATACGAAACAACTGCAAACGCACAAATTTATACAGAACCTAGTTTACGAAACAAAACACTATACGATTATAATGTAAATATGTTGCGAACAACTACCGAAACTATGAGCGCTATTTTAGGAGGTGCAAATACAATTTCAAACGGTGCTTATGATTCCATTTTTCACAATTCAAATGATTTTGGAGATCGAATTGCTAGAAATCAATTGTTAATTTTGAAAGAAGAAAGCTACTTTAAAAATGCTCAGCATATTGCAACCAATTCTTATTATATTGAATCACTCACAAAACAAATGGCTGAAAAAGCATTAGATATTTTCAAAGAAATTGAAAAAAGTGGTGGTTTTTTACAACAATTAAAAGAAGGAACTATTCAACGTAAAATTGTTGAAAATGCTAAAAAAGAACAGACACAATTTAATAGTGGCGAGTTGGTTTTATTAGGAACCAATAAATACCCAAACGAACAAGACAAAATGAAACACGATTTACAAGTGCATCCTTTTGTTGAACGAAATCCTAAAAAAACATTGATAATTCCAATAATTCCTAAGCGTTTAGCAGAAGAATTAGAACAAAAAAGACTGAAAAATGAAACGTAAAGATTTTTCGAAACTGAACATAGAAAGTCAAAATGAGAAAGACGCTTATTTTGAACACGAAAACTTCATTGCCGGTACAGCTCCCTATTTAAGAGGACCTTACTCAACTATGTACGTTCGTCAACCTTGGACAATTCGTCAATACGCAGGTTTTTCAACTGCTGAAGAAAGTAACGCTTTTTACAGAAGAAATTTAGCCGCGGGTCAAAAAGGATTGTCTGTTGCATTCGACTTAGCCACTCACAGAGGTTACGATTCTGACCACGAACGCGTACAAGGAGACGTTGGTAAAGCTGGTGTTGCCATAGATTCTGTGGAAGATATGAAAGTATTGTTTGACCAAATTCCTTTAGATAAAATGTCGGTTTCAATGACTATGAATGGTGCCGTTTTACCCATTTTAGCTTTTTATATTGTTGCCGCAAAAGAACAAGGTGTAGATAAAAAATTATTAGAAGGAACTATTCAAAACGATATTTTAAAAGAATTTATGGTGCGTAATACTTACATTTATCCACCTTCACCTTCCATGAAAATTATTGCTGATATTTTTGCATATACTAGTAAAAATATGCCAAAATTTAATTCCATTTCCATTTCTGGTTATCATATGCAAGAAGCTGGCGCAACTCCTGAAATTGAATTAGCATATACATTAGCTGATGGATTAGAATATTTAAAAACAGGAGTTGCAAACGGTATGGATATAGATTCTTTTGCGCCACGTTTATCATTTTTCTGGGCAATTGGGATGGATCATTTTAGTGAAATTGCAAAATTACGTGCAGCACGAATGTTGTGGGCTAAAATTGTGAAACAATTCAATCCTAAAAATCAAAAATCGCTGGTATTACGTACACATTGTCAAACAAGTGGTTGGAGTTTAACAGAACAAGATCCTTTTAATAATGTAGCGCGTACAACTATTGAAGCTATGGCAGCTGCATTAGGCGGAACCCAAAGTTTACACACCAATGCTTTAGATGAAGCAATTGCTTTACCAACAGATTTTTCTGCTCGCATAGCAAGAAATACACAGATTTATATTCAAGAAGAAATCAATATTACCAAAACTGTTGATCCTTGGGCAGGTTCTACTTTTGTTGAAAACAGAACAGAAGAAATGGTAAATAAAGCTTGGGAATTGTTGCAAGAAGTTGAAGAGTTGGGAGGAATGACAAAAGCTATTGAACTAGGAATCCCTAAAATGCGTATTGAAGAAGCTTCAGCAAAAAAGCAAGCTAAAATTGATAGCAATCAAGATATTATTGTAGGCGTAAACAAATACAAATTAGAACAAGAAGATCCTTTACAAATTTTAGAAGTTGATAATGAAGCTGTAAGGGCTTCTCAAATTGTACGTTTAAACCTGTTAAAAGCAACAAGAAATACGGGAGAAGTTAGCTTCAAATTGCAAAATTTAACTGATTGTGCAAAATCAGGTGAAGGAAATTTATTAGATTTGGCTGTAGAAGCAGCCGAAAAAAGAGCTACTTTAGGTGAAATTTCAGATGCTTTAGAAACCGTGTTTGGAAGATACAAAGCAACTATTAAATCTATTTCAGGAGTGTATAGTAAAGAAATTAAAAATGATACAGCATTTGAAAAAGCGAAAGATTTAGCCAACAAATTTGCCGAATTGGAAGGAAGACGCCCACGAATAATGATTGCTAAATTAGGACAAGATGGTCACGATAGAGGGGCGAAAATAGTTTCAACAGGTTATGCCGATTTGGGTTTTGATGTAGATATTGGTCCATTATTTCAAACACCAAAAGAAGCCGTAAAACAAGCCGTTGAAAATGATGTTCATATCCTTGGAATTTCATCATTAGCTGGTGGCCATAAAACTTTAGTTCCTCAGGTAATTGCTGAACTAAAAAAATACGGTCGTGAAGATATTATGGTCATTGCAGGTGGTGTGATTCCGGCACAAGATTATCAATTTTTGTTTGATGCTGGTGTTGTTGGCGTATATGGCCCTGGAACTAAAATTTCAAAAGCAGCTATTGAGATCTTAAATGTACTGATTGATAGTGTAATTGAATAAAAAATATCATTATATAATAAAAATGAAAAATATACTTAAGCTACTACTAACTTTCACAATCACAATTTCAGCTATGGCACAAAATACTCCTGAATTAAACATAGAAGGTAAAGTTCCAACATTTTCAGGGCTTGATGATAATGGTAACAAATGGAATTCTGCTAATATAACATCCCGTTTTTTAGTAGTTTATTTTTATCCAGCAGCTATGACTGGCGGTTGTACTGCTCAGGCATGTGCTTACCGTGATGATAAAGTTACCTTCGATAAAATGGGTGTAACTATTATTGGTGTTAGTGGGGATGAAGTTGCTAATCTAAAACACTTTAAAGAATCATCACAACTAAATTTCCCGTTACTTTCAGATACGAATGGAGATATTGCAAAAACATTTGGTGTGCCAACAAAAGAAGGTGGCTCGATAACTCGTGATATTAACGGAGAGAACTTTCTTCTAACCAGAGGAATCACAGCCTCTCGATGGACATTTGTTTTAGATAAAGACCGAAAAATTATTTATAAAAACGCTGAAGTAAATGCTGCTGAAGACAGTAAAAAAGTGCTAGAAATAATTAAAAATTATAATAAAAATTAAGTGCTAGCTTTAAAATAACTTTGCTTGTCATTTAAATCGTTGTAGAGATATACTAATTTATATTCAATTTTTCACAGCACTCAATGTGGCATGAAATTATGATTTTAGATAAGCCAATTTTACGCAATGTATTGTCTACTTTTTGTAATTCTTCAGGAAGTAAAATTCTAGTTAATTCATTCTTACAAAACCCATCTTCCACTGCTAGTTTAGTCACTTGATTTGTTATTTTATTGTTTAAAGCTTCCTTTTAAACTTCCTGCAATTTGATCATTTGTGATTCATCCGTTTGACAACTAATTTATAACCTATTACAATTTTGAACAGGCTGAAAGTTGAAAAAGAACAACTACTAAAAATATTCTTTTTAAGATATTGAAAGTATTATTTTTGCTAAGATAATGAAATTTATTTTTTAAAGTTATCTGTAGTTTTATCATACCCGTATGGGCAATGCTTACATCCACTTTTACAACAATAGCCTCTTTTTAAATGATATTGCTCCGTAAAAACACGATAACCTTGTTCGTTGGTATAATAATCTCCTTCTTCTAAAGGAATTGGTTTTTTAAAATCCATATGGCTAAAATAAAAAACGTTCTGATTAATCAGAACGTTTTTATTTAAAATTTATAGTATATTTATTCTTTTCCCGGAGGATATTTTGTCATGATTTGAGCTACAAAATCTTTAATTCGCTCTTCTTTTTTGGTAATATTCCCTGAAGTATTTAAGGCTCCACTTCCTATTCCTTGCCAAGCTAATTCTTTTTTATGAGCATCAATTAAATCTATAAACAAGGTACCTTCAGTATATTGAGAAATATGAGTTCCAAAATTTGGGCCGTAATACCAAGGATGCCAACCGTAATACATGTTATTGTTATATATATCAACTTTTTGACGTGACTTAGTAAATATATTTACCAATACATCTGGATTTTCAGACTTTGTAAACCCTTTGGCTAATAATTCACTTTCAACAGCTTTTAAAATTCTTCGTTTATCTAAATCAGAAATATCAACTTTATCAATACCTTTTTTATAAAAAGCAAAAGTTTTGTAGTTTGAAAAATCTGTTTTTGTATCATAATCAGCACTAACTCTAACTGAGCTACAAGAAGCAAGTAAAAAAAGTAATACTAACGGAAGTAATTTGATGGCTTTCATTTTGAATAAAATTTTAATATTAAAACAAATCTTGTAATAAAGAATCGTCCACTAAATTTGGTAACGTAACTTTTAATTTTGGCTCAACTTCCATGGCTCTTTTAATTGCAAAAGTTGCTCCTTCATTACGCGCCCAATTTCTACGAGCAATTCCATTATTCACATCCCAAAAAAGCATACTTTTTAAGCGCTTTTCTGCTTCTATACTACCATCAAGAACCATGCCAAAACCTCCATTTATTACTTCTCCCCAACCTACTCCACCACCATTATGAATAGATACCCAAGTTGCCCCTCTAAAACTATCTCCAATAACATTTTGAATTGCCATATCAGCTGTAAATTGTGAGCCATCGTAGATATTTGAAGTTTCTCTGTAAGGTGAATCTGTTCCTGAAACATCATGATGATCTCTTCCCAACACAATTGGCGCTGAAATAAAACTAGTTTTTACAGCCTTGTTAAAAGCTTCCGCAATTTTCATTCTTCCTTCTGCATCCGCATATAAAATACGTGCTTGTGAACCAACTACTAATTTATTTTCTTGAGCACCTTTAATCCATTGAATATTATCAGCCATTTGTTGCTGAATTTCATTTGGTGAATCTTTCATTAACTCTTCTAAAACTTCACAAGCAATTTTATCTGTTTTTTCTAAATCGATTGGATTAGCACTTGTACACACCCAACGAAAAGGACCAAAACCATAATCAAAACACATTGGCCCCATAATATCTTGCACGTATGAAGGATACCTAAAATCAATTCCATTATCCGCCATAACAGCTGCTCCGGCTCTACTTGCTTCCAATAAAAATGCGTTTCCATAGTCAAAGAAATAGGTTCCTTTTGCTGAGTGTTTATTAATTGCGTTTGTTTGTCTTCTTAGACTTTCCTGCACTTTTTCTTTAAATAACGCTGGATTATTGGACATCATTTCATTGGCTTCTTCAAAAGAAATTCCAACTGGATAATATCCACCAGCCCAAGGATTATGCAAGGATGTTTGGTCTGATCCTAAATCTATATACAAATCTTCTTCTGCAAATTTTTCCCAAACGGCTACTATATTTCCTAAATAAGCAATAGACACAACTTCTTTAGTTGCTTTAGCCTTTTTAACTCTTGAAACCAGCGAATCTAAATCTGTAATCTTTTCGTCAATCCAACCTTGAGATAAACGTATTTCTGTGATTTTAGAGTTTACTTCAGCACAAACAGTAATACAACCTGCAATATTTCCTGCTTTTGGTTGCGCTCCGCTCATACCTCCCAAACCTGAAGTAAGAAACAATTTACCAGCTAAATCTTCTCCATTTTTTGCTATTTTTCTACCTGCATTTAAAACTGTAATTGCTGTTCCATGAACAATTCCTTGCGGACCAATATACATATAACTACCAGCCGTCATTTGTCCGTATTGAGTTACTCCCAATGCATTGTATTTTTCCCAATCGTCTTGTTTGCTATAATTAGGAATCATCATTCCGTTAGTAACCACAACTCTTGGCGCATTACTATGTGAAGGAAATAACCCCATTGGATGACCTGAATACACTGCCAAAGTTTGGTCTTCAGTTATTTCACTTAAATAGTGCATTGTTAATAAATATTGTGCCCAATTTTGAAAAACGGCACCATTTCCGCCATATGTAATTAATTCGTGTGGATGTTGTGCAACAGCATCATCCAAATTATTTTGAATCATATGCATAATAGCTTTTGCCTGTTCGCATTTCCCAGGATACTCATTTATTGGACGCGCATACATTTTATAATCTGGACGAAAACGGTACATATAAATTCTACCATATTCTTTTAATTCCTTAGCAAATTCTTTTGCTAAAATTGGATGGTTTTTTTTATCAAAATAGCGCAAAGCGTTTCTAATTGCTAATTCTTTTTCTGCTTTTGATAAAATATCTTTTCGCTTTGGAGCGTGATTTATGTCGCTATTATATACTTTAATTGAAGGTAATTCAATAGGGATTCCTTGTTTAATTTGATCTTGAAATGTCATAATTTTAGATAATTGTGTTTATACTTTAATATTCAACATTTAATAATAAAACTATGGGTAACGAATAACAACTCTAAATTGAATTAATGCTATACTTTTTTTATATGTGAAGTGAAAAATATCCAAAATAATAGTAAACTCTTTTTGTGAGTTACAAATATAATGTAATTTGAATTGATTTTTGAAGAAGGTAAAATTGTTATATGAAAAAACCAACCATCTTTTAACTAAAATAGTAATACAAAGAAAATAAAAATCTAACGCAACTTAAATAAATACAACCGTTTTATTCTTAAATACCATTACTTTGTGTTTTGTATGTAATTTAATGGCTCTTGACAATACAATTTTCTCCAAGTCTTTACCTTTTAATATAAAATCTTTTATAGTGTTTGTATGAGAAACTCGTGTAATATCTTGCTCAATAATTGGGCCTTCATCTAAATCTTCCGTTACATAATGACTTGTAGCTCCAATAATTTTAACACCTCTTTTAAAGGCTGAGTGATAAGGTTTTGCACCTGGGAAAGCAGGTAAAAATGAATGGTGAATATTGATAATTTGATTTGTATAATCTTCAATTAATTTACTTGATAGTATTTGCATATAACGCGCTAATACTATAAAATCTATCTGATGTTCTTTTAATAATCTCAATTGTAAATCTTCAGCTTCTTCCTTGGTCTCCTTGGTCACATTTATATAATAAAAAGGAATGTTAAAACTTTTAGCAACATGTTCTAAGTCAGGATGATTACTAATTATCAAAGGAATATCAACTTCTAATTCATCTGAACTATATCTACTTAAAATATCGTATAAACAATGTTCATATTTTGAAACAAATAATGCCATTTTAGGCTTTAAATCTGAATTATATAAGTGCCAGTTCATTTCAAATTTTTCAGCAATAGTTTCTGAAAAATCTTTTCTGAAACCTTCAATTGAAAAAATTTCTTTAGAAAACTCACATTCTAAACGCATAAAAAACATTTCATCTTCCCTGTCAACATGTTGGTCTATATAAACAATATTCCCATTTTGCTGTTGGATATAGCTTGTTATGGAGGCAATAATTCCCTTGCGATCATTGCAATTTATTAATAAAGTTATTCGTTTCATGTGTTTATAGTTCTTGATGTTCTTATAGATTTCTGAATTCATTTATACTGAATTTCATAAATGAGAAAATTCTAGAATACTTATTCCCTCTTAAAAAAATTGAATGTCAAAATTATAAAAAAAAAGTGTCGAGATTACCAAACTTCAAAATGTTAGTTAATTGATAATAATTCGTTAATAATTTTAAAAAATTCATAAATTGCAGGACATATTCAAGATAATTTTACAGAATGGAAAATATAACACCATATAAGCCAATAAATAAAATACGAATTGTAACAGCCGCTTCGCTTTTTGATGGGCATGATGCTGCTATAAATATCATGAGACGAATTATCCAAGCTACAGGTGTTGAAGTTATTCATTTAGGTCATGATAGAAGTGCTGAAGAAGTGGTGGATTGTGCTATTCAAGAAGATGCGAATGCAATTGCACTAACTTCATACCAAGGTGGCCATAATGAATATTTTAAATATATGTGTGATTTATTACGTGATAAAGGTGCTTCACATATTAAGATATTTGGTGGCGGTGGTGGTGTAATTCTCCCTGAAGAAATTAAAGATTTGATGGCGTATGGAGTTACACGTATTTATGCTCCTGATGATGGAAGGCGAATGGGTTTGCAAGGAATGATAAACGATATGATTAAAACTTGTGATTTTTCAAACCCAGCCTTAACCCTTCCCAAAGGAAAAAAATTAATTGATAGCTTAAAAGACAAAGATGTAACTACAATTGCACGTTTAATATCAATTGCTGAAAATAGACATGATGAATTTCAGCAACTATTTTCACCTTTAAAAAACGTAGGAAATACTATTCCTGTACTTGGAATTACAGGAACTGGAGGTTCTGGAAAATCATCAACTGTTGATGAATTAGTTAGAAGATATTTAGTTGATTTTCCTAAAAAAACAATTGCAATTGTTTCTGTTGATCCTTCAAAAAAGAAAACTGGTGGCGCTCTTCTTGGAGACAGAATTAGAATGAATTCAATTAAGAATAATCGCGTTTACATGCGCTCATTAGCAACACGACAATCTAATTTAGCGTTGTCAAAACACATAAGCGAAGCTGTTGCTATTTTAAAAGTTGCGGGTTATGATTTGGTGATTTTAGAAACTTCAGGAATTGGACAAAGTGATACTGAAATTATAGACCATTCTGATATTTCTTTGTATGTAATGACCCCAGAATATGGTGCTGCAACGCAATTGGAAAAAATTGATATGATTGATTTTGCAGATGTAATTGCACTTAACAAATTTGACAAACGTGGCGCTTTAGATGCTTTGCGCGACGTTAAAAAACAATACCAACGCAATCATAATTTATGGAATTCTGATATAAATTCAATGCCTGTTTACGGAACCATTGCTTCACAGTTTAACGATCCTGGTACGAATGAATTGTATCGTGTTTTAATGAATAAACTCAATGAAAAAGAAGGAACAAATTTCAATAGTACTTTTGAAATTTCTGAAACCATGAGTGAAAAGCAATTTATAATTCCACCAAACAGAACGCGTTATTTATCTGAAATTACTGAAAATAATAGAGCTTACAGTAAAACAAGCAAAGAGCAAAAAGAAATTGCTCAAAAATTATATGGTATTTATAAAACGATTGAAACTGTTTCTAATGTCACCCTGAGCGCAGTCGAAGGGTCTTTTCTTTCTCAAATTGGATTGAATGAAGATGGGATTCTGAAACAAGTTCAGAATGACGATTCTAAAGAATTTTTATCGCTTTTATTTAAAGAGTTCTCAAGAGTTAAAATGGATTTAAATCCACACAATTGGAATCTGATTATAAACTGGGAAACAAAAAAACAATCGTATAAAAACGACGTATATTCTTATAAAGTACGTGATAAAGAAATTTGCATAAAAACACATAGCGAATCTCTTTCTCATTTACAAATTCCTAAAATTTCCTTACCAAAATATGAAGCGTGGGGTGATTTATTAATATGGTCTTTAGAAGAAAATGTTCCCGGTGAATTCCCTTATACTTCGGGTCTTTTTCCATTTAAAAGAACAGGTGAAGATCCTACAAGAATGTTTGCTGGTGAAGGTGGACCAGAACGTACCAACCGAAGATTTCATTATGTAAGTTTAGGATTGCCTGCAAAACGTTTATCTACTGCTTTTGACTCTGTTACTTTATATGGAAATGATCCTGCTATTCGCCCAGATATTTATGGTAAAATTGGAAATGCAGGAGTTTCTATTTGTTGTTTAGACGATGCTAAAAAATTGTATTCAGGATTTGAATTAACAAATCCTATGACTTCAGTTTCTATGACTATAAATGGTCCTGCACCAATGATGTTGGCATTTTTTATGAATGCAGCTATTGATCAGGAATGTGAAAAATACATTCTAAAGAATGAATTAGAAACAGCAATTGAAGAAAAAATAAAAGCTATTTATACTAAAAAAGGTGTTAAAAGACCAAAATACCAAGGTAATTTACCTGAAGGAAATAATGGTTTAGGATTGCTACTTTTAGGTGTTACTGGTAATGAAGTTTTACCAAATGATGTGTATCAAAAAATAAAAATTGAAACCATTGCAACAGTTAGAGGTACCGTTCAAGCTGATATTTTAAAAGAAGATCAGGCTCAAAATACGTGTATTTTCTCTACAGAATTCGCGCTGCGATTAATGGGGGATGTTCAAGAATATTTTATTACCAACAATGTTCGAAATTTTTATTCTGTTTCAATTTCTGGATATCATATTGCTGAAGCAGGTGCAAACCCTATTTCACAGTTAGCTTTTACATTGGCAAACGGATTTACCTATGTTGAATATTATTTATCAAGAGGAATGGACATTAATAAATTTGGTCCAAACTTATCGTTTTTCTTTTCAAATGGTGTAGATCCAGAATATGCAGTAATTGGTAGAGTTGCTCGTAAAATTTGGGCGAAAGCCATGAAAAATAAATACGGAGCAAATGATAGAGCTCAAATGTTGAAGTATCATATTCAAACTTCAGGAAGAAGCTTACACGCACAAGAAATTGATTTTAATGATATTCGCACAACATTACAAGCCTTATATGCTATTTATGATAATTGCAACAGTTTACATACCAATGCATACGATGAAGCAATTACAACTCCTACAGAAGAAAGTGTTCGTAGAGCGATGGCAATTCAGCTAATTATAAATAAAGAATTAGGTTTAACTAAAAACGAAAATCCAATTCAAGGCTCCTTTATTATTGAAGAATTAACGGATTTAGTTGAAGAAGCAATTTATGTTGAATTTGATAGAATTACTGAGCGAGGAGGCGTTTTAGGCGCTATGGAAACAATGTACCAACGAAGTAAAATACAAGAGGAAAGTTTGTATTATGAAACATTAAAACATAATGGTAAATTTCCAATTATTGGGGTAAATACATTTTTAAGCAGCAAAGGTTCTCCAACAATTTTACCAGAAGAAGTTATTAGAGCAACGGAAGAAGAAAAGCAATATCAAATTACGGTTGTAAAAAATTTGAATACTGGAAACCACAAGGCCGTTTTAGAACATGTGGAATTGTTAAAACAAAAATCCATCAACAATGAAAATATTTTTGAACAATTAATGGAGGCTTGTAAAGTGTGTTCTATTGGTCAAATTACGGAAGCATTATTTGAAGTTGGCGGACAGTATAGAAGGAATATGTAAGTTTTGAATGTCTCGACTGCGCTCGACATGACAATTTTCGCCTTTGATTTATAGACTTTGAATTATAGACTTTGAATTTTAAACTTAAACAACCTATAACATAGATTTCACGTAATGCTTATGTATTTTACGCAACACTTTTAGTTCTTTTTGAAGTAATTTAACAAAGTCTAAACCTTGTATTTTTAAAGACCTTAAACGAATACAATCTTGATAAATTACATCAATGAAATAGCGAAGTGATATTGCATATTTTAATTTTAAACTTGGGTTTTCTTGAATTTCAGTTTCTACAATTTTAGGAACCAATCTAAAAGCATTCATCACTAAATTATCAGCATAATTATCTGACTTATCGCCAGACCTATACATTGAAATTAAATCCTTATCATCTGTAAGATAGGATGCAACATGTCGTGACAATTTAAAAACATCTAACGATTTTTGATAGATATTTAATTGGTTTAGATTTTGACTTTGATAAACAGACATCATATAACTTATAAGATTACAAAATTACTTCGGAAATTTATATTTTACATTTAATTTTTTAAGTAATAGTGTTAATTTCATTTAATTTTTAATATTTTTATATGTAAAAACTTTAAAAATGAAAATAGACCCAATTAACTGGAAAATTTTGCAATGTTTACAGCAAAATGCACGACAATCAAATACCGATATTGCTAAAAAAGTTGGTGTTACTTCTCCTGCCGTTGCAGAACGTATTCGCAAGTTAGAAGATGCTGGGATTATTGAAGGCTATTACGCCAAAGTTTCTCATTTTGAAACTGGCCATCAGTTAAAAGCAATTATAACTTTAAGAGCATTTATGGGTAAATTAAAACCGTTTATAGAAAAAGTAAAAGATTTTAATGAAGTTGTTAATTGTTATCGGATAACTGGAAATGAAAACATTATCATGGAAGTAGTTTTAAACAATCAAAAACATTTGGAACAATTTATAGACCAGCTAATTACTTATGGCGAAACAAGAACACATATTGTTTTGTCTAATGTTGTAAAAAACAATCCTATGATTAGAAGATTACCTATTTAAACTTGCGTTAGGGATTGCGCAGTTTGTTTGAGCTCTTTTAGTATTTCTTTTTAAATACTAAAAAGCGAGTCGCAAAAGCCCGACCCAAAGGGGAACGCCCAAAAAATTATTTTAACCTTCTTTATCAATAATAGTTAGCGCTAAACGGATTTTAAAATATTCAACTTCCGCATTTAAATGTTCATAATACGGTTTTAAAGCATCGGGACTTTCCAATTCCTCTTTCGCTTTTCTAACTTTTCCAACCTCTTCTTTGGTAACAAAACTGTAGATATCTATTTTCTTTCCATCTGTGTACAATTTAGCCAAATGAGAGAATATAGTGGTGGATTTTAAATTTCTTTTTTCTGAAATCTCATCAATTGACAAACCTTCTTTATACAATTCGTAGGTTACTTTGTGTGTATCATTTTTTTTACGAGTCTCTGTTTTTTCATTTGAAAAAGAAACTATTTCAGCAATAAAATCTTCTCCATACACTTCTAATTTTCGTTGTCCAACACCACTTATATCTAAAAAATCCGATTCGCACATTGGTCTTGCGCGTTCCATTTCTTTTAAGGCAGCATCACTAAAAACCAAATACGCAGGAATATTTTCGGCCAATGCAATTTCCTGACGCAGTTTTCTTAAACGTTCAAATAAGCTGTCTTTTTTAGGTTTCGTAGCTTTTGTTTCTTTTTGAACTTTCACTTGTTCATTAAACTCAATTGGACGCGTTAAATTCACTACTTCATTTTCAAACAATACTTTTTTTGAAAAACTAGTTAAGCGCAACGCATTATTTTTATGAAAAGCAATTTCACAATAGCCTTGATTCATTAACTGAATTAAATATTGCTGCCAATCTCTCCACGAAATATCACTTCCAATTCCGTGCGATTTTAATTTATCGTATTGTTTGTCAATAATAGTTGCATTATTTGCACCTCTTAACACATCAATTACGGTTCCTGTTGCTTCAGATTCGTTTAAACGCGTAATTACAGAAAGTGCCTTTTGTGCGATAATTGTACCATTAAAAAATTGAGGCGGGTTTTTACAAACATCACAATTTCCACAGTTTGTAGCCAACAATTCTCCAAAATAACTTAGCAAAATTTTTCTTCGGCACGTAGTTGCTTCAGAAAATTGTTTCATACGTTCTAATTTTGCTATTTGAACCTCTTCATTACTTGCTCCACTTGCAAATTTTCGAAGTTGAATAAGATCCGCATAACTATGAAATAATATGGCGTTTGCTTTTAATCCATCTCTTCCACAACGACCAATTTCCTGATAATAACCTTCAATATTTTTAGGCATATTGTAATGAATTACCCAACGAACATTTGATTTATCTATACCCATTCCAAAGGCAATAGTTGCACAAACTACTTCAATTTTATCATAAATAAAATCCTCTTGTGTATTGGTACGTTCTACAAAATTTAAACCTGCGTGATATGATGCTGCTTTAATTCCGTTTTGTTTTAATTTTGATGCTAGTTGCTCTGTAGATTTCCTACTTAAACAATAAATAATACCTGCTTCGTTTGGTTTTTTACGGATAAATTTTATGATTTGCAACACTCTGTCATTTGCAGGGCGTACTTCCAATTCAATATTTTCTCTATCAAAAGAAGTTAAAAACCGTGTTGCTTTTGGAATATTTAATTGTTCTAAAATATCTTGTCGTGTTGCTTTATCAGCCGTTGCTGTCAATGCAATTATTGGCGTATTGGGTAATGTTTGTTTTAAAAATCCTAATTGTTGGTATGAAGGACGAAAATCGTGTCCCCAAGACGAAATACAATGTGCTTCATCAATTGCTATGCAACTTATATGTGTTTCATTCAATATATTTCCCAATAAAGACAAACTTTCAGGAGCAACATATAATAGTTTTATTTTTTTTTGAATTACTTTCTCAAAAATCTCACGTTGTTCTTCATTTCCTTGACTGCTATTATAAAAATCTGCTGGTATTCCGTTGGCGTTTAATCCGTCAACCTGATCTTTCATTAAGGCTATTAATGGCGAAATTACCAAAGTTAAACCCTCAAAAAGGATTGCTGGTAATTGAAAACAAATAGATTTTCCTCCACCAGTTGGCATAATTACCAAATTGTCGTTTTTTAAAAGTACAGATTCTATAATTTCTTGCTGTTGCTCGCGAAAACTATCGTATCCGAAATACTTTTTTAGTGTAGGAATTAATTTTTCTTTGGTTTTTTTTAATAGCATTTAGTATCTTTTTGATAAAATAAAACCGCTCTAAATAGAACGGTTTTAAATATAAAGTTTTGATTTTAAAAAATTCAAAATTCTATTGAATTTTATTAAATAGTTTTTTTCTCAGCACAACAAGGCTTCATACAATCTACTGCACAAGCTGTTTTTACTTCTTCTGTTTTCTTAGCACAACAAGGTTTTGTGCAATTTGCAGCACATTCCTTTTTTGTCATCTCTTTTTTTTCGGCACAACACGCTTTTAAACTATCACTTTTAACACAAGTTGCTTTATCACTTGTACATACTTTAGTGCTATCTTTTTTAGCACAACATACTTTTTCACCTTTACATTCTTTCTTTTCAGCACAACAAGGTTTTGTACAATCTTTATCACAAGCCTTTTCTACAGTTTCTATTTTAACTTCATCTTTTTTAACTTCTTTACAAGATGTTAAACCAAATGCAAAAATTACGGCTAATACTAATACTACTTTTTTCATTATAAATTTTTATTAATTGATTAGAATACTTATTTTAAATTGACTCATCTTCTACTTAAAAATAAATTGAAGACAAAAATACGCTATTTTATAAATCAAACCTAAAAGGTTGATCTGAAAATCATATTTTTAAATAAAAAAAATCCGGTATACACCAGATTTTTTTCAATTCAAAAATTAGTTAATATTATTTTTTATAAGCATCATCATGAACACTAGCTACTGCTCTACCTGATGGGTCATTCATATTTTTGAATGCTTCATCCCATTCCAAAGCAATTTTTGTACTACAAGCTACACTTGCCTCTTGAGGAACACATAAAGCTGCAGCATCACTTGAAAAATGCTCATGAAATATAGAACGGTAATAATATTCTTCTTTAGAAGTAGGTGTTTGTAAAGGGAATCTATATTTCGCATTAGCTAATTGCTCATCCGAAATTTCAACAGCTACAGTCGCTTTCAAAGTATCAATCCAACCGTAACCAACACCATCACTAAATTGTTCTTTTTGTCTCCAAGCGATGCTTTCTGGCAACATATCTTCGAATGCTTTACGAACTACCCATTTTTCCATTGGATGTTCTTTATTAATCATTTTATCTTGTGGATTGATTCGCATCGCCACATCCATAAATTCTTTATCTAAAAACGGCACACGGCCTTCAATTCCCCATGCTGCTAGACTTTTGTTAGCGCGCAAACAATCGTACATGTGTAGTTTTCCTAATTTACGAACGTTTTCTTCATGAAATTCTCTTGCGTTCGGTGCTTTATGAAAATATAAATAGCCTCCGAAAAGCTCATCTGCCCCTTCACCAGACAATACCATTTTGATACCCATTGATTTAATAACTCTCGCCATTAACCACATTGGCGTCGATGCTCTTATGGTAGTTACATCATACGTTTCAAGGTTATAAATCACATCTTTAACAGCATCTAAACCTTCTTGAATAGTAAATTTAATTTCGTGGTGAATCGTTCCGATATGATCTGCTACTTTTTGGGCAGCAGCCAAATCTGGCGAACCTTCTAATCCCACAGAAAACGAGTGTAATTGTGGATACCAAGCATCTACAACATCACCGGATTCAATACGTTTTTGAGCATATTTTTTGGCAACAGCCGAAGTAATAGAAGAATCTAAACCTCCAGAAAGCAATACTCCGTAAGGAACATCACTCATTAATTGACGGTGAACAGCTGCTTCTAGAGCGTCTTTAATGGCTGAAATACTTGTTTCATTATCTTTTACCGCATCAAAATCAACCCATTCTCTTTTGTACCATTTTACGAATTCACCATCTTTACTATGTAAAAAATGTCCAGGAGGAAATAACTCAATCTTCGTACAAACACCTTCTAATGCTTTTAATTCTGAAGCTACATAAAAAGTACCGTTAGCATCCCAACCAATATATAAAGGAATAATTCCCATATGGTCACGAGCAATAAAGTATTCATCTTTTTCGGCGTCATAGATAGCGAAACCAAAAATTCCATTCATTTCATCAATAAAACTAGTACCTTTTTCTTTGTATAAAGCTAAAATTACTTCGCAATCAGATTCTGTTTGAAAATTATATTTTCCTTCAAATTGTTTACGTAATTCTCTATGATTGTAAATTTCGCCATTTGCTGCTAAAACCAACTTTCCATCTTCACTAAATAACGGTTGTTTTCCTGAAGCAGGATCAACAATTGCCAAACGCTCATGAGCTAAAATTGCTTTTTCATCCGCATAAATTCCACTCCAATCCGGACCACGATGACGTATTTTTTTAGACATCTCTAATAACTGAGGACGTAATCCTTCACTCTTTTCTTTTAAATCAAATGCACAAACTATTCCACACATGTTTTTCTCTATTATTGTTAAATATAATGCAAATGTGACTTATTTGTTGCTTTTCACAAATAGAAACATAATTAATAGTTACAATTACAAACTAAATATTAATTATTGATAATTAATTGTAATTAATAGTACTGTTATTAGTTGAAATTGATTCTAATTTAAAATATTTATAAATTATACCCAATAGAAAACATGACTATTCTTGGTAAAATATACGTTTTAGTATCTGAAATTATATAGGAAGAAAAACTATTTTGATTTTTAAATTGTACGTCAAAAATGTTTTGAGCATCTAGTTTAAAACTCCAAGCACTGTCTTCATTTTTATAAGAAAGCGTTGCGTTTGCTACTTGGTACGTGTTTTTTTGGTTAAACGTTTTATTTTGATAGCTATAATTTTCATAGTCAAACGAAAAAATAAACCCTTTTAGAAAGTCGTAATCTATGGTTACAAAAGGTTTATTGGTTGTAAATTTTGAAGTTTGATTGCTTGATGTATAATTACCAATACCTTGTTCAAAACCAGCTTCAATAGTTGGAAATTTATCAAACAACGTTTTAACTGAAAGTGTATAACTGTAATTATTGCTTTTATTGGTTACAAAAATTTCATTAATGTTTTGTAAATATGTTGAAGTTGAAACTCGTGTATCTATGCCATATTTAAGCTGTTTTATCTTTTTATCAATATTCAAACTAAAATTCCAACGCTCTTCTGGATTGTTTACTATGATGGGTGATACATAATAATTTGTATTTTCAAATTGAATTGCATTTTGAATGCCTGTTACTTTTTTTGTGTAATTAACACTTCCAAAAAGCATTAAACCTCTGTACAAACTAAACCTACTGTAATAAATTCTTGCCGTATGATATAACTCATTTTCTATAGCTTCATTTCCTTTAAAAACCGAATTGTAGGATTGTAAATAAAAACGATTCGCCATTTTTGAAGCATTTGAAAAAGCACTTTTTAATTGATAATTTAATTGTAATTTCTTAGAATTACTAAATTCTATTTTTGCTAAAAAATCTGGCAACAAAACTGCTTTATGTTTTCTTAAGTTGGTTTCTTGCTTTAAGCCCCAATTATAATTATGCAAAAATACTCCTTGTTTAAATTCAAAAATCCCTGTTTTAAATTTATAATGTACTCCTACAAATAAATCGTTTAATTTATAATCTAAATCATTTCCAAAGCCTGCTGAAGAAAAATTGTTTTCATCTCCATTATCTAATTGCTGACTATCATTGGTAAAAAAAGATTCGCTGCTATATTTATTTCCTAAAGTTGTATAAATATGGTTGCTGTTATTTAACACCCAATAATGTTTAAAAATTGAGTTAACAGTTGTATTCTTAGTTTCTTTTACTTGGTTTAATACATAATTTTCAGTTGTTACAATAGGAATTAAACCTTGTAAAATTGGCTGGTTTGTTTCCCAAAGTGTGGTTGGGTTGTTTTTATCAAAAGTAACATCAGCGGCAAATGAAAAGGTATGTTTGTTTGATAACTTTTTATGCCATTCTAGATTCTGATTTAAATAGGTTGCAACAGTGTTGTTTACTTCATTAATAACAGTATTTGTTTCATTAATCCTAGAAATAATACCATTACTTTTAAAATTATCTGTTTTTTTAAACTGGGTTTTAAAATACCATTGTTCATTTGTAGTTGGCGCATATTCTATATTAAATTTAGCAATTCCCAAAATATTACGAGTATTCGATTTATGCTCCTTTTCTTCTGTAAAATCTGAATATTGATTCACAGATTCAACCAACGTTTCATTTTTAGCATGCGAAAAAATGGCATAGCCAGAAATATCTAATTTACTATTTACCACTTTTGTAATATTTAGAGCTCCAAATTTATTGGTGCTGCTTACCAAATCTTGCGTTTCTAAAAATTGAGAAAAATCACTGGCAGATGGATTATAAATAGAACCATCACCTTTTAAAATAGCACTTACACCTCCCTGAAAACTCATATAATCTTTAAACGTAAATCTTTTTTCACCTGTATTATTTAAATTACCTATAAAATTCACATTGGTTTTTGGGCTGTAATAAAACAAGTTGCTGTGTGTTCTGTAAAAATCTTTATTTCCTTTACCTGCTTCAATATCGCCAAAGGCAAACTGTTTTTTATCTTTTTTTAAGAGAATATTCATTGCCATTTCATCTGAATCGGACACATTTTTTAGGAAGGCAATTTCGTTATAATTATCAATCACTTGTACTTTATCAATGGCGTTCGCAGGAATATTTTCAACCGCTAGTTTAGAGCCGCCACCAAAAAACTTTTTACCTTCAACCAACATAGTAGTTACTTTTTTACCTTGCACGGTAACACTACCATTTTTATCTACCTCAACCCCTGGTAATTTTTTTAATACGTTTTTTAGTTTTCGCTCTTCACCCGTTACAAATTTACTGGTTTTAAAAGTTATGGTATCTTCTTTTACCGTTACTGGCATTTCAATAATTATTTCTTGTAATTGATTTGGCGCATCTTTTAAAACAATATTTTTTAGAAAATTTTCTGAAGCTACCAATTCAAAATTAGTAGTTTTAAAACCCATATAACTTACTGAGATAGTATAAGAATCATTTTTAATAAGTTCTAATTTATAATAACCATCATCATCGGTTATGGCAAATTGTAAATTTTTTGAAATGTCTGCTGGTTTTGCAATTACATTGGCATAAGTTAGTGGGTTTTGTAAACTGTCTTTAACAGCACCTTTTAAAGTAGTTATTTGTGCACTCATATTACAAACACTAACAATAAAACATATTAAAATTACAATTTTTTTCTTTATCATAAAATATTAATATCCTTTTTTATAGATGATAACCCCTTTGCTATTTTGAGGAAAACATAGGTTTATTGAGAATGATAAAATTATAATTTGAACTACATTTTTCATATTTTATATTATTTGAAGAGAATATCTACAATTAATTTATCCTTTTATAGGTAGTTTTTAATTAAAACTTTTAAATTGATCAAAACCATTTTTTTCAAATTCATTATATTCTTTTTCGGAAATAATTTTACCTTTTTTTGGAATGGTAATAACCTGCTTTTCTTTTTGATTTAAAAAGATTTTTGAAGCATAGATAACAATATTATCTACTTCTACTTCCAAAACTAAACCTGGCAAACCTAAATAACTAGCTGGACCAAATGAATAAGGTATCTCAGGTGCAAACCAAGCAATTACAGGCATTTGTTTTTCTCCAGAAACTGTTACTCTTGTATATGTTCTAACAGCTTTGTAACAATTGTAATTTCCAATTTTTTTTTGATCTGAAGTGACATCCCATTTAAAATCTGAAAATTTCGTTTTAACTAAAAATATTCTTCCATCAAGCTCTTTTTCAATCAATAAGTTTTGTTCCTTAATATTTGAATAAAACACACCTTCGGTATCTCCAAAAGATTTACTTAAAATTGTTGAAATACTATTATTACCGTTGTCAATTTCTAAAGATTCTATTTCGGAAAATGATGATAGTTCATTGTTATATAATAATTTATACTCCAAATTATCCAAGTTTTTAATTGCATTTTCTATTAATAATTTAGCTGCTGTTCTTTTTTGATGGTTACTATTTGTACCTACTATATTAGTATTTGCCTTTTTCTTGTAAATAACGAAAGAACTAGATTCTTGAGCATAATTAATTACATAAAATAATAGGAAAATGTAACAAATCGATTTTTTAAAAAATAATTTCATAATCTAAAATTTATATTAAAAACAGTAAGGTTAATTAACCTTACTGTTTTGCTATTACTATTCTTGCATTCTTTCACAATTATCAACTATTGATTTAAAAGTTGAATACGAAATACCTCCTTGCTCAATATCAACACTAAATGCTAATCCAATACAATCAATATTTTGCCCTATCAATTTCACATTCGAATTCGCATTCACCATTGTAATACTTGCAAATACAAATACCATTCCTAAAATTAATTTTTTCATTTTAATAAATTTTAAATTAGTTAATAGCGCATAATTGCGCTTTATTATTTTGTTAATCCTACGAGGTGTATTACTTTTGCAACACTTTCCTCTGTTTGTTATATTGGCTATGTCATAGTTAGTGATTTTAGGTTAAACATTTTATTAGCGTATTGTGTTCTTAAAATTTTACAAACAGAGGATTTTTCTGTTTTATACTATTAGTGTGAGATTCCTGACTTCACAGGAATGACAACATTAAGTAGGGTTTTATTCTACTTATAGTAATAAGATTCCTACCAGAATTTATCTTGAACAAAGTCGAAAGGCAGGAATGACAATTATTTTAAAAAGGAAAATGGATTTATAGCAATTATTTTTTTCATAGATGCAATTTATTTATAAGGTTTAAAATCTTTCTCTTGGTGAATGTATAAAAAAAAAAAATCTTAGCAAAATAAATTTACTTTTTTACATACTTTTTTAAAAGTTTATGGTTTTCACCCACTTTTAGTATGGAAAAACCATATTTTTCAGAAACAATTTGCACGCAATTGTTTAATGCTTACTTTCGTAAAAACTATAAATAACTAAGTTAATGATACCATTTACCTTACTTTTTGCTGCAACTTTAGGAGGCTCAGCCGTTATTTTTGGAGCTTTTGGAGCACATTTATTAAAGAAAATTTTAAATGAAGATCAATTAAAAAGTTTTGAAACGGGTGTAAAATATCAAATGTATCATGCCATTGTTTTGTTATTAATTGGTTTTAATTTCGAAATAGAAGCTACTTCAGAAAAATATATGGTGTACAGTTTTATGGCAGGAATTATCTTGTTTTCTTTCAGTATTTATGGCTTAGTAATTTCTTCAGCAAAAAATAAAAAACTAACATTTTTAGGTCCAATTACACCGCTTGGAGGTTTATTTTTAATTATTGGCTGGTGTTTATTATTTTATTCTATTTTGAATATGAATTTTTAAGCTATTTTTTACCGATTTTGATTTAACAAATACCTTAACATTTCTAAAGTTCATTTTTTGTAGATTTACGGTAACCTAATCAATCTTTACATGAAAAATCATCTTTCTAAAGCAATACTAGTTCTATTGTTAAGCGTTTCTATATTTAGCTGTAAGACAACAACTTCTGAAGAAAAAGAAATAAATTACGCTCAAGAAAATTATAATAAAACTGAGAATACCATTACTATGCGTGATGGTATTAAATTATTCACTACTGTTTATTCACCAAAAGATAAAAGTAAAGCTTACCCAATTTTATTACAACGCACGCCTTATAGTGTAAGACCTTATGGAGCAGATAAATTTAAAGAAAGTATTGGCCCCAACAAACATTTAATGGAAGAAGGAAACATTATTGTATATCAAGATGTTCGTGGACGCTGGATGAGTGAAGGAACTTACGACAATATGCGCCCTTATATTCCAAATAAAAAAGACAGCACAGATATCGACGAAAGCTCAGATACCTATGATACTATTGATTGGTTGGTAAAAAATGTAGAAAACAATAACGGTAATGTTGGTACTTGGGGGATTTCATATCCTGGGTTTTATGCAACTTGTTCAACTATTGATGCGCACCCTGCATTAAAAGCTGCCTCGCCACAAGCTAGTATTGCAGATTTCTTTTTTGATGACTTTCACCATAATGGCGCTTATTTATTAAGTTATTTTAAAATTACTCCGCTGTTTGGAACTCCAAAAGATAAACCTACAGATACAGCTTGGTATAAAATGCCCGATATTAAAACTCAAGACCAATATCAATTCTTTTTAGATGCAGGCCCTCTAAGTAATTTGAATTCCTATTTTCAAAATGAAAAATTAGATAATCCTTCATTACAAATAGATAATAAAACTGAAGATTTCTTTTGGGAAGAATTAAAAGAGCATCCTAATTACGATGAAGTTTGGCAAAGCAAAGGCATTCTTCAACATTTAAAAAATATTAAATCACATGTGGCAACTATGGTTGTTGGTGGCGAATTTGATGCTGAAGATTTGTATGGAGCTTTAGAAACTTATAAAACTATTGAAAAATACAACAAAGATAATTATAACACCTTGGTTTTTGGACCTTGGAGTCACGGGCAATGGGCTAGAAATAACCCAACAAATAGTGTTGGTAATTACTATTTTGGCGATTCTATTTCTTTATTTTATCAAGAGAAAATTGAAACTAAATTTTTTAATCATTTCTTAAAAGGAACTGACGATAAAAATTCAGGTTTACCTGAAGCGTATGTATATGATACTGGGGAAAAAGAATGGAAAACTTATGATACTTGGCCTCCTGAAAATGTAGAGAAGCAAACTATGTATTTATCAGACAATCAAAAGTTAACCTCTTCCGAAGAAAAAGAAATAGGTATTAAATTTATAAGTGACCTAAAAAAACCAGTACCTTATTCTGAAGATATAAAATCTGTTTTTACACCAAGAAAATATATGACTGATGATCAACGTTTTGCAGCCAGAAGAAGTGATGTTCTAATTTATGAAACGGAAATTATTAATGAGGATTTTACATTATCAGGTGATATTTTAGCTAAACTTCAAGTTGCAACAACAGGAACTGATGCTGATTGGATTGTAAAAGTTATTGATATACATCCTGCTGATTCAGAAGAAAATAACGAAAATATGCAAAATCATTTAAAAATGAGTAATTATCATTTAATGGTTAGAAGTGAAATAATGCGTGGCAAATTTAGAAATAGCTTTACATACCCTGAACCTTTTATTCCGAATAAAAAAACAGCTGTAAATATAAAATTACAAGATGTAAATCATACATTAAAAAAAGGGCATAAATTACAAATTCAAGTTCAAAGTACGTGGTTTCCATTAATAGATTTGAATCCACAAACGTATGTTGATAATATTTTTAAAGCAACTGAAGAAGATTTTAAAACCCAAACACATACTGTTTTCACATCTTCTGCTATTGAATTTTCAGTATTAAAATAAAACAGTTCAAAAACTTAGTTTAGAAAAATTAAGGTAATAATTGAAAATAAAAATACGTAAATCAGTATGGATGCTTTCCAAAAAATATGTGCTTTTTTAAGTTCCATAAAGTAGAATGCAACGGCTATAAATTTCAGCAATGAGATTCCTAATATTACAATGGTAACATACTGTAAACCCCTTAACATATTAGAAACAAGAGCTACTAGTATGGTGAGAAAGATTAAAGCAATCCAAATTATTAATGATTGTGATTTTTTCATTTTAAAAAATTAAATAAATTATTGGAAATAAAAGCAGCCAAATTATGTCGCACATATGCCAAAATGTTGCACTTGCCTCAACATCTTCTAATTTTGTATTTGATTGTTTTTTATTAATTCCAACATACACTGAACCTAAAATAACCAACCCTACTAGTACGTGAATTACATGAAATAAGGTTAGCATCCAATAAAATGAAAAAAATGTGTTATAGCCTATAGTGTAGCCTGCTTCAATTTTAGCAACGTATTCAACTGTTTTTAATAGTAAGAATAATATCCCACCAAGCATGGCTAATTTTAAATACATTGAAGATTTCTTAATCTCATTAGTTTTAAAATTTTCAACCATTTTTGCCATAAAAAAACCACTAGTTAACAAGAAAATAGTGTTAATAGCTCCAAAAGTTGAGTTTAACAACAACCTAGATTCATGAAAAATAGTTGGCTCTTCCTTGCTATATACAACCATTGCAATTAAAGCTATTCCAAAAGTTATTAGCTCCAGAAATATAATAATCAAAAGTAAAATTCCTCCCGGTGGATAATATATGTTTTTATAATTAATTTGTTGAATTTGCATTTTCTTATTTTTAATCCCAGTCTAATAAACGTTTTTGCCCTTCTAGTTTTTGAATATCTGTAATATCTTGTGACATTTCAATTACACCTTTATATTGCTTATTATTATCACGAATTGCAAAATAACGAATGTGAATAATTCTCTCTTTAAAATTGAACCAAAACTCAGCAACATCTTTTGTGCCTGCTTTAAATTCTTCAACAATACGCAACACCATATCCACACTTTTTGGAGGATGACAAAAACGTACTTCACGACCAATTATTCCTTTGCTACGTGGAAAAACTCGATCATCTCCTCTATTGTAAAATACTACTTTATCATTTTCATCAACGTACGTAATATCAACTGGTAAAAAACGAAGTAATAAATTAACTTGTTCGGGTGTCATATAACCTTCATCGTAATGAAAGGTGTTTTCCAACGAAAAAGATAAATCTCTTTTTGAGAAATCATCGCTAGGATGCACATATGCTACTTCATCAACAATTGGGTATGGAGCTGGTTTTTCTAATAACATCCATCCAATTTCTTCATCACCTTGATAAAATTCTTTCCAGTCATCTTCAGATAATAAATCCATAGCTTTTGGAAATAACTTCATATCTTCAATACCCAACAAACGCTTAATCCCTTCAATTAAATACGGAATATTATCAACTATTTTTACCGTATTTTTTTCTGAATTGTACGTATTTAGTAGACAGATTTGATCACGTAAATTATCATGAAAAGACCACATTCCTTGACTTGGACCTTCCCAACCGTATTTTTCTAAATACGGGAATAACTGATTTTCTTTTCTTGAAAATCGTTTTTTAATGGTGGTTAGCTGATTAAATATATTGAAATACTTCTGAAAATCTTCAACCGGATTTACATCATACAATTCTAATAATATGTCTTGTATTAAGGCACTTTCCTTATAATAAACTTGTACTGGATGCCCTTTGGGCAATTTCTCAACAGTAGTTAAAAATGAATTCATTATTTGTTTTTTATTTAAATACTCTATTTATTATTCAATTAATTTTAAAACTTTAGGTATAAACACATTCTTTTCAAAATGCATATATTTATGAAGTTGGTGAGCAAACTCATGTAATTTCTCATATAAAAATTTAAAAGAATTACAAGCATCCTCAGGGGCCAAAAAGTGTGATGACAAAGTTGTTATTTCTTTAAGTGTATCTCCAATCAGTTTTTTAGCAGTTTCATTATTTCTAATTGCGTTTTTTAAAATTTCAAGCTGTTTCGTTGAAATTTCGTTTGAAATATTGTTTAAGTTTAAAATTTCTTCAATAGCAGGATATAAATTAAACTGTGAATTTTCAATCATTTCAGTTACTACAATTTCAATTCCTTTTGTTAAAGTATTTATTTCAACAACTTCAGGATTATGTCCCGCATGAACTTCCGCTACTTTAGCCGCAAATGGCATAATTTGAGGTAGCGTTTTAACGAAATAATTATGATATTCTTCTTTTGCTTGTTCTATTAGTGAACTAATATCTAAATCATTTAAGTTCTGTTCTCCACCTATTTTTGTGTTTATGGCTTCTATTTCTTGTTTTAAGGTTTCAAATTCAACTTTATTTTCTTTACAAGCAGCTTCTAAAGTCATTCCTCCTCCACAACAGAAATCAATTTTATATTTACTGAATACATGGTCTGATCCTAATTTTTTTGATACAATTTCTGCAACAGTATTTTCCTTATTAATATTCATAATTATATATTTATGATTGATGTTTAATTTTTTCGTATAACTGCACCATTGATTTTAATAATTCAACTGGTGTTGTTAATATTTGATAATGATTTTGTCCAAACATTTGTGGTAAATAATATTTTGCTTGTGCTTCAATAGCCAAAGCATATGAATTTATATTGCGCTCATTTAGTTCACGAAGTGCTTGTTTTACATCATTTATTCCGTATTTCCCTTCATATTTATCATAATCATTTGGTTTCCCATCAGACAATAGAATTACCCATTTATTTTTGGTATTTCGTTTGTATAACATGGCTCCTGAATGTCGTAAAGCCGCACCAATTCTGGTATAACCACTTGGCTCAACAGCTCCAACTTTATATTTGGCTTTGCTCCAATCTTCATCAAAATCTTTAATTGTTATATATGAAGAATGATTTCTTGTTTTCGAATAAAAACAATCTATAGAAAAGTCAATATTAAATTCATTTAAAATTTCGCCAAATAAAATAGAAACTTGTTTTTCAACATCAATTACTCTATTTCCTGCTGCATAACCATCGCTTGATAAACTAATATCTAATAATAATAAAATTGATAAATCCTTTTCCTTCTTGCGTTTAGATATATAAATATTCTCTGAAGGTGTATGACCAGAATGCACATCAACAAACAAATCAGTAATAGCATCAATATCAAATTCTTCACCTTGTGGCTGTCTACGTTGCTGTTGGTATTTATTATTTACAGTGGTTAACATTTTACGCAAACCCATTAATGTTGAACCATTATCTTTCAATGTATTATTATAATAAGTAACATCATTTTTCAACAATGTTTTAGGGTACACTTTACAAAAATCTTCTTTATAAGAACGCTTTGTATAATCCCATTCATCATATTTTATATGATATCCCGAGCCATCAACCTCAGCACTTTCTGAAACTGTAGTGTTTTCAATAAAATCGGCTTGATACACTGAATGTGCAGTATCATCAACACGAACGGTATATTTCATGTTAATTTCATCTAACGCATTTGCGTGATCTTCTAAATCATCATCGCCATCAAAATCTTTGAAATTTCCACCAAATTCTTCAGCTGTTTCAACTTTTTCAAATTGATGTTGTAATACCGCGTCTTCTTGTTGTTTTACATCAACTTGAACCGAAATAATTTCTTCGACAGCCTTCGATTTTAAAGTAGTTTTAGGTTTTTCTTCATCTCCCTTTTTTACTTTATCTGTAAAGTTCTTTAACTTTTCTTCAGAAGATTCTTCGGGATTGTTTCGCATCCATTTTCCGAAAATAAAGGAATAATCTACCAATGTTTCATCCTTTACTTTATCTGAATAAAACTTTTTAAAGTTTTCGTAGTATTTTTCTGAAATTGGAAACTGTTCAAACAATGATTCCAAAACCAACAACGAAGTTTCTTTTGCTTTTTGTTGAGATTCTTCTAATTCATGTTCCTGATGGTCGTTCCAATTTAAATCTAAATTCTTTTGAACGGATAAGTATAAAACTCTAAATAAATAAAATGAAATATTATCATCTACGGAAGAAAACTCTTGAAATTTTGTTGGAAGAAAAAAATTATTATTTTTATAACCGCCTTCTCTTTCTGCCTCAAAAATCTCTATAGATTCGCCTGTTATTGCACGCGCAAAAATTGTTAAACGAGGTTTTAAATCTATCAATGAAACCGAATGAGCAATACTTTCCTGCTTCTTTAATTTCCTTCTTTTAAAGTAGTACGCAAGTTTGGTAAAAAGATATTCATCTGGTTCGAACATTCTGTTAAGTTTACAGTATTGAGATATTCGTATTGTTTAAAAATTGGTGAGATCCTGAAACAAGTTCAGGATGACGTTGGTTTAAAACCCTCTTCTTATATCATTAAATTACACAAATCTTTCAACGCCTCAATAACTTCTAAATCATCAGTTAAAGGTTCAATAATGGCAACTTCAACTGAAAGTCGTTTTGGCAAACCACTATGTATTAATTTAGCGGCATCAACCAACAAACGTGTTGAAACTGTTTCTGCCAAACCAAGCTCTGTTAAGTTTCTAATTTTAGTAGCTATATTGACTAACTTCTTTGCAACATCTAATTCAATTCCCGTTTCATTTATCAATATTTCTGCTTCAATTTTAGCTTCAGGATATGCAAATGAAGTTGCAATAAATCGTTGTCTTGTTGAAGGTTTTAATTCTTTAAATCCTTTTTGATATCCCGGATTAAATGATGCTACCAGCATAAAATCTTGATGTGCTTTTATGGTTTCTCCCAATTTATCAATAAACAATTCTCGTCTGTGATCGGTTAAGGAATGAATGGCTACAATTACATCAGGTCTTGCTTCTGCAATTTCATCTAAATAAATAAGTGTTCCTTCTTTAATGGCAGTTGTCAATGGACCGTCTAGCCAAATGGTTTCTGCTCCTTTTATGATATATCTTCCAATTAAATCGGTTGATGAAGTTTCTTCATGACACGAAATAGTAATTAATTTTTTATTCAACTTATGAGCCATAAATTCAATAAATCGTGACTTTCCAGTTCCTGTAGGTCCCTTCAATAAAAAAGGGATTTTATTTTTATAGGCGTGTTCAAATACTTCTATTTCTTTTCCTATTTGATGGTAATATGGAGCTAAAATACTCATTAGTTATTGTTTTACAGTTTCAATAATTTTTAAAATAGTTTCATTGTTATCAACACCTAATCCTTCTTGTTGATGCACTAATTCACCTTGTGGGTTAAAAACACTTATAATATTTGAATGTGAAAAATCCATTGGTGAAATTTGTTTGTATTTTACGGCCAATACATTTGCAAACTCTCTAACACTACTTAAATCTCCTTGTAAAAATGTCCATTGCTCACCATCCATATAATTTTCAATGGCAAATTCTTTTAATCGTTTTGGAGTGTCAGTTTCTGGATCAATACTAACCAAAACAAAACTTACATCATTTAAAATATTTTTAGGAATTTTCTTTTCAATATTTCTCATATCGGCTACCAATCTTGGACACGCTGCTTTACAAGTTGTATAAATCATAACCATTACCAACGTTTTTCCTTTTAGATCTTCTAATTGAATAACTTTAGCTTCTTCTGTATTCCATTTTGTTGTTAAATTGAAAATAGAATTTTCAGAAATTTCATCAGTTGTTACTATTTTTGTTACTTGAGAAGAAACTAGTTTTAAATCCATTTTACAAATACTACAATTTCCTTCTGAATTAAAAGTTTTTTCACCTTCACATTTCATTGGACATTGATAAATAGCTTGATTCTTCTTATTTGTATTATTGACATTACAAGATGCTGCATAAAATAAGGTTATAAACAAAATTGCAACATATTTTATATTTTTCATTTTTTTCGTGATTTTTAATCTTTAACACACCTAAAGCCTAAGTTATTCATAGCATATTTAGCTTTAATGCTTCCGCGAATTGCATATCGCATAAAAGCAGCATAGTTCATTAAATCTGTTGCTCCTATTGCTGCGCTTCCACAGAATAGATTGCTGTCTTTATCAACATCTTTTCTAGATTCCCCAGAGATTAAAACAGAGTTAAAATCTGAAGTCCATTCCCAAACAAGTCCGTGTAAATCATAAACTCCCCAATAATTTTTAAAGGTAGAGCCTATTTCATTGTTAAAGGTTTTTGGTTTTTCATACCAAGATAAAATGAATTCATTATATGTTTTTAATTTACGTGCATCAGGCAACTTTTCATTGGCCATAGCCACATATTCCCATTCATCAACAGTAGGTAATCTCTTTCCTTGACATTCACAATAATTGCTAGCAGCAAACCATGAAACATTTGTAATTGGAGCTTTTAAAGACTGATTTTCATTTAGACTTGTGTCTGATTTCCATTTAGAAAGATAATTATCCTCGGCAAAAAGTTTTTTCACCTCAGATCTTTTCCATTTTGAATATTTAATTACAAATTGAAGAAATTCTTCATTGGTTACAGGATACACATCCATATAAAAATCGCCAATGGTTACTTGCATAGAATCTCTTCCATACAATGGAATATAAGTTCCTCCTTTTATAGAAACCATTTTAGACTGACAATTTGCATTGGCTGTTAAAAAAAACAAAACACAAATTGTCAATCTTAAAATAGTATTCATTTATAGAATTTATTAATGAGCGTTTTTAACTTCACTAACCATTGAGGCATCAACATTTGTTTTGTTATTTCCCCAAGAATTGTAAACATAAGTCAATACATCTGCAATTTCATTATCAGTTAAAGTTTGTTTGGTCATTATATTGTTATACTTAACGCCATTTACTGTGATTTCACCTGTTTTACCATTCAATACAAATCCGATAGCTCTTTTAATATCTGCGTTTAAAAAATCTGATTTAGCCAATGGTGGAAACACATTTGCAATTCCTTCACCATTTGCTTGATGACAAGCAAAACAAGTTTTCATGTAAATTTGTTCACCAGATACAATTTTTTGATCTAACGTTTTATTTAGATTTATTTCTGTTTTAGCAGCTGCATTATTTGGCATTGTTTGGATTGTTCCACCTTCAGGATGGTATATTCCTTCTTGTTTTACACCCGAATACAATTGTTTGTTCTCTTCACCTGTAACTTTTAACATTCCAAGAGCGCCTTTATTAAATGCACGGAAAATAGCGTGGTCAACAATAATAAATGTTCCAGGAACATCTACTTTAAAATCAACTATTGCGGCTCCTCCTGCTGGAATTGAAGTTGTTTGAACATTTTTATTTAATAAAGAACCTCCTTCAATATGTACATTGTCAAAAATTTCACCAATAACGTGAAACGATGAAGTTAAATTTGGACCTCCATTACCAACAAATAAACGAACCGTTTCACCAACATTTGCTGTAATTGCATTATCACCTGTTAGCGATCCAACTTTACCATTAAAAACTACATAATCTGCATCTTCTTCAACGGCTTTTTTCATGTCAAATGGTTGTAATCCTGGCTCTCCATTTTCACCTTTTGTATAAAAGTCACCCTGCATAATATAATATTCTTTGTCTACTTTTGGCAAACCTCCTTCTGGCTCAACCAATATTAAACCATACATTCCATTTGCGATGTGCATTCCTACAGGCGCAGTTGCACAATGATAAACGTACAATCCTGGATTTAAGGTTTTGAACGAGAATGTTTTATTATGTCCCGGTGCAACAAAAGATGATGTTGCTCCACCTCCCGGACCTGTTACTGCATGTAAATCTATATTATGAGGTAGTTTATTGTCAGGATGATTTGACAATGTAAATTCAACCTCATCACCAACTCTTGTACGAATAAAACTTCCTGGAACTGAACCTCCAAATGTCCAATAAATATACTTTACTCCATCAGTCATGGTTCCTTCTTGTTCAAGAATTTCCATATTTACTATTAATTTTTTAGCCGTACGATCACCAACTGGAGCAGGTACAAAAGGCGGAGATGTAAGCTCAGCCTCCATCGTTCCTTTAACTTGAATTTTAGCGGAGTCAATTACTTTCTTCTCTTCAGTTGAAGAACAACTTATTAATAGTGTAAAAATTACAACTACTAAACTAACACTCTTGAAAGTTTTTTTGAAATTTTTCATTAAAATTTATTATTATTAATATTAGTCTTATTTATTTTTTGGTTTTTGATTTTAAAGAAACCCAGAGTATCATATTATTGAATTAGTATGGAAACAATTAACAATCTTCAACTCTGGAAATCAATCTAAAAAATTTAAATTTTTAATTTATTCTTTAATCTCTAAAGCTTCATCGCTTGGAGTACCATGTTTATAGAAATCAATAATATATAGTACAATACCTGTTGTAAACATGGTTGCACATAAAATTAAGACTACAAAGTGAATACTAATTTCATTTTGTACTTGCATAAAGTCCATTTTAAACTTTCTTTCTAAATAAACCTGAGCAACTCCAGCAACTCCAAAAGCAACTGTCATACCTAGCATACCAATATTAGCTAACCAAAAAGCCATTCTCCCACGAGAACTATCATATAATTTTCTCCCTGTTAAATTTGGTAAACTATAACTTATTATTGCTAGCACTATCATAGCATAAGCTCCCCAAAATGCTAAATGACCATGCATAGCTGTAATTAATGTTCCATGAGTGTAAATATTTACTTGTGGTAAAGTATGAGCAAACCCTAATAAACCTGCACCAATAAATGATAAAATTGCAGCACCAAGTGTCCAATATAACGCTAATTTGTTTGGATGCTTTTTCTCTCCTTTTCTATACATATTTACTGCAAATAATGCCATTGCCAAAAATGCTAATGGTTCTAAAGCTGAGAAAATCCCACCAACAATTAACCAAATTTTATTTACACCTATATAGTAGTAATGGTGTCCTGTACCTAAAACTCCTGAAAGGAATGTTAAACCAACAATTATATACAACCATTTTTCAATAACCTCTCTATCTACACCTGTTAGTTTTATTAATAAGAACGATAAAATACCTCCCATGATTAATTCCCAAACACCTTCTACCCATAAGTGAACAACCCACCAGCGAAAGAATGAATCCATTACTTGACTGTCAAACGGTAACATTCCTGGCAAGTATAACAATGCTGCAAATAAAAGCCCCATTGAAAGCACTAATGCTGTAGTAGTTTGTCGTTTTCCTTTAAATAATGTTGTTAAAATTAGCCCTAAAAATAAGAGTACATTTACAACTACTAGATAGTCTAAAGGTCTTGGAATTTCTAAAAATTTTCTTCCTTCCCAATAATTAAAATGAAAACCTATAATAGCAGTAACTCCAACTAATGCTAAACTAATTAGCTGTACATAAGCTAATTTTACACTTACTAATTCTTTTTGCGCTTCTTCAGGAATTATATAATAAGCTGCTCCCATAAAACCAGACAACAACCAAACAACTAATAAGTTTGTGTGAACTGCTCTTGCTGTGTTAAATGGTATAAATTCGTGTAATCCGTCCATTCCTATCCGGGCAAAGCCCATAATAAACCCATAGGTTATTTGTAATACTAACAATAGCATTGAAAGGGCGAAAAACCAATATGCTACTTTTTGTGATTTATATTTCATAATAAGTTGTTTAGTTGTTAATTTTTTCTTTTGCTAATGGAGATATTTTTCTATCAACACCCACTACATCGCCAAATCCATTTAAATCAATGTTTCCTATCCATTTAAAAAAAGCGACTACATCTGACGCTTCATTTTCAGACATTCCATAGGCCACCATTTTTCTACCATTCAATTGCCATGGAGTTGGAGACATTAAAATACTTTTGATAACTTCTTCACCATTACCATCATATCTGATATTTAATCTATCAACTACTTTTGTTAATTCTGGAGCATAATAAGCCCCTTCCCCTAACAATGTATGACAACCCATACAGTTATTAGATTCCCAAATTTCTTTTCCTCTAACTACTTCTGCAGTAAGATTTTCTTTGTTTGTTTGATCTTGCCCCTCTGATAAAGAGTACACAGTAAGCCCTATAAAAATTAGAAAGGTTACCAATGTTCCACCTAGAAAGAAAGCTCTTGCTTGTTTTTTAGATAACATACTTAATTAGTTTGATTAGTTAAATGTTTTAATTTATCATTAAAAGACCTTTTTATCTTTTACATATGCAAAAATATTATATTATTTTTAATAAAAATATGATGTTTGTCATAATTTAGTAAATTATTTAGTCAATTTATTAATATCAGGGCTAATATCTTTAAGTGTAAGTACTCTTCCTTTCTCTGCTATTTCCTGCGCAAATTCCATGATAGTTTTATCTCTGAATTTTCCCAAAATATTATTTTTAAAAGGTTCTACAATAAAATGAACAGGACATGGATTTTTAGAATCACATTCATTTAAGCCTAAAAAACAATCATTTAATTTGTTTAAACCATCAATGTTTTCAATGATATCACAAACATTTTTTTTGCTGTTTGCTTCGGTTAAATAAAATCCACCATTGGGTCCTTTGGTTGAAGATATAATTTTACCACGTACTA
>ERZ889078.479-NODE-479-length-36203-cov-23.630021_pt1 | contig 36203 bp, 30 predicted proteins | sample MGYA00521266_ERZ889078 | MGnify/ENA primary metagenome ERZ889078 (study PRJEB32303, sample SAMEA104408618) | aquatic metagenome | biome: Brackish water; feature: Pelagic; material: water | place: Baltic Sea | collected 2014-06-16T06:34:00 | depth 76,534 m ...
CAAGAATAGAGATAATTAGAAACACCATGGCAATAATTAAATCGATATTAAAATTAAAGCCATCCGCGTTGGAATTATAATTTAACTCATAAATTAATCCAAAAATAATTGTGCCAAGAATAAAAATCATAGAAGGTAGAATATATCCCATTCTACATTGGTATTTTAGATCTATTATATCTTTTTCTGTTAGTTGTAATCTCATTTATTACTTAATTATTTAATGTAATATACTGATATATATAGTTTTGATAATTAGTATTTTATATTCTTTCTTTGCTTTTTAACATCTCTAATCATCTTACCAAAATTTTTATCTTTTTTCCTCTTTTCCTCTACACTCGACTCAAAATGCATTTTCTCTCTTTCCATTTTTTGAAAATTTGAATAAGAATCTGAATCGATTGTTCCTTCGTCCAGAGCCTCGATAATGGCGCAACCCTTTTCATGAATGTGCTTGCAATCTTTAAATTTACATTCTTGTGCAAGTTTTAAAATATCATCAAAAGTTATCTCCAAGCCTGTATTTGAATCTGTTACACCAACTTCCCTCATACCTGGATTGTCAATTAAAATCCCACCTTTTTCAAGTACAAATAACTCCCGATGGCTTGTGATGTGTTTTCCTCTATCGATGCTTTGGCTAATTGCACTCGTATTCATGATTTCCTTTCCTATTAAATTGTTCAAAAGTGTTGATTTTCCAACGCCTGAAGAACCCAATAAACAGTAGGTTTTACCGATAAGAAAAAGATTGGCTAATTGATCCAATCCAACAAGAGACTGATTACTTATCGCAATTATTATAATATCTTTAACTCTAGCTTTTATTTGGTCTAATATTGATTTTAATGCCACTTCATCTATTAAATCAATTTTACTAAGAATGATAACCGGTTTTACTTTAGAAGCATTACAAATAGTCAAATATCTTTCTAATCTATTGATGTTGAAGTCTCTATTTACTGATTGAACAATTAATCCAAAATCAATATTTGTGGCAATGATTTGTATCTGTCCATATTTGCCAACTGCTTGTCTCTCAATTATTGAATGCCTCGGAAAAATGGAATGAATTAATGCCTTATTGTCATCATATTCTGAAATAGCCACCCAGTCTCCTACTGCTGGGAGATCGTAGCGGTTTTCAGCGGTATATCTTAAATTTCCAATAAGTTCAGAATCAAATTCTGCTGTGTTAGTCTTTACTACGAAGCGATCTTTGTGTTCAGATATAATACGACCAATATGGAAAGATTCAAGATTATTATTTTTGCAGTATTGCTCTAAATCAGCATTATATCCTATTTCTTTAAGTGTTAAGGTTTTCATTTATATCATAATTTTATTTTAACACATTTTGATTTTCCTCTTCTTGAATGTACATTTCAGCCAATTCAGCCTTTACTCTTTTTCAGTAATTATTAAAATTATGCAAGGCTTTGTTAACTTATTCTATCTTATTGATTAAGTGACTCCAAAGATAGTTTTTTTTTGATGTGAAATAATACTTTTTAGGATTTTGCCTTGATTCTTTATTTAAACTAAGTTTTGCTTCTGAGAAGTATAATCCAGCTCAAATATTAATATTTCGCGACACAAATTATAATATTTTTGCCAATTCAAAGTTTAGCATTCATGATTTTTAAGAAACCTCTTTTTTATTTTATTTTTATTGTTGCTAGTTTAGTATCAATTTTAACATTGGATTCGTGCAAAAAAGACACTTCCTTTGCTGAGGGCAATGTATCGCTTACTTTTTCAACAGATACTATTTTATTCGATACATTATTTACCACCATAGGCTCTTCTACTTATACTTTACTGGTGAGCAATACTTTAGATAAGCCAGTAAATATTTCACAATTATATCTGGGCAATGGTCAAAATTCGAAATTCAGAATGAATGTAGATGGTGTTTCTGGTTTTCATTTAAGCGATGTAGAAATTCCTGCTCATGACAGCATTTATATTTTTGTGGAAGTGACCATCGACCCAAATTCAGGAACAGGCCCTATGTTGGTTACCGACAGCATTTTGTTTGAGGTGAATGGAAATCTTCAAGATGTAAACCTAATCGCCTATGGCATAGACGCATATTTTATTTTACCCAATAGAAATATTGCTGGTTTACCTCCTTTTCATATTGTCTCTCGAGAATTTACCGATACCACATGGACCAACGACAAACCCATTGTAATATATGGTTACGCTGTGGTGGATTCAAATGCCATTCTAAGAATTGAGGAAGGAACAAAAATCTTTTTCCATAGCAATTCTGGTTTATGGATTTATAAAGGTGGCAGCTTGAAAGTTATGGGAACAAAAGACAAGCCTGTTACATTTGAGGGAGACCGTCCAGAGGCTTATTATGAGAATATTCCAGGCCAATGGGATCGGATATGGATTAATGAAAGCAGCGTTGATAATGAGATTAATTATGCTCAGATTAGAAATGGTTTTATAGGCATTCAAGCTGAATATTTGCAAGAAGATATGGGAAATCAATTAAGCATAAAAAATACCATTATTGAAAATATGTCTGGTGTAGGAATATTAAGTCGCTCCTATAAAATAGATGCCGAAAACTTACTGATTACCAATTGCAAACAGTATAATTTGGCTTTAACTATGGGCGGTAATTACGAATTTAGACACTGTACTTTTGCCAATTATTGGAATTATGATGTGCGTAAAACTCCTGCTGTTTATATCAATAATTACTATGTGGGCGCAAATAATGTAGTTTTTCCTTTTGATTTGGTGAAGGCTAATTTTTATAACTCGATAATTTACGGCAATAATACAGAAGAACTTTTAGTCGATAATAATAGCCAAGGAGGAAGCTTCAATTATTTATTTGATCATAATCTTATTAAGACGGAAAATAGCACTAATAATAGCAGCTTCTGGGTTTCCATTTTGAAAAATCAAGATCCGAAATTTGTATCTACTAGCAATGCAGATTATCACCTTCAAGATATCAGTCCAGCTATAGGACAAGGGAAATCTAGTGTGATTCCAAGTTTTGATATAGAAGGTAATCAGCGTGATGCTACTAGCCCAGATTTGGGGGTTTATGAGTATCAGTAATTATAGCCCAAATAGCTATATGTAATTCATATTCAATCTATCAATGAAATAATTCATAAAAAAACTTCTATATGTTTCTTGAATTACTTGACACACTTTTTGGGGTTTTTGACTTAATTATTATTTTGTTAATTGTATTGGGTAATGTGTATATATATAAAACTAAAAAAATCAGTTTCTTCCCTTGGTATATACATTTGATATTAATACTTAGTTTTATACTTGTACTTCCCCTATTCTCTGGCGTAATTGAATATCGGACTTATATAGAACATTGTAAGGTAACTCCAGACGGTTTTGAAACGGTTTACATATGGCTTAGATGGCCAACATATTGGGGAATTGGATTATTTGAAGGCATAGTGTTGAATTTGATTTTAATAAGAAATAGTAAAATTAATGAAGGTTGGGGTAAATAATAAAAATCAAGCTAAAACATTCACTGAACATAATAAACAGGAAATAAAAAAATCAAATTACCATTTTCATACTAAAACTTATTCCCTCTACCCTCTAGTAAAAACCCACTCATCTCCCTTGCTCAGCAAATCATTATAGAGATAATTGTCTTGGTCAAAAAGTTTGATTTCCTCAGGATTATCTATTCTGTTTTTTAGAATATAGGCCGACATCATTCCCCTGGCCTTTTTGGCATAAAATGAAATAATCTTATAATTTCCATTTTTATAATCTTTGAAAATGGGCGTAATAATTCTTGCCTTTAACTGATGTGCATTCACCGCTTTAAAATATTCGTTAGAGGCCAAGTTGATAAGAACCTGTTGAGCGTCCATGTCAAAATCGCGTTGTAAATTCTTTTTAATTTTATCTCCCCAAAATTCATATAAGTTCTTATGCTGCTTCACTTTCAGAGACGTTCCCATTTCTAAGCGATAAGGTAAAATCCCATCCAAAGGACGCAAGAGTCCGTAAAAACCAGATAAAATTCTAAGCTTTTGTTGGGCATAATTCAAATCATCAATACTGAAAGTATCAAGCCCCATACCTTGATAAACATCTCCATTAAAGACCAATAAAGCTGGTTTTGCCACTCCATGCTCAAATGGAATTACCATACTTTGAAAACGTTCATAATTGAGTTGCGCCAATTTTGGACTCAATTGCATTAATGAGGCTATATCACTCGAAGAGTGTGTTTTAAGCTTCTTGAGCAAGATTGCCGATTGAGTTTCAAATTCAATATTTGATAAACTAATATCTGGAACTTCAATGTCAAAATTGATATTTTTTGCAGGAGAAATAATTAGCAGCATATTCTGATTTATTAAATAAAAGGCAAAATTATTATAATAAGTCCACTAAATCAAAAAAAGTATTATTTTTGGAAAAATTAACTTAAAGCAGTAAAAATGTTCACACTTACGAAAGAAAATAAGGACGAATTCCAAAAGCAAGTTAATAAAATAGGCTCCAAAGATGAGTCTAAAGTGATTAATAGCATCGCAAAAGAGATCGAATTTTTGGAAAAGAAAGTAGCGGAAAAACCATCGCATAAAATTCAAAATTTGATTTCAAATGCTAAGCTGCTTTATGAAATTATTTTGGAGGAAAAATTTCCTCTTTCAGAATCCTCCAAAAAGTGGATTCTATTCGGTCTTGGTTATTTAGTTTCTGACGTTGATCTTATTCCAGATGCAATTCCAGGCATTGGTTATTTAGATGATGCCATGATTATTTCATGGGTTATATCGGTTATTGACAATGACATAACTCGTTATGAATTTTACAAAAAAGCGAAAAGCTTTAAGAATAAAGGAAAAGTTCTACGAGAATTAGTTCAGGGAAATGGAGAACAATTGGTCATTATATTGCCCGGTTTTATTGAAAACAAACTGGATGAAAAAGATGACATTAGCTGGACAAAAACAATTCGCAGCATTAGCGGTTTGACAAGCACTCCTGGTATTTCTATACTCAATTGGAATTTAGCCTATTTACATGAGTTTGAAAAAACAATTCCTCTAATTGATCATCAACTTTCTCTTAAACCCATTTTCGATATTGAGATGTTTGGCATAGATTGGCAACATTTGAAAATAGACATGAAGCATATTGGCACTGGACTTTATCGCGAAATAGAGGAAATTAAAGAATCAAATCCAGAAAAGGAAATAATCATTATTGCATCAAATGTAGGATCTATTATTGCGCTAAAAGCCATTAAATTACTAGATTCAGAATCGGTAAGCAAACTCTATTTGTTTGGGGGAACCTCTAGTGAAGAAATCCTACAAACATCGGCGGTTACCAAAGTGTATAAAATCTTTAATTTCTATTCCAACCAGGATCATGCTTTGCAATTTATTTTTGACAATAACGAACTTGGCCATAAACCGATTGGCATGGGCGAGTTACATATACTAACGAATGCGAATATTAGGAATATAGATGTGAGTAAATATATAAGTCGACACTACGATTATAAATACCGTTTGTCTGAAATAATAAATCATTTTGAAAAATAATAATTCAAAAGAAAACGGCTTATGAAAAAAATCATAAGCCGTTTTCTTTTTATAGATCCAATCTATTTAAACACCCTGCGGAGTATATCTTCTACTCGAGCAGCAGGATCTTTGCGAATCAAAAGCTCTTCCTTTTTAACCTCTTCAAATAAAGCTGCCAATGCCTTATTGGTAACATAATCATCTAAATTTGTATTTACTTTATTCCATCCGGGCATAAAGGCCGCCACACCATTATATGCTCCTGTTAAATCTGTCCAAGCTTTATTGGTAGAAATCCCTTGAAACAATGGCTGTCCTAAAATAGTAGATACTTCTGGTTTGAATTGGCTATATAAAGTACTATATGTTTTTACACGTAAATAATTACTGGCAGCAGTGTCTCCGCCATTTAAAATGCCAAATGCATCCTGAATACTCATATTTTTTATGGCATCAATAAAAATGGGTTTGGCTTTAATCACAGCTTTCTCAGCTGCCAAATTCATGCTTTTTTCCACATCTTCAATCAATTTGGTAATTCCTGCAGCTTGAAGTAAGGCATTATCCTTATTATCAGTAATAATCTGGGCTTCTTTTGGTAAAAATATTTTATAAGCCATATCGCTGTAAAAAGCATTTGGTTGGGATAAATCTCCCACGGCAGTCTCCGCTCCAATTGTTAATGCTCTTTTCAAACCATTATTAACTTCACTCTCGGTAAGAGGAACTGCTTGTGAGTAGGTTCCACTTGTCACATCACCAGCTATTTGGTTCATTAAATCACAAGCTGTGAATAAAAAAGTGCTGATAAAAAAGAGCACAATATATTTTAGTTTTCTCATAAATCGTAAATAAAAATTATAAATAAATGATTGTTACTAAGTACATGACAATTTTTAATAAAACACAGTTAACAATATGATATACAGATATTTATGTTAATAACTTTCTTGATAACTATATAATAAAAATGTATTTAATACTCTGATATTCAATATCTTAGATGATAATCACCACAAAATCGTCGTCGATATGAATACCAGAGTAGAGAGTAAAAATAGTATTTTAACTGATACCCTAATCAGTATTTTTCAGCCAGAGAAAATAAATTTGGCTCGTGTAAAATTCATTAGCGCATTTATCATAGCGTTATGTAAAGTTCAAACCGTTGGTTTTGAGAAATTAGCTACAGCTTTTGAAAGTAATGCTAAAACAGAATCTTCGTTACGACAAATTCAAAGATTTATTGCTGATTATGTGTTTAATCCAGACCTTGTTGCTAGATTAGTTTTTTCTTTGCTCCCTGAGAAACCTCCATATCGTTTAGCATTGGATAGAACAAATTGGAAATTTGGTTCAAAAAACATTAATATTTTAGTACTTTCTATTGTTTATCAAGGAGTTTCGTTTCCAATATTATTTAGCATGATGAATAAATTTGGTAATTCATCAACTCAAGAAAGAATAGAATTATTAGAACGCTATATAAACCTATTTGGATTTGAAGACATTGACTGCCTATTAGCAGATAGAGAATTTATTGGCGATAAATGGATTGGTTTTTTAAATGATTACAAAATAAGGTATTACATTAGGATAAGAGAAAATTTTAAGGTCTACATCCCTAGAAATGGACATATCATTAAAGCCGCTTGGCTATTTAATAGAGTGAAATTGAACCAGTTTATGCATTATAAACGAATAGTAAAAGTTAACAATCAACTATGCTATATCTCTGGTTCCAAAGTATTAGATAAAAAGGGTGTTCCAGAATTTCAGATAATCATATCATTTAACAAACCGGAAAAAGCAAATGAAATATACAAACAACGTTGGCAGATTGAATCAGCATTTAAAGCATTGAAATCTAGCGGATTTAATATTGAAGACACTCATTTAACTGAACTTGACAGGGTTGAAAAACTATTTGCTTTAGTTATTATTGCATTTACGTGGGTCTATAAAATTGGTATTGAGCTTGACAAACTTAAACCAATAAAAAATAAAAAACATGGTAGAAGAGCTTATAGTTTCTTTAAATATGGCCTAAATGCTTTAGCTAAAGTCTTGTTTAACAATAATATGAGCGATTTTAGTTGTTATATAAAATTTTTGTCATGTACTTAGTGATTGTTAATAGAATTACCACTCATAACTAATACCAATCCTAGTAGCAAGCGCATTGGCTGGCTTGTCTAAATAGTCTGTATGCATTTTGTTTAAATACAAATAATAGGAAGCGTTAAATTCAATGGTAAGATGTCTATCTAAATAGAATTTCATATTCATACTCAAGGGAATAGCAAATAAGAAGGATTTAAAATTCTTTGTACCCCAAAATTTGAAAGATTCGGCAGAAGACCCATCTTGATAAGTGAGAAACTCGCGCGGTCTAAATCTGAACTCAGGCATAAGGCCCATTCCAAAATTCAATTTCATCCAGTTAAAATACAGGGCATTAACTCTTGCTTCAAGAGGAATATTGATATAGTTAAGTTTGTATTCTGATTTGGCTAATGCATCTGGAGCTTCAGGGAAATCCCACAAAAGAGTCAAATTACGAGACGAAAAATTGATATTCCCGTGCACTTCAAAAACCCAAGAAACATAATATGCACCTGTTACTCCAAAAGAAAAGTTCGTTGAAGGCTCAAGAGACATCAATTTAGATTGGTCTAAATCATAATTATAGAAGTCAGGGCCCAACTTAATACCTACACTATAATAGTTATATTTATTATAGTTTGCTTGCGCAAAAACAGCGTAGCCAACAGCTATAAAAAACAAAATAAATATTATCCTTTTCATAATCAATGATATACAATTACTTTTAAATTGGAATATTCGAATTTAAAGTAATTGACAAATATAAAAATATTAATGTAACCAGAGAGTCTAAAATAATTAAAATAAAAAAAAATAAAAAAACGTAAATTTATTGTGTTAATTAAAATAAAGTATATATTTGCAGCCGGTTAAATATAATGTAAAATTACAAAAATCATTATTCATTAACAGTTCAATATTAAATATTATAAGAGGTATTTTCTTACTTCTTATCATTCCAAATTTGAAATATTTTTTAAACAAAATTCATTATAAATGTACGAATTAGAAGAGTTGAAGGGCAAAAAGCTTCCCGAGCTTAAAGATATTGCCATAGAGTTAAATTTACGAAAAATCACAAATCTGCGTAAAGAAGAGCTCATGTTCAAAATTTTAGATCACCAAGCAGCAAACCCTACACCAGAACAAAAAGAAGAGGAGAGAAAAGAAAAGCATAGAAGACCACGAGTAAGGGTTGAACCAACTCCTCAATACAAATCACTGACTGATTCTGAAGAAAAAACTGATCAAGTTGATACTAAAGAAGCTATAGAGCCTAAAGAGGCAATAATTGAAAAACCTATTATAAAAGCAAAAGCTCGCGAAGCTAAAGCAGAGCAAGTAATATACCCAAGACCTGCCTCAGAACGTCCAAGTCCTGCAAAAGTTGAACGTCCAGCTAGAACAGAAAGAACTGAAAGACCTTTAAGAACTGAAAGAGCAGAAAAACCTCTAAGAACTGAAAGAGCTCCTAGACCAGTTTTTGAGAAAAAAGATCGTCCGCCATTTGAAAGAAAAGAACGTCCTGCTTTTGAAAGAACTGAAAAAGCAATAGATAGACCTGCTAGAGTTGAGCGTCCTGTTGGCGAGCCAAGTAAATTAGAAGAAAGACGTCCAAATCCAAGACCAGTAGAAAGAGCTGCTGCAAAAGCTAAAGCAAATGAAGAATCATTCCTAAGTGAATATGAAGGAATTAGCTCTAGTCATGGAGTATTAGAAATCATGCCTGATGGTTATGGTTTTTTAAGATCATCGGATTATAATTACTTAAATTCTCCAGATGATATCTATGTATCACAGTCGCAGATTAAACTTTTCGGTTTAAAAACTGGTGATACTATTAAAGGAACAATCCGTCCTCCGAAAGAAGATGAAAAATATTTTCCTTTGATTCAAATTGAAAAAATTAATGGATTAAATCCTAAAGACATTAGAGATCGTATTCCTTTCGACTTTTTGACTCCATTATTCCCAAAAACAAAATTCAAGTTAACTGGTCACCCAAATGATAGCATTTCGACTCGATTAATCGATTTATTTGCTCCTATTGGAAAAGGTCAAAGGGGATTAATTGTTGCACAACCAAAAACTGGTAAAACAGTGTTGCTTAAAGAAATAGCAAATGCAATTGCTTATAATCATCCAGAAGCATACTTAATTATTCTGCTTATTGATGAACGCCCTGAGGAGGTTACCGATATGCAACGTAATGTAAATGCGGAGGTTATTGCTTCTACATTTGATGAGCCAGCAGAACGCCACGTGAAAATTGCGAATCTAGTTTTAGAAAAAGCCAAAAGATTGACCGAAAGTGGTCATGATGTAGTAATTCTATTAGACTCAATTACTCGCTTGGCACGTGCCTATAATACTGTTGCACCTGCATCAGGGAAAGTACTTTCTGGTGGTGTTGAAGCTACAGCTTTACAAAAGCCTAAAAGATTTTTCGGTGCCGCTCGTCAAATTGAGAATGGTGGATCACTTACCATTATTGCCACTGCCTTAACTGATACTGGCTCTAAAATGGATGATGTAATCTTTGAAGAATTTAAAGGAACTGGAAATATGGAATTGCAATTGGATAGAAAATTATCTAATAAGCGAATTTTCCCAGCTATTGACATTGTTGCCTCTTCTACTCGTCGTGATGATTTATTATTAGATAAAGACACATTACAACGTTTGTGGGTATTGCGTAATCACCTTGCAGACATGAATCCTGTTGAAGCAAGTGAGTTTTTGCGTGATAAAATGAGATATACTAATACCAATGAAGAATTCCTGATTTCGATGAATGGATAATCATATTCATATTATGAAATAGATATAACGTCCAAAGTGATTGCCACTTTGGACGTTTTTTTTATTTAACAGAGTCCACTTAAAAAAGTAAATCTTAAAAATATATTATTTCTTTCAGGATTAAATATGAATCTTTAAAAAGGAATATTTTTTCTTACTTTCGCTTCTCTATGACTAAACTTAATTTACCGGTTTTTGAATTTCGAACTCGACTCAATGATAAGGGCAAAACAGAGATATTTGATGCCATTCGCAAAAAATATATTCTACTGACGCCAGAAGAAAACGTTCGTCAACATTTCGTTCAATACCTAATTGATTATAAGGGATTTCCGCCATCATTAATGGCCATAGAAAAGGGATTAAAAGTAAATAATTTAACTAAACGTACTGACATTGTGCAGTATAATAAACTAGGAAAACCGATAGTTATTGTAGAATGTAAAGCGCCAAATATCCAAATCAATGAGGAAACATTTGCTCAAACGGTCATGTATAATATGCAGCTTCATGTTGATTATTTAGTAATGACTAATGGATTGAAGCACTTTTGTTGTAAGATAAAAGACGACCAATCAGGACTAGATTATTTACACGAAGTTCCGATGTTTGATGAATTATAAAAAAATAGCAATTTGAAAAAACCAACAACTAGATACACGAAATCCAGATGCAACAAATAGGACTTTTAAAGAAACTACTTCCGGGATTACTACCCATCCTAATTTTTATCGTTGCGGATGAAATTTGGGGAACTCAAGTCGGACTTGTTGTAGCTGTAATTATTGGTGTCATTCAGCTTATCTATTTTATTATCAAAGAGAAGCGTTTAGAAAAATTTGTACTTTTCGACACCTTGTTGATTATTGCAATGGGAGGAGTTTCAATTATTTTAGAAAATGATATTTTTTTCAAGCTTAAGCCTGCAATTATTGAGGTCATTTTGGTTACGGTTCTAGCCTATTCCTACTTTTCAAAACATAACATTCTTATGAATATGTCGAAAAGATATATGAAAGACATGGAAATTAGCGAAGCTCAAAACCAAGTAATGCGTAAGAGCCTTCGGAATATGCTTTTTATTTTATTGCCTCACCTCCTACTCACTATTTATGCTAGTTTCTGGATGAGTACCGAAGCCTGGGCTTTCATTAGCACAGCACTTTTATATATTCTGCTTTTTGGTTATTTTGGTTTGGAATTTTTGATTAGATATTTGAAAAACAAAAACACAGAATACCTGCCCGTAGTTGATAAGGATGGCAAATTGATTGGAAAAGCTAGTCGAGAGGAATGCCATAAAAATCCAGCATTAATATATCCGGTTGTCCGTTTGCATTTATTCAATCCAAAAAGAGAAATTTTACTCCAAAAACGCAGTTTAAAAAGCGATATAGAACCGGGTAAATGGGATGCCGCAGTGGCAGGGCATGTCCATTTTGGCGAGGAAATAGATCAGGCCTTAAAAAGAGAGTGCCTTGAAGAATTAAATTATTCGATATCAGAGTTTCAACTAATTGACAAACGAATATTTCAAGCAGAAAGTTCCACCGCGCTGATGTTTGTTTTCGTGGGGATGATTGATGAATCACCAAAAGCCAATTTAAAAGAAGTTGAAGAAGTCTCTTTCTTTAGAATTGAAGAGCTCAAACCATTGATTATCAAAGAAAAAACAACAAAAGGATTAGAACAAGAATTACCTATTCTTCAACAGATTAAAAAACAAATTAAGTAATCATATGCCAACTCAAATTCCCAGTAAGCAAATAATCGAGGCAGCACACATTCGCATTGCACCTTACATACATCGCACAGCAGTTTTGCAATCAAAGCAAATTAATGAGATATTGAATTGTAGCATATTTTTCAAATGTGAGAATTTTCAAAAAGTGGGCGCATTCAAATCCAGAGGAGCTGTAAATGCTGTATTTTCACTCAAGGAAGAAGAATTAATAAAAGGTGTTTGTACACATTCATCTGGAAATCATGCGCAAGCGCTTGCAAGAGCAGCTGCATTAGCGAAAGTTCAAGCACATATTGTAATGCCCAATAATGCTCCGAAAGTAAAAATTGCTGCCGTGGAAAATTATGGTGGTAAAATATATTTCTGCAAGCCAACCCAAGCGGATCGAGAGAAAACTTTAGAAAAAGTGATTTTAGAAACAGACGCAACATTCATTCATCCTTATAATAATTTAGAAGTTATTGCAGGTCAGTCAACTGCAGCAAAGGAATTGATTAGTGAAATTCCAAATCTAGACATCATCATCGCCCCTGTAGGTGGAGGTGGATTGTTGAGTGGAACAGCTTTGAGTAGTTTCTATTTTGGAAATAATATTAAAGTGATTGGTGCAGAGCCCAAAAATGCAGATGATGCCTATTTATCTTTTCACAGTGGTGAAATACATCCGTCTAACGACCCACAGACCATGGCCGATGGACTATTAACTTCTTTGGGAGATATTACATTTCCGATTATTCAAAAACACGTAGAGCAGATATTAGTTTGCCAAGAAGAAACAATTATCAATGCCATGAAGCTGATTTACGAAAGACTTAAAATTGTGATAGAACCCTCATCTGCTGTTGCTTTGGCGGTAGTGATGGAAAATCCAGATATGTTCAAAAACAAAAAACTAGGTATTATATTAAGCGGAGGCAATGTTGATTTGAGTGGATTTTTCGAGTCATTATTAGATGCATAAAGGCTAAAATAATTAAGTAAAAAGGCAAAATTTAAATACAAAATACTACATCAATATAAAAGAATATGGCACAAGGCAGATTATACTTATTACCCAACACCATAAGTGATGGAGATTGGCAAAATGTAATTCCAGCTGGGGTACAAGAGAAGGCGATGCCAATCCGGAATTTCATCGTTGAGGATATTCGCACTGCAAGGCGATTTCTGCGAAAAATTGGTTTCGATGCCAGCTTTGAAGACGTTCAGTTTTTTGAACTGAATAAACATACTCTGGAGCATGATATACCAAGTTTTCTAGAGCCATTAAAACAAGGATTTGATATGGCCATTATTAGCGAATCAGGATTACCTTGCGTGGCTGACCCTGGAAATTTGGTAGTTGAAATAGCCCAAAATCAATCCATAGAAATAATACCACTCGTGGGCCCCTCTTCCCTATTTTTAGCATTGATGGCTTCTGGTTTCAATGGTCAAAATTTTGCATTCATCGGCTATTTACCCATCGAAACAGGAGCAAAATTAAAAGCATTGAAGCAACTTGAAAACAGAATTCACAATGAGCATCAAACTCAAATGTTTATTGAAGCTCCATATCGAAATCAAAAACTCTTTGAATTTATAGTTCAGCATGCACAAGCGAATACTAAACTCTGTATTGCCAAGGAAATAAGTGGTGAAAATCAATGGATTAAAACCAAAAGTATTCACGATTGGAAAAAACAAAAAGTAGATATTCAAAAGCAAAACACAATTTTTCTATTATATAAATAGTGACCAGATCTCAAGCATATCTTCTGCTGGGCATTAAAGAAGGTGCCAGTATTTCAGCAATTAAAAAAGCCTACCGAAGCAAAGCAATGGAGCTTCATCCTGACCGTAATCCAGGAAGAGACACCCATGACTTATTTATCCATATTGTTGAAGCTTATGATCTATTAAGTAACCCTAATAAAACACAAACTCGTTCAACATCTAGAACATACACAGCTAGAAGTCAGAGTGAAAGTTCAAAGAGTTCTGCACCTAATTCTAAATTCAGATCACGAACTCATAACCATAAAAATTATCAAGATTTTCAAGAAAGTTACGAAGAAAGATACGAAAGAGCCAAAAGAAAGTATGAGGAGGATTTTGATAAAAAAAGCTTTCAAATTTATGCAAATAATCTAGAGGAATACCAGAGCGGATATCAGCGAAAAATTGTAAAAGTATTGGCAGCTTTTGGTATAGCTTTTTGTTTTCTTTTTCTCTTAGACCACTATATGCCCGTTCAAGAAGAAAACGTTCAAATTGAAGAATTAGAATATCGTAAATTTGAAGGAGGCGAGTATAGTAAGAGAGCAACTTTCGTATATGAGCATCAGAATTTTGATTTATTTTTTCGAGATTATCACCAAATTCATTCAAGTCGTTGGAAAATAATAGCAATAAAAACTTCAATCTTTAAAGATGCTAAACTTATCAAATTCATATCTTTATACGATAATCAAGTAAAAGTAGTATTACATCAAAGATACAGTATTCATCATTATTCTTTTGTATTTACTATTCTGTTCTTATTTCCATTTTTAAGTTTATTTATTGAGAAGCCTACTTTTAACTTTGTATTTTTCGGAATCTATTATAACCTGATGGCATTTCCATTGATGATGCTTTTTTTACTTTTTCATGAAATGAGAATTGAGAGAATACTGAGTCATTTTTTTTAAACAAAAAATAAATTCCATAACTGAAATGAAGTACATTAAATAATGTACTTTTGCTCAAATAATACTATGATAAAATGAAAATATTATACAGCATAATAATATTGGGGATTGTAATCTTCTCCAACGGATGTAAGAAATCACAAGGAACTTTCTCCATATCAGGAAAAATAAGCAATATGGATAATAATAATTCTATTGCTGAAGCTAGAGTATATCTCGATGCTAAGATATTACAAAATGGCGTTTATAATTCTAGTTTTACAAATATTGCATCAGCCACAAGCCAGAGTGATGGGAATTATAGTTTTGAAATTGAAGAGCAAACCATCTCAGATTATCGTTTTAGGGTAGTCCGGACGGGTTACTTCGATATTGAAGAAATTGTAAGTGTAGATATTTTGCAAGCAAGTAATACTTTTTCTAAAAATTTTAAACTAACAGAAGAAGCTTGGGTCGAATTGATTGTAAATAATACAATGCCTCAAGATTTGGATGATGAAATTAACTACCGATTTAGCAACATCGAAGTTTCAGGAAAAGATTGTTGCAGCAATGAACTTCATATCGGTATAGGCCCAACTTATTCTGCAACAACTCTTTGTAAAACAAAAAGCTCCAAATGGATTAAAATAGAATGGGTAATAAAAAAGAATGGAGGACAAGTCTTAAAATTCGACTCCATTTATACAGATGCGCAGCAAACAGCAACCTATCATATCAATTATTAATATGGATAAAATATTATTTGTAGCATTAGGAGGTGCATTAGGAAGTAGTTTTAGATATATCTTATCACTTGCAATCCCAAAACTATTAGGAAAAATAGCTATTTGGGGCACATTCACTGTCAATATTATAGGTGCCTTACTTATTGGAATTTTATGTGCTTTTTATGAAAACAGTACGGTCAATGACAATGTTAAGCTTTTTTTAATGGTAGGAATTTTGGGTGGATTTACTACTTTTTCATCTTTTGCGTTGGAAAATTTAATCTTATTTAGAAATGGTGAAATTCGTACCTTGTTTATTTACATCTTTGCTACCAATATTTTAGGGCTTATAGCCGCCTTTGGAGGCTACTATTTGTCCAAAGGATTATTAACAAATCTATATTAGAAACTTATTTTAAAGATTTTTAGAAAATGTTGTTAAATGAAAAATATATACTATCTTTGCACTCTAATTTACGTCATGTAAATGCGACAATTGACACTATAATCACAAATTAATGGATAGATGAAAAAACATCTAAATATATTTATTGAAGGGAAATTAGATAATGCTGATTTCAACTTCTACTCACAATCGGGAGCATATAAATTTAATATTCATGCAGTTTATATGAATGGCGACAGCAGACATGTTGATTTGCAGGCCGAAGGTGAAGATGCTGATATGGTTAATTATGTAGAATATTTAAAAACAGGTCCACTCAGTAAGCATATTGAATTATTCCGTGTGGAAGAAGGCGAATTTGTTGGTATTGATGGATTCAAATCTCTTAAAGTACATAAAGATAATTTCACTTTTATTCAAAAAATTAAAAAGAAATTTGGAAAATAAAAGATTTTTAAAACATATAAAAAAATCGGGTTCAATTAATTGAATACCGATTTTTTTATTTTATTACATATCTAATCATTCTAAATAAGAGTTTTAAAAAAACTTCAATCGAAATCAAAAAAAACAGAGAAACTATAATTAGTTCCTCTGCTTCTATAATATTATGCCTTTAATAGCTACCTAATAAAAAGTTTAGATTTATATTTCACATTTTTACCATCTAAAATTTCAATAAAATATTGTCCAGCCTCTAAATTATTGCGGATGATTTCGATATTGTCATTATGAATAATATATTCTAATTTTATCCCTTTGCCTTGTACATCATATAAATAAACAGAGATATCCGAATTAGAAGCTAAATTTATATCTATCAATGATTTATCAGTCATAGGGTTAGGATATATATTTATATTTTCAGCATTAAATGCAGGGTCTATCCCAGCACCAACTGATAAAACTACATCCTGACAAGCAGGAGCGCTCGATCCGTACATATTAGTTGTAACAAGGCATACGTGGTAAGTACCTCCTACTGCTGGGAATGTATGAGCAGGGTTTTGCAAATTACTCGAAAGGCCGAAATCATCAAAATCCCATGACCACTGTGTAGGTCCATTTGTTGATTGATCTGTAAAAATAACAATTGGATCTCCAGTTATATTAAAAGTAAAATTAGAAATTGGTGGGTTAATAGAGTTCACAGGAACGTTATGGCAAACTGAATCAACACCTCCACCATTGGTGACTTTTAGGCAAACTAGATAATTATTATTGGCGGCATAAGTATGACTAGTATTGATAGAATTTGAAGTAATACCATCACCGAAATTCCATAAATAAGTTACGCTTAGACCTGTAGATTGGTTAATAAAACCTATCGTTGGTGTGAGTGCAGTATCAAATGTAAATGCAGCAGTTGGAGCAGGTGGAGGTGCAACATAAGATGGTTTTGTAACGGCTCTAAAATGAAAATCAGAAGTACCCTGTGTAACCCAGCCAGATGTTCCGTATTTGTACGATCTTGCACCAGCTCCCGGTTGAGTAAGTACAGCCCAACATGAACCAGTAGGCACTGTATATCCAATAAAAATATCACCCACCAAGGTGTCTAATAAAGCTGAATCACCTCGTAAATCAATCAAAGTCATTGGGCTAGTATTCTGCAAATCAGCCGTAGGAAAAACTTTAAAAGGAGGAATAATGTCTGTTCCCGGAAGACCGCTTGCATTTGTCCAAATATGTACGAGCATTGAATCATTAGGGCGATTTACATCTGTATAATTTCTCAATAATATGGAGGTTAAATGCTGATTTCCTGCAGGTAACGAAATTCTAACTGCAGCACCTGTTAATGAAGTAATAGAATCCACAACATCCACAACTCCGTTATCATAGAAAATGTAATTACCAGCTAAATACTTATAAATTGGGGTACTAACGGTATTGGCCATGGGTGAACTATCGATAGCATAGAAATAATATTCAACCAATGAACCTGCGTTAATTTGAGGAATTACATATTGGTATGTATTACCAAATGAACTAGTTGGAGTTATTGTAATATAGCTACCACTATCTACCCTATAATTTAGCTCAGCTGTAGCAACTCCTGAAATATCAATAATATTAGCAGATACTTGCTTCGCGCCTAGAACCCCTTGGTAAAAAGTAGGTGGAGTGTGAACAACCAAAGGAGGTGCATTATCAAAAGTATCACTTGTGATAATGAAATCGTCAATATTCATTCCATCATATTGCACTGCAACATCACTATAAAAACGAAAGCGAACTTTTACATTTGGATTACCCACAAAGCCACCAAGGCTATAATTAAACTTCGTCCAATTTGCTAATGTGTCATCAAAAACATCAATATTAGTCCAAGCTGCTCCGCCATTTGCAGATACATCTAAATACATATAATCGAATCCTCCTTCAATGACATATTTGCCATAAAAACTCAAGTCCGCTGATAAAGAGGAAGAGAGATTTACACCAGTAGTCATCGTTGCAGTAATATAATTTAGACTAGGTGCATAATCTCCAACAGGACTTTCTGTCAATGAATGAGATGTTGAATATGATGCAGTTGAACTCAAACCCCATGAGCCTTGCAATGTCCAATTCGTTGTGCCAGCTTCAAAATCATCAGAAAACAGAATTGTTTGAGCAAATAATCCTGATGAACATAATAATACAACAAGCAAGAATAGTAGTGATTTCATAAGCTTTTTCAATTTAGAGTTAACAATAAATTAATTTCATAATAATCAACCTTTCAATCTTTTGAAAAGTAAAATATTAAAACCAAAAGTAAACAAAAAAATCAAATACTACAATTTATTTTCAATCTCCAACATTTTATAAAAATATGTTGAATTATGAACACTTAAAAAAGGGCACAAAAATATAGCCCATATACTTAGGTATTAAATAAACAAAGAATGATTTTGAAAAAATTAGCGGAGGCGGTCAGATTCCTTTACTAAATTATCGTCTTTTCTGATATTACGATTTGCCAAAATAATGAGTGCAACGGTAATAATAGGGAAATAAGCCGCTATTTGATATTCTACTTTATCGTTCACTTCAGCAAATTTGGCAATAAAGTCAGCATAAAATAAAATGGATATTAACAGGCCAAAATTAATCAGCAAGTTAAACATGTTGAGCATCAACTGCTGACGTCGATTATGATAACGAAAAAGGCTTAATAAGCTGGTAATACCTAAAATTGCTGAGAGTATTGGTAATGGCCAGATATTAGGAAGTTTTTCAACAAAGCTTATATTTTCAACGCCATCAAAACGAAAAATACTCATATAAAAAACTTGATCTCCGGCTTGAAAACCAATTACTGGAAGAAATACGGTAATGGAAATGAGAATGAAAACTAAAAAAAGATATATGCTCTGAACTCTTTGAATCATGACTTTAGATTTAAATATTGAAAAAAAAATAGGCTGCAAATATAGTTTAAAAATTACTCAAGCGGTAAATCAAATTAAGCAAATTTATGGTCAAAAATACTTCAATATTTTAGTATTAATCACGGCAAAGCCTTTATAAAAAGATTTGTAAACTTTTCAACAAAAGCAATCAATCGTCTCAAATTGGTTAACTTTACAGCCGTTTTATATACCCATAATCTCATGATATGTTTTTAATATTTGATACCGAAACCACTGGATTACCAATCGATTATAATGCTCCTATTAGCGATAGTGCAAATTGGCCACGAATGGTTCAGTTGGCTTGGCAAGTGCATGGACCAAAAGGTGAATTGATTGAAGTTAAAAACTATATCATCAAACCTGAAGATTATCAAATCCCATATGACGTTGTAAAAATACACGGAATAACTACCGAACGAGCTATAGAATTTGGGGTAGATATATCTGTCGTGTTGGAGGAATTCTCTAAATCAGCAAAAAAATGTCAGTTTTTAGTTGGCCATAATGTATCGTTTGACAATAATATTTTAGGAGCAGAATATTTTCGCAAAAATACCGATAGCCCAATAGAAAAAATGGATAGCCTTGACACAAAAGACTTATCTGTTGAATATTGTGCATTGCCAGGTGGAAGAGGAGGAAAATATAAATGGCCTAAATTAGCTGAACTTCATATCAAATTATTTGGAAAATCATTTGAGGCTGCTCACAATGCAGCGGCAGATGTTGAAGCTACAAGTCGTTGCTTTTTAGAACTTGTTCGAATTGGAATAATTGGTCAGAATCCGCTTAAAATGAGCTCCGAAGCTTATCAGAATTTTATTGATAGTAACCCAAAACAAATTCAGGCAATTGGGCTTAATACACAACCCTACAATCCCAATGACATTCCTATTTCTGCGAAGGACAAAACAGAAATTATAGTCGAGCCCAGTAAAACTGCTAAGCCAATAAATGTAAGCACTAAAATTCCACAATTCACTCATCTGCATCTCCATACCCAATACTCTATTTTGGATGGGATGACGAAGACAAAAAACTTGGTCAAAAAGGCAAAAAAAGATGGCATGAAAGCCGTTGCCATTACCGATCATGGAAATATGTTTGGCGTAAAAGAATTTCATCAAACGATGACCAAAGAAGGCATTAAGCCAATTATTGGAATGGAAGCCTATATGGCATTTCGTTCTCACCTCGATAAAGAAAAAGTAGATTCAAGAAGGTATCATTTAGTGCTTTTGGCCAAAAATGAAATAGGATATAAAAATCTTATGAAGCTATCGAGCATTGGATTTTCAGACGGTTTTTACTACAAACCTCGAATTGACAGAGAGTTGCTTATAAAACATAAAGAAGGGCTAATTGCCTCCTCGGCTTGTTTGGGAGGAGAAATTAATCAAAAGCTTATGGGCAGCACCGTTGAGGAAGCTGAAAAAAGTCTTTTGGAATTAAAGGAAATATTTGGTGATGATTTTTATCTAGAGCTTCAGCGACATAGAGCTACAGATCCACAAATGAATAACACAGTTTATCCAGATCAAATATTTGTCAATAAGCATTTAATTGAGCTTGCAGCAAAGCATCAGGTAAAGTATATTGCCACTAATGATGTCCACTATTTAAATGAAGAAGATGCAAGTGCTCACGATCTCTTAGTTTGCTTAAATACTGGGAGAGATATAGACGATCCTGACAGAATGCGGTATACGGGCCAAGAATGGTTCAAAACAAGAGAAGAAATGTCTCAGCTCTTCGGAGATTTACCAGAAGCCATTTCAAATACGCAGGAGATAGTGAATAAAGTAGAACAATATCCGCTGGATCATGATCCTATTATGCCTGACTTTATCATGCCTCCGGAATTTACAAATGAAAATGAATATCTAAAACATATTACCTACGAAGGAGCATATAAAAGATGGGGCCAAGAACTTTTACCCGATACCATTGAGCGCTTAGAATTTGAATTAAGTACCATTGAAAAAATGGGTTTCCCTGGATATTTTCTTATCGTATGGGACTTTTTAAAAGCAGCCAGAGAAATGGGAGTTTCTGTTGGTCCTGGACGTGGAAGTGCGGCTGGATCTGCGGTTGCTTATAGCCTAAAGATTACAGAGATAGACCCATTGAAATACAATCTTCTTTTTGAGAGGTTCTTAAATCCAGATCGTATATCTATGCCTGATATCGATATCGATTTTGATGATGAGGGACGTGACAAAGTATTGCAATGGGTAAAGGAAAAATATGGTGCTAAAAGAGTTGCTCACTTGATTACTTTTGGTTCAATGGCAGCCAAATCTTCAATTAGGGATGTTGCCCGAGTGCAAAAATTCCCGCTTTCAGAAGCGGATAGACTTGCAAAAATGGTTCCTGAAAGACCTGGAATTACGCTAGTTGACTCATTTAAAGAAGTTGCTGAATTCAAACTCGAACTCACTCACGGTAATGAAGCTAGCAAATCAGTATTGGATTTTGCCCAGAGGCTCGAAGGTTCTGTTAGAAATACAGGAACTCATGCTTGTGGGGTTATTATCAGTAAGTTAGATTTGGATAATTACGTACCAATTACGCATGTAAAAGATAGTGTTTTAGAATATGCCACTCAATATGATGGCCACTATGTAGAGTCGATTGGATTGCTAAAAATGGACTTTTTGGGACTAAAAACCCTAACAATTATTAAAGATGCTCTTTTAAATATAAAAATATCACAAGACAAAGATATTGATATTGATTCAATTTCTTTGGAAGACAATCTCACTTACGAATTATATAGTAAAGGCGAAACTTCTGGATTATTTCAGTTTGAATCTGACGGTATGAAGAAGCATTTGAGGAATTTAAAGCCTACGAAATTTGAGGATTTAATTGCTATGAATGCGCTATATCGTCCGGGGCCAATGGAATATATTGAAAGCTTTATTGCCAGAAAAAATGGCAAGGAAAAAATTGAATACGACCTTGCCGGAATGGAAGATTTTCTAGATGAAACTTACGGCATTACGGTTTATCAAGAACAGGTGATGCTTTTATCTTGCAAATTGGCTAACTTTACTCGTGGACAATCTGACTCTTTGCGAAAAGCGATGGGTAAGAAAATAAAATCCATGATGGATGAATTAAAGATTTTATTTTTAGAAGGTTGTGAAAAGAATGGTCACGATTTAGTAAAAGTAGAAAAAGTATGGAAAGACTGGGAGGCATTTGCAAAATATGCATTTAATAAATCTCATGCCACATGCTATTCATACGTATCATATCAAACTGCCTATTTAAAAGCGAATTATCCTGCTGAATTCATGGCTTCGGTGCTCAGCCACGAATTGAAAGACATCAAAAAGCTAAACCTGTATCTCAATGAATGTAATCGTATGGGATTAAAGGTAATGGGGCCTAATATTAATGAAAGTTATTCCAATTTTACGGTAAATACACAAGGGGAACTTCGCTACGGAATGGCTGGAATTAAAGGAGTTGGAGAAGCAGCTGTGGATTCCATCACTAACGAGCGCGAGACAAATGGCAATTTCAAAGATATTTTCGATTTTATAACCAGAGTAAATCTACGATCTGTCAACAAAAGAGCAATTGAAGCATTGGCTATGGCAGGTGCTTTCGATGAGTTACAAGCTGATAATCACCGAGCTCAATTTATGGCCGACTATAATGAAAGCGAAAACTTTATAGAGCGATTAATTAAGCATGGCAACCGAATACAATTGAACGAAAACTCTGCTCAAGCTTCCTTATTTGGAGAAATGGAAGAAGTACAGATTAAGAATCCAGAATTCCCAATTTGTGATCCTTGGAGCAACATTAAAAAGTTGAATTTAGAAAAAGACTTGATAGGATTTTATCTGAGTGGGCATCCCCTTGATATCTATGATGATACAATCTCCAGTTTTAAAATCATTGATACAACGGCAGTTGAAGAACTCATAAGCAATAGAACAAAACAACAGGTTCGCTTTGCTGGCATTGTGACCAAGGCTCAAGTAAGGGAATCGGCTAGCAATGGGAACAAATTTGGCTTTTACACTATAGAGGATAAAAGTGGAACTATTGAAGTTGCTTTATTCACTGAGATGTTTTTGAAATATAATCACTTACTTCAACTTGATAACTTTGTATTTGTGCAAGGTAGCATCAAAGATTCGTATCGCGATAATACAAAATGTGAATTGAAAATTGACGACATCATGATGCTCGATTCTATCATGAATCACTTCACCAATAGCATTAAAATTCAGATGAAAGTTGAAAATCTGAATCAAGATTTTCTGAAAGAATTTACTGCCGCTATTAAAGAAAACCCAGGTAAAGTAAAACTACAGTTTTTTATACAAGACCAAGCCGAACAATTAGAGATGAGCCCTAAGAAGCTAAAAGTTTCTGCAGATGGTTTTTTAAAGACTATTAAAAAGTGGGAGCATTTGAATTATAAAATCAATTAGAAATTTACTGCTTATACTTATTTAATTGCGCGAGTAATTTCTCTTTTTCCGATAGGACCAGCAATTTTTTCAACAGAAAAACCTGCTGCTTTTAAAGCACGTCTTACATCACCTTTTACAGTGTAAGTAGTTAATATACCGCCTATTGACATAGAGTTATAAATTTCTTGAAAAATACTGAGCGACCACAAATGAGGTTGTATATCAGGAGCAAAAGCGTCAAAATAAACGACATCAAATAACTGATTTGACTGCTTAAAATTTCTAAAATCTATTTCTTGTTTTAGCAGCGAAAAGTTCTCCATAATCTCTGATTTCTGATTCCAAACCGAAAGATGCATACGCTGAAAAAATAAAGCCTCTTCCCTACTTGCATAGTTCAATAAACTGGATTCCTTTTCTGTTATTGGATATTTTTCTAGTCCCACATAATTGATGATTTTGCCAAATTGCTGCGCATAACGATATGTCATGAGCGCATTTAGTCCCGTTCCAAAACCAAATTCCAAAACACTAATCTCATCTTTTTTGATTTGTGCTAAGGCTGCATCTATAAATATATGTTGTGACTCTTGCACTGCGCCAAAATGTGAGTGATAGTGCTCGCCCAATTCTGGTACAAATAAGCTAGAACTTCCGTCATCTGTGATAATAATTGACCGCTGCATTATTTATTATAAATTAGGTGGATATTTAAAATTTCTTCACCTAAATCAAATGACGAAATTAGTTGACCACTAGGTATATCAAAAACCATAACCATTTGTTCAGCAGAAGCATAAACCCGATTTGACAATTGATCAAAAGCCAGAAAATGAAGCTCCTTTCCAGTATAAATTGGGCTCACACTACTCACTTCATATTGATACCATAATAGTTGATTTCCAGCGGCTAACAAATAATTTTTGGAATCTATTTGCGCTGCACTACTAAAAGCAGCACCATGATAGCTGACAGGTTCTGTTGTGGCATTATTATCAAATATATACTTCTCAATATTTCCCATATTTGTTTGATTAAAAAATATCATAAAATCGTTAGCTTCAAAGGGAAATGCATTGATAATATCACCTTGCAAACCAAAACTTGCATGTTGCGAAGCAGTAGTTCCTAAATGCAGAGATATCAATTGATTTGATCCATTTGTCTGCTTTTGAACAATCAAAAAATTGGGGTTCACATCTAACACTTGAGCAGGATAAAACCCAGATTGTGTTGGAACTGTATGTGTTTGATAGCCTAAATAATTATACAAAGAAACGGAACCTTGATAAAAAGAAACTGCGGTCAAGTCAGAAAAAGAAGTCAAACCAGAAAAATACGGAAAGGGAGGATTTGGATAATGGGGAATTCTTGTCAATGTGTCTTCTGTAAAATAATCCCATACGATAACATCGCCTGATATTGCACCTGCCAAAGCAAAGCGATGATGAAAAGGCAAATAAACAGAGGAGGAATAATCACTATAGAGCTCAAATTTAAGCGTTGAGCTGGATAGACTTGTATTCAAATCCCATACTTTAGTTTTGCTTCCCTGCCGTGTGACAACAGCCACTCCTTCTAATACTTGAGTGATTTCAGAAATAATAATTTTTTGATATTTATGCTTTACTTCTTGTTCATTAGTCACTTTACAAAGCACTTGATAAATCCCACTAAGCATATAATAGTCAGAAATTATAAAAGCAAAATCAACCGTTAACTCATTTTTGTCATTAGCAGGATAAGTATAATTACTCAATTGAGGTATTAAATGTTCATCCACCAAAGTAAATGCAATAGATTTTATTGCACTAATTGATTTAATATGCACACGTATTTCCACAGTATCTCCAACTGAGTATAAGGCATTTTCTTTTGGAAAATCGTATGTAATTTCTGGAATATCTATTATATTTTTTTTGCAAGAAAAAATGCCAATAACACTTATGACTACAAGTAAAATCAAAACTATTTTCATGTCTGTTTTCATGTGTTAAATTCCATGTTTTTTGATAAGGCTAAAGTAACAATTTTATCTACTTTTGCAAGCCCCAATTAGGGTATTAACATTGGTGATTTTATAAACGGAAAAAATGGAAAACGAAATATCAACTTTAGAGGAATTACAAGAGTTAATCAACACTAAGCCAGCTATATTGGCTTATTTTTACAATGACAATTGCGCTCCATGTGTTAGCCTAAGACCGAAAGTGATCGAGATGAAGGAAAGTCATTTTCCATTACTTGATTTATATTTCATCAATTCAAAAGAGCCAAGTATTCCTGCAAATTTTGCTGTTTACGACTACCCCTCTCTTCTCATATTTTTTGACAAAAAGGAATATATCAGAGTGAGCAAATATGTTTCTACTGTTCAATTAGCAGAACAAATTCAGCGCTATTATGATATGATTTTTGGAGAATAATTTTCTTCACTAAAACTCGCAAAAAAAATTTAGACTCTAATAATTACTCTCTGTAATTGTGGGGCAAATCTCTTTATAGATATTATAATTGACTTGATCGAAGCATACAAAAGTAACCTCCAAAGAATTATCCACTTCAATAAAAAACTTAACCACGGTATTGAGAGCAATATGAGCAGCGTCTATTTTAGGAAAGCCATAGGATCCCGTAGAAATATTTGGAAAAGAAATGCACTTCAAGCCATACTCTTTGGCCAAAAGCAGTGAATTCCAGTAGCAATTTGCCAAAAGTTCTTCTTCACCATGTGTACCATCAATCCAGATTGGTCCTACAGTATGGATTACAAATTTAGCAGGAAGATTATAAGCCTTAGTAATTCTGGCTTCACCAGTTGGGCAACCATTCAATAATTTACATTCCTCAAGAAGCTGAATTCCAGCAGCCTTATGGATTGCACCATCAACCCCACCACCACCTAGCAAAGTAGTATTGGCGGCATTAACAATAGCATCCACCGAGATTTCAACGATATTTCCTTTTACTGATTTCTTCATGCTTAATAGTAAATCCTAATGATTAATTATGCTTTATATAACGATTGCAAAGATACATTAAAACGAACAAAAAAACATTCATTTTTTGCCATAATTGAGAGCAATTCACAATGATTATCATTTTTTTAATTATTATCTATTTGTATTTCTGTTCTTAAACAAAATAATTGTAACAGTTCTTTATAGTTTATATTTTTCAATTAATGGTACGCCTATTTTATTCGAAACATATTGCAGCGATTTCCATACAATTCGTCGTTTCCATTTTAGGTGATTCAAATAAATTGCTGAATACTCTATTGAAGGTTCACCTCCTCTCATACGCTTAAATTTTGGCGCACCAGAACTTAAATTAAGTCGTAAACCAGTTTTAAATTTATGTATTACAGCTAGTTGTGCTGCATGAATATAGAGCCCTTCACTCTGAGGCATATCTGTATCGTAACCCACTAATGGTGATGTAATTGTGTCGCCAATTATAAATAAACCAGAAAAGCATTTTAATACATTATTATGGTCTTTATAACCTTGAAAAAGCATTATATTCTGTTGATAGACAGTCTTAAAATATGCTAATGTAAATTGCGGATTGTATTTAGAATATTTTTTCAGATACAGCTTTTGGTATAAATTCAAAGCCTGCTCAATAAATTCACCCATTGCAGCATGGTCAACAAATATTAGATTTTTTCTAGCTATCAACTTATTATCTAGACGATTATTCCTTTTCTTTAACCACTTTTCATAAGACAAATCAAACATATATACCTGTCTACTTCCAATTAACTTATAATCTTCAGCCTCAAATATTTTCAATAAATGTTGGTGTTGGTTATTATTCAATGATCTAAAAATAATGCTATGATCAGGATATTGTAATTGAATAAATTTGGTTATCTCTTTAATTTCCAAACCGCTCCATTCAGGATATGGATTGGTAGAAAGTAAAAAATTATTGATATGTACATTCTTATTAATCTGTCCAAACTTAAGCCATTTTGAAAGTAGATGAATAATAAAAAGAAGCGGATATTGAATAAACTTATTTTTTACTTCCATCAAAAGTTCATCTTTTGAATAAAGTGCATAAGCATTATATGGCGAGCAAACAAAAGAGCTCTCCCATTCTGTATCATTAATCGTTACTGGAAAGTATATATCTGGTGATATTTGCAATATTCTAAGTTCTGTTGTTACATTTTTTATCAATTGTGAAGATTCGTTTTTGGCAAACAACTCCGCAAAATATTTCAACTTTCCTTTGGGGATTTCATCCCAATTTTTCCAACTAATCTTCATAACCATTCCATTCTATATCACGAGTAGTTGCCGCTAACCAAGTCATGTTTTTAAAAAATTTGATATACGCAATTTCAAGCAAGCTAAGTGCTTGCATAAAAAATGGCCATTTATCATTTGATGCATAAACCGCATCTTTTGACTTCCTAATCTCTTTCTTTAAAAATGCAAATGGATGAGCGATTGCCATAACCGTTTTTAAAGAACTATTTTTATTTTGATTAAATATAGTTTCATGATTGGCTAAAAAAGATTGGGCAATTTTATCAGAAATTAGATGCGCACCACTAGTTCCTCGTGGATTGCATTCAATAAAATGCGGTGAATCAAATTGATCAATAATTACATCAAAACTTAATTGTCCAGTATATTTCATTTTTTCTCCAAAATTTCGCACACTGTTAAATATTTTTTTATGCTCCACACTTTTAAAAAAAACTCCTGCTCCCTGGCCAACTCTATATAATGGAATATAGGAGGAGTATGCTTTTAATAGCCCATTATCCCAAATTGAATAAACACAAATTTCCTTACCTTTGGTAAACTGTTGAGCTATCCATTTTGACTTTTCAGAGTCTCTAAAATAACTAGAATTCAAATGATTACCAATTATGGTTTGACTTGCAAATCTTGAATAAATGGGTTTAAAAACATAATTTTCACTTTGGTCCCAATCATCGAAATCAGTCAATAAAACTGATTTTGGGACTGATAATTCATCACCATAGGATTTATAAAAAATAAACTTATTGTGTAGCGAGTTCAATAAATCAATGGCTGAGGTCCAAACTTTACAATTGAATTCAAGTTTATATAAGGAAATATAGAAGGTCTCTTCGCTAGTTGGAATAATGTGGGTAATTTTTTCTGTCGCAATAATTTCATTAATCTTATGAACAAAAGCAATTATCTCTGTTTTTGGAGGTGGAATTTTATAATATTTACTCGTACCCTTTGACCAACGTGAAATGGGAAAATGCAAGGAATCAGCCAAGATCACACGATGACTTTCTTTATAAAAATTCCTTACAAACTCTAATGCTATTGGTGCTCGTGCACCTGTAATCAATATATTAGCCAAATGCTATTTTTGATAAAGTAAATAAATAATTGGTGAAAATAATCAAAAAAATATATTCAAAAGTATTAATCAAATATATTCAAAAAGTATATTGTTAAAATATTATACCTCGATTTAATATTAATCAGAAAAAATAAATTATTTATAATTAATCATCAATAATAAATAGGATAAAACTTCGGACCATTTTTGCTAAATTCCACCGCAGGCATTGGAAATTTCAAAAAACTAATGACGTTAAAAAATGATTTCAAAAATTTTGACTTCGTTGGAATTCGTGTCCAATCGATATCAGGAGAAATATAAAACTGTCGATAACGGTCAAATTGTGGAACAAGAACGCCATTGACATCTGATGGATTTGAAAAACCACCCAACATACCTTCAGCACCATAGCCAACTGCGATGTTTAACCATTTAGGAAAACGGCTTTCTTTCGGCATAAAGCTATATATATTGGCACTTAGCCAATAGGTTTGTCCATTATAATCTTTTAATGCCTGTTCTATAAAACTTTCTCCCAATACATTAGGCCGATACTGAGCAAATTCTGTAGTATGAAAACTGTAACGCATGGAGATTCTTTGCTCTTTCCAAAGGGCAGCTTGCGACATATACATTCCTGATCCAATAGCATTTGCAGCCATATCGCCCCACGAAAAACCCCAATTTTGACTATAGGCGTCTAACATTTCTATTGATGTGAGATATAAAAAACCCACACCTCCTCCAAACCACACTGATTTGTTATGAGAAACACCAGAGTATCTAAGCATATCATATCCAATTTTGCCTAGGTAATACGAAGTTGTAGCATGACCAACCTTATCCACTTGCAGCCATTCTGAATTATCGTTAAATGCATGCCACTTTTGACGGTCAAAATCGCTGTACCAAATATAATTTAAACCCACAATAGATCCCAACCATAAGCTGCCTTCTATTGCTGCTACGGTATAAAGCCTATTTTTATGTAAAACTGAATCTGGAGGCATAATCTGAGCATTCAAACTTTGACTTCCAAAAGCAATCCAAATGATAAAAATAAATGCGCTTTGAAAAAACTTCATTGATAAATTAATTATTCGGCAAAGATAGAATAATAGAAGATAACGAATTGTAAAGACTTTTCAAATAGATGTACACGAAGAGTCGTTGATAAATCTTAAAATTCAAACAAAAAGGTCGTTGGAATATTAGCATCTTTATTTTTTTTATAAATTGTATGCTAACGCTGAATATATTGCGTTAATAGGACTGATTTTATATATTATATGAAACTAAATATCAAACTGTTATTAGGGATTATATACTTGCTTCTGCTATCGATAAACAGCAGTGCTCAAGATCAGATTACCTATGATAATCAGCAAATAGCAGCTTTGAAATTTGTTTATTTGCCTTTTGAAAATGCAGAAAGTTTACCCAATTATTTTATCGATCAATTAGCGGAATCAGAATCAAAAATAAGAAGCTACTATACTTTTCAAGTAGCTGTTTCTACTGATTGTAAACTAATAAAAAAACCACAAAACACCTATCAAATATTAATTGCAATTGATAGTTTTACAGTAGATAAAGATCTGATGTACAAAGGTTTTGACTTTACCAAGATCGTGCTTCCAAATATAATTGAATTTAGTTATGATTTAATAGAAGTAAACCAAAACAGGAAGGAAAATAAAAGAATCCCAATTCCGAAAATCGCTCAACTGATACTTTTTGATTCCACTTTTGTTGATAGTACGGCAAAAAGTTCATTTCAGTTAGGAGACGAAAAACTTACCTATTATTATAATGCTCAGCAGAAAAGTGAATTTCAATCGGCAATTGAAATGATAAAAATATATTATCAAGAAGGTGAAGCATTAAAACAAATGAATGTTGACATGTCTGGGTTAAAAGATAAAAGCCTCGATAAAATTAAGCTCCAAAGTATAGATATTAAGTATTTAAGAAAAGAATTTAGCAAACTTACTATGCCGAAATTGGCCAAGGCACTTTCTTTAAATACAACAGATCCAGCAGGTATTTACAGATACTATTTGGAAACAGATAAAACTATTAATCTACTCAGCACTCAATATCAAATAAAGATTAACCAACTAGATACACTTTTTTACGAACAAGGAGTCCAGTTTTTAAAAGATAGTTTGCAAAAAAAAGCCATAAATTCATTTGAAAAAGCATTGGAAATAAATTCAAAAATGGTGGAAGCAATTTATCAATTAGCAAGGATGAATTTTCAACAAGGACATTTAATTTTAGCCAAAGAACAATTGAATAATTTATTAGAAATATCTTCTAATTATTTGAAAGGAAATGAATTATCTAATCAAGTTTATCGAAATATCATTGAGAAAGCTGCTTTATTAAATCAAAAAGAAACTTATACCGAAGCTTTGAATTTGCTCCAAGAAGCTCAAGAATTTTATGAAAAGAATAATACCATCATCACTTTTAACGAAGATCAAACTATTGAAATAAACAAATCCAAATATGGCATCTATAAATCTTATATTAGCATTACTGGCGCAGCATTACGCAGTGGCAGACTCGATATGGTTGAAAACTATTTGAATACTGCTAATTCATATCAACTTAAAAATACGGATGCAATTCCTAATAATAATGAATTAACAGCATTATATACTTTATTAACCACCGAATATTTACGCAAAAGTATAGAGTCGAAAAATGCCTTTAACTCACAAGCATCGATTCGATATTGGAATAAAGCTGATAGTTTAAGTAAGGCACACCAATTGACTGATGCAATGAGCTTTGTATCCGAAGTGGAGCGAAACACTCCAGATGTAAATCAGCCTAAAACTATTGCTCCTAAATTAAGTGAAACCAAAAAAGTGGAACCAAGGGTTGTTAATCCTCCAAAAGTGAAGAAAACAATTCCAGTTAATAATGAAAACGCCATTTCAAACTATAAAACATTGATTGAAAAAGGGGAAATATATCTCAATTATAGAAGATACGAATTGGCATATCCTGAATTTGTAGCGGCTAAAAACATTGAAAATCAGTTTAATTTAAAGAAAAATGATTCACTTGCCTCCTATTTAAAGCTTAGTGGAAAACCAATCATTAAAACCAAATTAGATAACGCTATTTTATTGGCTTGGAAAGGAAAATATACGATGGCGGAAGCTGTTTTAGAAAATACTACAAAAGAAGTTCAAGATATCGGCTTAGAAAATGATCCGGAAATTATCAACTTGACAAACCAATTAACTAAAAGTATAGCCAAGAAAGCTGACAAGGAATTGATTGTTAAATTTAATGATTTAATGCAAAAAGCTGGTAAAAGTGTAGAATTCAAGGATTATATTTCGGCAGAAGAGTATTGCAATCAAGCTTTGCATATTATGAAGCAAAATCCTCAAATTGAACTCAGTACAGATTATCCAACAGCAATATTGTCGAAATACGAGGCTTATATAGCCTATCAAAAGACCTTAAACACTGGACTCAATTATTGTATAACAAAAGAATATGACTTAGCTATTCAAAGCTTTATTAAAGCGGATAGTTTATATGACAAGCGCCAGATAAATGCTTCAACGCTGCAGAAAACAAGCTTTATTAAGTTTGTGCAAAATGGCCAATCAGCCGGATTTTATCCAGTTGCCATTCAGTTTTTATTAAAAGAAAATCAACAAAACCAAGCATTTGAGCTTTGGAAAACCGCTATAGATCAAAATATAGAAATTATTAGCACCGTGGAAATAGAGTGCATGACAGCATTAGGAATATTTGACCAAAGTCAAAATCCAACAGAGGACAAGAAACTACTTTTTGGACGAAGATTTGGTGCTAATCGACATTTCGCATCGCTTAAAAAATATTATTATAAAGCTTTTTAAAATAACCAATATGAATCAACCGAAAATCTTATTTCTTAATATAATTCTTAAACCGCTTATATTTATTGCCCTTATAATCAGCATGTCATCACATGCCCTTGCACAAAAGACCTATCCTACTGATTATTTTCAATCTCCTTTGGACATACCTTTAATTTTATCGGGCAGTTTTGCTGAGCTTAGATCAAATCATTTTCACTCTGGAATTGATATTAAAACACAAGGAGTTACGGGCAAAAAGGTTTATGCAGTTGCTGATGGATATGTTTCGCGTATAAAAGTATCAGCTTGGGGTTATGGAAATGCGATTTATATTCGCCATGCAAATGGCTATACTTCGGTTTATGGACATCTTGATAAATACAATGCAAAAATAAGTGAAATGGTCAAAGCAAAGCAATATGCCAATCAATCCTTTGAAATAGAACTATTTCCAAAACCTGGCGAATTACCCATAATAAAAGGAGAAATTATCGCTTTTAGTGGCAATAGCGGTGGTTCAGGAGGTCCACATTTACACTTTGAAATTCGAGATTCGAGAACCGAAGAACCTGTTAACCCTTTGCATTTTGGTTATCAAATTGCTGATCATCAATATCCTAAAATAAAGAAATTTAGAATTTATAACTATCAGAATTCACAAATATTGGCTTCAAAAGATTATGATATACTTCAAACCAACGGGCAAGTAAAACTTCGGAATAATGTAGTTATCCAAATTCCAACTCGTGAATTTTACGCAGCAGTTATGGGCTATGACCAATTGGATGGAGCAAGTAATCATAATGGATATTATCGACTTCAATATTACCTTGACGACAGTTTGTTTTTTCAGTTTTCGGCAGATAAAATAAATTTTAGCCATCAGCGATATATCAATACATATATCGACTTTGAGGAGTATTATAAAACATCTGATCGTTTTCAACGAACTTTTGTGGAAAAAAATGATAAGCTTGGCTCGATTCGAGAAGCTGAAAATCATGGAATTATTCAACTAAAAGATTCAGAGATTCATCAACTTAAAGTAGTTGCATCTGACTTTGCTGGACAATCATCGGTGCTCCTTGTGGATGTTCAAAAGCACGAAAAAGCGATTCTGAGTGAGCAAATTGATCCATTATTTAAATGGGATAGGAAAAATACATACAACAGTAATGAAATGGAATTTGAAATACCAGAAGGTGCTTTATATAGTGACCAAAACTTTTGGATGGAAACTTTAAAAAATCCATATAGTAAATACAGTCAGTTATTTAGCATTTATGATGAAAGTGTAGCAATAAACCAATATTGCAAAATAAAACTTAAAGTTAATGACAGTATTGTAAAGGGAAAGCAGCATTCTCAACTCTGTATTTTAAGTTTAGATAAAAAAAATCGTGCAGTTTACGAAGGCGGTAAATATGTAAATGGATGGATAGAAAGCAGGACTCGGAGTTTTGGAAAATACTATATTGGTATTGATAGTTTGAGTCCAGTAATTACACCAATTAATATTTATTCAGGAAAAAATATAAGTCAACAATCAGATATAAAATTTACGGTAACTGACAATCTATCAGGAGTAGATAAATATAAAGCGAGCCTTGATGGAAATTGGATTTTGCTTGAATATGACGCAAAAAATAATCGGTTAACTTATACTATTGACGAGCATTTTCCAAAAGGAAAACATGAGTTTGTAATTCAAATTTGGGATGATAGAGGCAATAAGACGAGCAATAAATATCCGTTAATTAGGAACTAGAAACAAAGCTAAAATTATGTAAATTTGCCCTTTGAAAAAAGAGCATAAAAGGTCCTGTAGTTTAATGGATAAAATCTCAGATTCCGGTTCTGAGGCTGTGGGTTCGATTCCCGCCAGGATCACAGAGTAACAAACGAATCCGTGTACATTGTACACGGATTCGTTTATTTATAAGGGTTTGGTTGTATATGTTTTATATTTATTTTATAGTAATCGTGTTTTATAATGTTAAAATATGTACTTTTGTTTTATTATAGTTTTAGAGAAAAATAAATAATAAAACATTATGATTAGTTACTCATTCTTTAAGTTAGCCAACGTCCGCAAGGATGAAAAATCAAAACTCTACCTAAGAGTCACAATAGATAGAAAGCACAAATATTATGAGCTTCTTTATGTTCAATCGAGTCTTTGGGATGCTAAAAAAGAGCGAATGAAAGCAATTGACGAAAATTCCGCAGTTATCAATAGCTTTTTAAACGAGAAAGCAAAAGAAGTGGATGAGATACTGATTAATCTAAAAGTTCGTAAGCTTAGTGATAGTTTCTATAATTTTGACGCAGCATACTTTGTAAAAAAGTTCAGCTTATTTAGCTTCTTTGAAGATGTTATTATTAAATTAAATAAAACGAAATTTGATGGTGGTACAATTCGTCTGTATAAGAATTGTATGGATAAATTACGAAAATTCACATCTGGAAAAGATATTGAGTTAGCAGATATTGATTATCATTTTATTGAGAAGTTTGATGTGTATTTGCTTAAATTAGGGCTAATGACTAACACTAGGGCAAATTACCTTAAAAAGTTTTCTCGTGTACTTAATGATGCTAAGAAACAAGGATTTATTGTACGTAATCCTTTTGACATGTTTACAATCAAATTAGAGAAAACTAATCGTGTATTTTTGTCTGAAGACGAGCTCAAAAGATTAGTAAAATTATTAGAGGACAATACACTCCCAGAAAATATTAATACAACACTTGAAGCTTTTATTTTTAGCTGTTATACTGGACTGAGACATAGTGACGTACAACGAATAAAACTTAGCAATATACGAGATAATACCATTGACTTAATGTTAAAGAAAAAGACTACCAAAGGTTATAAGAGATTGATTGTACCTTTATCAAAACAAGCAAAAAAGATGATAAATTTTGATAATGAGCCCGACTCACTCCTCTTCCCTTCTCTCATAAGTGCAACAAAATGTTCTCTACACCTTACAGCCATTGCAGTTATTGCAAAAATTGAAAACGACATTAGCTTTCACGTAGCACGTCATACATTTGCAACAATAAGTTTAGGGCTTGGCATGGATTTAAAGAAAGTATCAGAGCTTTTAGGACATGACTCTATCCGCACAACTG
>ERZ889078.481-NODE-481-length-36015-cov-13.558843_pt1 | contig 36015 bp, 26 predicted proteins | sample MGYA00521266_ERZ889078 | MGnify/ENA primary metagenome ERZ889078 (study PRJEB32303, sample SAMEA104408618) | aquatic metagenome | biome: Brackish water; feature: Pelagic; material: water | place: Baltic Sea | collected 2014-06-16T06:34:00 | depth 76,534 m ...
ATTATTCAGACTCTATATCATATTAACGGAGCCGAATTTCCAATATTATCTTCACAATTCCTAATTTCAAGTTTGCGGACAAGTGGGCAAGTGGGTGAGTGACAAGGTGACAAAGGCACAGAGGCAAGAAGGGATGAGGGGATGTTGCTCAGGGCACAGGGCATAGGGCACAGGGTTCAGAAAGGAAGAGAATTGAAAACCGGAGATTTCAATAATTCGTAAATCGAGAATAATTGAATTACCGTCTGCTTTAGCTGACGGGTAGAAGAATCCCTGTGCTAAAGCACGGAGCAAGTCATAGAAATCTTGAATCTATTCTTTCATAAAATTCAGCGCGCTTCCCGCCTTAAACCACTTTACCTGCAACTCCCCGTAACTGTGGTTTGCAGTGATGGACTCTTCGGTTCCGTCGGCATGATGCAGCACCAGTGTCAGCGGAACGCCGGGAGAGAAGCTGGCCAGTCCGATTACGTCGATTGTATCATCTTCACGAATCTTGTTGTAATCTTCCGGATTGGCAAAAGTAAGCGCAAGCATCCCCTGTTTCTTCAGGTTGGTTTCGTGGATCCGGGCAAATGATTTCACGAGGACGACCCGGGCATTCAGAAACCGTGGTTCCATGGCTGCATGCTCGCGTGAGGATCCCTCGCCGTAATTTTCATCGCCCACGATGATCGAGCCAATCCCTTTGCTTTTATAATCCCGGGCAACCTTTGAAACCTCACCGTACTCGCCAGTGGTCTGGTTTTTCACCGCATTGGTTTTGTCGTTAAAGGCATTGACAGCTCCCATCAGCAGGTTGTTGGAGATGTTGTCGAGATGTCCGCGGAACTTCAGCCAGGGTCCTGCCATCGAAATATGGTCGGTGGTGCACTTTCCTTTGGCTTTGATCAGCAGGCGAAGTCCGGTCAGGTCTTTACCCTCCCATGGAGCAAATGGTTCCAGCAACTGAAGCCGTTCCGAGGCATGATCTACCTCGATAGTGATACCGCTTCCATCATCAGGAGGAGCCAGGAAGCCGGTTTCTTTCACCTCAAACCCGTCAGGAGGAAGCTCATGTCCTGTAGGTTCATCCAGCATGACCTCATCACCATCCCTGTTCGTAAGGGAATCTTTCATGGGGTTGAATGCCAGTGATCCGGCAAGGGCCATCGCGGTTACGATCTCCGGGGAGGCCACAAATGCGTGCGTGCTGGCATTGCCATCGTTACGCTTGGCAAAGTTGCGGTTGAAGGAGGTAATGATTGAGTTCTTCCGGGTTGGATCCTCCATGTGCCTTGCCCACTGTCCGATGCAGGGTCCGCATGCATTGGCCATCACCACTCCGCCGATCTCGGCAAACACGCCCAGCAATCCGTCGCGCTCAGCGGTATAACGGATCTGCTCCGATCCCGGGGTGATCAGGTATTCCGTATTGACTTTCAGATTCTTTTCACCGGCCTGTTTTGCGATCGATGCTGCCCGTGTGAGATCTTCATAGGAGGAGTTGGTGCAGGAGCCGATAAGTCCCACTTCCAGCTTTTCGGGGTAGTCGTTCTCTCTAAGGAAAGAGGCCAGTTGCGATAAGGGAGTTGCCGCATCCGGAGTAAAAGGACCGTTTACATATGGCTCAAGTGTTGAGAGATCAATCTTAATATACTGATCATAATAAGCCTCAGGATCCTTCATTACCTCTGCATCCGGGGTCAGCAGGTGTGCATGTTCATCAGCCAGTGCAGATATTCCGGACCGTCCGGTGGCATCAAGGAACTCTTTCATTTTGTTGTCATAGGCAAAGAGTGAGCAGGTGGCGCCAATCTCGGCCCCCATGTTGCAGATAGTCCCTTTTCCTGTGCAGGAGATGCTTTCGGCACCCTCTCCGAAATACTCCACGATAAATCCTGTGCCTCCCTCTACTGTCAGTATGCCGGCCAGTTTCAGGATCACATCTTTCGGACTGGCCCATCCATTCAGCTTGCCGGTAAGCTCAACGCCCATCACTTTTGGCATTTTCAGCTCCAGCGGCATCCCCGACATGACATCCACGGCATCGGCGCCGCCAACACCAATTGCTACCATGCCAAGCCCCCCGGCATTTGGAGTATGTGAGTCGGTACCGATCATCATCGCACCCGGGAAAGCGTAGTTCTCAAAGATCACCTGATGGATAATGCCGGCACCGGGCTTCCAGAAACCGATTCCGTACTTCGCGGAGACAGTTTGCAGGAAGTCATAGACCTCTTTGTTCGCTTGAAGTGCCATTGGAAGGTCGGTGTCCACTCCCTCTTTGGCAAGGACCAGGTGGTCGCAATGAACGGTTGCGGGCACAGCGCTCGTTTTGCGGCCGGCAGTCATGAACTGCAGCAGCGCCATCTGGGCTGTTGCATCCTGCATCGCAACCCTGTCGGGCCGGAAGTTGACATAATCGATCCCTTTTTGTAGCGGTTTTTCAGGGATGGGATCAAAAAGATGCCCGTAAAGTATTTTATCTGTAAGGGTTAACGAACGGCCTATTAAGTTTCTTGCAGAGTCAGCCCCCGAAGCTAGTTTTCGGTAGGTTTCGCGGATCATCTTTACATCTATCATCATGGTTTTTTAAAAAAATTGATTCAAACCGCAAAATTACCAATTCAAAAGAATAAATTTGCCATCTCTTAGAATAAATCCCTTATATAATATTGAATATCATGACTGGAGAGAAAATTACCATTAAAGACCGAAAACTGACAGTACCTGATTATCCTGTAATCCCTTTCATTGAAGGCGACGGGATTGGCCCTGATATCTGGAATGCAAGCGTACGTGTGTTTGACGCTGCTGTAGAGAAAGCATATGGCGGAAAACGCAAGATCATCTGGAAAGAGGTTTTAGCAGGTGAGAAGGCTTTTGACCAGACCGGAGAATGGCTTCCGCAGGATACCCTGGATACAATCAAAGAGTACCTGGTTGCAATCAAAGGACCTCTGACCACACCGGTAGGAGGGGGGATCCGTTCCCTGAATGTAGCTCTGCGCCAGATCCTCGACCTGTATACCTGTCTGCGCCCGGTAAAATATTTCAAAGGCGTTCCCTCCCCGGTGAAACGGCCCGAACTTACTAATATGGTGATCTTTCGTGAAAATACTGAAGATATCTACGCCGGCATCGAATGGATAGCTGGATCACCAGAGGTTCACAAGGTAATCGACTTTTTGATTAACGAGATGGGCGTGAAGAATATTCGTTTCCCTGAGAGCTCTTCCATCGGCATCAAACCGGTATCGAAAGAGGGAACCGAGCGCCTGGTTCGTGCCGCTATTGAATATGCCCTGAGGCACGGAAAACCCTCTGTCACCATCGTGCACAAAGGGAATATCATGAAATTCACCGAGGGTCAGTTCAAGCAGTGGGGCTACGAACTTGCCGAGCGCGAATTTGGCGACAAAGTATTTACCTGGCCGCAATATGATAAAATCAAGGATGAGAAAGGCGAAGAGGCTGCAAACAAGGCTCAGAATGAAGCCATTGCCGTCGGCAAACTGATCATCAAGGATGTCATTGCTGATGCCTTCCTGCAGCAGATATTAACCCGCCCGGCCGAATATTCGGTGATCGCCACGCTTAACCTCAACGGCGACTATATTTCCGATGCCCTGGCAGCTATCGTTGGCGGTATCGGGATTGCTCCCGGAGCCAACATCAATTATGTAACCGGCCAGGCAATTTTCGAAGCCACACATGGTACTGCTCCCAAATATGCAGGCAAAGACCAGGTCAATCCCGGTTCAGTTATCCTTTCCGGTGTACTGATGCTTGAATTCATGGGCTGGCAGGAAGCTGCCGACCTGATTGTCAAAGGCATCGAAGGCGCTATCGGCAAAAAACGCGTCACCTACGATTTCCACCGCCTGATGGAGGGCGCTACCAAGCTGAAGTGCTCCGAGTTTGGCACGGAGATTATTGCCAACATGTAGACTCTAATGACCCCTCCCTGGCGCTCCCCTTGGAGGGGAGGGAATTTTTTGTTGATTCTCGAGGTACGATTTTCAATTGAATTTGTGCCTACTGCCAACTGCCAACTGCCAACTGCAGTCTGGGTGTAGTGGATTGGCTTTAACCAAGAAATTTCAGGATTGGAGTGCTTAAGTATTGCGTGCAAAATCAAGAACCACTTTCTCGAGTCGTTTTTTTACATCACCCCATTTTGATTCAGGATTATCAATTAAAACTGGCCAATCAGCAAGATCCACATCTTCAAACCAGATCAGACTTTTTAGGATAAAAGCGACATTTTTCTGGTCGTACTTTTTTTTGTAAAACTCAAGCATCTCCCCGAGTGTGAATTCAGGAAGAAGATAATAGATATCAACATTGATATTTACGATGCCCAAAGTGCAAGGCAAGTGCGGTTCCTCCTACTAGGTGAAATCCCTCCAGATAGGGTTTGCTTTGCAGGATTTTTATGAGTTCCAGTGTTGGGGGTTCGACTGCTTTCGTTGGAAACATCTGAATTACTCCGCAGGTTTATTAAAGAGCTTGACAATGAAATTGAAGGTTTTTGGATCGATATAGGATAATTTGCACAATACCTCAACAACTTTTTCCTTACCATAAAAATGGATCACCTGGTTCATTTCATGGATTTCCCCCAGCGAAAATACCCGGTCAATGATCAATCGGCTGGCATTTGTTTCATCTAAAATGGCGAGATCCACATCCCAAAAATAGTTGGGTTTTAAGCTTGAAATAATTGAATTATTTGGATTCATAAAAACGCTGTTCCTCTTTGTCAAAGATACAACATTTTTTACGATCCACCTCATCCCCCTGCCCCCTTCTCCTCAAAAGAGAAGGGGAGAGGTTCCCTCTCCTTGAGAGCCTGCCCCGCCCATGGCGGGGAGAGGGTAAGGGTGAGGTGGATTATTTGTTTGAACTGACCAATAAAGAGATTGAAGTGGCTTCAAACGAATTTAACTTTGTTGATATAAAGGTCAAACTCTACCCAAATCCCACTGATGACCTTGTAACATTAGAAGTGACATCTCCGGAATCAATTGAACAAGTGCACGTTACTATTTACAGCATACTTGGTAAGGTCATCGACAGGGAGATCCTGAACGATGACTTCAAACATCAATTCTCATTATCAGGAAATCCTCCGGGAATTTACATGGTCCGGGTCAGAACAGACAACTGGTCGGAGATTGTCAAAATTGTAAAACAATAAAAATTGTAGGGGCGGACCTGCCTGTAGGGGCGACCTGCCAGGTCGCCCCTACAATTAATACGCCAGGTCGCCCCTACAATTAATGCATCAGGTCGCCCTTTGATCTAAATACCTGCCGGTTTTTTGGAGACCTGGGAGGTCGAATATTGTTTTATAATAACATCTCCCTGATATCTAGTCAGATGTAGCCTTTTCTCAATTTTTTACTAAAAAAACGTCCAATAAATATTGATATATGTATTTATTATACTGTATATTTGCTTGTTTAATCAATCTAAATAAAAATAATAATATATCTGAAAGACAATCTGAACTTCAATATCATTATATCTACCCCGGTTTTTTTATACACATGAACCAGACTAATCCAGACTACAATTTGCTCACAATGTTGAAGATAGGAAGCCTGCCATTCAGATTAAACAGGTTTAATCATGGAGGAAAACGTACACTGGATCACAAAAAAAAATTTCGGATTACATCACCTTGGTTACTGGTTTCTCAGTATAATTCTTATTGCCGGGATGAATCTTCAAGCCTCTCCTATCCCGCCCAACCCACCCGATCCGCTGGTTGCCGGATCAATCTCGGCTGATCAGGCCATTTGCACAGGATCTTATCCTTCTCTGCTGATAGGGGTAGCACCGACCGGCGGTACCACACCCTACAGCTATCAGTGGCAAAGCTCACCCGATAATTCCGCTTTCGCGGATGTCACAGGCGAAACCAGCCTCAACTTCCAACCCGGCACCTTAACCCAGACTACCTACTACCGTTTGAACCAGTTTTCATCAGGCGGAACAGCAACTGTGACTACAAATACGATTACTGTCAACGTAAATCCGTATCCGGCAACCCCTGTCATCTCACCCGCCGGTCCGATCGATTTGTGTTACGGCACCAGCATCGAACTTTCAGTGCCCCCGCAGGCAGGTTCAACCTACTGCTGGTATGAAGAGCTGTGGCAGAATGAAGGCAATGCCGGGTTTTCTTCCGGAGGAGCCCTTTCCGTCAGCCTGGCAATCAGTTCGTCGGGAGAACCCTACGTGGCATATAGAGACGCTTCTCAGGGATATAAAGGATTTGTACGGAAATTTGATGGAACCAACTGGATTAATGTTGGCCCGGCCGGTTTTTCCACAGGCTTGGCTGATTATCCCAGTCTGGCGTTCAGTCTCACAGGTGAACCATACGTAGCTTTCAAAGATCAGAGTGCATCAAATAAAGCAACAGTTATGAAATTCGATGGTACCAACTGGATCAACGTGGGGAGTGCCGGATTTTCTGCAGGTTCAGCTGCCAATCTAAGCCTCGTTTTCAGCGTTACCGGAGACGCCTATTTAGCGTACTCAGATGGGGCCGATTCATATAAAGCAACTGTGGTGAAGTTTGACGGGACCAGCTGGGTGAATGTGGGTAGTACCGGGTTTTCTGCGGGTTCTACTTCATCAATAAGCCTGGCATTCAGCCTTTCCGGTGAACCTTATGTGGCTTATCAGGATAAGGGAAATTCGTATAAAGCTACTGTTATGAAATATAACGGAACCGACTGGATCAACGTGGGGAATGCCGGATTCTCAACGGATAAAGCCGAGTACACCAGCCTGGCTTTCAGTCAGGTTGGGGAGCCGTATATTGCTTTCTCAGAAACGAATAATAACAGTAAGATAACAGTAATGAAATTTGACGGATCCAGCTGGATGAATTTGGGAGTGGTTGGATTCTCACGGGGATGGCTCGGAACCAGAGCGCTGGTATTTTACCCTTCCGGAGAACCATACATTTCTTTTAGAGATAACGATAACTCTGGCAAGGCCGCCGTAAAAAAGTTTAACGGAACAAACTGGGTTCTTGAGGGGATTTCTGGATTCTCGGCCGGATCAGTATCTGATCCCAGCCTGGCAATAAATACTTCAGGCGTTCTGTATGTTGCATACTCGGACGGGGCATATAGTGGGAAGGCTACAGTAATGAAAGCAGATCCGGTTTGCATAAGTACCTCAAACACCTATATGGCAACCAGCTCGGGAAGTTATACTATGAGGATTACCAACACATCTGGATGTTTCGCAACTGCCGGCAGCAACGTTGACGTAACGAGCTATCCTGAATTTGAAGTTAAATATATCTTCAATGAGGATGACACCATCTGCTCAGGAGTGGTTCCGGAGCAGCTTGAAGCGATGGCTCCTGACGGAGGTATTACGCCCTATTCGGTTCAGTGGCAAAGTTCCATGGATGGCACAACCTTTTCTGACATTGCTGGAGCAACAGGTTCAGTCTACCAGCCCGATGCCCTGACAGCCACAACGTACTACCGCCAGATGCAGACATCTTCAGGTGGTTGCGGAACGGGATATACCGACACGGTAGTAGTAAGGGTTAACCCGAATCCGTTGATCCCGGATATATCTCCTGCTGGACCACATAATCTTTGTGCCGGAACTTCCATTGAATTATCTATTCCTACACAGACCAACTCAACCTATTGCTGGCAGAATAATGAGTGGAAGGTAGTTGGAGTACCTGATTTCTCGGGTGATGCAGTGGACTATACCTCACTGGCTCTTGGTCTGAACGGAACTCCTTATGTGGCTTTTGCAGATGATGATGAGAATGGAGCAGCTACTGTAATGAAGTACGAAAACAGCAACTGGATGGTAGTTGGGGAATACGGTTTCTCGGCCGGAGAGGTCTTTGACATTACTATCGAAATCAACTCAACAGGTGTTCCATATGTCGCATTTAGTGATGACGAGGCATCAGAAAAACTCACTGTGATGAAATATGATGGCACCGGCTGGGTCGTTGTCGGATCTCCCGGATTCTCAGATGATGAAGCTGATTTTATCTCCCTGACTTTCTGGGATATTGAAGGTTTAATCGATATCCCCATTGTTGCATATAAAGATATAGGTAATGGTGGAGGTCTCACTGTGAAAACTTTTATTGAGGGTCCGGATTTCTGGTTTACCCTTGGCGATGAAGATTTCACAGGCGACGAAGTTTGGTTCACCTCCCTGGCATTCAGCCCGTCAGGCGATATATATGTGGCGTTTATTGATGATGAGTTCGGAGAGGTTTCAGTAGCATCATTCGACTGGGAAGATGAAGAGTGGTTTCCGGTTGGAGGTCCAAATATCTCTGGTGAATCCTGGTTCACCTCCCTGGCAATCAGTCCGGATGGAGATCCCTATGTCGCATTTTGTGATGACGAAGAGAATGGTGATGGGAAAGTTACAGTTATGGGACTGGTTGGGGATTTCTGGGGAACAATTGGAACGGATGGATTCTCGGCCGGAGCGGCCGCTTTTCCTTCCCTGAGATTCAGCTCTAATGGTGATCCGTATGTCGCATACCTGGATGTAGCTAATGGTTTCAGAGCCACAGTAATGGGGTTTGACGGAAGTAACTGGGTGACAAAAGGATCTGCGGGTTTTTCAAAGGGGGAAGCATATGTCACCTCCCTGGCAATCAGTTCAACTGATGATTTCTATGTTGCATACGTGGACGAAGGAAATAACTTCGGAGCTACGGTTATGGGTATTGACAATTCATGCATTAGTAATACTACAGCATTGACAGTAACTGAATCAGGCACCTACCAGGTGACTGTGACAAATGCAACAGGTTGTACCTCTGCTTCGAGCAATCAGGTTGAGGTTGATTACTACGAGGAATTTGTGGCAGGTACTATCTCGGCCGATCAGACCATCTGTTACAATACAGCACCCGTTCAGCTTGACGGAGTGGCACCAACAGGCGGGGGATCACCATACACATACCAGTGGCAGAGTTCTTCTGACGGAACCAGTTTTTCAGATATCTCCGGAGCAACCAGCCTGAACTACCAACCAGGCTCACTAACCCAGAAAACCTGGTATCGATTGAATCAGATCTCAGCCAGTGACTGCGGAACCGTCGCTACAGATACAATCATCATTTCAATCTTCTTCATGCCGGGTTCAGTCTCATCCACCCAGGCAATCTGCTACAACACTGCTCCTGCCGAGCTCCAGGGTGTTGCACCAACAGGAGGAACCACACCCTATACGTATCAGTGGCAAAGCTCAACATACTCTCTTTCATGGGCAGATATCCCAGGAGCCACCAGCATGAATTACCAACCCGGAGCTCTCACTACCACTACCTTCTTCAGGTTGAAGCAGACCAGTGCATCAGGCAGTTGCCCGGCATTAACAACAACTCCGGTTACCATCTTTGTTTATGCAGAGTTCATGGCTGGTTCGATCTCTTCCGACCAGGTCATCTGCTACAATATTTCCCCGACCCAACTTACAGGAGTGGCACCAACGGGCGGGAACGGACCTTATACCTACCAGTGGCAGAGTTCAGGTGATGGAATCAGCTTCACAGATATCACAGGGGCAACCGGTATCAATTACCAGCCGGGCGCTCTTACTCAAACCAGCTGGTACCGTTTGAAACAGACCTCAGGCGGTAATTGTGGTACAGTGATGACCAATCCGGTCACCATCACCGTTTACCCAGCATTCCAGGCAGGATCAATCATAGCCGACCAGAACATCTGCTACAATACAATTCCTTCCGAACTAACCGGAACTGCTCCAACCGGAGGCATTTCACCATATAGTTACCAGTGGGAGAGCTCTGCCAATAATGTTACCTTTACACCCATCGCAGGGGCCACCGGTATCAACTACCAGCCAGGTGCCCTGATGCAGACTACCTGGTACCGGCTTAACCAGACCTCAGCCAGCGGATGCGGGACCTTGTCGACCAACGAAATAACTATTTCAGTTTACCCCGAAGTTACTGCCGGTCTGATATCAGCCGATCAAAGCATCTGTTTCAATACCACTCCGGCAGAACTAACCGGTGTTGCACCAACAGGAGGCAACACACCCTACTCCTATCAGTGGCAAAATTCGACTGATGGAACCACATTTTCAGATATTCCAGGCGCCACCAACCTGGATTACCAGCCGGGTGCTCTCTCGCAAACCACCCATTACCGGCTTAACCAGACTTCAGCCGGTGCATGCGGGACCATGTCAACCAACGTGGTAACCATAATGGTATACCCCGATTTTGTTGCTGGTTCCGTGTCATCAGACCAATCTATCTGCTTTAATACCGTTCCCTTACAACTGACCGGTATCACACCAACAGGCGGAACCACACCTTACACCTACCAGTGGCAAAGTTCTTCAGATGGGATCACCTTCACAGATATCACGGGGGCTACCGGTATCAATTACCAGCCGGGCACGCTTACTCAAACCAGCTGGTACCGTCTGAAACAGACCTCAACCGGTAATTGTGGTACAGAAATGACAAATCCTGTCACCATCACCGTCTACCCGGCTTTCCAGGCAGGATCAATCTCGGCCGACCAGAGCATCTGCTACAACACCATGCCATCCCAACTTACAGGAATTGCGCCATCAGGAGGCAATATACCATATATATACCAATGGGAGAGTTCTACGGATAACGTTACTTTTACACCCATCGCAGGGGCCACCGGTATCAACTACCAGCCAGGAGCCCTGATGCAGACAACCTGGTACCGGCAGAACCAGACCTCAGCCAGCAGTTGTGGCACATTTACAACAGATGCCGTCACGATCACTGTTTACCCGACCTTCCAGGCAGGATCGATTTCAACAGATCAGTCTGTATGTTACAACACTGTTCCGGCAGAACTAATCGGATTGGCGCCAACAGGCGGGAACACACCATATACGTATCAATGGCAAAGCTCCACTAACGGGACCATATTTTCGGATATCCCGGGAGCGACGAACCTGAACTTCCAGCCATCGATGCTTACCCAGACCACCTGGTACCAGCTTATCCAGACTTCTGCGGATGGTTGCGGAACCTTAACTACCAATCCAGTTACCATTACTGTCTATCCTGAATTCCTGGCAGGTTCAATCTCGGCAAATCAGAGCATCTGCAATAAAACAATCCCTGCTCAGCTCACCGGTACAGCACCCACGGGTGGTAAAATGCCATACACCTATCAGTGGCAAAGTTCCATTGATGGAACTGCATTTACAGATATTCCCGGGGCCAACAACCTGAACTTCCAGGCCGGTACGATGACCCGGACCACATATTATCGCCTGGAACAAAATTCATCCGGAGGATGTGAGTCCATCACGACCAATACAGTCACAATCACGGTTTATCCGGAATTCATGGTTGGATCTGTCTCGTCAGACCAGGATATTTGCTACAATACTACACCGGCTCAGTTTACCGGAACAGCACCTACAGGTGGGAATACACCCTATGCATACCAATGGCAGAGTTCTATGGATAACCAGGCCTTTATGGATATCCCCGGTGCAACAGCCCTTGATTTCCAGCCGGGTACCCTCACTACGACAACCTGGTACCGTCAGAAACAGACCTCGACCGACGGATGCGGAATTTCCCTGACCAACACGATTCGTGTAATGGTTTATCCTGACTTCCAGGTTGGTTCGATCTCGGACAACCAGGCAATTTGTTACTACACTGTTCCGAACCAGCTTTCAGGGATAGCTCCCTCCGGAGGGAACACACCTTACTCATACCAGTGGCAGAGTTCAATGGATAACATCACATTCACGGATATTATAGGGGCTACCAGTTTGAACTTTCAACCCGACCAATTGCCCCAATCTACCTGGTACCGTCTGAATCAGATCTCTTCTAACGATTGTGGAACCTTGTCTACCAATACGGTCGCCATTACGGTTTATCCGGAATTCCATGTTGGTTCAGTGTCGGCCGACCAGGGTATCTGTTACAACACTGTTCCTGCCCAGCTTGTCGGAACGGCACCAACCGGTGGAAACCCTCCCTACAGCTACCAGTGGCAATACTCCACCGATAACCTTTCGTTTGCAGATATCGCCGGGGCTACCGGCATAAACTATCAACCGGGTGCCTTAGTCCAGACTACCTGGTACCGCCTGAAGCAGACCTCTGCCGGCAGTTGTGGTATGATGACAACTGACCCGGTTAAAGTAACGGTTTACCAAACTTTTGTCGTGGGCTCAATCTCAACCGATCAAATCATCTGTTACAATACCACTCCGGCACAGCTGATAGGAGTGGCTCCGTCAGGGGGGAATATGCCATACGCATACCAGTGGCAGATCTCTAACGATAACCTAGCGTTTTCAGATATCAGCGGAGCCATCAGCATGAACTACCAGCCTGGCCCACTAACCCAAACTATTTATTACCGTCTGAAGCAGACTTCATCCAGCGGTTGCGGAACCGAAATGACCAACACGGTCTCCATCACAGTTTACCCCGAGTTCCAGGTTGGGTCGATCTCGGCGAATCAGAATATCTGTTACAACACCGTCCCCGGAAGGCTTTTCGGTGTTGCACCAACAGGCGGCAGCGCTCCATATACCTATAAATGGCAGAGTTCCACCGATGGAATTACATTTAAGGATGTCTCCGGGGCTCCCAACCTGAGCTACCAGCCCGGTGCCCTTACTACAACAACCTGGTTCCGTCAGCTGCAGACTTCAGCCAATGGGTGCGGAACACGGATAACAGATACAGTCATCATCGCGGTTTTACCGGAATTCATGGCCGGGTCAATATCAGCAGACCAGGTTATTGCCTACAACACAACCCCTGCACAACTCAATGGAATTGCACCTGCGGGTGGTATCCTGCCATACACGTACCAGTGGCTGAGTTCAACCGATAATATCACATTCTCGGATATCACAGGTGCAACCAGTATTAACTACCAACCGGGTGATCTCACCGAGACTATTTATTATAAGCTTGAACAAACCTCATACAATGGATGTGGTTCAGTGCTGACAAATGATGTAACCATTACTGTCAATCCGCCGGTACCTGCGACCGTAGACCTGGAAAATGTTACTGTCACCAACGGTGAGATTATCTGTTATAACGCCACACAAATAATCACGGTGGCCGGGAACGGAACTACATTTACGGTTGAAAATGGCGGGAGTGCCACATTCATTGCAGGGAGCAAAATCCTGTTCCTGCCCGGAACAGTAGTCCTTCCCGGAGGTTACCTGCATGGCTATATCACAACCGACAATACCTATTGTACCAACCCTGGGAATCAGCTTGTTGTAAATCCAATATTGGAGGAGATAGAAGTGGGTTCAGGCGATTTTGATTTTGATAATATCAGGGTCAAACTCTATCCGAATCCTACAGATGATCTTGTAACACTTGAAATAGCATCTGATAAATCAATTGAAAAAGTATATGTTACCATATACAGCATGCTTGGCAAGGTACTAATCAGGGAAACGTTGACTGACGACTACAAGCATCAATTCTCATTATCAGGTAATCCTCCGGGGATTTACATGGTCCATCTCAGGACAGACAACTGGTCGGAGATATTAAAAATTGTAAAACAATAAGTCAACAGACCTTCCAGGTTTTAAAGACCTGGAAGGTCTAATTCAAGGGTAGGGTAGGGAGGGGTCATTCATCAAATACCCCAATATGCCGTGCAATAACCAGCCGCTGGATCTCTGAAGTTCCTTCGCCGATCTGCAACAGTCGCTGGTCACGGTAAAAGCGTTCGATAGGGTAGTCTTTCATCAGACCATAACCGCCATGGATCTGAACCCCCTCATCGGCCACTTCTCGTGCAATCTCCGAACAGTAGAGTTTAGCCATGGCAGCCTCCTTCGCGTAAGGTTTGCCGTTGGTTTTCAGCCAGCACCCCTTGTATAAAAGGTTTCGTCCCAATTCGATTTTAGTGGCCATGTCGGCGAGTTTGAAGGTGTTCACCTGGAAATGGCCGATAGGTTTGCCAAATTGTTTGCGTTCTTTAGAATACTGTAATGCCATCTCAAAAGCACCCTGGGCGCAACCCAGTCCCATGGCGCCGATGGCCAAACGACCGCTGTCTAATGTATTCAGCATGATCTTTGATCCTTCGCCGCGTTTCCCGAGGGTGTTGGTCAGGGGCACCCGGCAATCGTCAAAATAGAGTTCGGCAGTATCGGAAGCCCGCCACATCATCTTACCATGCATGGAGACACGCTTGAAACCCGGAGTGTCGGCATCAACGAGGATAGTGGTGAACTCTTTCTTTCCTTTATTTTCACCCGAAACAACCTGGACTGTTGCACCTTTGTTGATGGAAGAGGCTCCGTTGGTGATAAAGATCTTCGATCCGTTGATCACCCATTGGTCACCTTCAATTCGTGCCGATGTTTTTGTGCCGCGGGAGTCGCTGCCTGCATCAGGCTCGGTAAGTCCGAAAGCCCATAGCGCATCCCCTGTCGTAAGCATGGGAAGATATTTCTGCTTCTGCTCATCAGTCCCGAAGTTCATGATAGGCCCCATCCCCAGCGAAATATGTGCCGCTAATGTGGCTGCATGCGAACCGTCAACACGTGCCAGCTCCTCAACCGCAATAACATAGGCTAACATGTCCATTTCTGATCCACCATATTTAGTCTCGGTGATCAGCCCAAACAGGCCAAGTTCACCCATCCGTTTGGTGAGAGGCAATGAAAATTCACCTTTTTCATCAAGCTCTTGTGCAACGGGTTTGATCTCCCGCTCGGCAAAGTCCCGGACCGTTTTCCGGATCATTTCGTGTTCTTCGGTGATGTACATAAGTGATTAGGGATTAGCGATTAGAGATTAGGGATTTGCCATGAGGCATAAGCCATAAGTTTAAATATATGTAGCCATCAATTTATCCGGCATCTGGCATCCGGCATCTGGCATCCAGGATCTAGGATCCGGCATCCACAAATATAAAAATTTTACTGATATATTTCATTTGCAATCATAATTGCATCGCTCAGCAGAATCGGCTCCAATGGTATTGGAATCTGCTTTTCGTGAAAAAACCTTACCAGGTCCTGTGTAGCCAGGTTACCCATTAACTCGTGCCCCGACATAGGGCATCCGCCAAAACCGTTGATTACAGTATCAAACCGACGGCATCCGGCGAGGTAAGCAGCGTCAGCTTTTGAAAACCAGTCTCCCTGTCCGTGATGGAGGTGCAGTCCGAATTCCAGATCAGGATACTCCATTATGATAGCGTTGAAGACCTCATCAATCATCGCGGCATCTATTTCTAACGATACGTTTGACAGTGGAATAATCTCTGCTCCTATGTTTTTGAGTTTTCCGATCCAATCCAGCAAAAGATCCAGGTTCCAGGGATCACCGTAAGGGTTCCCGTAGGCATAAGAGATATAAATCACGGCTTTCTTTCCATACCTCCCGCAGAAGTTGAGAACCTCAGCCGTTGTTCCATAGACCTCATCGACAGTTGACCGGACGTTCTGCTTCAGAAATGAGGGTGTGAATGAGAAAGGGTAGGAGAGGGCTGTCACCTCCTCCATCGGTGCCACGCGTTCGGCACCCCGGCGGCTCATGACAAGCACCATTCGTTCAGATCTGGAATTCGTAAAATCAAGTTCACTGATCAACTCCATGGTGTCGGCCATCTGCGGAACAACCCTGGGATTGACGATGCTTCCCAGTTCAACAGTATCAAAGCCAACCTTCAGAAGCTGATTTACAAAACGAACTTTGGAGGATGTTGGGATGAAATTGTCTACCCCCTGCATCCCCTCCCTTGGTGATTCGATGATTTTTATCATGCCCTCCCGGATAGTGATTTCGGGATCCGGCCGTTGCGGATTGATTCGGAACGGAGACGGCGACCTGTTATGCGCTCCACCATGGCACCTATTTCCAACACTTTGTCAACATCCAGATGGGTGTCGATTCCCATCTCGTCCATCATTACTACCATGTCTTCCGTGGAGACCAATCCTACGATGTTGGCGTCCTTGTAATAATATTTCCCTGTTCCGGTTACCGGAACTCCATCCACGAAATTGGCCGGTTGTCCGCCGATTCCACCCATCGTGGATTCGTAGTTGACCATTCCGGCCTGAAGGGCAGCCAATACGTTTGCAAGGCCCCAACCGCGTGTCGTGTGAAAGTGGACGATCTGTTTCTCCACCCTGACGCCTGAATCGAGCAGCATGGAAAAGTATTTGAAAACCCGGTCGGGTGAAGCCGATCCGTCGTGGTCGGCGTGTTCCACGTCGTTGGCGCCGATATCCAGCCAGCGTTTGGTGAACTCAATCGCTTTGTTCAAATCGGTGGGTCCTTCGATCGGGCAGCCCCAGATGGTGCTAACGGTGCCGTTCACCTTGATCCCGGCATCATGGGCGAGTGGGATCCACTTCTCCGCCATCGTCCAATAGTCATCCAGACTGAGCCCTGAATTAGTCTTATGGTGTGACTCACTAGTGGATACCATAAAGAGGATGCGATCGGGTCCCCAGCCCTCCTTGCGGGCTTCAATGGCACGTTCCACTGCTCTCTCACGGATGGTGATGCAGGTGAGGGAGACCTTGTCCAGCAAATGAGCAATTTTTTTACTCGATCTGATCCCTTTCAGCACCTCGTCGGCATCCTTGAACTGCGGCATCCCTTTGGGATTTCCAAGATTTGTTACTTCGATGTGCCTGAAGCCAGCCATGATCAGCTCTTCTGCCAGCCAGATCTTAGCCTCGGTGGGGATAAATTTCTCTTCGTGCTGGAATCCATCCCGCACCGTGATGTCGCCAATTGTTACTTTTTTCGGATAATTCATATTCTTATCGTATTGGTATTTAAAATGTTATAATTATCGATTAAAAGGGTTATCCTCATATTTTGTAAACCCAAAAATTTCTATAGCATCTTCTTTTTCATTTATTTTATACACAATAACATATCCTTTAAAGATCAGATCCCTGATATCATCTCTGTCGAAAAATATCGATTTTCGGGCCAGGTAAGGCATCTCAGAGATTGCGCTTAATTGCTTTAAAATATCTGATTTGAATTTTCTTGCAGCGCCCGGTTTATCTTTTGCAATGTATTCTACCTGATCCTTCAATTTATTCCTGAATGAAGGAGTGATTTTAATCTTCATGCTTTTTAATTGAAGATTCTAAATCATGGTCAAGCTGATCTAAACCCAGATATTCAATTTTGCCGTCCTCAACAGATTGGAGTTCTTTCTGCAAGTATTCTTTTACCGAAATAAAATCATTATTCTCCCTGATCACCTGTAACTCATCTTTGGTAAACTTCTCAAGAAGCCACATCAGTTTTTCATAAACTTTATCATGTACTCTGAGACGTATTGTATGCATAAACAATTTTTTGCAAAATTAACTTCATAAGGTTGATTTTCCTAATCCTAGGCTTTCCAAAATCCCTTTTTACCCCTAAATCCCCTGAAGGGGACTTACTCCCCTCTCCTTGAGGAGAGGGGTTGGGGGTGAGGTGAATCCTGCGAAGCAGAGTAAGCCCCCTTTAGGGGGTTTGGGGGCAAGTAAGGGGCTATACCCTCATCTCCGGCACCTCCCCCTCCACAATCAAATTCCCTTCCGTAGCCGCTTTAATCTCCTCTACACTGACTCCCGGAGCCCTTTCAATCAGCTTGAATCCTCCCTCCACCACGTCGATTACCGCCAGGTTGGTGACGATCCTCTTGACACATTTTACACCTGTTAAGGGGAGGGTACACTCTTTTAACAGCTTTGAATTCCCTTCTCTGTCGGTGTGCTGCATCGCAACGATGATATTCTTGGCAGCAGCTACCAGGTCCATCGCACCACCCATCCCCTTGATAAGTTTGCCCGGCACTTTCCAGCTGGCAATGTCGCCCTTCTCGGTCACTTCAAAAGCACCGAGAACGGTGAGATCAATATGGCCGCCACGGATCATCCCGAAGCTGCTGGCAGAATCAAAGAATGAGGCGCCAGGGATTGTGGTTACTGTCTGTTTCCCGGCATTGATCAGGTCTGCATCAACATCGTCGGGAAAAGGGAAAGGACCAATGCCCAGCAAGCCGTTTTCTGATTGGAGGATTACCTCCATCCCATCCGGGATATAATTAGCCACGAGGGTAGGAATCCCGATTCCAAGGTTGACATAAAATCCGTCCTGCAGCTCCTGGGATATCCGTTTTGCTATTCCGTTTTTATCTAAAGACATATTTTTTTTCTTTTCTGATGATTAACTCCGTGTAGTTGCAAACTCGATCCGTTTCTCATAATCTTTCCCCTGGAAGATCCGTTGTACATAAACTCCCGGTGTATGGATGTGGTTGGGATCCAGCTCTCCATAAGGAACCAGCTCTTCCACCTCGGCAATGGTGATCCGTCCGGCGGTGGCCATTGGCTGGTTGAAATTGTTGGCTGTCTTGTTGTAGATCAGGTTGCCCATCGTATCTCCGTACTTTGCCTTCACGATGGCGAAATCGGCTGTCAGGCCCAACTCCATGATGTGGGGTTTCCCGTTAAACATGCGAACCTCCTTATCCCCTTGCACCTCAGTTCCATAGCCTGCGGGCACAAAAAAGGCGGGAATCCCGGCTCCGCCGGCCCGGATTCGCTCGGCCAGCGTTCCCTGTGGGATCAACTCTACCTCAAGCTCCCCTGTGAGGAACTGGCGTTCAAACTCCTTGTTCTCTCCAACATAGGAAGCGATCATCTTTTTCATCTGGTGCTTCCGAAGCAATACACCAAGTCCGAAATTGTCGATCCCGGCGTTGTTCGAAATACATGTGAGCTGGTTGATACTCGATTCGGCGAGCACCTTCAGGCAGTTTTCCGGTATCCCGCACAGCCCGAATCCGCCGAACATCACGGTCATCCCGCTCTCAAGCCCCTGGATTGCCTCGTATGCGTCTTTTACTACTTTGTTCATATTTGCTAATGTGTTAATTTGCTGATTTGCTAATGTGCTAATAAATTAAAATTTCACTATTTCACTATTTCACTATTTCGCCATTTCACCATTTTCTTCTTCGAACACCACCAGCGGTGAGTGCACTTTCACCTGCTCGTTCATCTCCACGTTCACTTCACTGACGACGGCATCCCGGGAAGCCACGATGTTGTTTTCCATCTTCATCGCTTCCAGAATCAATAGGATCGCACCTTTCTTTACTTTATCCCCCGGTTTAACGTTGATCTTGATCACCTTCCCAGGCATCGGGGCATTCACGTGCGACTGATCGGCACCAAGCGATTCGGCAGAAGCGGCGATCCGCTCATCGGGCAGTAAGTCGAGGCGCTTCATTAGGAAAATATGTCCCCCCATGCTGATATATTCCCTGTGATCCTGATCTTCGGAACAGAGGATGTGGTATGGTTCTCCGTCGACAGTAAACTGAAGGTAACAATCTGTTATATCCCTTTCTTCCGCGTGATATAAAGTGCCTGCAATTTCAATCTCCAGCGTCTTTTCAGCGTATTCAGGGATGAATACAGGGAACTCTTCTCCTTCGCACGATACTGTGAGCTGATTCCGGTGGCGCCAGAAACCCACTCTTCCCCAGAGTTCCCCTGGTTTTTCCAGTATGACCCCATCCAACGCAGGATGCCTCAGGCTCAGCAACAGGTATCCGATAAGCAGGATGTGCCGTGGAATCGCCTCTTTCTCCGCTTTGATCTCTGCCACAATCTCCTCTGTATGTTCATCACAGAATTTGGTGGAGATGGTGTTGGTCAGGAAAGGTTCTCCAACGATCAGTTTCTTCAGGTAGCTGATGTTGGTACGGATGCCGTGGATTCCGTAAAAGGCGAGAGCTTCGTTCATCCTCCGGGCTGCCTGGTCGCGTGTCTCTGCCCAAACCACCAGCTTGCTGATCATGGGGTCGAATGCGCTTTTAATCTCGGTACCGGGTGTAACGCCGGTATCGATGCGGATATGATCTCCCTGGGGTTCGCAATAGAGAGTCATAAAGCCTGGAGATGGGAGGAAGTTGTTCTCAGGATCCTCGGCATAAATACGGCACTCGATGGCGTGGCCGTGCTGGTGGATATCCTCCTGTTTCAGCCGCAAGGGTTCTCCTTCGGCAATTTTGATCTGCTCCTCAACGATGTCGATTCCGGTTACCAGTTCCGTTACCGGATGCTCCACCTGGATACGGGTATTCATCTCCAGGAAGTAGAAATTCAGGTTTTTATCTACTAAAAATTCGATGGTACCGGCGCTGGAGTAGCCGATCTCCTTTCCGATCTGTACCGCTGCTGCACCCATTTTGGCCCTGACTCCAGGAGTGAGGGTGGCAGAGGGAGACTCTTCAATGATCTTCTGGTAGCGGCGCTGGATAGAGCACTCCCGTTCGAAGAGGTGAATCACGTTGCCGTACAGGTCGCCCAGGATCTGAATCTCGATGTGGCGTGGCTCTTCCAGGTACTTCTCAATATATACCGTATCGTCGCCAAAGTATGCCTTCGCCTGACGGGCGGTAGCCTCAAGTGCCTCTTCAAGCTGACTGACCTCCCGCACAATTGTCATCCCTTTGCCTCCTCCGCCGGCAGCTGCCTTCAGCAGGACCGGGAATCCGATCTTTTCACCAGCTTCCATCAGGGCTTTCTTGTCGCCTGTCACCCCTTCGGTGATGGGAACACCGCTCTTCTTAGCCCAGGCCCTGGCTTCGATCTTGTTGCCCATCACCTGCATCGAACTTGCATCAGGACCGATAAAGATAATTCCGGCATCGTTACAGGCTTTTACGAATGCTGCATTCTCTGCCAGGAAGCCATATCCCGGATGCACCGCATCGCACGATTTCTGTTTGGCTATTTCAATGATCTTCGGGATGTTGAGGTAGGTCTCACTGAGTTCAGCCTCTCCGATACAGATAGCCTCATCGGCCATGGTTACGTGCAGGGAGTCGGCATCGATGCGTGAGTAGATCCCCACAGTCCGGATTCCCATCTTTGTAGCGGTTCGCATGATCCGTACCGCAATCTCTCCCCTGTTGGCAATGAGGATTTTCGTTATTCTTTTACCCATGTTGGTTTTCGTTTTTCGAGAAACGCGTTCATTCCCTCCTGTCCCTCTTCGGATGCCCTTATGTCGCCAATCATGCGTGCAGTAAAGTCGTACGCCTCTTTGAGGGTGAGGTTGTTGGTTACTTCGTGAATCAGTTTTTTCCCATGTGCCATGGCTGCTGGTCCGCTTGTGCGCAGGTGACTGATGGTCTCCCGGGCCGTGGCATCCAGCTGATCAGCGGGTACGGACTTGTTGACAAGGTGAAAGGCTTCAGCCTCTTTTCCTTTGATCCTTTTTCCGGTGAGCATCAACTCCCTGGTGCCAAACTCGCCAACACGCTTCACCACATAAGGGGAGATGCAGGCCGGTACGATACCGATCTTCACTTCACTAAGAGAAAAAGTTGCATCATCGGCACAGTAAGCCAGGTCGCAGGATGAAACCAACCCGTTGGCTCCTCCCAGCGAGACCCCGTGGATCAGGGCAATAGTGGGTTTTGGACAGGTATAAATGGCGTAGAAGCATTTCGACAGAAGAAGGCTATCCTGGTAGTTTGTCTCATAATCGTTTCCGGCTCCCTCTTTCATCCAGGTGAGATCCGCCCCGGCACAGAATGATTTGCCTCTTCCGCGGATGATCACACATATGGCATCAGTGGATTGCAGGCCCAGAAAACACTCGGCCAGCTCCTTCAGCATAGTGCTGTTGAATGCATTGTGCACCTCCGGCCTGTTCAGCCAGATGGTGAAGATACCGTTTTCGTTGGTGGCTTCTATGGTAGTATACATGGTTGTTATATCGAGTAGAGGCGAGGCATGCCTCGCCTTTACGTTTGTTTACATCCTGAAAATCCCATACTTCGTTTCCGGATAGAGTTTATTTTGCGAGATAGCGATCGAGAGGCCGATGATTTTGCGGGTGTCGACCGGGTCAATGATGCCGTCGTCCCAGAGCCGTGCCGTGCTGAAGTAAGCCGATCCCTCCTCCTCATACTTCTTGAGGATCGTTTCTTGCAGTTTGTCCCTCTCTTCAGCAGAGAGCTCTTCGCCTCTCGCCTTCAGCTGTTCCTCCTTCACCTGGATCAGCACGCCGGCGGCCTGCTCTCCACCCATCACCGAAATTTTAGAGGTGGGGTACATGAACAGGAAGCGTGGTTCATAAGCACGTCCGGCCATGGCGTAGTTTCCTGCTCCGAATGATCCACCAAAAATCACCGTGAACTTGGGCACGTTGGCGTTTGCTGTGGCATGCACGAATTTGGCTCCGTCGCGGGCAATGCCGCCATGCTCATATTGTTTTCCAACAATAAAGCCTGTAATGTTTTGAAGGAAGAGAATTGGAATATATCTTGCATTGCAAAGCTCAATAAAATGGGCAGCTTTCAGCGCACTCTCTGAAAAGAGTACCCCGTTGTTGGCAAGGATTCCAACTTCGTAACCCATTATGCGCGCGAACCCCGTCACAATGGTAGGAGCATATTTCTCTTTGAACTCATGAAAGAGGCTTCCGTCTACCATCCGGGCAATCAGCTCCCTCGAATCGACCGGTTTCCGCGGATCGATGGGGAGAATACCATACAGCTCTTTTGGGTCGTAAAAGGGCTCTTCTATCGGTGTCCTCGATAACTCCTGGTATTCATGCCGTTCGATCGACTCGAAGATGTTCCGGCAGATCTGAATGGCATGTACGTCGTTTTCGGCCAGGTGGTCAGCTACGCCGGAGATCATGGTATGCACCTCTGCTCCCCCCAGCTCTTCAGCGGTCACCGTATCCCCTGTAGCGGCTTTCACCAGCGGGGGGCCGCCGATGAAAATAGTTCCCTGGTTACGGACGATGATGGCCTCGTCACTCATAGCCGGAACGTATGCGCCACCAGCAGTACACGACCCCATCACCACAGCGATCTGCGGGATCTTTTCTGCCGATAGCCTGGCCTGATTGAAAAAGAAGCGGCCGAAGTGGTACTTATCGGGGAAGACGTTGGCCTGGTCGGGAAGGAATACCCCGCCTGAGTCGACCAGGTAGACACAGGGGAGGCGATTCTCCATAGCGATCTCCTGTGCCCTGACATGTTTTTTGATGGTTTCCTTGGTATAGGAGCCTCCTTTTACCGTTGCATCATTGGCCACAATCATCACCTCTTTCCCGTGGATCACCCCGATGCCGGTAACCACCCCTGCAGAGGGAAATTCGTTGTTGTAGAGGTCGTAGGCTGCCATTGGCGAGAGCTCAAGAAATGGTGTGTTCTTGTCCACCAGCAGGTCGATGCGCTCCCTGGCCAGCAGTTTCCCGCGCTCTTTGTGGCGTTTTACCGCCCGCTCCGGCCCTCCACGTGTGGTTGAAGCCAGTCGCTCTTTGTAGGTGTCAAGAATTTTCAGGTACTCCTCTTTCTGCTTCTGGAACTCAGGGCTGGAGGTGTCAATTTTACTTTGTATTCGAAACATATAGTAGTTGGGATAAATTCGAAGTAGTAAAATTACAAATTTTTTGCTATTCGCTATTCGCTATTCGCAGTCCGTATATATCTTCGTCCTTCCAGTTCGTTTGCTCCTACATAGAATTAGTTAGCGTTTGATGTCACGGGGTTGCTTCGCTTTCTGTTATCGCAGGCGATAGTTGTTACGAGGTTGCTTCGTTTGAGGCATAGCTAACGTTTGGTGCCACGAGGTTGCTTCGTTTGAGGCATAGCTAGCGTTTGGTGCAACGAGGTTGCTTCGTTTGAGGCATAGCTAGCGTTTGGTGCCACGAGGTTGCTTCGTCGGTATGCCTTTGGCATACCTCCTCGCAATGACACTTTTGGTGGCTAAAAAGACGAAGCGTTGTGGCGCGTGTGCATGCACACGCGCCAAAACACCCATCTGATCACTTTGCACCGTGTTATTGCGAATCCTCCCGAGTACTCGGGAGGATAAAGCAACCTGCTTGAGTTTTAGAGAACCACTGTCTAGCTCCTCCACCTCTCCAGCTTCGGAATATTAAATGTGAAAAACCACGCCACGATTGGCGAATAGCCCATTTCGGACATTTTCTCCTTCACCCGATCCTTCATCCCTTTTGCCGTGATATCCGGGAGAGTATACTGGCCATTCTCATAACAGTGCGAACAGTATTTAGTACTTTTGGACCCGTCGGCCTCTGTACCACCACCCTGTTCGTCCTTGCTGAGCGGCATCCCGCAGCTCTGGCAAAACTTGTAACTTTTTTCCATAAAAATTCTGATTAAAAACTGATCAAGGAGGAAAGTCACAAGATACAATTTTCATTGAAACAAAGTCTTCACCTCTAGGTCGCAAAGTTACGAAGATCGCAAAGGAAAAACTTCTACCTTCTACCTTCATACTTGCATTCGTACTTTGTACTTCTGACTTCTAACTTTCCTCTATCTTTGCACCATGTCTCCCTCTCCCGTTATCGAAGTCAAAAACGTCTTCAAATCGTTCAAAACCGTCCATGCGGTACGTGGTGTGAATCTGACGATCTATCCGGGTCAGTTTGTCGCCCTGCTTGGACCCAATGGTGCGGGAAAAACAACATTGGTAGAGATGATCGAAGGGATCCAAAAGCCCGACAGCGGTGAGATACGGATCCTCGGGAAGCCTTGGAAAGGACACGAAAAGGAGTTGCGGCAAGTGATCGGGTTATCCCTGCAGGAGACCCGTTACATCGAAAAGTTGACCACCTTTGAGACCCTGCGGCTTTTCGGAAGCTTTTTCGGGATGGGAAAGGAGCGAGTTGAAGAGGTGTTGCAACTGGTTGGGTTGGAGGAGAAGCGGAAAGCCTACACGGTAAACCTGTCGGGCGGACAACGTCAGCGCCTCGCTCTCGGTATCGCCCTGATCAACCATCCCCGGATTTTACTGCTTGATGAACCCACAACAGGCCTCGATCCAAACGCCCGCCGGGAGATATGGGAGATCCTGCGAAGCCTCAGAGCCTCGTCCGATACATCTATGATCCTCACAACGCATTACATGGAGGAGGCAGAACAACTCTGCGAACAGATCATAATCATCGATGAGGGGGAAATCCTGAAAGAGGGGACAATGAAAGATCTTCTGGGGGAAGATTCTTCCCTGAAGAACCTCGACGATCTTTTTACTGCACTTACCGGAAGGAGGCTTCATGATTGACCGGATTCGCAACAACCAGCTTTGGCAGCTCATCCGGGCCAATACCCTTGAGAAGATCAGGGAGCCAGGTGTTCTGTTCTGGGGTATCGGATTTCCCATCCTGATGTCGATCGGACTGGGACTAGCCTTCACCCGTAAACCAGAAAGTGTAAGGCATGTGGCATTGATCTCTGCCGACACAGGGAGCTACTCGATTATTCTGAAGGACGATAAGCTGGGGAATACTACCTTCAGCATGGAGAGGATGCCCTGGGAAGAGGCGATGGTGCAGCTCAAACGGGGCCATGTAAATGTGGCGGTGTCCATTGGCGACAGCGGCTACAGGTACCATTTTGATCCGATGAACCCGGATGCCCAACTTACCTATGTTCGCCTTTCACCGGTTTTGAACAAGATCCCATCAACTGATATTATCCAGCATCCAGCATCCAGCATCCAGTATCCAGCATCTGGCATCCGGCATCCGGGGTACGAGGAGGATCTGAGTGCAGTCACAGCGTCAGAAGTTGACGTCCTAACTGTAACAGGAACCCGCTACATCGATTTCCTGATCCCGGGATTGATCGCTATGGGGGTAATGTTCTCCTGCCTGTGGGGGTTGGGCTACGGGATCATCGACACGCGATCGAAAAAACTGCTCAGGAGGATGATCGCTACTCCAATGAAACGGACCAATTATCTGGTGGCGATGATCACTGTCCGCTTAATCATGAATGTGATTGAAGCAGCATTGCTGGTTCTTTTTGCCTGGCTGGCCTTCGGGATCACAATCCAGGGTAATATCCCGGCCCTCTTGGTGCTCTTCCTCGCCGGCAACATCGCATTCTCCGGAATCGGGATATTCCTGGCATGCCACACCTCCAAAACAGAGATAGGTAATGCCTTTATCAATGTAATCAGTATGCCGATGATGATCCTGTCAGGCATCTTCTTCAGCTACCACAACTTCCCCGACTGGGTCATTCCAATTATCAAGCCCCTGCCTCTCACCATGCTGGCCGACGGCTTCCGGAGTATTTTTATTGAAGGAGCCGGATTTGCACAAACCGCGACTCCTTCTCTGATTCTGACGTTGACAGGAGTCGTTTTCTTTATCGTTGGGTTGAAGCTGTTTAAATGGCACTAATTCTTTTTATATCTTTACAATTGATAAGTCAAAAGAAACCAATACCAGCTTCATGAATGACAAGAAAAAACTGGGACTGATTGGTGCTACTGCACTGATTGTGTCCAGCCTTGCCGGCAGTGGCGTTATTGCCTTGCCTCAACAGCTTGCTTTTACAGGATCTATAACACTGATATCATTTATCCTTGTGACAATCGGAGCCCTGTTTTTGACACTGGTGTACGTTCGTGCCGGGTCACGATTTGATGACCCAAGTCCAACAGCATTAGCCACCTATGTCAATCCCATTCTGGGTGCAAAAAGCGGATTCTTTTATGTATACGGCAACCTCATCTCCAATGTCTCAATCCTTATTGCCGGACTCGGTTACATGGAGATGTTCGTCCCGCAACTGAAACATCCTGTCATTCTGGGCATCACCGTGATTGTCCTGATCTGGGTCTTTATTGCCCTGTCGTTGCGTGGAGCGGGTATCATCACAAAAATAGTCTCCATTACCGTGGCCTTCTTACTGCTTTCTGTAATTATTACGGCCGTAGCCGGATGGTTCGATTTCGATCTGACACAGTTCAACGACAACTGGAATGTGAGCGGAAAAAAGGAAGGCATGGCCATTATGTCGGGGTTTGCCGTACTGATCTTCGCCTATGTGGGAGTAGAAAGTGTTGCTACTAACAATGTCTATATACAGAATCCGAAAAAGATCGTTCCTGTTGCCACCATTACCGGATTCATTATTGTTGCGGCTATCTATATCGTTTCTTCCACCGTGATGGAAGGGATGTTTTCAGCTAAGGATATCCAGAATGCACCGGCCTCTTTTGCTATGTCCATGCATAAAATTACGGGATCACTGGTTGTTGGAGAGATAGTCTCCATTGTGATGGCGATAGCCTGCCTTGCGAGTTTCCTTGTGTGGAATCTCTCGTCGGCCAGTGCCGCCAAAACAAGTGCCGATAATGGCTTCCTGCCCAAAGCCTACTCTTTTACCAACAAGCATGGAATAAACAGCAAAGGACTGGTAATAAACGGAATCATCATGACAATTTTGCAGGGGATTCTGATGCTTCTTGGCAGCAATGTGGCTACTGCATTTAATATCACAGTAACCCTGTCAGTGCTCTTGCTGTTATTCCCCTATTTCTGGTCGGGCATTGCCCTCATCAAAAAGGAGCGGGAAGAGGATACAGGAAAAATCAGCACAAAAATCATCGTGGCCATCTCCTCCATCTTTATCCTCTCGGCATTTGTATCGGCTACTCTCGATGAACTCTGGCTGGTCATTGCATTGGTTTTGGTCATTATGGCAGTATATGCCATGTTGTTAACTCCAAAGAAGAAACCACAGAATTAATAACGTTCTAAACCAGATACTATGAAAATCACAAGACATCAATGGCCTGTGTTAATTGTTTCAGGCGAATTCAGTGCCCCAACAGATGAAGGCTTCAGGCTTGCTGAGTTGGTGGAGGAGCTGGAGGACATTCAGGAATGCAGCGTAATTCCGTCGCTAAGCTATGAAGATGCGTGGGAAATCGTCCATTCGAGGTCAGATATCGGTGTGGTTGTTGTGGATTGGAACCTTCCCGAAGAAGATCCGGATGAACAAACCACCGCAGCCGAACTGATCAGCCACATCAGGGAGCGCTGTAATAAATTGCCTATTCTGTTACTGGCCGACAGACTTGAAACGGAAGACATCCCAGTTGAGGTACTTCAAAAGATAGATGGGTACCTATGGAAAACTGCCGATACCATTGAGTTCCTATCCGGTCGTATCGTTATGCACATGGATAAATACACGGAGACCATTTATCCTGCTTTTTTCGGCATGCTTGTAAAGTATTCCCAGGAATACAAATATGCCTGGCATACACCGGGTCATATGGGCGGAGAAGGGTTTCTGAGAAGCCCTGCCGGTGTGGTGTTCCATAAGTTCTTTGGAGAGAATACACTCCGTTCCGACCTCTCCATTTCAGTCCCTGAACTGGGGTCACTGCTCGATCACAGTGGTGTGACCGGAGATGCCGAGAAGAATTCAGCCCGCGTGTTTGGAGCTGATTATACCTATTATGTCCTGAATGGGACTTCCAACGTCAACCAGATTATCTGGCGGAGTCAGCTTGTGAAGGATGAAATTGCCTTTGTCGACAGGAACTGCCACAAATCACTCAATTATTCCATGGTCATCACCGAAGCTATACCGGTCTATATGATCCCCCGGCGAAACATGAGAGGAATTATCGGGCCAGTAAGGCTCTCCGAATTTTCACCCGAATCCATCAAGAGTAAAATCAAGGCATCTGCACTTATCACTTCCGAAAGGAAAACCGAAACTCCCAGGATGTCGGCACTTACCAACTCAACCTACGATGGGATTTGTTACAATGTTGTTCAGATCAAAACACAGCTTGCCCGAAGTGTTGAGAACCTCCATTTTGATGAGGCATGGTATGCATATGCCCGATTCCATCCTATCTACAAAAACCACTTTGGCATGGCCGATGATGACCTCAATAAGGAGCATCCGCCGATCTTTGTCTCCCATTCGACACACAAACTGCTGACGGCCTTCTCACAGGCATCGATGCTGCATATCCGGAATGGCAGTCATGTAACAGTCAATCCTGATGAGTTCAACGAATCCTACATGATGCATGGCTCAACATCTCCCCAGTACAGCATGGTTGCTTCCCTCGACGTGGCTACCAAGATGATGGACGACAACGGGGAGATCATGTTTAACGATACCATCATCGAAGCCATTCACCTCAGAAAGAAAATGGTGACCATCCTGAAGGAGCTGCAGAAGAAGAATGCAAACGATTGGTTTTTCGGTATGTGGCAGCCAAAACGGGTTAAACTGGATGGTGAGTGGGTAAACATTGAAGATATACCTGCAGAGGTGCTTGCAAAAACCCAGTCGGCCTGGGTCATGAGCAAAGAGGATCCCTGGCATGGCTTCAAGGATATCGAAGATGACTATGCCATGCTCGATCCTATCAAGCTCACCTTCACCACCCCCGGCATCAATGATGAAGGGGAGATGACAGAGGAAGGGATTCCGGCATCACTGGTTACCAATTATCTGATTAACCAGGGAATCGTCTGCGAAAAAACAGATTACTACTCCTTCCTCCTCTTGAACTCATTAGGAACGACACGGGGAAAGCAGGGAACCCTCTTCGCCGAACTGTTGAAATTCAAGGAGGCTTATGACAGGAATGCCCCTATGGCAGAGATTTTCCCCGAAATGGTTTCTGCCTGGCCTGAGAGTTACGGAAAGGTGGGCTTGAAGGAGCATGCCAACGATGTTCACAGATATACACGGGAACACAGGATGCTCGACCGCATGCAGGAAGCCTTCCAGGTGATCCCCGACCAGGCCATGAAACCGGCGGATGCCTATCACGAGGTGGTCAGGAAGAATGTGGAATTTGTGGACCTTGACAAGATGATGGACCGTATTCCGGCTGTCATGCTTGTCCCTTATCCTCCGGGAATCCCCATCATGATGGGCGGGGAAATGATGAACGACAAAGCCAAACCGATCTGGGATTACCTGAAACTACGGCAGGATTTTGAGAATGCATTTCCGGGTTACGAAAGCGATATCCACGGTGTGGAACGTACAGAACGGAACGGGAAGAAATATTTTAAAACGATGTGCATTAAAGAGTAAGTCAGGATCCGGAAGCTAGAATACATAAAAATTTCTTGACAGAAAGTGTCTCAACTACGCGTCTTGTATTGAGGGGATGATTATATTTGAAAGAAAAAGTATGACGGATTATCTGGCACAAATCAATAAAACAACCGCACAGGGAGATGCCAGGGAAGAGAGCTACTACCCTCACTTATCCAACTTTCTTGCTAAGTTTGCTCAGGAGATTAGTCGACTGAGGACCCAGATTACTACCCTGCCAAAAAAAACGGAAGCCGGAAATCCGGATTTCCGTGTATGGGACGGCACACAGCACATTGTTGGATATATAGAAGCAAAAAAGCCGGGTTCAAATCTGGATGTCTTTGAGGAGAGCGAGCAACTGAAACGCTACCGGAAGACTTTCCCAAACCTGATCCTGACCGATTTTTATGAGTTCCGGTTGTATCGCGACGGCGACCTGATAGATAAAACCTTTGTCGCTCGTTCCAACCTGGCACTCAAAGGAATTCCTCCACCGGTTGAAAACGAAGACAAGTTTCATTCGTTATTGTCAAAATTTTTTGCTTTCTCCCTGCCAAAAGTAGGAACCGCCGGGCAGTTGGCCAAAGAACTTGCCCTGCGTACCCGGTTCCTGCGGGACGAAGTGATCAGCTTCGAGATGGAGCAACAGCAAAAAGGGAAAGGCGAGCTCTACGGGTTTTATGAAACATTTAAAACCTACCTCATTGCCAATCTGAAGGAAAATGATTTTGCCGATCTCTTTTCCCAAACCATCACTTACGGATTGTTTGCTGCCCGAACCAGAAGTTCCAATGGGTTTAACCGGAAACTGGCCTATGATCTGATTCCAAAGACCATCGGTATTTTACGAAATGTGTTCAAATTCATCTCACAGGGAGATCTGCCCACCCATATGGAGGTGATGATTGACGATATTGCCGAGGTGCTGAATGCTGCCGATGTAAATAAAATCCTGCGTCAATACTACAAAACCGGAAAAGGCGAAGATCCTATTGTCCATTTTTACGAAACGTTTCTAAGTGAATACGATCCCGCCACCCGCGAAAAAAGAGGTGTGTACTACACTCCAGAGCCTGTGGTTCGTTATATTGTGCGGAGCGTGCATCAAATTTTAAAAACCCGGTTTGATCTCCCCGAAGGACTGGCAAACAGGGATGTGACGTTGCTCGATCCGGCAGGGGGTACCCTTACGTTTCCGGCCGAAGCCATCAAACTGGCTGTTAAGGAGTACATTGACAAATATGGTGAAGGCGGAGTAAGAAAACTTATCAGTGAACACATCCTTAAGAATTTTTACGCCTTTGAACTGATGATGGCCCCCTATGCCATCGGGCATATCAAAATGAGTTTTCTGCTGGAGGAGCTGGGCTATCCCATGAAAGATGAGGAAAGGTTTAAACTATTTCTCACAAACACACTCGACCTGGAAGACCTGGCCCAGACCCAGATACCAGGACTGGAAAGCCTGAGCCACGAAAGCCACGAAGCAGGAAAGGTGAAAAAAGATGAGACGATCCTGGTTATCATAGGCAATCCGCCCTATTCAGCTAACTCAGCCAATTATAATGAATGGACGGAGAAGTTACTGAAAGAAGATTTGGATGGGGCTCAAAGTTATTATAAGGTAGATGGAGCAGGATTAAATGAACGTAACCCGAAACTGCTTCAGGATGATTATGTCAAGTTCCTTCGCTTTGCACAATGGAAGATTCAAAAGGCGGGAAAAGGGATTGTTGGAATGATCACGAACCATGGCTATCTGAATAACGTGACGTTCCGTGGTATGAGGCAAAGCCTGATGAAAACCTTCAATGAAATTTATATCGTTGATTTGCATGGAGACAGTCAGAAAAAAGAACAGGCTCCTGACGGAAGTAAAGACGAGAATGTATTTGACATCACCAAAGGAACGGCTATTGCAATTTTCGTAAAACACCCGAAAACAAAAGGATGCAAGGTATCCAACCACGATATTTTTGGTTTGAGGGAGGAAAAATATGCATGGCTCGATTCTCACGACTACCAGGATAAGAATTTTCAACCGTTGAAGCCCGAAAGCCCATGGTACTTCTTTATCAAACGAAATGTTGAGGAGATCAGACATTACAACAGCTGGCCTCAGATTACAGAAATATTCCCGGTCAATTCAACAGGAATCAATACACATAGGGATAAATTTGTCATTGCACAAAAAGCCGATGAGTTAAAGAACAGAATAATACAACTTAGAAATTTTAAATTCCCAAACGATTTTTTAAAAGAAGCCTATAATCTGAAGAATACGCCTACTTTTCATCTTAATGAAGCACGAGAAAGAGTAAGTACAGATTTAAAAATATTTGAAAAGATTGTACCATATTCTTATCGTCCTTTTGATGAGCGGTTTATTATATATTCAAGTGATTTAGTCGACAGACCAAGAAACGAAGTTATGCGGCATATGGTTAAAGATAATATTGGATTATTGACCTGTCGTCAAATTATATCTGAAACATATAGGCATTCATTCATAACAGATTTAATAACAGACTATTGTTCTATTTCAAATCTCACAAAGGAAAGGACTTATCTTTTCCCCCTATACCTGTACAAGTCCACTGAATCAAAGAGAAAGAGAACCGGCATCCAAACCATGATGCTATTCGAACCGGAGGCAGAATATGATAATCAGGGGAAAATGCCGAATATTGCTCCCAACCTCTTTGAGCAACTGGAAAAAGCGTACAAGAAAAAACCAACCCCCGAGCAAATTCTCTATTACTGTTATGCCGCGCTGTATAGCAATGTTTACAGAGAAAAATATGCCGAATTCCTGAAGATTGATTTCCCGCGGATCCCGTTTACTTCTGATTATCAGCTTTTTTTGCAATTATCAAAACTGGGTGAAGAGCTTGCTCAATTGCACCTGCTGAAAAGCAAGGCATTGGATCATCCAATGGTGAAATACAGAGGAACGGGAGAAGACATCATCGAAAAACCAATTTTTGATGAGAAGAATCAATGTGTTTTCATCAATAAAACCAAGTATTTTGATGGGATTCCAAAAGAAGTTTGGGAGTACCATATTGGGGGATATAAAGTCCTGGAAAAATATCTGAAGGACCGCAAAGAACGACAGATGTCTGATCCCGCGACATATTGCAGAATTGCCACTGCCGTTGCCTTGACCATCGAAGCCCAAAAAGGAATTGACATTGTCTATCCGACTGTTGAGAAGCATCTGATTGAATTCAATAACATGTAAAGTTCCTGATCCGGGAGGTTTGTCATTGCAAATACGATTTTTTATTTGTTAATTTGAGAAAATCAAATTGATTAAAAAATAAACAAGGAGGTTAATATGACAACCGAACATTCTGATTCGTCGATCTGCTGCCCGGAGTTTGAACCGGCTCCATGGCAAGACAAATTAGTTAAGTGGGAAAACAAGCGATTTATCAGGGATAAGATATTCACCCTCTTCTACATGCCGGTGAACTTTGGTAAAGCCATGAAAAGACTGGATGTGCAAATCCGGAAAGCGGAGGCTGTAATGCCTGATTGTCTTTGTCTTTCTGATCACACATCGCCATGGAACATGGATGTGTATCTTGCGGTTGACAAGGAGATCACGGGAGCGGAAAACAGGACAATCAGCGGGAAATTTTTCAGCAAAGTGTATGAAGGCCCGTTTAAGGACACCGGTAAATGGATGAAAGAATTTGATGTTACGGTCAAATCAAATGGAATGACCAGCAAAAAAGTCTACATGTGGTATACAACCTGCCCTAAGTGCGCCAAAAAATACGGAAAGAACTACGTTGTCATCATCGCAGAAGTTGACTGAAACCAGTTGGCAGTTTGCAGTTTGCAGTTTCTCATTCCTCTTCCCTCTTCCCTCTTCCTTCGACCCTCGAACCTGATATTACTTTTCTCGCCGGAACCTCACCCTCTCCTCCTTCGCCATCTTCTCTGTCGCATATTGAAAAATCAACCTTGCGGCATCATTCTTCCATTTAAACAGAAAGGCTTCGACAGGAACAGGATGCACTTTCCAGGCTTCACGCAGAAACCAGCCCAGACCCTGGTGTACCACACGTTCGGTGTCCATCATCAGGGGATCGAGAAAGTCGAGGTAGGGCTTGACATCGGGACTCTTTTTTACCGATTTGATCAACGCCACCGGAACAGCACGACGCTGGAAGCGATAGCTGGATTTACGCCATTTCGAAAAATCCTTCATGCCAATGAGTTGCTTTTGAAGCATAGGGGAGAGTAATTCGCTGCAAAGGCCATCGGTATGAGCCCAGTTGCGGATTCCAATCGAAAACCACTTTTCTATCAGCCTGAATGTCTCTTTTGTGAACTCTTTGGAGAATCCTTTCAGCAATTGCATGGCAAAACTGGGCTCTTCGTATTTCTCCGACCTCATCAGGTCGTAACTGGCTTCAACCACCGTCTCCATAGTAATGGTTTTTGAGGCAAGCAACTCTTTCACCTTGGCCATGAACTCGCCGCTGGCTACACCGTATCCATCATATCCCTCTTTGAAGTATCGGGCATATTTTTGAACGATTGCCGGATCAGCATGGTTTTCGCAAAAGCTGCGGATATCCTGGATCAATTCCTGTGGATTCATAGTTGATTGATTAGTTTATATCAAATAATAACCAACAAGATACAAAATTCTCCGCGAACAGAACCACCTGTTCCAGAATATATCTTTATTTTTATCTTGTGTTTTTACTGAATTTTGCCACGGAACCACGGAATCACAAAAACATAATACAAACGATGATCTTACGCTCTATTTTTTCCGGAACGCGTATTTCGACAATCGAACATCGAAAACCGACAATCGAAACTTTTATCCTTCTTCGTCCTGCGTCTCTCGTCCCTCATTTAGCGATCCCTATCACCCCACACGCTACCCTTGCTCCGGCATTCCCGGTAGGTTGGGAAACGAGATCATCTTCCTGAGCGTGAACTATCACTGAATAACCAATGATACTTTGAGGTCCGGTGAGGGAGATGGCTGGATCCAGATAGCTCAACCTGGCTCTTCCGGTCTCATCTGCTTCCAGGTTTCCCATGTCACCGGAATGCCGTTTTGCATCGTGAGGAGCTCCGTGTTGCATATGTTCCGGATTGAAGTGGCCTCCGGCGGAGGTGCCGTCGGCAGCAGAACAATCCCCGAATTCATGGATGTGAAATCCATGTTTACCAGGTGAAAGATGGCGAACATCAGCTTCTACCAGGATGCCTGAAGGTTTCTTTGTAAAGGTGATTATCCCGGAAACTTCATTCCCGGCAGTCCCATATAATACACAAATCGCTTTCTGCGGATTGCTTTGCTCATCCATCTGCATGGCGGCGTGATCCTGGGCTGAACTGATGTAATAGCCGAAAAGAATTGGAAGGAGGAAAAATATTTTACGTGCTTTCATTGGACTTCATATTTAATTTAGAATGTGTAAAAATAATTAAAATAAACAGATGTACCAATTAAACAGGGAATATTACCCTTTTTTGGTCTTGATCAGAAGGATATGAATCGTAACCCCGGATCCAATCACAAGTAAGAGAATCTTAACCCACAGCAGAGAAACAAAGATAAAAGCTGACACCAATAGAGAGGCCCAAAGGAGAATAAGGGTACTCAGTTTCACCTTCCAGGGAACCCCTTTTTTATCTTTGTAATCACGGATATATTTCCCGAAAAACTTGTTGGTCATCAGCCAGGTAAAGAACCGGGGGGAGCTCTTATAGAAGCATGCAGCCGCCACCAGAAGGAATGGAGTGGTGGGTAGAAGGGGTAACACAATACCAATCAACGCCAGACAAATGAACATAAATCCTGCTATCAACAACAAATACCGTAATACCGGATTTTTTACGACACCCTTTGGACTATTGCCATTTATTGCCATCTATTGCCATTTATTTCAACTCCCTCCCTCACCATTTCACCATTTCACTATTTCACCATTTCACCATTTCACCATTTCACCATTTCACCATTTCACCATCTCACCATTTCACCATTTCACCAGCGGCAGGCAAAATTACTGTTTTCCTCTCATTT
>ERZ889078.482-NODE-482-length-35942-cov-24.999833_pt1 | contig 35942 bp, 32 predicted proteins | sample MGYA00521266_ERZ889078 | MGnify/ENA primary metagenome ERZ889078 (study PRJEB32303, sample SAMEA104408618) | aquatic metagenome | biome: Brackish water; feature: Pelagic; material: water | place: Baltic Sea | collected 2014-06-16T06:34:00 | depth 76,534 m ...
AATCATAAGTTCTTTATAATAAGGTATTAATATTCATTAATGCATATAATCAAATTTTAATAACCAAACCAAAACAATTTATCATGAAAACAAAACTTAAATCTCAATTTACTAAAGGTCTAGTATTAGTTTTTACTTTAGTATTAGTATCGTTTTTTGTAGCTCCTCAACAAGCTGCTAAGCCATGGGTAATTCCTGCAAAATACAAAACAATGAAGAATACAATGGCAGGTGACAAAGCTTCTATTTCTGTTGGTAAGTCAATTTTTGCTAAGCATTGTGCTTCTTGTCATGGAAAGAAAGGTTTAGGTGATGGAACCAAAGCTGCTTCTTTAAAAACTTATCCTGGTGACTTTAGCTCTGATGAGTTTAAAGCACAAAAAGATGGCGAAATGTATTACAAATCTTTCGTAGGAAGAGATGAAATGCCTAATTTCGAGAAGAAAATTCTAGATGATGAAGATCGTTGGTCTTTAATCAACTTTATGAGAAGTCTTTAGGATTTTTATTTATGCTGCTTCGTTAATATCGAAGCAGCATTTTTCTTATTAAATAAATATGCATTATAATGTCAGATAAAGATAAACAAAAACAAGATCGCAGGAATTTCTTAAAAAACGGTCTTCTGCTTAGTGCTGGTGTTCTAGGTGGTGTTGGCATAAGCGAAAAACTCATGGCTTCTGCAACAGTTTCAGAAAAGGTTAAGGTGCTTACCACTGATGGCAAATTAATTGAAGTGGATAAATCATCAATTTATAATACTCCTGCTTGTACTCCTGTTCCAAAAGGAGAAGATGCCAGAAAAGGAATCCCTGGTCGTAAATTTGTAATGGTTATAGATTTGGCAAAATGTGCCAATGCTAGAAAATGCATCGAGGGATGCCAAGAAGGTCACAATTTAGCTCCAAATCAAGAGTGGATGTCAGTGAACTCATTAAAGGATAATCAATATGCAGAACCATACTGGTTTCCAAAGCCATGCTATCATTGTGATAATCCATCTTGTGTAAAAGTATGCCCAGTAGGCGCAACTTTTAAACGTACTGATGGTGTTGTTTTAGTGGATGTGGATCGTTGTATTGGTTGTAAATTTTGCATCTCAGCTTGTCCATACTCAGCTCGTATATTCAACTGGGGACCAAGAGATGTATATGAAGCTAATTCCCCCGATTATTCTCCAGAAACAAGTGTGCCAGGTCAGGAAGGTACTGTTGGTAAATGTGATTTTTGCCCTGATAGATCTAGAGAAGGTAAATTACCCTATTGTGTAATTAGTTGCCCAATGGGAGCAATATATTTTGGTGATGCACATGAAGATGCTATTACTAATGGTGAAGAAACGGTTCGTTTAGCTGAAACCATTGAAAACAAAGCGGGTTACCAATATATGAGAAATTTAGGAACTCGCCCAAGTGTTTATTATTTGCCGCCTGTTAATAAAAGCTTCCCATATGAGAGAGGTTTAGAAAATCTAAATGAGGAGCAAAAAGCTCGTTATGAGGAAGTGTTAAATATAGAAAATAAACAAAATGGAAACTAAAAAGAGCACAGATCTTTTCCTAAGATTGCGTCCGCACATGGAAAAGCCCAGTAAAGACTGGTACGTTTTATTTTTGACCTGCGCATTATTATTATCATGGGGTTTTTATGCCTTTTATCGTCAGTTTACAGATGGTCATGGCATTACTGGTATGAGAGATAATGTAGTATGGGGAGTATATATAGTTAATTTTATTTATCTTCTAGGATTAAGTTACGCAGGAGCACTAATATCTGCAATATTTCATCTCGCCAGAATTGAATGGGGTAAACCTTTTATTCGAATTCTCGAACTATTCTCCTTTATTTGTTTAATTATTGGCCCAATTTACATTTTACTTTGTATAGGTAAATTAGATCGATTATTGTATTTATTTATGTATCCTCGATTGCAATCTCCTATTACTTGGGATATTATTGCAATTATGACTGATTTAGTTTTCTGTACTGTTTATTTATATATGACCTTTATCAAAGACATAGCTAAAATGAGTATCGCTTCTGAAACTATGAATATGTCTAATTGGAGAAAAAAGTTATACAAAATAATGGCTTTTGGTTTTACTGGAACCAAACAACAAATCTCTTATTTGGATAAAGCTATGGATATTATGGCTTCCATAATTATTCCCACTGTTATCGTTGCATATTCCTTATTAGCATGGCTATTTGGAATGAATTTGAGACCAGGTTGGAATAGCACCATTTTTGCTCCTTATTTTGTTCTGACAGCTGCGTTTTCTGGAGTTGCATTATTGATTATTTTACTTTGGATTAGCAGAAATCTATTTAAAATTAAGGATATTTTTACAGATAAGTATTTTTATATCTTAGGATATGGCTTATTACTTTTATCCTTTATATTTGGATACTTTACCTTTTCTGAGTATATTACAACTTGGTATAATACTCAACATGCCACATCCACTTTATTAGATAAAGTGCAAGATTTTGATCAATATGGATATATGTATCTCGCTACTTGGATTTTTGCAACGGCTCTTCCAATCATTTTTATTGGATTTCCTTGGTTTCGAAAGCCTAAAACTATTGTTTTTACGGCAGTTTTTGTGCTTTTAGCATTATATATGAACCGATATTTAATAATGGTTCCTGTATTGGAAACACCCTATCTTACAATTGTAAACCCTGATCCTGCCTATTATAATTATATTCCTACTTGGGTAGAGTATGCATTATCTGCTGCAGGTATTGCTGCCGCAGTGATGTTGTTTATGTTATTGACTAAATTTGTACCTATTCTACCTTTAGAAGAAATGAAGGAAGGAAAAAGGAAGATAAAAATATTTGGTATAACCCTAGAAACACACGAGAAATGATAAGAAAAATTCAAATATTAGTAGGGCTATTATTATTCACCTTGATAATAGGTTCCAGCGACGTTACTGCTCAAATAAGAACGCGTAGCGATTTCAGCTATACCAAGCTTACAGATGGTACTAAAGTATTGAAAGTAAAAGTATTTACTAAGCAAGGCCCGGTTTTTAATTATATCAATAATGGAAATATACAGTTTCTGACTTCAAATGATACTGCAGAAATAGACTTAGGCACGCTTCAAACGGATGAAGATGGTAAAGTTGCATTATATATTGATAAGGGATATGTTATTCCAATGGATGAGACTGGTAATATGCATTTTATGTTTCGATATGATGGTAATGATAGCTGTCAAGAAACTGATGATGAACTCGATGTTTTAGATTTGAATATTAATTATGAATTGGTGATGGATGAAGATAGTCTTTATTTTGTCAATGCAGCTCTAACTGACGCACTTGGAAATCCAGTGATAGATGAAGAGGTGTTTATTCGAGTTAAACGTTTGTATAGTTATCTGCCTATTGAATCTACAATTAGTGATGAGGAAGGAAACGTAAGTGTTCAATTTCCATCTGATCTGCCTGGTGACTCTTTAGGAAACCTTCAAATCTCAGTTATTGTAAAAGAGAGTGGTCAATATGGAACCGTAGAAGCTATTGTAATTAGTGATTGGGGAATTCCTGTTGATTATTCTGAACATGAAGTGGGTAGGGCCTTATGGGCTAAAGCTGGACCTCTATGGATGTTAATCGCTATTTATATTGTGATTTTCGGTGCATGGTCTCAGTTTTGTGTAGCTCTATACTTTTTATTCAAAATGCGTAATGCTAAATCGTAAATTTTTTATATTAATCTGAATTGATTATTGTAATTAAATATAATTAATAGAGGTAGTTTATTCTTTGTAATTAAATGTGAGAAAATCAACAGCCTTACTGTTGATTTTCTCCATTTTAATAGATTGAAATCTTCTATAAAATTGTTATAGTTGAGCAATATAATAAGGTCCTAATAAGCCAAATAAATTGTTCATTAATAGTGCATCAGAGGATAAACCAAAAGAAAAGCTGGGCCTTTAAATTAGTAATGTTTTTTTGAGATTAAACGCTTTTTTTTAGTTACTTTGCATTCCTTATTATTGCAGAATTCAAACCATTACTGATTTGAATTCTACTTTTGTTCATTAAGCATTTCAATTGTAATATAATACTATAATTGTTTTATAGAAAACTAATAATCAGAATATTGTATTTATTTTTTGATTTGATATTTCTGTTTGACTTTGTTTAAGTCAATTTAATTCATCTTTTTTTTAACCAAGAAATATTCTAGACCGAATAATTTCTTAAAACTTTTAAGCTCTTATGAAGAATACAATTTCTTTTCTATTTTCTATGGCATTTTCAACTGTTTTGTTGTTGATATTTGCCATTTCAATTGGGTACGCCACTTTTATCGAAAATGATTTCGGTAGGGAAGCTGCTCGTTTAGCTGTATATAATGCAAAGTGGTTTGAGCTTTTGCTCCTTTTGCTTGTCATTAATATGTTTGGCAGTTTATTTAAATATAATTCTTTTTCCAAAAGAAAGTGGGGCATCGTTTTGTTTCACCTTGCTTTTGTTGTCATGATTATTGGAGCAGGGATTACCCGCTATTTTGGACATGAAGGAATGATGCATATTCGCGAAGGCGAATCATCAAATTTTATCGTAACTGAAAATACCTCTTTAAAAATAAAGAGTAATGAAGTGGAATACTCTCAGCCTGTAGATTTGATAAAATGGGTTGATGCACTAGAACCTTTCAATGCAACCATCAATGGTAAGGAATTGAAGATTATTCAAACAGATATTATTCCAAATGCTACACGTATGGCTCGTCCAAATATTGATGGCAAACCAACTATCGCTATGTCGGTTTCTGATTCTACTTTTAAGTATAAATCAGCCTTTATGCAGGAAGGTAGCAATTTATCTGTAGGAAGTATTTCTTATAGTTTTGACCAAAATCAACCGGCTACAATTAACTTTAAAGTTATAGGTGACAGTATCTATTTTAAAAGTAATCAGATAGTTTTTACCACTTCAATGACTGAAATGACTCATGAGCAACTTTCTGCTGATACCTTACATAAAATAATTGAAAATAATCTGTATCAATATGGTAACTCAAGCTTTGTTGTGAAACATTTTTACCCACTCGCTAATGTAGATGTAATTTCAATGACTAACCATCAAGGGGATTATCCTTTACATAGTATAAAGTTGCAATTGAATTATGGAGATGAAGAAAAAGTGGCCTATGTTTATGGAAGTACTGACTATACTGGCGATGAGGAAACAGTTGATTTTTCGGATGCTAGTTTTAAGCTGCAGTTTGGACCAGAGCTTATTTATTTACCATATAGTATTCGTTTAGAGAAATTTACTATGGACAGATATGCAAATTCTATGAGCCCATCTTCATTCAAAAGCGATATTACACTTATAGATAGTGTGGATAATAAAGTAATGCCCTATAGTATTTTTATGAATAATGTATTGAATCATAAAGGTTATCGCTTTTTTCAAACATCATATGACCAAGATGAAAAAGGAACTTTACTTTCTGTAAATTATGATCCTATTGGAACATTCGTAAGCTATTTTGGTTATTTTCTGATGACATTAGGGATGTTTTTAGCCCTGTTCTCGAAGAAAAGTTATTTCAGAGAATTGCTTAAAAAGGGTAGCAAAGCAGTATTACTGATTGCAGTTTTGGCGATTAGTTCGAATAGTGTTTTTGCTCAAAATTTTAACGCAAATAATATCCCAGAAAATAAAATTAACACTGCCCATGCTGAACGTTTTGGTCATTTACTGATTGCTGATCCAAGAGGTAGAATAAAGCCTGTGAATACATTAGCATCTGAGGTCACTCGTAAAATCATGAAGAAAAAGAAATTAGAAGGATATACTCCTACTGAGTTGTTTTTGTCTATGATTACTGATCAATTGCTTTGGGCCGATATAAATCTAATTAAAATTTCAAATTCTGGAGTTAGAGAAGCGTATAATTTTACTGAAGATCATGTATCTTATTATCAACTTGTTTTCCCAGGTGGGAAAGAAAAGTATATCCTAAAAGAGGCTGTTGACCTGGCATATAATAAAGAGGTTACCCAAAGAAATAAATATGATAAAGAGATTCTTAAATTGGATGAAAGAGTAAACCTTTACTCTATGATTTACTTTGGGGATTTACTGCATATCTTTCCTGTGCCTAATGATAAAAGTGAGAAATGGGCTTCTGCAAACGAAACTAATAAGTCATTAGATGAAAACCTTAGGAAAAGCATTTACGGTCTTTATTCAAAATACTATAGTACAGTTCGCCAAGCTACAGTTACTGGAAATTGGAAGCCAGCTGATGCTGCCCTCGATAGTCTTTTTGACTACCAATTAAAGCATGGTGGCAATAGTCTTCCTTCTGCCAATAAGATTAATGCAGAGGTTTTTTATAATAAAGTAGACTTATTTAGCTATGCTTCAAAGTTATACTTAGGATTTGGTATAATATTGCTTATTGCACTCTTTATGCGCATGTTCAATAGTAAGTTAAAAATTCAGTGGTTAATCAATATCTTGTTTGGAGGTATCGTAATCATGTTTATACTACATACTGCAGCATTAAGTTTACGCTGGTATATTTCTGGTCATGCCCCTTGGAGCAATGGTTATGAAACTACTTTATTTATTGCATGGGCAAGTGTTTTAGCAGGTATTTCATTTGCAAAACGCTCACCAATAAGTTTATCTGTTACAGCAATTTTATCGGCTATTTTTATTCTAATTTCTAGCTTGAGCTGGATGGATCCTGAGATAACTAATTTGGTACCTGTGCTTAAAAGTTACTGGTTAGTAATTCATGTTGCAGTGATTACTTCTAGTTATGGATTTTTCGCCTTGTCCATGTTAATGGGAATTCTTAATCTGTTTTTAATTTTATCAGTTACTAAAAATAATAACAAAAAAATACTTCCAACTGTTTCAGAATTGTCTTCAGTTATTCAAATGGCTATGATTATTGGAATGTATCTTTTAACAGTAGGTACATTTTTGGGTGCAGTTTGGGCAAATGAGTCTTGGGGTAGATATTGGGGCTGGGATCCTAAAGAAACATGGGCTTTGGTTACCATTATAGTATATAATATTGTAACTCATCTAAGACATATTCCAGGAATGAAATCTACATATGTTGTTAGTGCGGGAGCCGTATTAGCTTTTGGATCTGTATTGATGACTTATTTTGGAGTGAATTATTTTTTAAGTGGAATGCATTCATATGGAGCAGGTGATGCTTTTGTAATTCCATTTATAGCTAAATTTATTGTTTTATTAATACTTATACTTGTTGTCGGAGCAGGATTTAAGCACGCAAATAACAATAAATTATAAGAAAATGCATAGCTTTTTAGAGCTTAGTTATGTATTATAGGTCTAGTTTAGGCGGGGCATTTTTGCCCCGCTTTTTTTATGTCTATTTTATATATTTGCTCTATTCGTTAGAAATGAAAATATTTGACCTACAACCTAAAATGACTATTTTTGCATAATATTGAATGTTATTTATGAGTAATTCATTATTAAAAGAGGAGTGGAGAAAAGTTGTTGCTGATGAAATTGATGAAAGTCAAAATTTTGAAATTTCAAGTCGGGGAAGAGTTAAAAGTTTTAATCGCAGCAATAACTCACTTGAAGGTAATATTCTATCAGGAAGTTTTTTATCAGGTTATAAGACTGTCTCTATAAAACTAAAAAATAGAAAGAGAAAAATTTATTATTTACATAAATTAATTGCTGAAATTTTTTCAATTGAACATAAGGCCGATCAAATTTTCATCATTCACCTAGACTATAACAAAACCAATAATAATCTCGAAAATTTAAAATGGGCTACTAGAGAAGAGTTGAATATACATCAAAAGCTTAATCCTGATTTTGAGAAGAAGAAATTTGATAACGCTAAGTTAACTCAGAAGATAGCTGATAAAATTCGACGCAATATTATCAAGGATGCTGTGAACAATAAATTGAATTATAGTAATATAGCAAGAAAATACAATGTATCAGTTACTCAATTAAAAAGAATTGAGCGCGGTGAAAATTGGAAATGAGTTGCCTTTGTTTTACTTTTTTACAATCTCTAAATCGCGTAAATGCTCCATCTTTTTACGCTCAAGGAACTCGGCGATACCTTCAAAATGTTCTCTAACTCTTTTATCTCCAAACTCATATACTTTGCTAACCATTCCAGTTAGGAAATCTCGATCGTGAGAAACTAGAATAAGTGTGCCATCATAATCCATCAGTGCTTGTTTTAGGATATCTTTGGTTCTGATATCCAAATGATTAGTAGGCTCATCTAAAATGAGTAGATTTACAGGCTCCAATAATAGTTTTATCATTGCTAATCGAGTGCGCTCTCCACCGGAAAGAATTCTAACTTTCTTCTCCCAATCATCTGCACCAAACATAAAGGCTCCAAGAATATCTTTTATTTTAGTTCTGATATCACCTTTCGCTACATCATCAATGGTTTGTAATACACTGATGCTTTCATCCAACAAACTGGCTTCATTTTGAGCGAAGTATCCAATTTTTGTATTATGCCCTAAGGTGAGTTTTCCGTCGTATTCGATTTGCGACATGATTGCTTTTACAAGTGTTGATTTTCCTTCACCATTTTTACCAACAAATGCCACTTTTTCACCACGTGTAATACTGAATGATGCATTCTCAAACACCAAATGATCTCCATAAGATTTGGAAACATTGTCTGTCGTAACCGGATAATTACCAGAGCGTGGAGATGGAGGGAATCTTAGCTTTAAATGGGAAGTATCCACTTCATCAACCTCTACTAATTGTAATTTCTCGAGCATTTTTACTCTCGATTGTACTTGTAATGTTTTAGAGTATGTTCCTTTAAATCGATCTATAAATGTTTGATTGTCAGCAATAAATTTTTGTTGTTCAGCTGCTGCTTTCTGTTGCTGCTCTCGTCTTTCTTGACGCAAGAGCAGATACTTCGAATAGTTGACTTTGAAATCATGAATCTTACCCATGCTCACTTCGATAGTGCGAGTAGTTATGCGATCGATAAAAGCACGGTCGTGTGAAATTACCATCACCGCCTTTGCACTATTTACTAAGAAATCTTCCAGCCATTGCACCGACTCAATATCAAGATGATTGGTAGGCTCATCTAGTAAGATTAAGTCAGGTTCCTGAAGTAGAATTTTGGCAAGCTCAATTCTCATACGCCATCCTCCACTAAATTCACTACAAGGTCTAGTGAAATCAGCTCTCTCAAAACCTAATCCAAATAAGATTTTCTCCGCCTCGGCGTCATAATTCACCTCTACTTGACTATATAATTTTTCGCTAAGATCAGATACTTGTTCTATGATAGAATAGTATTCATCTGATTCATAATCTGTTCGAGAGGTGAGTTGATTATTAAGTTCATCCATTTGATTTTGCATCTCATGCATTTGCGAAAATGCTTGCAGACTTTCTTCAAATACTGTAAGTTTACTTTCATGCATCAAATGCTGTGGTAAATAGGCAATTACAGCATCTTTTGGCGCAGATACTCCTCCACGTGATGGTTGCTGTACTCCAGCCATAATCTTCAGTAAGGTTGATTTTCCTGCCCCATTCTTACCCATTAATGCAATACGATCCTTGTCGTTTACTACAAATGAGATATCCTTAAATAGGGTTGTTCCCCCAAATTCTACTGCTAATCCGTCTACTGAAACCATGGTAATTGATAAAAAAATGAATCGGCAAAGATATATTAAAGTTTGAGGCTAAATAGATTTATGCTTGAGTAAAAAATAGTTGTTTATTTAACACAAGAAACAACTTAGATAATGTTTATTTTTAGGATGATTTGATGTTTTTTACCCTACTTCACCTTCCTCAGCTGTGTTGTATTGATGATTCAATTATTAATGCTTGATTACTTATTTATTGGATATTTGACTTTTATAGTACGTTGTAGGATAGTTAAATTTTATGGTAAAAGGGGAAAATGTGAAATATTTCACTTTTTTTATTATTTTTGTGTACTGCTTTGGAATTGTGAAGAATTTTTTTTCTTGTTGTTTTCGTATTTATCACACGGTTTAATTAATATGACTTTGCAACAAAAAGAAAAAGTACAATATTTTATTTACCTATTAATTTATCTTTTATTAATCTAACCTTTTTATTATGAACGAGTTTAAAAAATTTATCAGTAAAGGAAATGTTATGGAAATGGCTGTTGGTTTAATAATGGCCACTTATTTTGGTGCAATTATCAAATCTTTTGTTAATGACATCCTTATGCCACCTATTGGGCAGTTATTGGGCGGTGTTGATTTTTCGGCACTAAAGATTATTATTCAACCATCCGTTGCTGAAACCATTACAGGAGCTGGGGACGAAGTTGCTGAAGTTGCAATTAATTATGGAGTATTTATCAATACAATTATTACATTTATGATTGTTGCTTTTGCAATCTTTATGGTAGTAAAAGTATATAATAAAATGAAAGAATCGATGGAAAAGAAAGAAGTTCCTGATCCTGCTGCTCCGGCTGAGCCAAGTACTGAGGAAAAATTATTAACTGAAATTCGTGATTTATTAAAAAAATAGGATAATAACTGTTTTCAATTTATTGAGTATGAAGCTTTAGCTTCATGCTCTTTTTATTTTACGCAATCTGAATTTATCCCAAATACAAAATTATTTATAATATTTAGTGAGTCAGCAGTTTCACAACCTTGAAAACCATTGAAATCAGAATAATGAATCTTATTTTGATATTCAATAAGCATTTGCTTGGCAATTGGAATATAGCTCCAATGCCATTTTTCTTCTTCATATCCTTTTTTGCGACCTTCATTATAGGTTTGACAAAATCCAAATTCTGAAGCGTGTAGCTGTAGCCATTGGTAAATTATTAGCCCATTACTTTTTTCAAAATCTGTATTTTCTAGGCTATAAATATCAATATCGGTGCCCCAATGATGTCTTGAACTTCCTGGCATTGATGAATATTCTAGAATTTTTTTTGCTCTTTGATATTTGTCTGGAATGTTTTTACTTAAATCTTTTCCTTCTACTTTTCTTTGGCCTGTCCATTTCGAGTTCCAAATACTTTTTTGTTTATCAAAACTTCTAAAAGCAGATACAATTCGTAGTTCTACTCCCTCTAGCTTTGCCGCCTCATGCATGCTTTTATATGCGATATAGGTTTCTTTTCGTAAGTATATATTTGTTTTTGAGGTATATTGTGGATCTATTTTGACAAAGTTCGCATTTTGACTAGGATTAATCTTGCCTAGAAGTTCAGATTTTGAGTATTCTACTGGCATAAGCGACCAAGCTACACTTATTAATAACATTAAGCAACTTAGCATGATTAAACTTATCTTATTATATAGAAGAGGAAGCTTCATATTGGTTGTAAGTATTTGAATTATAGAAATTAATATTCAAAAAAAAATGCGGACAAAGCCCGCATTTAATTATAATTATTTTTGAAAGCTTAGAATAACTTTAAAGCAGCTGGGTAATATTCCCAATCGATTTTGTCATCTTTAGCAAAATTAATTGTTTTCCAATTTGGATGATTAGCAGAGTTGTCTTTATTTGCTTTAATTATTTCAAGCATTTTTTGAAGAGCTACTTCTGTTTCAGGAGTTTGGCCACCTACAGAAGTTACTAAAAGTGCTTTTACAGCATAAGTTTCAACATTGGCAGAAAGCCATTTGTAATCTTCAGGAGTGATAGTAACTTTTTCATAAGCTAAATCTAATTTTCCAGCTTTATCCGCAGGAATTGAGATAAGGGTAATTTTGTCTCGCATAGAAATTGGGATGTTAGCTAAGTCAGCAACTGGTTTAGCACCTACAAAGAAAAATGCGTCAATTGAACCATTAAATAAAGCTTTGAAAGATTTGTCAAAAGGAATTTCTACATCTTCCCAATTTGATCCAGTAACTTCTTTTATGTATTTTGCAGTAATATTTGTTCCCATTAAACTAGAACCAATTCCAACTCTTTTTTTCTTTAAGTCAGAAAATGAAGTTATACCTTTTTTTCCTTCTGGCTGAAGTGTTATGATGTGAATCTGCTCTGTTCCCATTGGTAATAATACTCTAATATTATCAGTCACTTTATAGCGACGCTTGAGGTCTTGCATTGATTCATAAAGTAAAACGTCATACTGAAGAAAAGCAACATCTACATTAGATTTATTCACCTTTAAGAAGTTATAATAACTGCCTTCAGAATCTAAAACTTTCACAAAATCGATAGTATCACCAGTTGGAATTTTTTCAATTTTTTCTACCATAACTGGAACAGAGTCTTCGCCTTCTTCCAATGAAGGTTCCATGACAGCAACACCATTTTCCATTTGAGGAACCATTTCAGTTGTAGTATTATACTGAGGTACTCCCAAAGTCTTGCGTGTCATCCTTTGAATATCTAAGGCCATTTGGTAATTTGAACCGCCTTGAAAACCAGAAATAATGGTTAGTTTTGGACCTTGTTCTTCATTTAATGGTGCATTTTCTTCTCCAGTTTGTGCAATTAAGTTGGTTGCAGACAACAATATTATCAATACAAATGAAGTAATGAGTGTAAATTTACGTTTCATAGTTACTATTTTTAATTTTTAAATGCGGTTTTAAATTCTAGCTGATATTTAGGACACAAATGTAAACTAAAATATATTATTCTTTACAACAAATTTTCCCTTCTTTAATACCAAATAATTTTTCAACTCGATGTTTCATCTTGCCACCAACCATTATAATGAGGTAATCGCCTAACTCAACCGTGGTATCAGCTCTAGCATTAACAATCAGTTTCCTTTTTCCATCAATAGTTTTAGTAATTCCAAGCAATACAATATTGTATTTCATCTTTAGTGCTACATAAGCATCATCGTAATTTTTATTTAAAAAGGGATTTTTCTCAATAACTAAATATTGCTGATTATCAAAATCTTCGTCGTGTTTGGCTGAGCTTAATAAGTCAATATTCAAATCAGCAACATCAGGTTCAAATACATAACTTGCTACAAGCTTCGATGCAATTTCATTACGAGCAACCACATATTTGACGCCAGCAGTCATAAAAGTATCTTTAAGTTTGTGATTTTCAATAGCTACTACAATATTGGGTTCGGGGTATTCTTTTTTGAAGTTAATAACATAAATTAATGATTCTGTATCATTGCTAAAACTGAGGAAAACTTCTGAGGATTCGTTTGGATTGGTTTTGCTTAATGTTGCTAAATTATGATAGTCAGCAAATAGCACAAAAACTTGTTCGTGGCCATATTCTTCATAAATTAAGTCAATATCATCCTTATTATTTGTGACAATGGCTACTCTTCTTGAAGCTTCTATCACTTCATTAACTACCATTCTACTAAAGTCATTCCACCCAATACAAACTATATGCTTTGTGAAATCCGTACCTCTAAAACCAAGTTTTTTTTCGTGTATCATTTTCTGAATAATTGATGAAATACTACTTATAAGAACTCCTAAAACTGCAAGACTTGCCAAGATGAAAAAATAGCCAATTCCTTTTCCAATCATAGTTACGGGCACAATATCGCCATAACCTACTGAGGTAATTGTAACTAACATGTACCAAAATGCATCGCCAAATGTGTCGATATTTGAGTTTAATTGCCCACGTTCGGCAAACAATAATGTAAAGTCAAGTAGGATAAATAATGCAAACCCTGCACTTCCCCATATCAAATATTTTCTGATTTGTTTATCCAAAATTTACTGTTTATTAATTCTCGGTAAAGTTAGAAAAAATTTATTTGCGTACTTTTATTTTTTGATTACATTTGATGCTTCGTTTTAAGTCTAATTTAATTAATCATTTATATTATGAATATCTCTTTAAATTTCAAAACAGGTTTGATGTATTTGTATTGGCTAATGTCGGGTGCTGATGGAAAAAAGAACTTTAACCCTGACGATCCCGAGTGGAGAACAATGAAATTAATGCGTGAAGTGGAAAGCATTTCCGATGAGGATTTTAATCGTTTTATTAATTCTGATTTAGGATCAGCAGATGAACAATTAAGTTATGTTATATCAAATATGAGCAATTCGTCACACGCTCAAAAGGTTAGAGCGTTAGCTTGGATGGATCTTGTTATGATTGCCGATGGCGATATTCATAATAAAGAGTATGAGCTTTATACTAAAGTTCGCCTTCATTTTGGCGTAGAGGAAGAGGAAGTTAAAAAAGACAGACTTAATCTACCTACAATTTAATATCTCACATTTTTCATACATAAAAAAGGCCTGTAAAATTTTATTTTTACAGGCCTTTTCTATATTTAGCTATTCTCTATTCAGGTATTTTAAAAACCCTATTCCATCTAATTCGTCCTTCTGACCATGACTTATCTTTATCTGTTGAAAGCCATATAAATGATGGTGTTCCAACAACGTGGTCTTCAGGAACAAATCCCCAAAATCGCGAATCTGCTGAATTATGCCTATTATCTCCCATCATCCAATAATAATTCATCTGGAATGTATATTCAGTGGCCAATTCTCCATTGATGATTATGTCATCACCATTTACTTGTAATTGATTGCCTTCATAAACTTGAATAATACGGTCATAAAGCACAATGTTTTTACTATTGATTTCAATAGTTTTTCCTTTTTGAGGAATATATAAAGGGCCAAAATTATCTTGATTCCAGTTGTAGTTTTCTACATCATGAGGAAAAATCTCATTATTTGGATTTGGAATACCTTTCTTATAAACCAATGGGATTAATTGACTTACTTGCGGATGATTTCGCAATTCGTCGGCTACCTTTTTACTGATATTGATAATTCCTAATTTAGTCATTTCAGCGGGATTGAATAAGCTGTCACTCGTTGATAAAGGAAGAAAATACTGTATAACTTGCTGATGTGCAGTAGGTAAAAATATAGTTTGAAGATACCTATTGATGTCGTCATTCGATAAGTTCAAGTCTTGCAGCTCTTTTGAGCTTAACGTTTTATCCTTTCCTAAAATAAAATACTCATTTTCATATTCGTCTGAATTTGTCGCGGCAACCCCATTGATATATACTTGCTGATCAATAATTTGTAAACTGTCTCCAGCAATTGCTATACATCTTTTAATATAGTTCTCGCGTTTATCTACCGGACGAGCTACTATTTTACCAAAAGGCTGATTCGTATTTGGATTGAGTGAATTTGGATTATTAACATATTCCCATCCAAATTGTCGCACCATGGCATAGTAACTTCTATCTTGTCGATTCAATGCAACGGTATCTCCATCAGGATAATTGAAAACCACAATGTCGTTGTTTTTCACTTCTCTAAAACCAAAGTAACGATGGTACGGAAGTTTTATCCACTCTAAATAAGATTTGGCAGTAGTGCTCAGAGGCATTGTATGGTGCACAAAAGGAAAAGCAATAGGGGTATTGGGTATTTTTGGACCGAATGCCAATTTGCTAACAAACAGATAATCACCAACTAACAATGATTTTTCCATGGAAGGTGTTGGAATTGTATAGGCTTCGAAAACAAAAGTTCTGATAATAGTGGCTGCAAAGACTGCAAAAATAATTGCATCAGTCCACTCTCGTGTTTTCGATTTTTTGAAAACTTGACGTGATTCATATTTTAAATATTTTTCATCCTTATTAAAACCTAAATATGGTAGATACACAAATGGAAATACTGCAGCAAGAGCTTGTTCCCAAAGTAAATTTTTGCTAAATGTTTTGGCAGTTTCTACAATCATCAAAAAGACCATAAATACATTGATAAATGGTAAGAAAACAAATATTAGCCACCACCAAGGTTTCTCTATTATTTTAAGCCAAATATAAGCGTTGTAAATTGGAACTAGAGCCAGCCATTTTGTAAAACCAGCTTTTTCAAATATATTCATTAGTCCAATGATACCAGGGATACTGAGTATCAAAACGACAAGATAAAATGTGTTCATATTTATTGTTTTAAGATTTACAAATAAACTGATTTATTTTCAGTTTATTGATGATGTTTGTTTAAGTTTTGTTAAAAAAAGACTTCTTTAAATTCGTAGAATCCCTTTTTTTCAAGTATCCATTCAGCAGCAGTTAAGGCTCCTATGGCAAAGCCTTTACGACTTTTTGCTGTGTGTATTATTTCTATGCTATCAATGTCTGATTCATATTTAATGGTGTGAGTGCCAGGAACTGGGTCAATCCTTTTGGCTATAACTGACAGACTATGGACATCGTCAGTTTGGCCCAATTGCCAATTTTTTTTACGGTCAAGTTTTGCAATAATATCATTGGCTAAACTTATTGCAGTACCACTCGGCGCATCAAGTTTTCCAGTATGATGTATTTCTTCAAGATTCACCTGGTAGTCGTCATAATGATTCATCAATTGCGCAAGCGATTCGTTTATCTTGAAAAAAATATTTACTCCAATACTAAAATTGGAGGCCCAAAGTAAAGTGTGGTTGTCTTTTTCGCAACGATATTTAAGCTCTTCAATTTGCTTGTACCAACCCGTAGTACCAATTACTATTGGAATTTTTAATTCAAAACAGCGATTTATATTATCAATAACGGTTTCGGGTGTACTGAAGTCAATTGCGACGTCAACATTTGCAAATCGACTCTTTTTTTCTTCCCATTCTTGTTCATTATCAATCGTTAATGCAATATGGTGTCCTTTGGCAGTGGCAAGCTCTTCAATGACTTTGCCCATTTTGCCATATCCTAATAGTGCTATTTGCATAATTATTTAAAAGTTTAAAGAGAAGCTTACTGCAGTTGAAGAAGTTCTGCCAAATCCCATACTTGGCTCCACAATGGGGGAGATGTTGAAACTCAAATCGTCGCTGATATCATAAGTGTAAAAATGTGCATCTACAACAGCGTCAACAATATTTAGGGCATATAAAACCACACATAAAATAATGTTTAAGTCGCGATTATTCCAGTAGTAGTTTTTTATAACTCTAAGATTTTCAGTAGTATATTCTGGCAACACATCATCATTTGTAGGATCTGTATCTATCCGTGCAATGTATGCATCTCTAAATTTTACATAGTTTTTATTATTGTCGATAATAAAATAAGTTAAAGTGCCAAAACCAGCATAGATAATAGGAACCTTCCAGTATTTTTTATTATAAACTTGTCCTAATCCAGGAAGAGCCATAGATAAATAGGCAGCAACTTTAGGCGAATGTGCTAAAGTGTCCTTTATTTCTGGAATAACAACAATTCCTTCCTTAGATTCATCTATTTCAGTATTCTTTTGTGAAAATGCTGGCCATGACAAAGTAATCGCCAGAAAAATAAAGATGGTTTTAGTGATGCTTGTACTCATATTAACGCTGCCTAATTCAGCAGTTTTTGAATTAGTTCATCCAATTCGGTATCATCTTTAAAACTCAAGTTTACAGTTCCTTTTCCTTTCAGGTTTCGCTTTATAGAAATTTCTTTACCAAATTGTTTTTTCAGTTTTCCTTCAAATTGTTGGTATTTATAAGGTAAACTAATTTTAGGTTTAATAATATTCCCTTGAGACTTGTCTTGTAATTTACGAACTAGTTCTTCAACTTGTCTTACAGATAATCCATTTTTCAGAATCTCTTCATAAATCAATATTTGATCCTGCTTAGATTCTATATTAATGATAGCACGAGCATGGCTCATATTCAATTTGTCTTCCCTCAGGCCAATTTGAATTAGCTCAGGAAGTTTTAGCAGTCTCAGAAAATTAGTAATTGTTGTTCTGTTTTTACCAACACGTTCTCCGAGAGTTTCTATTGGAATATTGCAATCTTGTATAAGATGCTGATAGCTAAGGGCAATTTCTAAGGAGTTAAGATCCTGACGTTGGATATTTTCTACCAAGGCCATCTCAAGTACTTGAGTATTGTCTGCTTCGCGAACGTAGGCAGGGATAGTTTCGAGTTTTATGATTTGTGAAGCTCTTAACCTTCTTTCTCCGCTAATTAACTCATATCGGTCGCGACTTATTTTCCTTACGGTGATTGGCTGAATAATTCCCAAGCTTTTGATAGATTCTGATAAATGTAGTATCGATTCTTCATCAAAATTTTTGCGAGGTTGATCCGGGTTTGCCCGAATTTGCGAGAGTGGAATTTCAGATATCCCACCTAATGTTGGGTTGGGATTAAACTCTTGACTGCCTAATTTTCGATCAAATGAACTTGAATTATCCAATAAGGCATCGAGTCCTCTTCCTAATGCTCTTTTTTTGGCGTTCATGATTCTATGGTTTTGTTTTTGTTTGAAATTTTAGTTTTATCATTCTTCTGAAGTAGCTCACGAGCTAAGTTTAAATAGTTGATAGAACCCTTGCTATTAATATCGTGCATCATTATTGGTTCTCCAAAACTTGGTGCTTCGCCTAAACGAGTATTGCGATGGATTATTGTACTAAAAACGATTTGAGCAAAATGCATTTTTACATCTTGTACCACTTGTTTTGCTAGACGCAATCGAGGGTCAAACATGGTCAATAAAATCCCTTCAACATCCAAATCTGGATTGAGCCTATCTTGTACTATTCTAATGGTATTAAGTAGTTTACCTAATCCTTCTAATGCAAAATACTCGCATTGAACTGGAATAATTACCGAATCGGAAGCTGTTAATGAATTAATTGTAATTAGACCTAAAGATGGAGAACAGTCAATGATGATAAAATCATAATCATCTTTGATTTTATGTACCACTTTACGCATCATCATTTCTCGGTTTGGCAAATTAATCATTTCAATTTCAGCACCAACTAAGTCAATATGTGCAGGAATAAGATCCAGTCCAGGGGTTTGGGTTTGTAGGATGATATCTCTAGGTTTTATTTCGTCGACAATGCATTCATAAATGCTTGTTTTGATGTTTTTTGGATCAAATCCAAGCCCCGAAGTAGCATTTGCTTGTGGGTCCGCATCAATGAGTAATGTTTTGTATTCGAGTATAGCCAAACCTGCACTCAGATTGATGGCTGTAGTAGTTTTTCCTACTCCTCCTTTTTGGTTTGCAATGGCAATTACTTTTCCCATATATATTTTAGATATTTACGCTTTCGCCTATTTCAATAAATGTTAATTGTTTGTTTACAGCTTCAAACTTAGCTTTGGCAATCTGTTGATTTACTACGATATAGCCAAAAGTATCGTAATGCATTGCGATGATATTATTACATTCAATAAAGTCACTGGCTATGATGGCTTCATCTACTCCCATTGTAAAATTATCTCCAATGGGAAGTAAAGCAAACTTTAATGGCATTAGCATAGGAATAAGTTTCATGTCCATCATCAATGCAGTATCTCCAGCATGGTAGAAATTTCCATCCTCAGTTTGCACCAAAAAACTACCGGGGTTTCCTCCAGAAGCACCATCCGGCATAACGCTAGAGTGTTGTGCCGTAAAATAGGTTACTGTGCCAAAATCAAATTTCCATTTTCCACCAATATTCATTGGATGGCCGTTTTCAATTCCTTTAGCTGCAAACCAATTTATGATTTCAAAGTTAGAGATTAACTTTGCATTAGTTCTTTGGGCAATGGCTTCCACATCACTAATGTGATCCTCATGGCCATGAGTAATGAGAATATAATCACATTCAATTTGGTTAATATCAATATGAGCAGCTAATTCATTGGCGGTGATAAATGGATCAAATAAAAGCTTTTTGCCTCCAACTTCAACATGCCAGCAAGCATGGCCATAATTAGTTAACTTCATCATTACAAGTATGTTTTTCTAGTTAATTTTCTAAATATCAAAGTAAAAATTGAATTTCACGGATATAAAACCATTCCTTATTTAAACTGTTTTTACAAAATAATATTAGTCTTTTTAAGAATAATTTGATAGAGGCAAAGATAAAAATAAAAAAGCCGCCCGATAGAGCAGCTTTCTAATATATTTCAACAATATTTAGTTTTGCTTTTCGTCAGAATCTTGATAACGGTCGTAGTTTTCTTCAAAACCCTGATTTTCTTGAATAAAATCAAGTGCTTCAATGAGCCCATCTCGGAATTTGCTAAAATCTTCTTTGTAAATAAATAGCTTGTGTTTTTCAAATAAGAATTTTCCTGTTTCTTCTTCAAAACGCTTCTTACTTTCGGTAACAGTAAGGTAGTATTCTCCTGATTTAGTATCTTTTACATCAATGAAATAGGTTCTCTTACCTGCTTTAATTCTCTTTGAAAAAATTTCTTCCTTGTCATTATAGTCACTCATTTCGCTGCAGTTATTGGTCCTTAATTTAGTTTATACTCATCCTTATTTGTGATGAGCAAATGTAGTTTAATTATCATATAAAATGATTATTTTATTGCTTAGAAATTCCAATAAGAATTCAATTTTTATTTTAGCTTTAATAATAATTAGATAATGACTTTTTTTAATTCAAAATTTTGCCCTAGATAAACCTTCCTCACTTGCTCATCTGCTACTAGTTCATCTGCAGTTCCTGATTTCAATATCTGACCTTCGAAAAGCAGATAGGCTCTATCTGTAATACTTAAAGTCTCGCGTACATTATGGTCAGTAATGAGGATTCCTATATTGCGTTTTTTAAGTTTAGCAACTACATTTTGAATATCTTCAACAGCAATAGGGTCAACACCAGCAAAGGGTTCATCTAAAAGAATAAATTTAGGGTCTACTGCTAATGCACGAGCTATTTCTGTACGCCGTCTCTCTCCACCAGAAAGTGAAATTCCTATACTCTTGCGGATATGTTGCAATCCAAATTCGTCCAAAAGGGACTCTAATTTCTCTGCTTGTTCTTTTTTGCTGAGTTTGGTAAATTGCATCACTGAAAGAATATTATCTTCTACGCTCATTTTACGAAAAACTGAAGCCTCTTGAGCCAAATAGCCAACACCTAGCCGTGCACGCTTATACATCGGCTCTTTTGTAATCTCTTGATTATCAAGAAATATTTGGCCACTAAATGGTTTGATTAAACCAACAATCATATAAAATGAAGTCGTTTTACCAGCACCATTGGGTCCTAATAATCCAACGATTTCACCTTGTGAAACTTCTATGCTTACATCATTTACAACCTTGCGTTGTTTGTATATTTTAAAAAGGTTTTCAGCTCTTAGTTTCATTTCTTGTTGCTAATAAATAATAAATACGTGAGACTTAACGAATCAATAGTCGATTTATTGAATATCGTTTTGCAATGCAAAGTAAGTATATTTTTTGCTTGCAAGAGTACATTAAATGGTCGACAGCAACTTTTTGAAAAAAACAAGAAGTGAAAGATGTGGATTGTAAGGTCTTTCCTTTAAACTAGACTATAATTAAACATTGGATTTTACATTAAAAATAATTCTATCTTTGGGCTCTTTTTAAGCCAAAACTAAAATTACATTCAGAAATAAAGTATTTATGATTTGATTGAATTTTGTTTAGCATGGCGTTACCTTTTAACTAAAGGAAGATTATTAGCAACTATCCTTTATCGTCCAAATAATTAGATACAATGATTAAAGTGAAATCTTGGTTAATGCATCAGATTTTATTAATGTTGAAACAAGGAGTACGACTAATATAATGCAAAAATAAATGGTAATTAAAGAAAGTAAGAAAGCTTTGTATTAAAGTAATAGCTGTTAGCGGGTAATTTTAAACAAAGAAATTTAATTGTTTTGGCTTACTTATAAGCAAATTAAAAAGAGTTATATGATTAAAATAAATAAAATAAAACTGTTTCTTCTAATCTTGATTCTTTTCCAGGTGATTATCGGAAATAGTCAAATTATCAATGGCTTATTCGATTCTACTTTAAACGAACCACGAAAGCAAATATTAATTCTTAATAGCTGGGGAACAGGCTTGCCTATTCCAGACGAGACAAAACAAGGTATACATATAGCTATTCAAGATGGTGGTGCGAGTTTGAACGATATTTTTTTCGAAGATCTGGATCTTGTACGTTCATCAAGTAGCGAACACAAACTGAATTTAGTTTCTTTATTGCGCAATAAATTAGAGCACAAGCAAATTGGGATTATAATATTAATTGGCTCGCCAGCTATCGAATTTATTGCTAAAGAAGGTAAAGAGCTTTTTCCTGATGCAGCATTAATTGCATTAATAACTCCTAATATAAATTCTTTAAACGATAATCCTCGCAAGATAATTTATCTACCATGGCATGTAGACCCAGCAGCATCAATTAAACTTGCCGTAGAATTATTCCCAAAAACTAAACATGTTTTTGTAATTACCGGAGCAAAGGATGGTGTATTGCCATTTCTCGTTGAAGCTAAAAAAGCATTCATTCCATGGAAAAATAAACTTGATTTCGAATATTCGAACGAAATGACTTACGAAGAGATGATTCAAAGAGCCTCTTCACTTAACGATGAATCTATTATTTTATACTCAACTTTTTTTACTGACAGGTTAAATCACTCCTTTATTCCTGCAGAGGTTGTAACAGAAGTTTGCAAAATAAGTAAGGTTCCTGTTTTTGCAACTCTTGAATATTATATAGGGCTGGGTATTGTTGGCGGTGCATTGCTAGAAACGGAAAGCTTTGGGAAACAAGCAGGTAGCATTGCTCTTGATTATTTAAATGGGGAGATTTTTTTAACAGAACATATTACAACTTTTGACTCGCCTATTCATAATATTGTTGATTGGGAGACACTAAACCGCTTTCAATCAAGCAAAGAAAACATTCCCGAAAACTGCATTATTGTGGGTAAACCGCCTACTTTGTGGGAGCAATATAGGCAATTAGTAATTACTGTAATAATTATATTTATTATTCTTTCTACTTTCATTATTATACTTTTATTTTGGAATAGGCGAATTCAAAAGATGAAAACTGCTGCTATAGAAGGCGAAGCACGCTTTAAAGTTATGATTGAAAATGCCCCTTATCCCATAATGGTACATGCGGAAGGTGAAGTAATACAATTATCAGGCGCCTGGACAAAAATAACTGGATATTCTATTGAAGATATTCCCAATATTATTCAATGGACCACTAAAGCTTATGGTAAGGATGCAGTTCCATCTCAGGAGTTTATTGATAAATTATATGAAATAGATTCGATGCAGTATGATGGGGAATGGGAAATGACTATAAAGAATGGTGAAAAAAGAATTTTGGATTTTAGCACAAGTCCTATAGGAATGTTAAGCGACGGTAGAAAAGCAGTTATTAGTATGGCTGTTGATATAACAGAACGAAAAAATATTGAGAAAAAAATAAAAAATCAGAATAAAGAATTAACCATTGCCAAAGAAAAAGCAGAAGAAAGTGATCGCCTTAAATCTGCCTTCCTTGCAAATATGAGTCACGAAATTCGTACTCCAATGAATGGTATTCTTGGATTTGCCGGAATATTGAAAGAGCCTAATCTTACTGGCGAAGATCAGCAAAAATATATTGGTATTATTGAGAAAAGCGGTGCTCGTATGCTAAACATCATCAACGATATTATTGATATTTCGAAAATAGAATCTGGGCTTATGACGCTTAATCTTAAGCAATCGAATATTAACGAGCAAATAGAATATGTTTATTCTTTCTTTAAACCCGAGATTGAAGCCAAAGGGATAAAGCTTTCATTTAAAAACTCCTTGCCTGCTAAAGAAGCCATCATCAAAACCGATCGCGAAAAAGTTTTTGCCATATTAACAAATTTGGTAAAAAATGCCATTAAATTTACCAATAAAGGTTCTATTGAATTTGGTTACCAGAAAAAAGATAAACTCCTAGAGTTTTTTGTAAAAGATACAGGCAAAGGCATTCCTCATGAAAAGAAGGATATCATTTTTGAAAGATTTATGCAAGCTGGAAAATCGTTTGACATAAATCGTGAAGGTACTGGACTGGGATTGTCCATTTCTAAGGCGTATATAGAAATGCTTGGGGGTAAAATCTGGGTAGATAGCGAAGAAGGCATCGGCTCTACATTTTATTTTACTTTACCTTATCATCATGAACAAAAGGAAATAATGAGTGTTGAAAATATTTTGGCCCCAGATAAAGATGATAATCATATTAGTAACCTGAAAATATTGATTGCTGAAGATGATGAAGTGTCGGAAATGTTGATTTCGATACATGTCAAAGAGTTTAGTAATGAAATTTTAAAAGCATATACTGGACTCCAAGCTATTGAAATTTCTCGTAAAAATCCTGATATTGATTTGATATTGATGGATATGCAAATGCCTAAAGTAAGCGGATATGAAGCTACTCGTCAAATTCGTGAGTTTAATAAAGATGTGGTTATTATTGCTCAAACCGCTTATGGATTAGCTGGTGACAGGGAAAAGGCGTTGATTGCAGGTTGCAACGATTATATTGTAAAACCGATTAATAAAACAGAATTGGTAACATTAATAAAAAAATATTTCAAAAAAGGATAATTTTTAATTGCACATATGAAATATATACTCATCAGGTTCGATTGATGCAATAGGAATATAGATGACATATCCTCCAGTTTTGAAAATGCAAAACCAAAGTATTTATCATTTTTATCACGACTAAAATTATAGTTTTATTTTAAAGCTTTTACCGTAACTTTGCACTTTATAATTTTTAACCTATAAACTATTTTAAATAACAGATTATGAGATTTTTATATTTAATTATTGTTGGGCTATTGTTTTTAACTTCATGTGATAACAATACTCCTGTACCATCAGTAAATCCTGCTTTAACTCAGGGAACTAGTAATAATACTAGCACCAACCACCAAGTTTCAGTTTTGGAGGTTATTCAAACTACTTCTTATACCTATTTGAGAGTTGCTGAGAATGATCAAGAATTTTGGATTGCTGTTGGTAGAATTGATGCTCAAGTTGGAGACATTTATTATTATGCAGGTGGTTTGGAAATGAAAAACTTTGCTAGTAAAGAATTAGAACGAGTATTTGAAAGTATTTATTTTGTGCAAACTGTTACAAAAACACCAGGTGGTGAGCAAACAGCACCAATGGCTTCAAATGGATCAAAATCAATTCCAACTGATCAGGATGCTACAATCAAAATTGCTGGCGTAAACGGCGGACTTACCATTGCTGAAATTTATACTAAAGGAGCAGAACTAGCGGATCAGAAAGTAATTGTAAGAGGAAAAGTAATGAAAGTAAACAAAGACATTATGGATCGCAATTGGATTCATATTCAAGATGGTACAAGCGCCGATGGCCAATATGACCTTACATTGACTACTCAAGAAATGGTAGCTGTTGGAGATGAAGTTACTTTTGAAGGTACTGTTGGTATCGATAAAGAATTTGGCGGTGGATATTCATACGCTCTTATTGTTGAAGATGCTGTAATCAAGTAAGCTGTATTTAATAAGAATAATTTAAAACATCCTAATCTATTAATAGATTAGGATGTTTTTTTTTAAATAATTATTTGATGAATTATGTTTTACAATATTAATTACTAATTTTGCGTTTGCTTTTTTTTTAAAAAAATAGAACAATCGATTATCACATTACAAAACAAAAGAGCATTTAGTATTAACAAATTAAAAAAATAATTCAGTAATGACAAAAACACTTGTATTAGCAGGATTTTTGGGAATAACCATGATTTTTGCGTCCTCTTGTGAAAAGGAAAATGATGGGACAGAAACTAAAATTAGTTCACATGGTTCAACTGAAAGTCATAATGCAGGGCAAAATTGTATGACATGCCACAAAAGTGGTGGCGAGGGAGAGGGGTGGTTTAACCTTGCAGGGACAGTGTATCAAAATTCTTTGACAAGTATTTATCCAAATGCAACAGTTAGACTTTATACAGGGCCTGATGGAACTGGAACACTCAAATACACCATGCAAGTTGATAATTATGGTAATTTTTATACTACCGAAAATATTGATTTTAGTACTGATTTATATCCATCAGTAACAGGTAATTCAACTCCAAAATACATGAACTCGAAGATTACCACTGGACAATGCAGTAGTTGCCACGGAGCTTCTGAGGATAAATTATGGGCGAATTAATTTTGCTTATCTGTAAAAAATTAAACCTATATTACTAAATGTAGTTTAGGCTTTTTTTTGGAAATATGAATGCATTTGAAGCGAAATAATTAGATCTCTTTAAAATCTGTTTTCGTAATCCATCCTTCACTGCCATTTGCAATCTTTACTTTCTGCCAAATGGTTGATTCTTCTAATAACCATACTTTTGAGCCTTGGTGTAGAATAAAAATACTGCTGCTATTTTCATCAGGAGCACTTTTAACATTCACAGTAGGCGTAAAAATAATAGCGGTATTATGCGCTATTTTAATTTTATAACTCCTGTAACCAATTAATCCACTGATTACACTTGTCAGTAAAAAAATCATCGAGATTGTAAGGCTTGTTTTTTTCACCCATCTTTTTTTGCTAATAAAAACAACAATTGTGAATCCTAAAAATGCCATAAATAAACTAATATTCAGATACATCCACTGACGTTCATTAAATGCATTGAGTAAATTATTCCACCAGGTTTTAAGAAAAAACTCAGGTACAACTTCAATTCGGTCAGCAATACGGGTATTGGCAAGCTCCAAATTATAGATAACATCTGGATTATTAGGCTCAATTTTTTTTGCCTTTTCGAAATATAGGATGGCTTTAGGTACTTCGTCTAATTTAAACCAAGCATTTCCTAAATTATAATACAGCTTAGCAGATTCTAAATTACTGTTAATTAGTGAATCATAGAGATTAATGCTTTGAGTATATTCTCCCTTAGAATAATGTTCATTGGCAATTTCAAAAAGGGTTTTGGCTGAATCGGCCAATAATATCAATGGAATAAATATAATGATAACGGATAAGCTGAGTAGTTTTTTCATCTTTGTGCTATTATTTTAGATTGATTGTTAAGAAAATTGAGTTGAAATGTGCTCAGATTTTCTTTCCAAATTAATATTATATACCATTTTTATAAAATTTATAATCATCGCAGGGACTTTTCAATTTTACTGATTAAGATAGCTGCTCCATCGTAAATTGACTGCATCTCTTTTTGTCCCTGCGTAGGAGCATATCTAGCAAATTCGCAGTTTTCAATAATGGACTTAAACTCGTCAAACATTTGATTATCTATATTATTAGAAACAAATATTTCCTGCGCTTTGTCCATCGATATTTCTGAAAGTCCTAGATTAAATTTGTCACCAATATATCCCCAAAGTGCTTTTGTTGTTTCTTCATAAAACTTATCTTGATTTTCCTCTTCAAGATATTTGCGTGCAGTTTTAAGCTTCATTTTTGCCATTTTTGTTGCTCTTTTCAATCGCATTAAAGATGAGTTACCGCGTTTCTTTTCGCTTTTTTTGTAGAGTAAAATAATGCCTAATGTTAAAAATGGTGCTAATATTAAACTTAATAGATGTTGCCAAGAATTAAAACTATGACTGCCTATTTCTTGCAAATCATCTGATTTGAATAATATATATCGAATGTCTTGTCCAATATATTTAATTTCATCTCTGTTAACGGCATTACTCATGGCTGCCGAAATGTTTGGATCACCTTCACCTCGAGTAACGTGAATTAAAAATTCAGGAGACACACAATTTTCGTAACGTTCAGTTTGTGGATTAAAATAACTGTAGCTAATTGCTGGAATTTTAAAATCACCTTCATTGCGAGGGATTATCAAAAACTCATAAGTTGTACTTCCACTTACTCCATTTGCCGTATTCTGACTCGTCTTATTTACTTTTGGATCATATACTTCAAAATCAGGAGGGAAGTCTATGTTGGGCTTTTCTAAAAGATCTATATTCCCTGTTCCACTGATTTTTATTTTAAGATTCATGGCGTCATTCGTCTGTAAATCAGTCTTATCAATAGTTGCTTCTAGCTTAAAATCACCTACCGCACCATTAAAATTTTGTGGCTTATTATTCGGTAATTCGTTTACTTTAATTTTTAAAACCGGTGATTTGAGATGCACTTCTTGATTATCATAGTATTGTAGAATATTACCGTACATCATTTGCTCAAAGCGATCTTTTGCTTTACGTTTCTTAATAATTTGTACAATAGCATCCAGTGTAATACTTCCAATTTCTAAGTTGCCACTTTTCTGAGGAAAAAGTATAGCTTTCTGCAATAATACAACATTATAATTCTGACCATTAAGTACTTCTTTTGTCAATTTCAATTCTCCAATATCAATAGATTCTTTCCAAAATCCGGTATAAGCAGGTTCTTTTAAGTCTGTTAAATTGGCTATATTTTCTTTAGAATAAAGCTTTTGTGTAAGTAAAATGGGCTCACCTACATAAATATTTTTTTTGTCAACAAATGCCCTCACAAAGACATTTCCATCGGGTTTAAACTCAGGATTTGTAATTTCCATAGAGCTCCCCTGACCATTTTGCGGTGATGCACTTTTAACAACCTCAATAGAAAGAGGTACTGATTTGTATTCTTTTCCATCCACCACAAGCGTTGCAATAGGTAATGAGAATTTACCTATCTTATTGGCTGATAAGTAATAAGTGTAAGATTTGCTGGAGGTGCTACTTGTTCTACCATTGATAATTTGCATGCTTGTAGAAGAGCCAATGTTGGGGCCTCCTAAAAGCTGAAAGTCGGTAAATGAAGGTCCAGAGAATTCTCCTTCATGGTTGGTAGTATAGGTAATTCTGAATTGTCCGCCATGTTCAACTTTGGAAGGTGCATCCACTGTAAAGCTCACATCTTGAGCCAGCATTTGAAGGCTAACTATAAGAGCAAGTGCAATTATCCAATATTTTATCATCCAATTCATATTTTGTTTTATCTAAAATCTAATTTACCAATCTTTTTCAATAGTAACTGTACTTACAGCCACTTTCCTCTTGTCGAGTTTTTCTTTGGTTTCTTTTTCCTTTTCAGCAATAGCTTGTAAAATGCGTTCGGTTTCTTTTTTACTCATTTTTTGCATTTCTTCTTTCCCTTCCTCAGGCTTTTGCTGCTGCTCTTTATCTTTGTCTTGCTGCTGTTTATCTTGTTCTTGTTTATCCTGATCCTTTTTCTCTTGGTCTTGTTTCTCTTGCTTGTCTTGATCTTGTTGTTTGTCTTGATCCTTTTTCTCTTGATCTTTTTTCTCTTGGTCCTTGTCTTGATCCTGCTTCTCTTGGTCCTTGTCTTGATCTTGCTTATCTTGATCCTTGTCCTGGTCTTTGTTTTCCTCTTGTTGCTTCTTTAGCATTTCCATCGCATAAGATAAGTTATAACGTGTTTCTTGATCTTTTGGGTTAATTCTCAAGGCTTGTTTATAAGCATCAATACTTCCTTCAAAGTCTTTTTCCATCATTTTACTATTGCCTAAATTATGATAAATTTGAGCTTCAATTTCAGGAGTGGAAGCACTTACTACTACTGATTCGTATGCTTCAGTGGCTTCTTGGTATCGCTCTTGTCTGAAATAATCGTTGGCTAAATTATATTGAGCCTTAAAATGATTTCCCGACTCTTGTAATGCCATCTGATATTTTTCTTCGGCAGTTTTAAAATCCCCCTTTTCATAGGCTTCATTGCCAGATCTGGTTAATTTTACGGCCTTACGTTCGTTATCTTGTGCCGATAAACCGATAGTGCCAAAAAGTAAGCTCAGAAGCACCAATATATTCATGAGTTTTCTAGTCATCATTTTTCGTATCGTTAGTTGTATTAAACCAATTAAAACTATTCCATTTTGTTTTTCTTTCACCAATTAAGGTTTCGATTAAAAGTAGTAATAAAGCAATTGCAGCAAATATTTGGAATCTACTTTCATAGTCTTTAAAAGTTTGGGTCTCTATTTCGGTTTTATTCAATTTGTTGATTTCATCCAATATATAATTTAATCCTGAATTACTACTATTGGCTCTTACATACATTCCGTTTCCTTTTTTGGCAATATTTTGTAAGAGGCTTTCATTAAAACGAGAAATAACAGTATGTCCTTCACCATCCTTTTTATACCCAACTCTTTTTCCGTTTTCGTAAACTGGAATTGGAGCACCTTTCAAGGTTCCCATTCCAATTGTGTAAATCATAATACCTTCTTTAGCAGCTTCTTCAGATTCTTCAATAGCTCCTTCCTCATGGTCTTCACCATCAGTAATGATGATAATCGCTTTGTTTCGATCTGTATTTTTATTGTTTTCAGCTTCATTTTTGAATGTGTTTCTCCCCATTTCAATAGCTGAAGCAATACTTGTACCTTGCGTACTAATAAAATCAGTAGTGACAGTAGATAAAAACATTTTAGCAGCGCTATAATCTGTTGTGATAGGTAACTGAGTGTAGGCTTTTCCAGCAAATACAATGATGCCAATTCTATCGCCTTCTAGGTCGTCAACTAATTTAGAAATAGCCCTTTTCGAGCTAGAAAGTCGATTGGGTTTGATATCTTCGGCCATCATCGAATTAGAAATATCAACCGCAATTATCATGTCAATACCCATTCGTTTTACTTTCTCAAGTTTAGATCCAATTTGTGGGTTTGCAATTCCAATAATTAAACTGCTTATGGCAAAAAGGAGTACAATCATCTTCCAGTTTTTAAGGCGATAGCTTACCTGTGGAATTAATTTGAGAACAAGATTGATGTCACCAAATTTATTCCATTTTTTCTTCTGTAGTCCAATAATAGCAAGCCATATAACAAATAGGATAGGTACTATTATTAAAGCGTATAAATATTCCGGGTGTTCAAATCTGAAAATATTCATTTGGGCTATGGTTTTATTCTAAAAATAGTTAGACGAAGCAATAGTTCCAATAATAGAACTAACAGTGCTGCTACGGCAAAGTAGTGAAATTCTTCTGACTTATTTTGAAAAATATTTACATCAACTTTTGATTTTTCTAATTGATCAATTTCGAGGTATATATCTTCTAAACTTTGATTATCAGTAGCTCTGAAATATTGCGCATCAGTAATATTGGCTACTTTCTTTAATATATCTTCATCAATATTAACTTCCACATTCATGATTTGTTCGCCATATGGTGTTTGTACTGGCATTGGAGCTGTTCCTTTGCTTCCTGCGCCGATAGTATAAACTCTAATTCCATAAGTTTTTGCAATTTCTGCAGCAGAAATAGGATCAATATTTCCACTATTTTGAACTCCGTCAGTCAACAAAATAATTACTCTGCTAATAGCCTTACTGTCCTTAATTCGGTTTATTGCTGTCGCCAAACCATCACCAATTGCAGTCCCATCTTCAATCATTCCGCTTTTGATGGGTTCAAATAAGTTTTTTAAAACGGAATGATCTGTTGTTAAAGGACATTGTGTAAAAGCCTCGCCGCTAAATACTACCAACCCAATTCGGTCATTCTCTCTACTATCAATAAAAGTTTTGGCCACTTTTTTCGATGCCTCTAGTCTGTCTGGTTTTAAATCGCGAGCACGCATACTTCCCGAAACATCCAGTGCAAGAATAATATCGATGCCTTCAACATTTACCTTGCGCTGTTTGCTGTGAATTTGTGGCCTTGCCATTACGATAACTAAAAGCGCAAATGCAATCATTCTAAGTGTAAATGGTATAAACCTAAGCTTTGTTTTTAAATTGATATTGATATTTTTTGTCCAAGCAAGGCTTGGTACAGTTAAGGCAGCATATTGCTTTTTATTTTTAAATATATAATGCGCTACTAAAACCGGAATAATGGCTAAAAGCAGCAGCCACAATGGCTGTGCAAATACAAGTTTCTCAAAATAGTGCATCATGATTTCACCTCCTCTTCCTCTGATTTCTGTTCAGTATCAGGTTTGGTGGTTTCTACAAAGCGATATGCCCATTTTATAGCCAAGTCGTTCTCATTAGCTAAAGCTTGAGTTTTTGCGAATTTAACAAAATCAGAAACTTGTAGTACGTGAGCAGATTCATCAATTAGTTCCACTTGAAGTCCTAAATTTTTGAGCTCCTCAATGATGTCATCTGTAACCATTTCCATTGCGCTAAAATTCAACTGTCCTTCCATGTAAGTGCGCATAATGTCTGTCAATTCTGAATAATAAGCTTTTTGGTCGCCTTGTTCCCAAAGCTTTTTGGATTTCAACAGATCGAGGTTTTTTATAGCAGTGATATGTGCCGGAATTGCTGGTTTCTTAGGCAAACTAAATATTGGTTTGTTGTTTTTAATCCTAATCCAAATATAGATTCCCAAAAGAATAATGGCAATCAAAATTAATAGATAAATGAAATAAGGTAATAATTCACTAAGTGTAAATGGCTCATCTATAATTGGTTTTATATCCGCTATTCCTTTTTCTAAATCTACTTTTAAGGCAAACACCCCAATTAATAAGGGTTCAGTCTCTGCCGTTTGATAAGTGGAGTCATTTATTACATCATATAAAAATGGGAGAGGAGGAATAACTAAATAACCAGTATCGAAGCTTGTGATGAGAAGCTCCACTTGGATTTCAATTTGTGTTCCTGCTTGGGTAGTATCAAATGTGCCGACATTGAGCACTTCAATTTTTTCAGCAATTTTATCGGTGGTTTGAGGCCAATAAACATATTTACCTTTGGGTTGGCTCAAATGCAAATGCAAAATAGTTTGATCGCCAATTAAAAGTAAATTGGTGTCAAGTTCGGCTCTCACAGTAACTTCCTGTGCTGTTCCTTTGAATTGAAAGGAAAGCAAAATCAGTAAACTAAAAAATAACTTTACTATTCTCATATTAATATCTGCTTTCGCGCATTTTAAATAATTTCAATAAGGGCATCACATAATCTTGTCCAGTAAATACTTCCACATGATCTACTCCCGAATGTCGAAACGATTGGATAGCATATTCATGTTGTTGACGATGCCAGTCTATATAAGCTTTACGTACATTCCAGTCACTGGTATCAATAAATTTTTCTTGAAGATTTTCCGCATCCTGAACTTTTATTAAACCCATGTCTGGCAATTCCATTTCACGTTGATCATTTACTTTTATGGCAGCAATATCATGTTTTTTGCCTGCTATTTGAAGTGCCGATTTGTAATTTTGATCATTAAAATCTGACATAATAAAGGTGGTGCATTTCTTTTTAATTGCATTGGTTAAGTACCTTAATGCTTCCTCTATATTGGTTCCTTTTTCAGTAGCTTGAAAATCGATCATTTCACGAATGATTCTGAGTATATGTGATCTTCCTTTTGCTGGAGCAATAAACTTTTCCACATGATTGCTAAAGAAAATTACACCGACCTTATCATTATTCTGAATAGCAGAAAAGGCAAGTACAGCAGCTAGTTCGGTGATGACTTCCGATTTGAAATTTTGATTACTACCGAACAAATTTGACGCACTTACATCAATCAGCATCATGACAGTAAGCTCACGTTCTTCTTCAAATACTTTAATAAATGGCTGGTTGAAACGGGCGGTCACATTCCAGTCGATATTGCGAATATCGTCTCCAAATTGGTACTCCCGAACTTCACTAAAAGCCATTCCTCTTCCCTTGAAGGCAGAATGATAATGTCCTGAAAAAATCTGATTCGACATTCGTCGAGTTTTGATTTCGATTTTCCGTACGCGTTTAATGATATCTTTGGCTTCCAAAGTATTTTATGTTTTAATATCAGATAATATAAAATTTGAATAAGGCTAAAAAAACCTCTTTTATCTATGGCACTTCAACTGTATTTAATATCTCATTGATAATATCAACACTTGTAATATTTTCAGCTTCAGCTTCATAAGTGAGTCCAATACGATGGCGCATTACATCGGGGCAAATTGCTCTAACATCTTCTGGAATTACATATCCTCTACGCTTAATAAATGCATAGGCTTTTGCAGCCAATGCCATACTTATGCTAGCACGAGGTGAGCCACCAAAGCTAATATAGTTCTTGTATTTTTCCAAGCCATATTTCTCAGGATATCTGCTCGCAAAAACAATATCGGTAATGTAGTTTTCAATTTTTTCGTCCACATACACTTTGCGCACTACTTCGCGAGCTCTAATAATGTCTTCGGGCTTTAATATTTGTTGATTTACTGGCTTAGTATTGGTTATTTGCGATCTAAGAATCGATTTTTCCTCTTCCTTACTTGGATAGCTAATCACTACTTTTAACATAAAACGGTCCACCTGGGCTTCTGGCAAGGGATAAGTTCCTTCTTGCTCAATTGGATTTTGCGTTGCTAAAACCAAAAAGGGATTTGGCAAGGGGTAAGTTTTGCCACCAAGTGTAACTTGTCGCTCTTGCATGGCTTCTAATAATGCACTCTGAACTTTGGCTGGGGCCCGATTTATTTCGTCGGCAAGCACGAAATTTGCAAAAATTGGTCCTTTTCGAGTTTCAAAAGCTTCCTTTTTCTGGCTATAAATCAAGGTCCCTAAAAGGTCAGCAGGGAGTAAATCTGGTGTAAATTGTATTCGGCTAAAATCAGCTTCAACTACCTTTGCAAGGGACGTAATGGCTAATGTTTTGGCTAGCCCGGGCACACCTTCTAATAAAATATGACCGTCAGAAAGTAATCCAATAAGTAGACGTTCAACCATTTGGTTTTGTCCAACGATTACTTTTCCCATTTCAATTTTAATTAAATCGACAAAAGAACTCTCTTTTTGTATTAAATCATTCAGCTCTTTAATATCCATTTCCATTTCCATAATTTCTATATTTTGTTTGTGTTTTATCAGAGGAGCAAAATTAATTCAATAGTTTAATCAAGTTTTTGATGCCTTGTTAAAAATCGTTAAGCTATATTTTGATTGATTTTGCTGCATATTGTTTGCCTAAACACCTAATATTTATCAGTTTAGTTTTATATTTTAGAGAAACACTAATTAATAATAAAATTACTTTTGCCGAATATATTTCAATTCTAATTTTATTTTTAAAAAGGCTTGCTTATGCATCATTTATTTAATCACCCAAAAATTCGAGCCTACTGGAATGAAGAGCAATCCAGCTTGGTTTATTCAGTAAAGGATGTTGTTAAGCTATTGTCAAAACCAAAAAATGTAAAGTCATTTATTAAAAAAATAAAAACTAAAGGAAAGAATCTAGGGTTAAGTAAGAAGATCTTATTATTAGAAATTGAGGACGAAAATCAAGGGAAAAAGAAAAAAATATTGGTTTCTAATAAGATTGGTATTTTAAGGATTGTTCAATTATTTTCAACAAAAAAAGCGGAGCCATATCAGCAATGGTTAGCTAATATAGGTGCTCAATATATAGATAATATGGGTATTGTAAATTTAAGTATAGAGTCAAAATGTGATGAAAATATGCAGGTCAATCAACCTGAGATTGATTCATTAGCATTCAGTATTGAAGAAATTTCCACCAAGGATAGCCTCCTTGAAAATAGAAACGAAAATCAAAATATTGAGCATATCCCTGTGTCAAAAATAATTCGAAAAAGATGTAAACGTTGTCCAAAGGCTCAAGGTCGCTTTCAAAATGATAAAGCTTGTAGTAAAACCAAATGTGCAAAAGTTAATGCTCAAAAATGATTGTTAAGTTAATAAATTACGTTCAATTAATATCGAGTTTGATTACTCAAAAAATCATAGTTGTTTCAATAAAGATCGAGTTTATGCTAATTTAGTGTTTAGCTAATATAAGTGTTAAAATAATTACAATTCTAAGGATAATTCAAAACATTTGTTTTTTAATTAATATTTAGTTCTATATTTGTTGCGTTGAATATTCGCACAATTTCCAACATAATTAAACAGTAAATACTCTAATTACTGTTTAATTACAAGATATATTAAACGGGTTATTTTTATTCTAAAATAGGTAATTGTACAATTTTTGATTGTTATTAGCAGGTTTCATTTAGAGAACACAATTTTGTGAAAATGCTAATAAATCCTTTTATATAATAAATTATAAACCTAACTATCTTAAGACTCTATGATGGTAGCCGAAATTAAATATTTATTTTGAGGTGTCTATTTAATTACTTATTTTAATTAACTGATAAGAAGTTGGTT